>Ga0126378_10003056_pt1 | contig 12590 bp, 10 predicted proteins | sample PanSoiMetPlot_23_FD_92587 | JGI IMG/M metagenome (GOLD analysis project Ga0126378, IMG submission 92587) | Tropical forest soil microbial communities from Panama - MetaG Plot_23 | ecosystem: Environmental > Terrestrial > Soil > Tropical forest > Bulk soil | place: Panama | collected 2016-02-17
GCAGCGCGGACTGGTTCCCACCATCGGCGGCTCGAAATATGTCAAGCCTTCTGAGATGGATTGGAAACCAACCCGCTTCGAAAAAGTCTCGATCAAAGTGCTTTACGAGAATCCCGAGCGCGGCGAGATGACTTGCCTGCTAAAGCTCGAACCCGGCGCATATATCCCTTTTCATAAACATCCCGAGATTGAGCAGACGCTTGTCCTCGAGGGAAGCATCGAGGATCACGACGGAATAGCGACGGCCGGAGATTACATCTGGCGCAAGCCGGGTTCGCTGCATGACAACAAGTCGCCGGGCGGTGCCGTGCTGTTCGCGGTATACCGCGAACCAAACCTCTATTACCACGCGGCAAAAGAAACCGTCGGTTTCTAGGGCCAACCGCGGCGAACCCGGGAGGCGTGCTCCAACGAATTGTGACAGCCCGTTTTGTCGTGGGAGCACTTAGCCCGGCAGAGTCTTTCAAGTGTCCGGGTACGCCGTGCTCGACAGCGCAAAGCCGGATGCCTGACCGGCGACGGCGACGCATGCTGGTGGCACTATGTAATCGACGCGGTGCTTGGGCGGCTCACTGGATGCCCGGTACGAGCCGGGGAGAGAGACTGGGGAGGATATGCGCATGTGGCCGGTGAACACCCTGACCGAGAAACTGAACCTCAAATGGCCGATCCTGCAGGCGCCTATGGGCAGCGCAAGCACGCCGGCGCTGGCCGCAGCGGTGACCAATGCGGGTGCTCTTGGCGGCCTCGGTATGTGGGGGCGGAGCGCGGATCAGGCTGCTCGCCGCATCGCCGGATTTCGCCAGCAAAGCGGTGGCAGCCTCAACGTGAACTACCCGATTTGGCCCGATCCGCGTTGCGCGCCTGAGACCAGCGCGGCGATGCGGCAACATCTGCAAGTCCAATACGATGCCCACGGTTTGGGTCAAGTGCCGGAACCGGCAGGCGAAGTCAGCGACGTCGGTCACGAGCACCTCGGACTGCTGCTGGAAACGAAGCCCGAGGTGGTGAGCTTTCATTTCGGCTTGCCGGAGCCCGACGTGATCCGTGCTCTCAAGTCGGCAGGAAGCTTCATTTTGTCGAGTGCGACGACGGTCGCCGAAGCGCGGCTGCTCGAGCAACGGGGTGTCGACGCGATCATCGCCCAAGGCACCGAAGCCGGAGGTCATCGCGCTACCTTCACCGGCGTCGACATGGGCATGCAGCCGGGACTGTTCTCGCTGTTACCGCAGGTCGTCGACGCGGTGCGGGTTCCGGTCATCGCCGCCGGCGGGGTGGCAGACGGACGCACTGCAGCGGCCGCGTTTATGCTCGGCGCTAGTGCCGTGCAAATCGGCACGGCCTTTCTTCGGTGCGAAGAAGCCGATGTGCGTGACGCGCATCGCGCCGCCCTCGCGGAGGCGGACGATGCCTGCACGGTCGTCACCGATGTGATCAGTGGCCGACAGTGTCGCTATATCCGCAATATTCTAATTGACGATCTTGTCACATCCGGGTTGAAGCCGCTTCCAGTCCCGACGCAACAAAGCCTCACCACGAGGCTTGGCGACACCGGAGACCGCGAATGGACAGCCCTGACATCCGGGCAATCGGCAGCGCTTGCGCGAGCGACGACGGCGGCCGAATTGATCGAGCGGCTCGCCGACGATACGACGCGGCGTCTACGCGCCTTCGCCTGATAACTCAGCGCCTCGGCTGCGGCGATGTGAACGCAGCCGTCGACAAGGCCGTCGCGACGCAGATGGGCAAGACAGCGTTGCCGTTTGGCTTGTCCCGACCCGGATGCTGATCGACGGCAGGCCCCGTACTCTGGCCGACCACCAATCGGTCTTCCTGCCCGATCACATCGCTTTCCAGGCCCAATCCCCAAGGATGCGCATGGGTCACATGCGACAAAACCGCCCACTTCCACGGATTTTTCCTGTGAAAGACAAGCAACTCGTTCGTACTTTTCACATTTCGCGATGTTTGGGCCTTATGCACAAACAGCAGAGCTGTCTTGATAATTGCTGAATTAACAATGCCTATGTTGGGTGTTATCAACCGCCCAATTTCAGAACGATTCTAGGGGGCGGAGTTTGGAACGAGACAGAGAAATGACCGAAAACGGTATGGTAGAGTTGGAAAGACAGAATTCGCCCGCGCCTGATAATCTCCTGCAGAAGCAGGTCGAGCGCACCCCCGAAGGCCACTTCGTCAAGGGCCAATCGGGCAACCCCGCAGGCCGCGGTGTCGGGTGCCGAAACAAGGCGACGCAAATCGCCGAGGCATTGCTCGACGGCGATGTCGAGGCGCTTACACGAAAGGCCGTATCGCTTGCGCTCGATGGCGACCCGTCCGCGATGCGGCTCTGCTTCGACCGGATCATCGCACCGCGCCGCGCGCGGCCCGTGCATCTTGATCTGCCGCCGATCGCGGAGGCGGCCGACGTCACGGCAGCGATGGCGGCGGTCACGGCGGCGGTTGTCGGCGGCATCATTACACCCGCGGAGGGAGCCGAGGTCGCCAAGGTCGTCGACACCTATGTGCGGGCGATCGAAGCGAGCGACTTCGACCGGCGGCTGAGGGTGTTGGAAGCCGATTATGCAGCAGAAAACTGACACCCGGCTTGCGCGGGCAAAGGCAAAGGCGCCGCGCAACCTGGCAGCGGCCCGCAACCGGTCGCTGCTCAGAGGGCGGGCGGCATGCGGTGCCTTGTTGCGCCAACGATCGCCGCTGCTCGGCGACAGCCCAGCACTCGCCGCGGCCTTGCAGCTGGGCGAGATCGCCGGGGCAAGGCTCGCCAGCATCCCGGATACGGTCGAACTGTGCGAGAGCGATCGGGCATTGCTTGCCCGCGATCACGCCGGGGCGGAGGATATCTTCAAAGCGCGACTCTCGCGTCTGGTGCGGCAATATCGCGATGGCCACGAGCTCGACCCGGACAATGCCTCGACGGCGGAATTGCTCGCGGCGCATGTCGCGCGCGCCGCGAGCGGCGCAGCCGCCGGCGGCGAGGCGCCCGGCTAAGCGGCCTCGGCTGTGGCGATCTCGCCGATCACCAAGCCCTTGTCGCCGGCACCGACATGGACCGTCGAGCCGTCCGGGATATGGCCTTCGAGGATCTGCTGGGCCAGCGGGTTCTGCAATTCGCGCTGGATCACCCGCTTCAGCGGCCGGGCGCCATAGACCGGGTCGTAGCCGGCATTGGCGAGCCAGGCGCTCGCAGCGGCGTCGACCTCGAGGGTGATCTTGCGGTCGGCCAGCAATTTGCGCAGCCGCTCGAGCTGGATCGTGACGATCCCCTTCAGGTCGTCGCGCGACAGCCGGCGGAACAGCAGGATCTCGTCGAGCCGGTTCAGGAACTCGGGGCGGAAGGCATCGCGCACCGCCGCCATCACCGCATTTCGCGCCACCGACACGTCTGCGGCTTCGGGGAGGCTTGCCAGCGCCTCGCTGCCGAGGTTCGAGGTCAACACGATCAAGGTGTTGCGGAAATCGACCGTGCGGCCCTGGCCGTCGGTCAGGCGACCGTCGTCGAGCACCTGCAAGAGCACGTTGAAGACGTCGGGGTGGGCCTTTTCAACCTCGTCGAACAGGATCACCTGGTAGGGCCGGCGCCGCACCGCCTCGGTCAAGGAGCCGCCCTCGTCATAGCCGACATAGCCCGGCGGGGCGCCGATCAGACGGGCGACCGAGTGCTTCTCCATGTATTCCGACATGTCGATGCGGACCATGGCGCTCTCGTCGTCAAACAGGAATTCGGCCAAGGCGCGGGTCAATTCGGTCTTGCCGACCCCGGTGGGCCCGAGAAACAGAAACGAGCCCAGCGGCCGGTTCGGGTCCTGCAGCCCCGCCCGGGCCCGGCGGATCGCGTTCGACACGGCGATGATCGCCTCGTCCTGGCCGACCACCCGGCGGCGCAAATTGTCTTCCATATGGAGGAGCTTTTCGCGCTCGCCCGAGAGCATCTTGTCGACCGGTATTCCGGTCCACCGCGACACCACGGCGGCGATGTGTTCGTCGGTGACGGCTTCGTCGACCATGCGGCCAGCTTCGGCGTTCTCGACCTCCTTGAGCTTGCGTTCGAGTTCGGGGATGAGACCATAAGTCAGCTCGCCGGCACGGCTCCAATCGCCGCGGCGCTGCACGATGTCGAGCTCCGCGCGCGCCTGGTCGAGCTGCTCTTTGAGCTTCTGCGCACCGGCGAGCTTGTCCTTCTCGGCCCGCCATTGCGCGGTCAGCTCGGCCGAGCGCTGTTCGAGTTCTTCGAGTTCCTTGACCAGCCTCTCGAGGCGGTCGCGCGAGGCCGGGTCACTCTCCTTCTTCAGCGCCTCGCGCTCGATCTTAAGCTGGACGATGCGGCGGTCGAGCTCGTCGATCGCTTCGGGCTTCGAATCGACCTCCATGCGCAGCCGCGAGGCGGCCTCGTCCATCAAATCGATCGCCTTGTCCGGCAGAAACCGGTCGGTGATGTAGCGGTTCGAGAGCGTGGCGGCGGCGACAATCGCCGCGTCGGTGATGCGCACGCCGTGATGCAGCTCGTACTTCTCTTTGATGCCACGCAGGATCGAAATCGTGTCCTCGACCGACGGCTCGTCGACAAAGACTGGCTGAAAGCGCCGCGCCAAGGCCGCGTCCTTCTCGATATTCTTGCGGTACTCGTCGAGCGTGGTGGCGCCGATGCAATGCAATTCGCCGCGCGCCAAGGCGGGCTTCAGCATGTTGGAGGCGTCCATCGCGCCTTCTGCCTTGCCGGCGCCGACGAGGGTGTGCAATTCGTCGATAAACAGCACGATTTCGCCGGCCGCGGCGGTGATCTCCGACAAGACCGCCTTCAGCCGCTCCTCAAACTCGCCACGGTATTTCGAGCCGGCAACCATGGCGCCGAGATCGAGCGCCAGCAGGCGCTTGTCCTTCAGGCCCTCGGGCACGTCGCCATTGACAATGCGCAATGCGAGCCCCTCGACGATCGCGGTCTTGCCGACGCCGGGTTCGCCGATCAGCACCGGGTTGTTCTTAGTCCGCCGCGAGAGTACCTGCATCGTCCGGCGGATTTCTTCGTCGCGGCCGATGACCGGGTCGAGCTTGCCTTCGCGGGCCACCGCCGTCAGGTCGCGGGCATAGCGCTTGAGCGCGTCGTAGCCTTCCTCGGCCGAGGGGCTGTCGGCCTTGCGGCCCTTGCGCAGATCTTCGATCGCCGCATTGAGCTTCTGCGGCGTGACCCCGCCGGCGGCGAGCGCCTTGCCGGCGGGTGTTTCCGTGGCCATCGCCAGTGCCAGCAGCAACCGCTCGACGGTGACAAAGCTGTCGCCAGCCTTCTGCGCGATCTGCTCGGCCTGATCAAAGACCCGTGCGATTTCTGGTGTCAGATAGACTTGGCCGGCTCCGCTACCTTCGACGCGCGGCTGCTTGCCGAGCTCGGTCTCGACCGCGCTCAGGACGGCCTGCGGGTCGCCCCCCGCCGCGCGAATCAGATTGGCGCACAGCCCTTCCTTGTCTTCGAGGAGGATCTTGAGGAGATGCTCGGGTGTCAGCCGCTGATGGCCGCTGCGCAGCGCCAAGCCCTGAGCCGATTGGATAAATCCTTTCGACCGCTCGGTATATTTTTCGATATCCATGATTTGCCCGCCTTGTTGAACCGGCCGCGGCACCCCTGTTCAGGCGATCCCGTAACCCTTCAGCAGGCAATATGGTGCGGGCCGCTTGGCGCTCAACCCCAACCGGCGCCGCCCCCCGAATGCTGTCTGCTCAGGCGCGAAGACTAGCCGAACGGGGGCGTATCGCTGGAATAAGGCAGCTCCGTCGCCACCGGTTGCTCGTCGCCTGCCGGCGCCTGCGAGGGCTGAACGAACCCTTCGTTCGGGTCGCGACCTTCTGTATCGGACCCGCCGGTCTCCTGATCGGCCGGAGTCATCGGGCGTGGCGGCCCGTGCGGATTGCCTTCGCCATTCGCATTCATGACGCGGAAGTAGTGCTCCGCGTGCTGATAAAGATTTTCGGCCGCGATCCGGTCGCCGCTCGACGCTGCTTCGCGCGCCAGAGCCACGTAGCGTTCGAAAACCTGATAAGCGTTGCCGCGGATTTTTACGTTTGGACCATTACTGTCGAAGGTTTGAATCCGGTGAGGCATCCGCGGGCGATTGTGATGCGGATTGCCCCCATTGCCGCGACCGCGCGATCGCTTGTTTGGTCCTGGTCTCATGACACCTGTCTAATCGCGGTGAACACTGTCGGACCGATGTCCGGCGGGAGCGTACCATGGCCCCTCTCGGGCGGTTACGGGCCGGTTTGTGCCGCTTTCCCAGAAGATGGTGTGCCCCCGAGCAGCGCCACCCTAGACGGGAAGGCGGCGCATTCCAACAACTTTTTGCGTTGCCGGCGCAGGCGATCGGGCTACGACGCAACGAGTGACGCCGGCGAGATCGCACTCGCACCCTTCGATCGTCAGTCCGCCTGCTCGCAACATCGCCGCGACAGCCGGCGCCCGACCCATTCCGACCTCGCACGCGAAAACACCTCCCGGTTGCAACAACCGGGGAAGCTCGGGGACGAAGGAGCGATAAGCATCAAGACCATCGGGGCCGCCGTCGAGAGCCAAACGGGGGTCGTGGAAGACTACTTCACGCGGCAGATCGGCGAGCGCGGTATGCGAAATATAAGGCGGGTTCGAAACGATCACATCGAAGGCGCCCGTCAGCGCCGCTCCCCAATCGCCGACCAGAAAATGGGCACGCTCGGCCAGCCCGAGTGCGATGGCATTGCGGCGCGCGGTGATTGCCGCGCCCAGCGCGATGTCAACACCAAACCCGGCTGCAGCCGAAAATTCAGAAAGAAGCGACAGCAGGATGCAGCCCGTACCGGTGCCGAGATCGAGAAAGCGAAGCGGCGCCTCGCGGTCGCGGACCCGCCGCATCACCGCCTCGACGACGGTTTCGGTCTCCGGCCGGGGATCGAGCGTCTCGACCGACAGGGCAAATTCCAGGCTCCAGAATTCGCGGCGGCCGAGGATGCGGCTCAAAGGCTCGCGCTCGACCATCCGACCGAGTGTGAGCCGAACGTGATCAGCGCGCTGCTCGTCGAGCACTCGCTCCAGTTGGCTCAGAAGCTCGGCGGGTGTCAGATCGAGAACCGCGGCGACCAACCGGCGGGCGAGGCGGCGGGGCTCAGCAAATCCGCACCGTGCCAGCTTCGCGGCCGCCTCATCGAGGAGCGACCCAAGGGTCTCGGTCACCCGGCCTCAGTCCTCGACCGCCGCCAATCGCGCTGCCTGGTCCTCGGCGAGGATCGCGTCGATGATCTCGTCGAGCGCCTCACCGCTCATCACCTTGTCGATCTTGTAAAGGGTCAGGTTGATGCGGTGGTCGGTGACCCGGCCTTGCGGGAAATTGTAGGTGCGGATCCGTTCAGAGCGGTCGCCGCTACCGACCTGACTCTTGCGCTCGGCCGCGCGTGCGCTGTCGCGCGCTTGCCGCTCCATCTCGTAAAGACGCGAGCGCAACACCCTGAGCGCCCTCGCCTTGTTCTTGTGCTGCGATTTCTCGTCCTGCTGGATGACGACGAGCCCGGTCGGCAAATGGGTGATCCGCACCGCGCTGTCGGTTGTGTTGACCGATTGGCCGCCGGGGCCGCTCGCCCGGAAGACGTCGATGCGCAGATCCCTCTCGTCGATCCGGATGTCGACCTCCTCGGCCTCGGGCAAGACGGCGACAGTGGCGGCCGAGGTATGGATGCGCCCGCTCGCTTCGGTCTCGGGTACCCGCTGGACGCGGTGCACCCCGGACTCGAATTTGAGCCGGGCGAAGACGTCGCGTCCGCTGATCAGCGCGCGCGCCTCCTTGAACCCGCCGAGGCCGGTCTCGGAGAGATTGAGGATTTCATAGCGCCACCCCCGCAATGCGGCATAGCGCTGATACATGCGAAAAAGCTCGGCGGCGAACAGCGCCGCCTCCTCGCCACCGGTGCCGGCGCGCACCTCGAGGATGGCGTTGCGCGCATCGTCGGCATCTTTCGGCAGCAACGCCAGCTTGACCCGGCGCTCGAGTTCGGGGAGCTGTCCGCCCAATGCACGCAACTCTTCCTCGGCCAGAGCCTTCAGCTCCGCATCTTCGTTCGACTGGACGAGATCGAAGAGCGAGGCGAGCTCGTCGCGAGCTCGATGCAGCACAGCGATGCCGTCGACGATCGGGCTCAGTTCACTGTATTCCTTCGACAATCTGGCGAAATCGACACCCGTAAGCCCACTGGCACCGAGCGCGTCGCGCAGCTCCGCGTGGCGGCGAACGAGCTGATCCAGACGCGCTTCGAGAGATGCTTCCATTGCGGATCAGCTTGCGGCGGCACGCTCGGCGGCGAGCATCCGAAGTCGTGTCGTCAGCTCGGCGAGCGGCACTTCGCTCTGGGTGCCAGTGACGAGGTCCCGCAAGGTTGCCGCGCCTCGGGCCAGCTCGTCATCGCCCAGCAATATCGCGGCGAAAGCACCTATTCTGTCGGCCCGGCGCAGCCGGCGCCCGAGATTGCCCGAATAGCTGAGATCGACCGGCAGACTGTGGTCGCGAAGATCCTCGGCAAGTTTCAGAGCGGCAATTTCGCCAGCGGCGCCGATCGGCACAAGCGCGACCGGGCGCGGCGGCAGAGGGGGATGGGCAATCAGCAGCGCCAGCCGCTCGATGCCTGCGGCCCAGCCCACCCCAGGGAGCGCCGGGCCGCCCATCAGCTCGACCAGCCCATCGTATCGACCGCCTCCCAACACAGTACCCTGGGCGCCGAGGTCCGTGGTAACAAACTCGAAGGCGGTATGGGTGTAGTAGTCGAGCCCGCGGACAAGCCGGTGGTTCACCCGGTGGCGTATGCCGAGTCGGTCGAGCCCGGTGCGGACCTGATCGAAGAAGTTGTGAGACTCCGGGCTGAGGTAATCGGCGAAAGAAGGGGCATCACGCGCGACCCTTTGATCAGCCGCCTCCTTCGAGTCGAAGATCCGCAGCGGGTTACGTTCGAGGCGGCGCCGGCTGTCCTCCGACAATTCGGAGATCCGCGCCGAGAAATAGGCGATGAGCGCCTGACGGTAGTCGGCGCGGCTTTCCGGATCACCCAATGTGTTGAGCTCGAGCTCGACGCGGTCACCGATTCCGAGCGCATCGAGGATGCGGCTACCCAACGTGATCACTTCTATGTCGGCCTGCGGCTGCGCCACCCCGATCAGCTCGACCCCGATCTGATGAAACTGACGGAAGCGGCCTTTTTGCGGTCGCTCGTAGCGGAACATCGGGCCGCTGTAGAAAAATTTGAGTGGCACACTCTGGGTGAGGCCGTTGGAGATCAACGCGCGAACCACCCCCGCCGTGTTCTCCGGCCGCAAGGTCAATTCCTCGCCGCCGCGATCGTCGAAGGTGTACATTTCCTTGGCGACGATGTCGGAATGCTCGCCGATCGGGCGGGCGAAAACCTCGGTGAATTCGAAGATCGGCGTGGCCATTTCGGCAAAGCCGTAGAGTTCAGCCGCGCTCCGCGCGGTCTCAACCACCCGTCGATGACGGCGTGCCACCTCCGGAAGAAGATCTTGAGTACCGCGGACCGGCTGCAAAGCGCGCATGCGAAATTCCCGGACCGCCCTCCGCGGAGAACCGGTCGTTGTCAATATCTACGCCAAAGTGTTGTTTGTCGGCGGGCCCTTCAAGCGCTGACGCCGGGTGGTTCGTAGGCTTAGTGATAAGGGTCGGCGGCATCGCGCAACCCGTCGCCGAAGAAGTTGAAGGCGAGGACGGTAATAACGACGCATACGACAGGAAGCATCAACCAAGGGTAGAGCGCGACGACGTTGATATTCTGAGCTTCGTTGAGCAATACACCCCAGCTCGTCATCGGTGGCCGCAGTCCAAGGCCAAGAAAGGACAGCGCCGTCTCACCCAAAATCATGCCCGGGATAACCAACGTCGCGGAGGCGATTAGATGGCTCATAAAACTCGGCAGCAGGTGCCGGCCGATAATGCGCGCCGGCCGCGCTCCCATCAGCACGGCGGCGGTGCAAAAGTCTTCCTCGCGTAATGCCAGCAGCTTGGACCGAACGGCACGGGCGAGATGCGTCCATTCGATCATCCCAAGGATTAGTGTGATGCCGACATAGACAAGGATCGGGCTCCAACTCACCGGCAATATCGCCGATAGAGCCATCCACAGCGGCAGGTGCGGAAAAGATTGGACGACCTCGATCCCGCGTTGAATCAGGATATCGGTCCAACCGCCATAATAGCCGGCTATCCCACCGATCAGGATGCCGAGCGTAAAGCTTACGGCGACGCCAAGAAGTCCGACCGTCAGCGAGATCCGTGCCCCATAGATCATCCGCGAAAGAAGATCGCGTCCGAGCCGATCGGTGCCAAGCAGAAATAATTGTCCGCCGTGAGCGGGACAGACGAGATGCAGATCGGCACGGAACAATCCCCAGAACAGATATTCGTCACCGTGGCAAAAAAAGCGGATAGTCTGGCGCTTCTCCGGGTTCGGCGTATAAACTCGCTCGAGGTTGGCCATGTCGAGCCGATAGTCGAAACCATAGACGAACGGGGCGACCAGCCGGCCATCGTGAAAGATTCGGACCCGCTGTGGCGGTGCAAAGATAAAATCGGTGTTGCGGGTGTCCAGACCATACGGGGCGAGAAACTCGCAGATCAGGATCGACAGATACATGATCAGCAGCACCACACCGGATACGACTGCCACTCGGTGGCGACAGAGCTTCCACCACATCATCCGCCACTGCGACGCCATGTAGAATCGTTCTTGCGTAGGCGTCATCCGCTCGACCGCATAGGGATCGAAAGGCGCGGCCGAAACGTAGTGTGGAAGCTGACTGTCGGCGTGAGCGCCCGTCGCGCCGCTACTGGTGCGCGGCGCGTCTCCGGGTGCGAATGCCAAATCGCTCATCGATGGCGACCGGACTGCAGGCGAATCCGCGGATCGAGCACGGCGAGCGCCAGATCAGACACGAATACGCCGATTACGGTCAAGAATGACATAAACATCAAAAAAGAGCCGGCAAGATACATGTCCTGGCTGCGCAGCGCTTCGAGCAGCATCGGTCCGGTGGTCGGCAGAGACATTACCACCGAGACAATCGCGGCGCCGGAGATTACATGCGGCAAGAGAGAACCTATGTCGGAGATGAAGGGATTGAGAGCCATCCGCAACGGATATTTGAACAGCACTCTAAGGGGGGATAGCCCCTTTGCACGCGCGGTCACGACGTATTGCTTTTGCAGCTCGTCCAGCAGGTTGGCGCGCAACCGCCGGATCATGCTAGCGGTTCCTGCCGTTCCAATGACTATGACCGGAATCCAAATATGAGCGAGCACTGAGAGAAATTTGCTCCAGGTCCACGGCTGATCGACGTATTGAGGATCCATCAACCCGCCGATCGAAATTCCAAAATAGACATTCGCTAGGTAGAGCAGGACGAGAGCAAGAAGAAAACTCGGCGTGGCGAGCCCGAGGAATCCTACCAACGTCAAACAATGGTCCATCCAACTATATTGATGTGTGGCGGAATAGACTCCAATCGGGAAGGCGACGAGGTAGGTAAACAGGATCGTCGTAAAGGATACGAGAAAGGTTAAGAAGAGACGATCGCCTACCACCTTCGCGACCGGCAGATTATAGGAGAAGGAGTATCCCAGATCACCTCGAAGAAGCCCACCCACCCAATACAAGTACTGGTGCCAGAGAGGGCGATCGAAACCGTATTCGGCCTCCAAAAAGTGAATTTTGGCCAGATCCGCGGGCTCGCCCGACTCCTGCAGCTCAGCGATGTAGGTCGTAAAATAATTGCCCTGAGGCAGGTTAATGATAGTAAAGACCACGATGCTGATCGCGAGCAACGTCGGGATCATAATCAGGATCCGGTGAACTAAGTAACTCAGCATGGGGCCGATCTTGCTAGATTTTCCGCGGCCGTGTCCAGTCTATCGTCAGCGGTGCACCGGTGGCGAGACGTCGGACGATGCCGATTTCGCCCGGAGGTCAGAAGTGTCCAGCCAGAACGTATCGGGCTTGAAGACTCCAAAAAAAGCTCCGGGATCCCAATTGTAGAAACCTTCCTCGGGGACATTGTGAAGCTTTTCGCTGATCACAACTGGCTGGAGCACACCCGCCACAGTACCGATCGAAAAGACCTGATCGGCCCAAATCTGCAGCATTGTGTGCCAAATCCGCGACTGCTCCGGCTGTGCTGCCGCACCGAGCCAGTCGTCGTAGAGCTCCTTTAGTCGCCTTGCAGACGCGAGATCGGGGGCTTCGCCAGCCTTCCCTTTCGTCTCATAATATTGACCCCATTTTGGCCATTGCAGCTGCTGTTGACTGGTAGGCGCAAATTCCCAAGGCGACATCGCAGCCGTCGCGAGACCGTTCTCGATCCCCTTGTCGATCGAGATTAACGTCTCGCCCGAGAAGACCCGGCGCCGAAACAAGGTTAATTGCAACGGTTTGGCGAAGAGCCTTATTCCGATGCGCCGCCATGAATCGCGGATCAGTTCCAGCACGTCCGATTGTTCGGTCGACTCACCCGAATTTTCTACAATGAGCTCCAGGCGTCGATCATCAGGAAGCAGACGCACACC
>Ga0126378_10003057_pt1 | contig 12588 bp, 9 predicted proteins | sample PanSoiMetPlot_23_FD_92587 | JGI IMG/M metagenome (GOLD analysis project Ga0126378, IMG submission 92587) | Tropical forest soil microbial communities from Panama - MetaG Plot_23 | ecosystem: Environmental > Terrestrial > Soil > Tropical forest > Bulk soil | place: Panama | collected 2016-02-17
CCACCTCCTCAAGCGAGAGCCCCTCGAACGCGAAACTTAGGCCGAAGGAGTGCGAGGAGCCGAGAAATCCACATCACACAACTGGAACATTTCTGTAACGCAAAGGAGACAGACGAATGGTTTCTGCCAGAACTATTAAGGCACGCGAGCGACTCGCGGCTCGGTCGAGTCACATCTGCTGGCCCCGGCACCGCTGATCCTGTACAGCGACCTGCGCGCTGTTGATAGCCGGTGCGTGGGAGAGGCCCAAAAGGCCGCGCGTGGAGTCACGACCGTGACGACGCAAGACTCGAAGATGGCTTCCCCATTCTGCCGCGTGCGATCTCGCGGCAAAAAAGGATCCCCCCTGAGGGCGGTGGCCACGACAGCTCTCCTGGTTGCGACTTTTTTCTCCGGATGCGACACGCCCCACACGTATGTAGTGCTCGACAACAATTACCCTCCTTCAGAGACCCCGCTCATCGTCTACCACGCGTTCTGGCAGGCGGTATCGTTCCAGACACCCGTCCTTCCCGGCTCGTCGTCGGACGTGCAGAACACCATACCTGCTTCGGCGAACACCGCTTACGTCCTCGTTGCGCCGGGCTGGGATCCCACCAGCTCTACCGTCCCCACTTCCTTCATCGTCATGCAGTCGCGAGACGGCTTAGGAGTGCACCTCAATAACACTCTCCATATTCCCGTCGATGATGCCATGTTCATTGGGAACTGTGCGGCGAGCAGCTTCCTCTCCCAGGACCAAGCCGATTTCATCACCCAGCGCGTCTTTGCGAGCGACTTCGCCGGGCTCAGCTACGACCCGTCGACGTGCACCACGGCTCCGATCGACGACATCGGGGAGCGCTGATGCGCGCGCCCATCAATCCATTCTTCGTCCGCTCCAGCTTCGCCGCGGGAAGGCTCGTGCGCCTGATCTGCGTTGGCTTCGCTGGCCACGTCCTGCTTGCCTCTCCTCTGGCCCGCGCGCAGGCAGCTCCTCCGGCGGGACATGAGGAGGAGGCCTTCGACTTGATGAACCTGCTCTCTCACCACGGCCTGCACAACATCGAAATGGAGAGCTGGAACCTCTACGGGCAATTCACTTACATCTCGAGCTGGAAGTTGCCGTTTCAAGCTCCGTATACAAACGCCAATGGCAGCATCAACTCGCTGGTGCCCGATTACGAGCGAAGCTTCACGGGCACCTTCACCCTTTTCTTCGGGTTGAAGCTCTGGCCGGGCGGCGAGGCCTACTTCGTTCCCGAGGTCATCTCGGAGCGAGGGCTCTCGCAGATCCGCGGCCTCGGAAGCTCTATTCAGAACTTCGAGCTTCAAAAGTCCGGATCAGAAACACCCCAGCTCTATCGAGCGCGCCTGTTCCTCCGGCAGACGTTTGGGTTCGGCGGCCATGATGTCGTCAAGACATCCGACCCGATGCAGCTGGGGACCGTGGTGAAGAGCCGGCGGCTCGTGCTCACCGCCGGCAACTACACCTTTCTCGATGTCTTCGACAGAAACAACCTCACCTGGGATCCCCGTCAGACATTCTTCAACATGGCGTTTATGACGCACTCCTCATGGGATTTCGCGGCGGACGCGCGCGGATACTCGTGGGGCAGCGCGATTGAGCTGTATTGGGACGACTGGGCTTTGCGCTTCGGCAGGATGGCCTCGCCTCAGCACCCCAACACTCTCCCGCTCGATCTTCGACTCTGGAAATACTACGGCGACGCGCTCGAGCTCGAGCATGTTCACGTGCTCTTCGGGCAACCAGGCGCTGTCCGCATCCTCGGCTATCGGAACTACGAGGTCACCGGGCGATTTGACGAAGCCATCGCGGCTTACCAGGCTGATCCAAAACAAAACGCTGGGGCCTGCACCAGCTTCAATTACGGGTCGGGGAACTTCAGTGCTCCTGACCTGTGCTGGGTGCGAAAGCCGAACCAGAAGCTTGGCATCGGGATCAACGTCGAACAATTCGTCGCTAAGAACGTCGGCGTGTTTTTTCGAGGGATGTACTCGGACGGAAAGACCGAGGTCGACGCCTACGATCCGGCCGACCGATCGCTTTCGGTCGGGGCCGTGGCCAAGGGCGCGCTGTGGAAGCGTCCCTTTGACGTCACTGGCGTCGGTTTTGGCATGGCCTGGATCTCGAAAGTACATGCCCAGTACCTGGCGATGGGTGGCATTGACGGCTTCATCGGAGATGGCAACTTGCGCCAAGGCGCCGAGGGCGTCTTCGAATTGTTCTACAGCGTGAATCTTCTCACGGCCATCTGGCTGGCGGCGGACTACCAGTTTCTCTGGGGTCCCGGGTTCAACACCGACCGGGGGCCGATCAACATCATCGGAGCCAAGGTTCATGCTGAGTTCTAGCCGCCACGCTCTCGCCTCGGTCATCCTGCTTGCGCTAAGCGCGCGCGCGCAGGCGCAGCAGCAAGTGCAAGGGTTCGCGGTGGAGCGTTTCTACTCGTCGGCGCCCGGAGCCGGTTGGTTCGCGATGGATACGCTGGATATGCATGGTCGCCTGGGGGGTGCACTCTCCCTGACCGTCGGATACGCAAGAAACCCGATGCGGGTGACGGACGGCTCGCAACGCTTTGCCGTCGTCTCTGACCAGGCGATCACCGCTATCGGAGCCGCGCTCACCTACGATCGTTGGCGCATTTACCTCAACTTCGACGCGCCCTTCGCGATCAAGGGGCAGAGCGGAACGGCCGGCGGCTATTCGTTCACCGGTCCGTCCGTCGACCTGGAGTCGAACCCGGATACGTTGTCGGACCCTCGCCTCGGCGTCGACGTGCGCATCATCGGAGGGCCGACGAGCCTCTTCCGCCTCGGTGCCGGAGCGCAGCTGATCTTCCCAAACGGAAATCGTTCCGACTACGACACCGACGGCACTTACCGCGGTATGGTCCGACTTCTCTTCGCGGGAGACGAGGGACTCTTCACTTACGCGGGCCAGCTCGGCGTCCACCTTCGACCGCTCGACGACTCGCCGGCGCCGGAGAGCCCTCGCGGTCGGGAGCTCCTCTTCGGCGTCGCTGCCGGAGCGAAGCTGCCCGTCGGTCGAAGCGGGAGCTTGGCAGTGATCGTCGGCCCGGAAGTCTTCGGAGCGACGGCATTTCAATCCTTTTTCGGCTCAAACAGCACAGCCCTCGAAGGGCTTCTTACCGCTCGGCTCGAGGGAACGGCCGAGAACCGGGCGCAGCTGAGAGTCAAGCTCGGAGCCGGCGCAGGAATAAACCAGCAGTTTGGTGCGCCCGAGTGGCGCATTGTCTGCGGCATCGAAGTTTTCAATCACAACCAGGTACAATGACATCGGCACGCCCCCACAGCCTCGTCCCTGTCGCCCCACGGGGTGAATCGCGGCCGTGGCTCGCGCCGAACCCGCCAGCGGCGTGGCAGCTGGCGAGGAGACTTTTGGGTTGTTGGATGGCAGTTCGGCGCGTAAATGAAATAGCGCAGCATAATTTGGAGTAACAACGCGATGCTCGAGGCTCTCCGCAGATTTCCGATCTTCAAGTCGATGACGCAGAACAAGACTGAAGCAGCCTCGCGAACCGTCGGGCAGCGGCAGGTGAGCGACGAGGTTGGCAAGCGGCTGCGAGAGGCATGCTGCGCCAGCCCGAACGACTTGCTGACCCAGCTCGGAACGACGCCGCAAGGGCTCACCGCCGCCGAAGCGGAGGAGCGCCTCGAGAAATACGGTCCCAACCGCGTCGCCAGCGAACGTCCGCCGCACTGGTACGTGCAGCTCGGCCATTCCATCACCAACCCCTTCGTTCTCCTTCTGCTCGTCCTGGCGGCGGTTTCATTCATCGCCGGGGACACTCAGGCGACGATCATCATTGCCACCATGGTCGCGATCGGGGTTTCGCTTCGCTTTTATCAGGAGCGGCGCTCGACGGTGGCGGCCGAAAAGCTGCGGGCCCTGGTCAAAGTGACCGCCACCGTGATTCGACGGGACTTGGAGAATCACCCCTACACGGCCGAGGTGCCGATCGAGCAGCTCGTTCCCGGCGATATCATCCAGCTCGCAGCCGGCGACATGATTCCCGCCGACGTTCGCCTGCTGAGCAGCAAGGACCTGTTCATCAGCCAAGCGGTGCTCACCGGCGAGGCAATGCCCGTCGAAAAGTTCGCCCCTCTTCAGGGCGCCCCGGAGGGCAGCGTTCTCGAGGCTCCCAACGCCTGCTTCCTTGGCACGAACGTCATCAGTGGAAGCGCGACCGCGGTCGTGGTTGGAACCGGACCGAGTACTTACCTCGGGTCGATCGCCCGCAGCATCACCGGGCAGCGGACCCTCACCAGCTTCGAAAAAGGCATCCGCGACATCAGCATCCTGCTCATCCGCTTCACCCTGGTGATGGCGGTGCTGGTCTTCATCATCAATGGGATTAGCAAGCACAATTGGCCCGAGGCCTTCATGTTTGCCCTTTCGGTCGCCGTCGGGCTCACCCCCGAGATGCTTCCGATGATCGTCTCCGGCGCTCTCGCCCTCGGCGCGGTGACCATGTCCAAGAAAAAGGTGATCGTCAAACGCCTCAACTCAATCCAAAACATCGGGGCGATCGACATTCTTTGCACCGACAAGACCGGAACGCTCACCGAGGACCGGGTGGTTTTGATGCGCTGCTGGAATGTCGCCGGCGAAGAGGATACCGATGTTTTTACCTACGCTTATCTGAACAGCTATTTCCAGACGGGGCTGAAAAACCTCCTCGACCGCGCCATCCTCGACTACCGCGACGCGCCGAAGACGGTCGCTGCGACGAAAGTGGACGAGATCCCGTTCGATTTTTCTCGCCGGCTGATGTCCGTCGTGGTCGACCGGGACCAGCGGCGCGAGCTCGTGGTCAAGGGCGCGCCGGAAACCATCTTCGCCCGCTGCAACCAATTCGACCTCAACGGCGAAGTGATGGAAATGGATCCCGTCCTGTTGCCGGAGCTGCAGGAGGAGTTGGACAAGCTGAACCTCGAAGGCTTCCGAACGCTCGCGATCGCCTACAAAGACGTGAGCAAAACCCAACAGAGCTTTTCCAAGAACGACGAGGGTCAGCTGACTCTCAAGGGCTACGTCGCCTTCCTCGACCCGCCCAAGCAGACCGCCCGCGCTGCAATCACCGCGCTGAGCACCCACGGCGTGCAGGTGAAAATCCTCACTGGTGACAACGACATCGTGACCCGGACGATCTGTCACCAGGTGGGGCTTGGATCTCAAGAGGTCGTCCGCGGCGGCGAGCTGGAGGCAATGACGGACGAGGAGCTGCGCGCCGTAACGGAGAAGGTGAGCGTCTTCGCCCGGCTGACGCCGGCGCACAAAGAACGGGTGATTCGGGTTCTGCGCGACGCAGGGCACGTGGTGGGATTCATGGGCGATGGCATCAACGACGCGCCGGCGCTGCGCGCAGCGGACATCGGAATCTCGGTCGACAACGCGGTGGACATCGCCAAGGAGTCGGCAGACCTGATTCTCCTCGAGAAGAGCTTGCTGGTCCTGGAGGACGGCGTCCTCGAGGGCCGGCGCGTCTTCGGCAACATCCAAAAATACATCAAGATGGGAACCAGCTCGAACTTTGGAAACATGTTCAGCGTCCTCGGCGCGAGCATCTTCCTTCCCTTCCTCCCGATGCTCCCGATCCAGCTCCTCGTTCAGAATCTCCTCTACGATTTTTCCCAGCTGGCCATTCCTTTCGATCGCGTCGATGAGGAATACCTGCGCAAGCCGCGCCGCTGGCGGGTGGCCGAGATCGGGCGCTTCATGCTCTACATTGGCCCGATCAGCTCAATTTTTGATTACACGACCTACGGGCTGATGTTTTACGTGTTCGCTGCGAATACGATCGCAAAGCAGAGCCTTTTCCAGTCCGGCTGGTTCGTCGAGGGACTGCTCTCTCAAACGCTGATCGTCCACATGATTCGAACGCGCAAGATTCCGTTCATTCAGAGCCGTGCCGCCTGGCCGTTGGTCCTGACGACAATTCTGGTCATGGCAATCGGCATTTACCTTCCCTTCAGTCCGATCGCGCCCGGCCTGCACATGACTCCGCTTCCCCATGCGTACTTCGCCTACCTCCCAGCGACTCTGCTCAGCTACGCGATATTGACCCAAATTGTGAAGACTTGGTTCGCCGGCAGGTACGGCTACAACTAAGGCGGAGCGTCTGTCGACTAATCCTTGGGACGATGCCCTTTCACATCACCCTTCTCGGCGAGAATTGCGGTTGAGCACTTGGCCCGGCGGCGGGGAAAGCTGACTCATGCTCTTGCGGTGTCGGTATGGGCTGTCCGTGAATGCACAGCGGTCTACTGGTGCCCGTGAGCAGCAGCAAGAGAGATCCATAAGATGCCACCTCCGATCAGGACTGTCATCGCCCCGAAGATGACGGTCACCGTCTTTCCTGCATCTGGGACGTCCACGTGCGCTGCGCTGATCTCCTGAAGAGGAATTTCGACCAGTGCTCCCTCATCACGTTTCCAAACGAATTGGCCGTTTCGCACATCAGACGTCGACACGTCTCCGCCGAGCCGCGTGCCGTTTTTGAGATCCAAGTATAGTTTGACCCCCTTCGTGAGATCGATGGTTTCGCCCTTTACATCGCGCAACTGTCTCGGTGCTGCTGGTCGCACCGGAACATCAACCCGTCTACCTCGCGAGTCGCTGGGCAAGCTGCTGGGTAGCGCCGGCACTGGCTGATTTGCCTCGCCGTCAGCATGGCCGGCTGTCCTCTGCTCTTGAGTTTGGCGTGCCATCTTTTCCTCTTGCGGCTGTTCGAGCTTCGCCAAATCCGAGGGGCGTACCCAATGGGTGGCGACGCATCCCACGACAAACGGAGCGGTGAGCGAGAGCACAAACGTGAGGGAGCGGCGGTCCATGCAACGCCTCCTTCGTCGTGTGTGTTTACACCCGCGGCGACAAGGCGCGGACAAGGAGTTGCTCGCGGACAGCTCATGCCAAAGAACATTTACCTCTGAGTGAGCGAGGGAACTCTAGGGTACCACCCGTGTCAGCTTTTGCGGGCCGTTCCGCGGTGCAGCCTTCTTCACGTACTTGTCGAACCAGGACAGCATCTCCCAGAGCGTATGTTCCGTCGATTCGCGGGCGCTGTAGCCGTGGGACTCGAACGGGAGCATCACCAGCCGCACCGTCCCGCCGGTCCCGCGGATCGCTTGATACAGCCGCTCCGACTGAAGGGGGACGGTGCCCGGGTTCACGTCCGCTTCGCCGTGAATCAAAAGCAGCGGCTTGTTGATTTTATTCGCATATACGACGGGCGAGAGCTTGACGTAGGTCTCCTGAGCCTCCCACAAGGTTCGCCGCTCATTCTGGAACCCGAACGGCCGCATCACGTGGTTGTAGGCGCCGCTTCGAGCGACGCCAGCGCGGAAGAGATCCGAGTGACCCAGCAGCGTCGCGGTCATCAGCGCGCCGTGGCTGTGACCCATCACCCCGACGCGCTCCCGGTCCGTGACCTGCATCTCGACCGCCTTATCCACCGCTGCTTTGGCGTTCGCCACCAGCTGCTCGATGAAGGTGTCATACGCAGTCTCGGGATGACCCACGACGGGCATCGTGGGATCGATTACTGCGTACCCATCCAAGACGAAGAACAGATAGGAAGGCCCGACGATGCTCATCGCGTGCCGCGGAGAGCCTGATACCTGACCGGCCACTCTGGCGTCGTTGTAATCCAGCGGATAGGCCCAGACGACCGTGGGCAGACGCGTTCCCTTTTTGTATCCGGCGGGCAGATAGAGCGTGAAGGACAGCTCAACCCCATCGGCTCGTTTGTATTTGACGAGCTGCTGAGTGATGCGGCGAAGCTGCGGGGTCGGATCGGGGATTTTTGTGAACGGTCGAAGCGTTGAGCTCAAGGAAGCTTCACCCGGCTCCACCTGCTTGACGGGTCGACGATCCAAGGTTCGCAGATAGAAGTTGGGTGTCATCGCGGGTGATTCGCGCTTGGTCAGGAACATTCCTGCGGTGGAATCAATCCATCCGATGAATATTTCGTAGCTTGTTTTGTCGCAGCGGAACAATCGCTCCGTCTTGAGCGTTGCCAGATTCAATCGGTCGAGGAACGGGCGATCCCCATCCGGAGATGAACCCATTCCGGAGAGATAAATCGAATCGCCGTCTTGCTGTATTGCAGACGGCCCGTTGGGCAGCCTGCGGTAGACCGGGTGGCCGGGGTCATTGTATCGGTCGCTCACGCTGCGGTCCCATATCAGGCGCGGCGCAACGGTTTGATCGTCCGCGTTGAGCGCGAACGTCCGCGTCCATCGGCGATCTCGATCATAGTCGGTAATCAGCACCAGCCCGCCCGCCTCGCCAAACTGCGCACCAGTAAACCTCTCCTGAGTCTTGAAGAGCTCAGCAGGAGCCCCGGTGAAAGGCGACTTGAGGGTTAAGATGCGATCGCGATGGGGAACCTTCTTCTTCGGATCGCCGCCATCGAGCGCTTCGGCCCAAACGAGAGTCGCCGGTCGCGTCGGGCGCCAGTGATAGTCGCGCGCGCCGGTGGGCACGCCGTTGATCGGCACTTGATCAGACAAGGGCAGACTCGCGAGCTTGTGTACAATCTCGCCCTTTCGGTTCCACACCTCGACTTCTCTTGGAAACCGGGTGGCGGCGGTGAGATACGAAAAGGGACGATGAATGGTCTCAACCAAGAAGTTTTGGCCGTCGGGAGACGCCGAGACAAGCTGGTAGAGACCCGGTTTGCCTACCGGCGAGACATTTGACGTCGCCGTATCCACCAAAGCGAGCTGCGAGGTGCCGTAATAAATGAATAATTCCTCGTCATGGGGATCCTTGAGCACATCGCGCGCCTCGTAAGTGCTGCTTGGGCCTGCCTCGCCCGAGCTCTGCTGAATGTTCGGCCCATTCGGCACCACTGGAGCCGGGGGAGGGGCGCCGCGGCCCGGCGGGACGAGCTTCACCAACAGCGTCTTCTGATCCGGCATCCAGTTGATGCTCGACTCCAGCATCGGATTGATTCGGATGCTTTCCATCCGCCGGGCCTTGGCTGTCGCTGCGTCGACAACCCAAAGCTCGACGCCGTTCGCGATCACATTGGTGAAGGCGAGCAGCTTGCCGTCGGCGCTCCACCGGAAAGCGCTCATTTTCATTCCCGCGGGCAGCTCGACCGGCATCTCCGGCCCATCAGGAATCCTCTTCACTAAGAGGGCAGAGAAGTGCGGACCGTTGTGCTCTGCGTTCGTGTTTGGATTGATACGCGCTCCGGCAAGGCGCAACATCGGCTGCGCAAGATCTGAAATCGGCGGATAACGCACTGGGGATATCAGAAGAAGTGCATCATGCGACGGGCTCAAAGAGGCCAGGGGCGGAGTCGGGGCGTTTAGCACGTCGAGCACCGCCTTAGGCGGCTTTTGGTACGCCAGCTCGGCGGACGTCGTCGCAGCGAGGAGCAGGCAAATGCCGAGCGCGACCGGACTCGGGACCGTCAACAGCTTCGAGCGAGAGCGAGTTTTCATGATGGCGCGGCAAGCTACCCCCCTTCCAATCGCGCCGCAATCAACTTCGCCTATCACATTCACCAGGACCGTAGCGATGTGGCAGCGAGGGCCGCATTTCAGCAAGCGCCTCCGCTCCAAACATCGCAGTGGCGCGATAACTTATTTTATTTGCTCTCTCACTCACGGGTCAGCTAAGTTCGGTGCACTCTGAGTGGGGGTCCACATGAGCGTTAGGCGATGCATCGGGATCTTTCTTCTTACTCTGTTGTCGGCCGGCTTGTCCGCCTGCGCCAGCAGCAAGCCCTATCAGGCCACTGTCGACATGAACATGCTGCGGCCTCACGTGCCTCCGTCGGTTCCGGCGGGCGATACCGTCACAGTGGTCGCTTTCCCGATCGTCCAAGAAAACATCGGGGATTATGGAGACATTGCCAGGCACACGCGATGGAGACAGATGAATACCGTGGCTACCGGCGTGAACACCGTCTGGACAAAAACCATTTCCCTGGTGCCCCTGCCCGCATTTCAAATCCACATCATAAACCAAACCGGACAACCCATTTCTCTGGCCGAGACTCAAATCCGCGTCGAGGACAGCGCGCGCCGGGAATACGGGCTGATGGTGGATTATGTCGCCATCAAGGGGCGGTTCATCGCGGATATGTTGGGGATGGCACCTTCGATCGCAAATGATCGCGACTTGAAAGAAAAGCTTCTCCGGGAAATCCATCAGATTCCACTCGTATCGCCCGCGGTCACCGTTCCGCCCGGGCAAACATGGATCGGCTACCTGGTATTGAACACCGATGCGCACAATCCCGAGGAATACCGGGCGATGATGACTTCAATCGACAGCTTCGTCGTGCGATTCCGGAATGTTCCAAATGGGAAGGCGAGCAAGGACTTCGAGTTCTTGCTGGACAAGGTGGTGAGCAAAATCCAAGTGACCTGTCCTTGGGACGTAAAGCAGCCGTCCCTCGATGCCTGCGAACCGATGCAGCCTGCCACCCAGAAAACCGAGCTGCGCGGTGCTCGGTAGTTGCGGCGGATGCGGGCCAGGCCGCTGTACCGATCCCCGGATAGAGCCTTGAGTCGTCGCTGTCCGTTCTCGGCGATCGCTTCAGGATTGAGCCGCTGCCCACGATCGCCTAGTTTGCGCGCGTGGAATCCGGTTCGAATCTGGCCTCCTCTACTGCCGCGCTGCGTCGTTTCAGCAGCGATGCTTGGTGGCGCTTCATCGGCTACCTTCGCGACTCGCGCTCTCTTCCATCCAAAGAGCGTGCTTTCGATCGTTTTCTCTACGGCTTGGCGCAACCGCTGATTGGAGCGCGGTTTCTGCTGCGCGACTCGCAGCTGCTCAAGTCCGCCCTCTATCCGGCATTATTTCTTGGGCTGTTCTGCGCCACCATCTCCTTGATCGGTTCCAGAGGCTCTGCGAATCATTTCGTGAAGCTGTTCTACCGCACCTTCGTTGCACTGGCTCCGGTGCCGTCGGTCATCTTTGCGCGGCACTATGCTCGGCTGGCGGCAAACGCGCATCGAAAGCTGGGGTTTGGCGACTGCGAACCGCGGATCGAACGCTGGCGTACTGTCATTCGCAGAGCAGTGTATCAAGCAGTCTTGATCGCGCTCGCCGCGGCGCCGGCGCTGGCGTTGTTGCGCATTGTCCCGTTGATCGGCAAGAGGCTCGCCTGGTTCGCGGCGGGAATTTGGGCGCTGCACTGGGTGGTGATCGACGCGTTCGACGATGCGCGTCTTTTAAAAGGTGGCGAAACACTCGAGGAAGCCGAGCTCAAGGACCGATCGGCGCCGCTGGCTTGGTTCGTGCGGGGCTTCTACCGGATCTGCAACCACCTGCCCGCAGGCTTGAGACGGCTCGCCGGAGCCTTCACTCGGCTTTGCGACCGACTTTCCTTGCCTTGGCGAGAGGAATTGTCCATCGCCGAGAACCAGCTCTGGCTGGCGATCGGTTTCGGCTTGATGACTGCCGCGCTCCTCGCTACTCCGCTGTTGAATCTGCTGTTTCGCCCAATTGTCATCGTGTCGTCGGTGCATCTGCTCGGACACGTCAATCGGGAACGCGAACCCGAGCACGCTGCTTTCAAGGAGCCCAGCGTATTCCCAGACCGACCTGCTGAAGAGACGTCTCCCTGAGAACACCGACGTCGCTTCCCAGGTAGCCGATGATGAACACTTGCCAGGTCCCAGGATGACGCTTCCAAACTCCCAGATGCGAAACCAACCGCACCTCGCTCACCAGCACGCCGCTGGGCACTATCCACGAAAAGGACATTGACCAGAAGGCGTGCCAGTCGTTGCCGAGGCGAAGCTGCGAGGTGACGTCCAGCTCGCCTCCATAACTCACACCGTTGAGATTATCGAGGCAGTCGGTTTCCGGTTGGGTGCAGGAGAAAAAAAACAAGCGCGAATCGAGCTCGGCGGCGACGACGAACCTGTTCACTGAAGAAGTGCTTGCCGATATCCGAAGATTCAGGTCATTCGTGGTGCGGAATGCAGAGTGTAGGGGCGGCTCGTCGACCCGATGCGAGCTGTGATCGCTCTCGTGCTCGTAGCCAAACGCGCCCCGAATCCAACCCTCTTCTGCTCCCTTCCCCTTCAACGTCCACAGGCGCCAGACCTCTGCAGAAAGGCGACCTCGCCAGTTCTGGTTTGGCAAAACCAACAGCGCGCCGGGGTCGTTGTAGATCTCCACAAACGGAGTCAGGCGGAGGCCGGCGGTCGCGTCGGGCGCGGCGCCGATGATCGGAATCGTCGCCGAGAGCGTCGCCCGGGGCGCGCGCCGCCAAAGGTATCCAAACACCGGCGCGTCGGGACTGGCAGAAATTTGCTCGACAACCGTCACCACCGGGGATTCAGCGTTGGCTCGATGAAAGGGCAACGCCGCAAGCAACAGGACAAGTTTGAACGAATATTCGCGGCACGGGTGCAGGCAACTCATTGCGGATTCCAGCCGGGCTCGTAGCAGATCAGACGGCAAACTCGAAGCACTACTTCCGGTCTTGGAGCAAAATGGTGGGTATTTTTGGACGCCTGGTGAAAGCGACCATCCCTCGCGTTGCTGGACCGTAGCGATCAGGAGAGCCAAGCGACAGGATCTATTGCGAG
>Ga0126378_10003058_pt1 | contig 12584 bp, 7 predicted proteins | sample PanSoiMetPlot_23_FD_92587 | JGI IMG/M metagenome (GOLD analysis project Ga0126378, IMG submission 92587) | Tropical forest soil microbial communities from Panama - MetaG Plot_23 | ecosystem: Environmental > Terrestrial > Soil > Tropical forest > Bulk soil | place: Panama | collected 2016-02-17
CTCGACCGCGCGCCGGATCAGGGCCTCGACATCGGATTTGAGGCCGGCATCGCAGCGGATGAAGGGCGCTCCCAGGCGATCGGCAGCGGCCTTGCCGCCGGCCTCGTTGATATCGGAGAGCATGAGCTTCGCGCCCTCCGCCTTGAAGCGTTCGGCACAGGCAAGGCCGATACCCTGCGCCGCCCCGGTGATGACGGCGACCTTGTCCTTCAAACGCATCGGCTTACTCCCCTGGGACCATCCTCGGCGGCCCAGGCTCTAGCATCTTCCGCGGCGGCCGGACAGCCGGCGCGAGCGCGCTGGCCTGCTTCTGCAGGGAATCTGCAGATGGTCTCGCCTCCACCGAGGGCATACGCAAAAAGACCGATCGGCTCGACGTCTTCTCACAGGTTCCCTGTCGAGGCCATGCGAAATCGCTCTGCCTACACGGGTCGCAGGCATTGCCGATTCTTTTCACGCTAGATTTCATCATATACGCAAAACACATATCCGTCAATTCAATTTGCCGACCATGGCCTCGCGAAGCAGGAGCGAGGCCCCTCACCCCGACCGTCTTGCCCGGTGCGATCAGTAGGATTTCGGCAGGCCCAGCGTCCGCTCGGCGATGTAGCAGAGGATGAGCTCGCGGCTGACCGGGGCGAGGCGGGCGATCATCACCTCGCGCAGATAGCGCTCGACGTGGAACTCCTTGGCATAGCCATAGCCGCCATGGGTCATGACGGCGCGGGTGCAGGCGTTGAAGCCGGCCTCGGCGCCGAGATATTTGGCGGCATTGGCCTCGGCCCCGCAGGGCTTGCCCGCATCGTAGAGCTGCGCTGCCTTCAGCATCATGAGGTTCGCCGCCTCGAGCTCCATCCAGCTTTCGGCGAGCGGATGCTGGATCGCCTGGTTCTGGCCGATGGGCCGGCCGAAGACGACCCGCTCCTTGGCATAGCGCGCGGCGCGCGCAAGTGCCACGCGGCCGAGGCCGATGGCCTCGGCCCCGATCAGGATGCGCTCGGGATTGAGGCTCTCCAGGATATAGCGGAAGCCCCTGCCCTCCTCACCGATGCGGTCCTCCACCGGCACATCGAGCCCATCGATGAAGAGCTGGTTCGAATCGACGCAGTGGCGCCCCATCTTCTCGATCTCCCGCACCTCGATGCGGGCGCGGTCGAAATCGGCATAGAACAGGGTCATGCCATCGGTGGGTGCTGCGCAATCGGCGAGCGGCGTGGTGCGGGCGAGCAGGAGAATCCGGGTCGCGACCTGAGCCAGCGAGTTCCACACCTTCTTGCCGCGGATCACGTAACGATCGCCCCTGCGTTCGGCGAAGGTCTTGATATGAGTCGTGTCGAGCCCGGCATCGGGCTCGGTCACGCCGAAGGAACAGATATCCTTGCCGGCGATGAGGGGCGGCAGGAAGCGCTGTTTCTGCTCTTCCGTGCCGTGCCTGACGATGACCCGCGGGCCGAAGATGGAGATATGCACCGCCGAGGCACCGGACATGCCAGCCCCCGATTCCGCCACCGCCTGCATGGCGAGCGCGGCCTCGGTGACGCCGAGCCCGGCGCCGCCATACTCGGCCGGCATGGCGGTGCCAATCCAGCCGCCCTCGGCGAAGGCAGCGACGAAGTCGCGAGGAAATTCACCGTCGCGATCGCGGGCGAGCCAGTAGCCATCGTCGAAGCGGGCGCAGAGCTTGAGCACGCTGTCGCGGATCAGCTGCTGGTCGTCGGTCAGGTCCATGGAACGACGAATATCACCGGCGCGGCGGGGGGAGAAAGAGACTCACCACAGAGGCGCAGAGACATAGAGAAACACAGAGAAAAAGGAACGGGGCCGCAAAGCGGTCCCAAGAATTTTGTTTTCATTGCATCGGGACAAGCCGCGTTCTGCTCGGCATCTCTGTGTCTCTGTGCCTCTGCGGTGCATCGTCTTCCTATCGGAATGGCGGCTCGTCAAAGCTGCGCAGCTTGCGGGAGTGGAGGGCGCCCAGCTGGCCGCGCAGCTCGTCCAGCGCGGCGATGCCGATCTTCAGATGCTCGCCGACGGCGCGGCGATAGAAGGCGCTCGCCGCACCCGGCAGCTTGATCTCGCCATGGAGCGGCTTGTCGGAGACGCAGAGCAGCGTGCCGTAGGGCACGCGCAGGCGATAGCCCTGGGCCGCCAGCGTGCCGCTCTCCATATCGACCGCGATCGCGCGGGAGAGATTGATCCGCCGGCGCTCATGCAGCCAGCGCAGCTCCCAATTGCGGTCGTCATAGGTGACCACCGTGCCGGTGCGCAGCCGCTGCTTCAGCGCATCGCCGCGCTCGCCGGTGACGCGTGCGGCGGCCTCCTGAATGGCCAGCTGCACCTCGGCCAAAGCCGGGATCGGCACCTCCGGGGGCACCAGATCGTCGAGGATCCGGTCGCGCCGGAGATAGCCATGGGCCAGCACGTAGTCGCCGATGGCCTGTGAGGGACGCAAGCCCCCGCAATGGCCGATCATGAGCCAGCAATGGGGGCGCAGCACGGCTAGATGGTCGGTGATGTTCTTGGCGTTGGCCGGGCCGACGCCGATATTGACGATGCTGACGCCCTGCGCGCCGTCGTCGCGCTGCAGATGATATGCTGGCATCTGGAAGCGATCCCAGGGTGCCGCGGTGACGGTCTCGACGGCGACGACCTGGGTCGTGCCGCGATTGATGCTGGCACCGCCCGGAAGCACGAGACGCGCATAGGGGCTGCCCTCCGTCGCCAGCTCGTCCAGCGCCCATTGCACGAACTGGTCGAGATAGCGCTGGTAATTGGTCAGGAGGATCCAGGGCTGGATATCGCGCCAGTCGGTGCCGGTGTAGTGCCTGAGGCGCCGGAGCGAATAGTCGACGCGCACGGCATCGAAGAGCGCAAGCGGCCGTGGCCGGCCCGGCTCCGAGATCCAGGCGCCGTCCACTACGTCATCGCCCACCGTCGCCAGGATCGGTGTGGGGAAATGGCGGGCGAGCTCGGCGGCGGAGATCTCGCCATGGACGAGCTCGTCGCCCTCCTCGAAGACATAGGGATAGGGGATCTCGCGCTCGCTCACCCGCACGGCGAGGCTCACGCCATACTCCTCGACCAGCGGACGAAGCTGCTCCAGCAGATAGCGCCGGAAGAAGCCCGGCTGGGTGACCGTGGTCACATAGGTCCCCGGTGCCTGGATCTTCGCCCAGGCGCGCCGCGTGACGGGGGGCGGCGCATTCGGCGCCCAGGTGAGGCAGAGCTCGGGATAGCGGAACTTGCGGCGCTGGGCCGCACTCGGCGGCAGACCGTGGGAGACGTAGCGCTCGAGCGCCTGGCGCAGCGCGCCGGTAGCCGCGGTGTGAATGGATTCCAGGCGATCGACGGCTTGGCCGGGAGTGAGCGAGGAATTCTGCCTGTTGGGCATATTGGACATGTCGCCTCGCGGCCCGGCTAAGTCGAATGGTGACGCTTCAACGGTAACTTAGGCGAAACCTCCCGGAATCGCGATACACTTGCCCGCCGGCTCATCGGCAGGGACAGAGGGAAACAGCATGAAAACGCGTTACGCCGTGGCTTTGGGGATGCTCGCTGGATTCGGACTGGGTGCGGTGGCGATTCAAGGGCTTCATGCCCAGACCACGCCGCCCGTCTACTACATCAGCGAGGTCGATATGACCAATCCCGACGGTTATGCGAAGGATTACCTGCCGCTGGTCCAGGCAACCATCAAGGCCGCGGGCGGGCGCTATGTGGCCTGGGGCAAGGCGACCCCCCTCGACGGCGATCCGCCGAAGTCGCGCATCGCCGTCGTCGCCTGGGACAGCATGGAGACGCTCATGGCCTGGCGCAATTCCGACGCCTTCAAGAAGGCCCGGGAAACCGGCATGAAGTATGCCAGCTTCCGCTCTTTCGCGATTCCCGGCACGCCGCAATAGCGGGCGCCGCGCGGGCCTCGCCGAGACCCGCTCCATCAGGCAGCAAAGCTCGACGCTCGCACCTTGCAATAGGGTACCCCCCTATACTATATAGACGGTCATGAGCCACACCATCCGCGAGAAGCAGAAACTTCTCAACCGCGTGCGCCGCATCCGCGGCCAAGTCGAAGCGATCGAACGCGCTCTCGAAGGAGAGGCAGGCTGCTCCCATGTCATGCAGCTGATCGCGGGATGTCGCGGGGCCATCAATGGCCTTTTGGCTGAGGTCGTCGAGGATCACGTGCGCACTCATCTCGTTGATCCGGTCAAGGACCCAAAAGCCCTCAATGCCGAGGCGGCGGATCAATTGATCGAAGTCGTGCACAGCTATTTCAAGTAGGGATTTGTCGTGAACGGCGACATGGCCACACCAATTCCACACGCTCACGGCCACGTGTTCCTCGGCAGCGGGCATGATCGAAACGCGCGCAGGACCTGGGCCGTTATCTGGTTGTGTAGCCTGATGATGATCGCCGAAATTGTCGGCGGCACCATTTTCGGCTCCCTTGCCCTCGTCGCCGACGGCCTGCACATGTCCACGCATGCCGGAGCTCTGCTGCTCGCTGCGCTCGCCTATCGCTATGCCCGGCGGCATGCGGAGGACAGGCGGTTCGTCTTTTGGAACGGGAAAACTCGGTGACCTCGCCGGATTCAGCAGCGCCATCATACTCGCCATGATCGCTTTGCTGATCGGCTATGAGGCCGTAACCCGTCTGCTCCATCCGATTGCCATCAGCTTCAACCAGGCAATCCCCATTGCCATGGTCGGGCTGATGGTGAATGTCGCCAGCGCCCTGATCCTAGGCGGTGGCCACGAGCACGAAGACCACGACCACGGGCACCAACTCTCCTATGGTGATCACGATCATAAGAGCGCGCACCGGGACAACAACATGCGTGCGGCCTTCGTGCATGTACTGGCGGATGCGGTGGTATCGGTGCTGGCGATCGCTGGCCTGGCGGCGGGCAAGTTCTTCGGCTGGGTCTTCATGGATCCGGTCATGGGCATCATTGGCGCGGCCGTCATCGCGAACTGGTCTTTCGGCTTGATCCGAGACACGGGCGCCGTCCTGCTGGACATGAGTCCGGATCGGCGTATGGCCGAGAAAGTGCGAGGGGCTATCGAAGCGGACGGCGATACTCTCGCCGACCTGCACCTCTGGCGCCTGGGGCCGGGGCACCTCGCTGCCATCCTCTCGGTCGTCACCGGAAAGCCGCGCAGCCCGGAATTCTATCGCGCTCGGCTTCAGCCGTTCCACGGTCTCTCGCACGTCACCATCGAGGTACACGCACGCTGACGAGACCGAGGGTGCGGCGAAACGATGCGCCCGGACTATGAGGGCTTGGTCCGCGGATCGTCTTTCGCATCGAGGTATTCGAGGCCTAGCGGTCCACTTCCCGCGCCTCGACCGTCAGGGATTCGATATCGATCCCGCTGCTGAAATCGAGGGCGGCAAGCGCGGCGGCAAGCGCATGTCCGGCGCCACGGTCGCTGGCCAGCGCCTCCACATCGATGGGGCCGGTTTTTATCCCGGTGCCGGGAAGCCCGGCCATCGCCAGGCTCGCCAGGGCCGAGGCGTTCCTTTGCGCGCGCGAGAAGGTCAGCCCCGTGGCGTCGAGTGTGATTCCGCCAGGAATGTCGAAGCCGCCAATACCCGATTCCGCGGCATCGAGCATCGCCGCAATCGCCGCCGCCCGGGCCCCGCCGATCCCATGGCTGCTGGCAAGGGCCTGTATGTTCAGGCTGTTGACTGCAAAGGTCTGGAAGGCAGCGCCCTTCAAATCGGCGCTCGCCGTGGCGCCGTCGCCCCGCTTCCCGATGTTGAGCGCCGAAGCATCGATCAGCACATCCCGGAGGGAGACATTGATGCCGGCGATGTCGAAGGCGGTACGGGCCACGGCGGCGCCGGATCCGGAGTTCACGCCCTCCGCCAGGACCGAGACATCGCCGTTGACCACCGGACCGCGGAAGATCGGAAGCCCGGCGCCAGTGACATTCATGCTGAGCCCGGCATCGGCCGAGGCTCCCGCGCCGCCGCGGCCATCCATGGCAATCGCCGAGACATCGATACTGCCCTGGACCGCGATCTCGATATCGGTATCGATCAGCGTCAGGGCCTTCGCCTTGGCCGCGCCGGCCCCCTCGTTCATGGCGCTGGCCTTGTCCGATAGGGGGCCGAGCCGGATGCTGTGGGCCAGCAGCGTCCCCGCGCCGGCCGAGATGTCCTGCAGGGCCGCAGCGACCCCGCCACCCCCGCCTTGATCGATCGCGAGTGCCGCGACCTGGATCGGACCGCCGACGGTCACCCGGCCCGAGCTCGCAATAAGCCCGAGGCTCGCCAGGGCCGAAGCATTGCCCAACCCATGCCGGCCCGTCACCGCCGTCGCGTCGATGGCGATGTCCCCGGGAATCGAGATGCTTCCCTCCGTCATCCGGCCGATGGCATGGGCGACCGCCCCGCCCGAGCCCTGGCTGCCGGCATCGGCCACCAGATCGAGGCTGAGGAGATGGAAGTCGTTGAGTCCGTTGCTGGCGGGGATGGGCGGATGGCCGGGCCCCGTGGCGAGGAAGGAGGCATCGGCCTCTGCCCCGGGGCCGCCGCCATGGCGCCCGCCATTGGCGGTGACGTCGATGGTCACATTATGGAGCTGGACGCTGTCCAGGGCGCCGAGACTGAGCCGCCCCGCCGCCGTGACGCCGCCCGTTCCGGAATTCGTGGCATGGGCGCCGATGGCGATGTCGCCATCGACGACGAGTGTTGCCCGGCCGCCATCTGGCCCGAAGGCGAGATCGGCATCGGCCGAGGCGCCGATGGCGCCGCTGCCGACGGGCCCGCCGCCGAGATTCACCGCATCGGCCAGGAGAGTCATATTGCCCGCGACGTGGATCGGGCCGGCGGGGAGCGAGGCGTCGATCACCGAGACATCGGCGCGCGCCTTCGCAGCACCGCTGCCCCGGTTGAGGGCGCTCGCCACGTCGCTCAGCGAGCCGAGGCTGAGGGCAGCAGCCGAGCCCGAGGCGCGGAGGCCGCCGAGGGCCGAGGCGACGGCATTGCCGGCGCCGCGGTCGCTGGCTCCGGCCGCCAGCGCGATGGGACCCTGGACCGTGAGACTGACCCCGCCGCCCGAGCCGCCGGCGAACATCGCGAGCGAGGCCAGGGCCGAGGCATTGGAATGGGCATGGCGCCCGGTGATCGCGGCGGCATCGATCGCGATCCCGCCGGCAACGAGGATCCGCGGCGCCATGGGCGCCGAGCCGCCCTCGCGGAGCGTGCCGAGGGCGATGGCATGGGCGCCGCCGGTCCCCTGGCTGTCGGCCAGGGCCTGGATGTTGGCGCTGTTCAGGGTGAGCGCGCCGCCGAAGCCCACGGCGTCGAGGGAGGCATCCGCCGCAGCCCCTTTGGTCCCCTTCTTCCGAGCATTCAACGCCGTGGCTTCGATCAGCACATCGGAGAGACCGAGGCCGCCATGGCCCTGGGCATTGACCCGGCCCCCAGCTCGGACGCCCCCCGAGCCGGAGTTCGTTCCCCGGGCGATGAGCGTGATATCGCCGGCGAGGAGCCCCTGCTGCCCGGCCATGGCGCCGGCGATGAGGGTGAGATCGGCATTGGCGGAGGCAGCGATGCTGCCGGCCGCCGGTCGTTTGCCCACATTGTCGGCGCCGGCCGAGACATCGACCGGACCAGCGATGCGGATCAGGCCCGGCGTCTCGACCGTGACATCGGCCAGGCTCCGCGCCGCGCCGCCACCCACATAGGCGCCGGCCCTGTCGGTGAGGGCGCCGAGCTGGATGCTTCCCGTCGGGAAGGATTGGCTGTCGTGGATATTTAGCAGAGCCGAGGCCAGCGCATTCCCGCGGCCTTGGCCGCTGGCCAGCGCCTCGACATCGATCGGGCCGCCTGCTTTCAATGCGCCGCTTGCTTCGAGTGTCGCATTGGCGAGAGCCTTCACCGGGCCATCACTCAGGTTGCTGGCGCTCGCCCTTTCTGTCATTGCGCCGATGGCGAGATTACCGGGGAAGAAGATGGACGGGTGTGCGCGGATGTCGGTGAGGGCCGAGGCCGAGGCGGCACCTGTCCCAAGCTCGGTAGCCCGAGCGTCGATCAGCAAATTGCCGGCTCTGATGCTGCTTGCCGTGCCGAGATCCAGGACGGCCCGTGCCTTGGCGCCGCCGTCACCGCTATCGGTCGCCCGTCCGATTACCGAGATGTTGCCGCCAATAGCGACCAGGCCGACATGGGATCCCAGGTCCAATACGGCATCGGCTGGGGCCCCGCCACCGGCCTTTGCCTTTGCGCTGCCAAGATCCTGCGCCTGGGCATCCACTACGACATTGCCCGTAATGCTGACCTGTCCCGGCGGGAACGAGATGGACCGCAGCTGGCCCTGCGCGAGAGCTCGGGCAATTCCTGGGCCCGAGTCAACGGCACTCGCGACATCCTCGAGCGACGCGATGCTGACCGGCATAGCCGAGCCGGTCGCAGACAGATCCGTCACGGCGGAGGCTACCGCATTCCCTGCGCCACGATCGTTCGCGTGAGCCTCGACATCGATAGGCCCTCGAGCAACGACACCCCCGAGAGCCGAGCCCACCGAAACCGAGAGACGTGCCAGGGCCGACGCATTCGAGTGGGCGTCGCTGCCCGCAATCGCCCGGGCGTCGATCGTGGCGCCGCCAAGAGAGACGCCGCCCCCGTCCTGAATACCGCCGCCGATGAAGCCCGCGACTGCAGCGGCCCGTGCTCCCCCTCTGCCGGCACTGCTCGCCAGGGCCTGCAAATTGATGTCCGCTATGTCGAGGCGGCCGAAGGTCGCGGGCGAGGTCTGGAATGAGGCATTAGCCGAAGCTCCGGCCCCATGGCTGTTCTTGTTCAGCGCTATGACATCGATCAGCACATTGCCGAGGCTGACACTGCTGCCGGCAACCCCAACCCGGCCGGCGACCTTCACGGCACCCGAGCCGCTATTGCTTCCTAATGCGATGACGGAGATGTTACCGGCGGTCAGGCTGCCCGCGGCACCGCCAAGTTCCCGATGCAGGGTGAGGTTGGCGTTCGCCGTCACGCTGCCATGGCTCGACGTACCGTCGAAGCCAGAGGCATCGGCGGCGACCACGATGTCACCCACATGCAGCGGGCCCGCGGCGTTCAGCGACGCATCCGCGCCTGCCTTTGCCGCGCCGCCGCTCGCACGAGCGCCGGCCTTGTCGGTGAGCGCGCCGAGCTGGACGCTTCCCGTCGGGAAGGGCTGGCCGTCGTGGATATTGAGCAGAGCCGAGGCCACCGCATTCCCGTGGCCCTGGGCGCTGGCCAATGCCTCGACATCGATGGCGCCACCCACTTTCAAGGCGGCGGTTGCCTGGAGACCGACATTGGCAAGCGCTTCGGCTGTGCCGCCGCCGAGACTGACGGCGCTCGCCTTGTCGGTGAGGGAGCCTATGGTGACATCGCCGAAGTCCGGCGGCACACCCGGCAGGCTGGGGGTTCGAGCCTCAATGTCCGTCAGGGCTGCGGCCGAGGCCAAGCCAGCACCCTGCTCCTCAGCCACGGCCTCTACCCGCACATTGCCCAGAGCCACATGTACGCTGAAGCTTGGCAAAGCGCCCTCGCTGCCGATGACATTGACGGCGGCGCGCGCTCTCGCCGCGCCATCTGCGTCATCGGTCGCATGGGCGATAACGGATATGTCGCCACCGACGCTCACAACTCCGGACGGGAATCCACCCTTCGTCAGGGCCAATCCCGCATTCGCGGTCGCAGCGGCCCCGCTGAAGTCATGAGCATTGGCCGCGACAACGATGTCGCCTGCCACGCCGATTGTCCTCGGACTGGTTCCGGCGGCATTGGCAAGAGCCTTCGCCGATCCGCCACCCCAGTTCCTGGCGCTCGCGATGTCGGTCAAGTAGCCGAGGTGCAAGTCGGCCGCGCCGAAGCTTCCGCCGATGACACGGATATCAGCGAGTGCCGAAGCGACGGCATCGCCAGCCCCATGGTCACTGGCGAGGGCCTGGACGGCGATCTTGCCAAGATTCAGCTCCGCGAGGTCGCCGCCGCTGGCGCGCGCCGCGACTTTGGCAAGTGCCTTCGCCGTCCCGCCGCCCGAATTCTTGGCGCTCGCAATGTCGGTCACGGCGCCGATGCCGGCGGATCCGTGGCTTCCACCGGCGGCGAGCACGGTGAGCGCCGAGGCGAGGGCGTCGCCCGCACCATGGTCGCTCGCGTGGGCCTGGACGTTGACGGTGCCCACACCGAGTTTGCCGAAAAATCCCCCGCCGCGCGCCCCGACATTGGCAAGAGCCTTCGCCGACCCGCCGTCCCAATTCTCGGCGCTCGCGATATCGGTCAAGGAACCGACACCGGGGCCCCCCTTCCGCTGCTGACGGCGGAGAGGGCAGTGACCGCCGAGGCAACAGCATCGCCCGCGCCATGGTCACTAGCGCGCGCGGACGTTGACAGTGCTTACGCCGAAGCCGACGCCAAAGAATCCACCCGCGCCCGCCGTGACATCGGCAAGAGCCCTCGCTGACCCGCCACCCCAATTCTCGGCGCTCGCGATATCGGTCAAGGAGCCGACACCGAGGCCCGGGGCGCCGCTGCTGGCCGCAGTGAGGCCGGTGAGCGCCGTGGCCACGGCATCGCCGGCGCCTTGATCATTGGCGCGGGCCTCAACGGTGACGTCACCCAAGCTGAGGCCGGCGGCATGGGCATCGAGGGTGGCATCCGCCACAGCTCCATTGGCTCCGCCCTTGCCTCCGTTCAGCGCCGAGGCGGCGACAGCAATGGCGCCGTTCACCGTCACATGGCCGGCGCCGATATTCGCGTTGCCATGGGCGAGCACCGAATCCGCCTTAGCGAAGCTGGCGGCGGCCAGGAGCGTGAGATTGCCGTCGATCGTCAGATTGCTCGCCGCCTGCAGGATCAGATCCGCGTCGCCTGCAACCGCCTGGCCGGCATGTCCGGCGAGGCTGGCGAGGATGGTCATGTTGCCACTATCGGTAATGTCATGGCCGGTGAGGCCGACATGGGCGATGGCGGCGAGACTAGCGCCCGGCCCGCGCGACTGGACCAAGGCGAGATCGGCGAGGCTATGAAGGGCGATGAGACTGCCGGCCGTAATATGGATGCCCGCGCTTGCCTGCTGCGCTCCCTTCCCTTGCGCAGCGGCCACCACATCGATCGGGCCCGAGGCGCTGAAATCCCCGCCGGCATTGGCGGAGAAGAAGGCCGTGACCTTCCCCTTGCCCGCGGCGGTGGCCGTGGCCGTCCCGACAAAGATATCGCCGCCGGCAGTGAGCAGGATATCGCCCGCCGCATCGATGCCGGGGCCGCCGCTGACCAGGCTCAGGCGGTGGCCGGGTGCCCCGATATCGCCGCCGGCGGTCACGGTGACCGCGCCCGTCTTGGTCTCGATCACATAATTGTCGGCGCTGAAGATGATGTCGTTCGCCGCGTCGAGGGTGAGGGTGCCGTTGCCTCCCACCAGCTGATGGCTGTTCCCGGCGGCCGCGAAGAGGATGTCGTGGCTCGCCTGGATATCGACCGCGACGTTGTGCTGAAGCTGCCGGCTGATGAAGGTCTCGCTCACCGTCGACCCGGCGATATCGTTGAAGCCGGCGACAGGGGTGATGGTGACGTTGAAGGGATCGACCATGAGGGTCCCGCCGGCTCCGGGATCGAGCGTCCCGGAGAGACGGACCTTATGGCCGGCGACCTCGATCTCCCCTTCCGTGCCGTCCTTGCCGCCCGCCGCCGTCAGCACCGCCTTGCCGGCGATGTTGTCCGCACCCACCGCCTGGGTGATGATCTCGCCGCCGGCGCCCGTGCCCGCCCCGGCCGCGCTCACCTGCCCGCCGATATTGATGTCGCCCGCAGAGGTCACCAGAACCGAGCCGCCCGCCCCGTTTGGCGCATAGGCGCTCGCATCCACGACCCCGCTCATGTTCACGACCGCGTTCACGACCTGCGTCGCGACGCTGGCGGAGGTCAGAACCTGGCCCGAGCGCGCCTGCAGCGTGCCCGAGTTGTTCACCCCGATCCGCTTGCCGTCCAGCAGGATCTTCTGCACCGCCTCCGGCGGCACCACGAAGTTGATCAGCCCGTCGCCCCGCAGATCCAGGGTGAACCGGTTCGTCCCCGCCAGCGCGACCGTCCCCAGATCCGCCTTGATGAAGCCCGTGTTCTCGACAAAGGGCGCCGCCAGGATCGCAAAGCCACCTTCCGACACCCGGATCGAGCCATGGTTGATAACTTGGCCGGATCCGGACCCCGTGAAGTCCAGGCTCTGGGTGGGGTCGCCATCCACCGTCATCGCCGTCGTCGCCAGCAGGGCTCCGACATTCACATGCGAGGTCCCGGTGAAGGTCACGCCTGCGCTGTTCAGGATGTAGACCCGCCCCGAGGCGTTCAGCGCTCCCTGCAGAACCGAGGGCACGCCTCCGATCACGTAGTTGATCGCGAGAGCCGAGGGGTTGGGCTGCTTGAAATCGACCGTCTCATTCGGCGCCGTCGAGAAGGTCTGCCAGTTGATGTCGATCACCTGGCTTCGCTGGTTGATCACCGTCGTCGCGCCGCCATAGGCGATGTTGCCCTGGCCGCTCGTGACCTTACCCCCCGTCGGGCCCGCCTCCGCGATCCCGCCGCCTCC
>Ga0126378_10003059_pt1 | contig 12584 bp, 12 predicted proteins | sample PanSoiMetPlot_23_FD_92587 | JGI IMG/M metagenome (GOLD analysis project Ga0126378, IMG submission 92587) | Tropical forest soil microbial communities from Panama - MetaG Plot_23 | ecosystem: Environmental > Terrestrial > Soil > Tropical forest > Bulk soil | place: Panama | collected 2016-02-17
GATGACCTCGATCGACGGCCGCACGGCCTTCGCGACAGTGCACACGCCCGCGGCGCCGCTGCCTCCGCCGATCGGAACCACAATCACGTCGAGGTCAGGTTGATCTTCTAGGATCTCCAGCGCATAGGTGCCAACACCAGCGATGAGCATCGGCTCGTTTCCCGAGTGGATGTACCGGTATCCGTGCTCGTCAGCCTGCTTCTCGCAGTACTCGCGGGCGTCGTCGAAGTCTTGACCGACGAACACGACCTCCGCGCCAAGCGCGCGCATCGACTCCACCTTCACCGGGTTGGACCGCTCAGGAACGCAGACGATCGCGCGGACCCCGAACAAGTTCGCCGCGTACGCCACCGACTGACCGTGGTTTCCCGTCGACGCGGTGATGACCCCCCTGCTCCGCTCCTCCGCGCCAAGCTGGCTGACCAGGTTCACGCCGCCGCGGACCTTGAATGCGCCGACGGGCTGATGATTCTCGTGCTTCACCCAAGCTCGGGTTCCGGTAAGCGCGTCGAGCGCCGGATAGCGGTAGAGCGGTGTCGGCCGCAGGTACGGCGCGATCCGCCTGCGGGCCGCAAGCACATCGGCGAGGTCAGGGGGACTTACGGCGTTCTCGGGGGCCATGGCCTGTTTCTACCACGGGCGTGCGCGTCCGATCCCGCGGCGAGCCGCCCGGCAAGCGCCAAGGAGGCTCCCTGGCGACTCGTGGCTATTGTGGGCAAACGGAGCCACGGCCTGACCGGAACGGGAGCTGCGCCGACGATGACCGTTTCCAGTTACATCTCGCCCAAGGCGGTGAAGGGCAGAACAAGCCGGATCCAGGGGCGCGGGCTGTTCGCGACTGCGCCGATCGCGGCGGGCGAGATCGTGGCGATCAAGGGCGGCCACATTGTCGACACCGCCACGCTCAGCGTCCTGCCCGAGCGACTGAGGAACTCCGAGATCCAGATCGCCGACGGCTTCCACCTGGCCGCCACGCAAGAATCCGAGTACGAGCCAGTCATGCTCTTCCTCAACCACTCGTGCGAGCCGAATGTCGGCTTCCGCGGCAACGTCGTCCTCGTTGCGCTGCGGGACGTCGGCCCCGGCGAGGAGCTCACCACCGACTACGCGCTCTTCGACGACTCTGACGAGCAGATGACCTGCCAGTGCGGCGCAGGATCGTGTCGCGGCGTGATCGGCGGCCGTGACTGGCGGCGTCCTGAACTGCAACAGAAGTACGGCGACTACTTCTCGGCGTACTTGCTCGACCGGATCCGCGGTCGGCCGTGAGAATCATGGTGTTCTTGCACGGTACGGCGATCATGCACGCGTCGGCCGAAGCCCGACCACGCGCGGAGCGGGTACAGCAGTCGGTCACTCGATGTGCACCTGCTGCGCCGCCTGCGGCCTGCCCGCGTACGTGACCGAGATCGTGTCGGCGATCTCGATGAGCAGGGACAGGTCGTGCGTGATGAACAAGATCGAGAAACCGAGCCGGTCCCTGCGCCAGGTCCCGGCAGGCTGGTCGGCTGCATGATGTTGAACATCAGCAACGCGGCATTCGCCGTACCCGGCGGGGGCTCCATCGAGCTGAACGCCGCGATCGGGTTCGTCTACCTGCCCACCGTCATGCTGGCGTGTGTGGCGGCCGGCCTGGTATGGAAGTCGCGCCGGCAAGCCCGGCCGCACCTGCCGCAGCAGACCCGGGACTAATCCAGGACTAGGTGGAATCGTCTTCCAGATACTGCTGCAAGACGTTCATGCCGGTCAGCCAGTGATCTGGATCGGCTGCCCGGCCCGCGTACAGCCTTGCGACGTCCGGATGCGGCAGGATCAGGAACCGGCCGTCGGCGATCCCCTCCATCACCGCGTCCGCCACGTCGTCCGGCATGATCGCCGAGGCGCCGAGCAGCTTCTCTGCGTTCGGGTCGCTGCCGGGGAACATGCCAGTCCGAACGCCCATCGGGCAGATCGCCTGGACGATCAGGCCGCGGTGCCTGTGCGTGAACGACAGCCACTCGGCGAATGCCAGCGCGGCGTGCTTGGTCATGGAGTACGGCGCAGAACCAGGCGACGCCAGCAGCCCGGCCGCCGACACAGTGCAGATCAGGTGCCCGCTCCCCCGATCCAGCCATGCGGGCAGCAGCAGCCGCGCGGCGCGGACGTGCGCCATCGCGTTGACATTCCACGAGTCCGCGAAGTCGGCCTCTGTGACCTCCGGCCCGCCGAACCGCGCGATCCCGGCGTTCGCGCAGTACAGGTCGATTTCCCCGAGCTCAGCCCTCGCAGCATCGATCAGCGCGGCGACGCCGTCTTCCGACGCCGCGTCCCCGCTGAACGGCACCGCCCGGCCTCCCGCCGCCGTGTCGCACGACGCCGCTACCGCCTTGACCGCCTCAGCGTTCAGGTCGTTCAGCACCACCCTCGCGCCTTCCGCAGCGAACCGGCGCGCCAGGGCGGCGCCGATTCCGCTGCCGGCCCCGGTCACCACGACGCCGGCTCCGGTCACCGACCTCATCGCAGACCTCCTCAACGCCTCAGGCGGCAACGGCGGCGACGGCACGGCGCCGCGGTTGAACTGTACAGATCATGCGATACGCAAGCGAGCGACAGAATCCGAGCGCATAGGCGGCGGCCGACGAGGCTGGTCATCTTGTCCTGTTTCCGGCTCCACCTTCCCTGCTGGGGCCGGCTGCGGCAGGCTTGGAACGACCCACCGAGTGATCCGTGCCTCAGGAGGTAACACATGCCGGTCCTTGACGCTCTCGTCGCCGCGCTGCGCTTGAGCACCATCGAGGTGATCGACCTCACAGCCCCGCTGAGCGCGGACACGCCGCTGATCAGGTTGCCCGAGCCGTTCGGGAACACGATCCCATTGACCTTGCAGGAGATCAGCAGGTACGACGAGCGCGGACCGGCCTGGTACTGGAACAACTTCACGACAGGCGAGCACACCGGCACCCATTTCGATGCGCCCATCCACTGGGTAACTGGGCGCGAGGGTCTCGACGTGGGGCAAGTTCCCGCCTCGCACCTCATCGCCCCAGCGGTGGTGCTCGACTTCAGCGCCGAGGCGGCCGCCGACCCCGACTTCCTGCTCGAGGTCGACCACATCCGCAAGTGGGAGGGCGCGCACGGGTCGCTGCCAGAGGGCGGGTGGCTGCTGTACAGGACCGGGTGGGATACCAGGTCGGGCAGTCAGGAGCGGTTCCTCAACGCCAACGAGACCGGCCCGCACACGCCAGGCGTCTCCATTGAGTGCGCGCGCTGGCTGGCCGATCATTCGCCGATCCTGGGCTTCGGAGTCGAGACAGTCGGCACCGACGCGGGCGCCGCGCACTCATTCAACCCGCCATTCCCTTGCCACTCCTTCCTGCTCGGCGCAGGCAAGTACGGACTCACCCAGCTCCAGAACCTGGCCAGGCTGCCGGTCACAGGATCCGTCGTGATCACAGGTCCGCTGCCGATCGTCGGCGGCTCAGGCAGCCCGTGCCGCGCGATCGCCCTTGTCGAGCGCGGCTGATGCTGGTCAGCGACGCCGTCGCCGCGGTACTCGCGGAGTTCGGAGCCGACACCGTTTTCGGGGTTGTCGGCAGCGGCAACTTCCACGTGACCAACGCGCTTGTCAAGCGCGGCGTCCGGTTCGTGCCCGCCAGGCACGAGTGCGGTGCCGCGAGCATGGCGGACGGCTGGGCGAGGACTACGGGCCGACCGGGCCTCCTGTCGGTGCATCAAGGGCCCGGACTCACCAACGCGATGACCGGCATTACCGAGGCCGCGAAGAGCAGGACCCCGCTGGTCGTGCTGGCCGCCGACGTAGCGGCCAGCGCGATCAGGTCGAACTTCAGGATCGACGTCGCGGCCATCGCCAGCGCGGTCGGTGCCGCACCCGCGCGCCTGCACTCGCCAGATTTCGCCGTCGACGATACGGTGCGCGCGTACCGCACTGCCGTCGAAGAGCGGCGAACCGTGATCCTCGCGCTGCCGCTTGACGTGCAGGGCGGCGAGTGCCCCGCGCCTGACGCCGCCATGCTGGCGGCTGCCAGGCCCGTCCAGGCCAAGGTCGCGGTCGCCGGGCGCAAGGCGACGGGGCCGGGCAATCGGGCGAAGCTGCTGCACGAGGCGGAAAGCCCTGAGGCACCGGCCAGGCTCGCCGACGCCATCAGGCGCGCCGAGCGACCGGTGTTCGTCGCCGGCCGGGGGGCGAGGACCTCTCATGCGGGCGAGGACCTCATGGCGCTCGCCGATGTCGCAGGCGCGCTGCTCGCGACGTCGGCTGCGGCGAAGGGCCTGTTCCGAGGCAGTCCGTGGGACCTGGACATCAGCGGCGGCTTCGCCTCTCCTCTTGCTGCCGAGCTCATCCGCGACGCCGATCTGCTGGTCGGATGGGGCTGTTCGCTGAACATGTGGACGATGCGGCATGGCGCCCTGATCAAGCCGGGGACGGTTGTCGCCCAGGTCGACATCGAATCGGATGCGCTCGGCGGGCACCGGCCGGTCGATCTCGGCGTGACCGGCGACGTCGCGGCGGTCGCCCGCGAGGCGACGGCGATCCTCGCCAGCGACGGAGCGGCCTCTGGTGGCGCAGGCGCTACCGGGTACCGGTCGCCTGAGCTGCGGCTGCGGATCGAGCGCGAGGTCCGCTGGCGCGACGTGCCGTACGACGATGAGAGCGACGGTCGGATGATCGACCCGCGGACGCTCTCGATCGCGCTTGACGACCTGCTGCCCGCCGAGCGGACGGTGGCGATCGACTCGGGCAACTTCATGGGGTACCCGAGCATGTACCTGTCGGTTCCCGACGCGGACGGGTTCTGCTTCACGCAGGCTTATCAGTCAATCGGTCTCGGGCTGGCCTCGGCGATCGGTGCCGCCATCGCCAGGCCGGACAGGCTGACCGTCGCCGCGCTTGGCGACGGCGGGGCGCTGATGGGCGTGAGTGAGCTTGAGACCGCGGTGCGGTTGCGGCTGCCGATGATCATCGTCGTCTACGACGACGAGGCGTACGGCGCCGAGGTGCACCATTTCGGCCCAGACGGGCATCCGCTCGACACGGTCAGGTTCCCGCCAGTGAACATCGCCAAGATCGCGCGTGGCTTCGGCTGTTCGGCCGTCAAGGTGCGCCAGGAGGCCGACCTGGCGAACGTGGGCGAATGGCTCGACGGCCCGAGGGCTGAACCGCTGCTGATCGACGCGAAGATCACCAGCAAGCGCGGCTCGTGGTGGCTCGAGGAGGCGTTCCGCGGCCACTGAGCTGACGAAAGCGCTACGCCCCGGGCGGCGGCAGGTTGGCCAAGGTGGCGAGACTGGCGCGATGCCGGTCGGCGGTGCCCATGCCGATGGACGAGCTCTTCGCGCGTTTGAGGTACAGGTGCGCGGGGTGCTCCCACGTGAAGCCGATCCCGCCGTGCAGCTGGATCATCTCCTGACCGGCGAGCAGCGCGGTATCCGAGCACGCCGCCTTTGCAAGCGCGACAGCAACCGCAGCGTCCTGGTTCGCGTCAGCGAGGCAGGCTGCCGCGTACCTGGAGGCCGCCCTGGCCTGGGTCACGGCGACCCACCAGTCAGCCAGACGGTGCTTGATCGCCTGGAACGATCCGACCGGGCGGGCGAACTGGTAGCGCTGCTTGACGTAGGAGAGCGTGATCTCCAGGGCGCGGTCGGCGATGCCGAGCTGCTCGGCCGCCAGCATCGCCGCCCCGGCTCGCAATGCGGCGTCCGCCGCGAGCTCAGCCTGGCGCCCTGCGGCCAGGCGCCTGGCCGGCGCATTGTCCAGCGTCAGGTCGCACAGCTGCCTGGTCATATCGAGCGAGACCACGGGGGTCGTCGTCAGCCCGGCGTCTTCTGCGCGCACGCTGAATAGCCCGGGCGGCACGCCGTCCGCGAGCACGATCAGCACGTCCGCGGGGAGGGCGTCAGCCACGGCCGACACGGTGCCAGAAAGCCGGTAGGTCCCCGCGGGGTCATCCGGCTCGCCTGGGCCGATCCTGACGGTTGGCTTGACCTTGGCGCCCGGCATCGACGAGAACGACACGGCCAGCGCGGCGCTGACCGTTCCGGCGGCGAGTCCGGTCAGCAGCTCGGCGGCATCGCCCGCTTGGCCCGCCTCGCCGGCCTCGAGCGCCGAGAGCAGCGCGACGGTGGCGAGCACGGCGCTGCCCAGATAAGGAACCGGAGCGACGGCGCGGCCGATCTCTTCGGCGACGACAGCAGCCTCGCGGAACGACGCGCCCGCGCCGCCCAGCGATTCGGGTATCAGCAGCCCGGCGCAGCCAATGTCGACGGCGAGCGTCTTCCACAGCGCGGTGTCGTAAGTCTGCGGCGATTCGGCCCTCGCGAGCACGGCCTCGAACGGCACCCGGTCGTCGAGCACGGACCTGACCGCCGAGCGGAGCTCATTCTCCTGCTCGCTATAGGTCATGTCCGGCAGGCGGATCGCGCCGACAGTCTCCTGTGCCGCTGTGGCGGGCTGCCCTGCCTTCGGCTGGTCACTCACGTGCTGGGTCACCTGGGCAAGTCCTTCCACGGCTTTTCCTTGTCCAGCCGGATCTCTGGCGGCAACCCGAGCACGCGCTCAGCGACGATGTTGCGCAAGATCTCCGAGGTCCCGCCCTCGATCGAGTTGCCCTTCGACCTGAGGAACCGATAGCCAGCGTCCCGGCCGTAATAGTCGGCGCCGTCCGGCCTATGCATGGCCCAGTCGCCGTACCTGAGCCCCTCGGCGCCAAGCAGCTCGACCTGGAATTCGGCGATTTCCTGGTTGAGCCTGGCGAACACCAGCTTGGCGCCCGACCCCTCAGGACCTGGCTGCCCGGCTGCGAGCTGCTGGCGCAGCCGCTCGCCCGCCAGTCGCGATACCTCCGCCGCGGCCCACAACCTGAGCAGCCTGTCGTGCAGGCCAGGCGTCCGTAGTTCCTGGCGTTGACGCCAGGTCTGCGCGGTGACGCCGATCATCCCGCCCTCTCGCGGGAACGTGAACGCGCCGAGCGCAACCCGCTCGTTCATCAGGGTGGCCGTCGAGACCGCCCAGCCTTGCCCGACCGCGCCGATCCTGTCAGCGTCGGGGACGGTCACGTCGGTCAGGAATACCTCATTGAACTCGGCCTCGCCGGTCGCCTGACGAAGCGGCCTGACCTCGACGCCTGGCGCCTTCATGTCCAAGCCGAAATAAGTCAGGCCCTTGTGCTTGGGCTGCTCAGGATCGGTCCTGGTGACAAGCATCGCCCGGCTGGCGATGTGCGCCGACGAGGTCCAGACCTTCTGACCATTAACAACCCACCGATCCCCGTCGCGGACAGCCCTGGTCGCCAGGTTCGCGAGGTCCGACCCCGCGCCTGGCTCGCTGAAGAGCTGGCACCAGATCTGCTCGCCGGTCCACAGCGGCCGCAGCCAGCGGCGCTTCTGCTCGTCCGTGCCGTAGGCCAAGATCGTCGGCGCGGCCATGCCGAGGCCGATACCATTGCGCTCTGGGCGGTTGGTCGGCGCGCTCGCGGCGGCGAATTCGGCGTCGACGACCTTCTGCAGCGTCCTGCTCAGCCCCTGCCCGCCCAGCCCAGCCGGGTAATGCACCCAGGCCAGCCCGGCATCGAACCTCGCTCTGACGAACTCGAGCTGGTTAGTCGTCGCAGGATCGTGCGCCGCGAGGAAGTCGCGGACCTGAGCTCGCAGACCCGACTCGGTCACGTCGCGGTCGACGTGCCCGCTCACGCGTGCCTCACTCCCCGCGCGACCGCGGCTGCTAGCACAGCGGGCCGCCGGCCACGTAGATCACCTGGCCAGACACGAAGCCGGCTCCCTCGCTCGCCAGGAACGAGGCGACGTGGGCCACATCATCCGGCTGGCCGACCCGGCGCACAGGAATCTGCGTAGCGGCGCCCTTCTGGAATTCTTCGAATCCGACCCCGATCCGAGCAGCCGTGGCGGCGGTCATGTCGGTGACGATGAACCCTGGCGCGATCGCGTTGGCCGTCACGCCGAACTGACCGAGCTCGATGGCCAGCGTCTTCGTGAAGCCCTGCATGCCAGCCTTGGCTGCCGAGTAGTTGACCTGGCCGCGGTTGCCGAGCGCTGAACTCGACGACAGGTTGATGATCCGGCCGAATTTCTCCTGGACCATGTACTGCTGGCAGGCCCTGCTCATCAGGAACGCGCCGCGCAGGTGCACGCCGAGCACCGTGTCCCAGTCGTCGTCGGTCATCTTGAACAGCAGGTTGTCGCGGATCACGCCCGCGTTGTTGACGAGCACGGTCGGCGGCCCTAGCTCGGCAGCGATCGCCTCGACTGCGGCAGAGACCTCCGCGGAGTCGCTCACATCGGCGCTGGTTGCGAACGCGCGCCCGCCGGCCCCGGTAATCGCCTCGACGGTCGATGCGCAGTCGCTCTCTTTGAGGTCGATGACTGCGACGGCCATCCCGTCGGCCGCGAAGCGCTTGGCGACAGCGGCTCCGATTCCCCTGGCGCCCCCCGTGACAACGGCGATCCGCTGCGCTCCCCCTCGCCGTGCTTCCTCCGACATGTGTATCCGTCCCTCTCTCAACGTCGCTCTGATCAGCCGTGATACTTGCGCAGTTCCCTGCGAGCCAGGGAGCGCTTGTGCACCTCGTCTGGCCCGTCCGCGAACCGCAGGCTCCTCGCTGCTGCCCATGCTGGCGCGAGCGGGAACTCCTGGCTAATCCCGCCGCCGCCGTGCACCTGGATGGCCTTGTCGATCACCCACTCGGTCATCCGCGGAACCGCGATCTTGATGGCCTGGATCTCTGTGTGCGCACCCTTGTTGCCGACGGTATCCATCAGCCAGGCGGTCTTCAGCACGAGCAGCCTGGCCTGTTCGATCCTGACCCTCGACTCGGCAATCCAATCCTGGACGACGCCCTGCTCGGCGAGCGGCTTGCCCCAGGCGATTCGGCCGGTCGCGCGGCGACACATCGCCTCAAGCGCCCGCTCGGCGGAACCGATCTGCCGCATGCAGTGGTGGATCCGGCCAGGCCCGAGCCTGGCCTGGGCGATCGCGAAGCCGTCGCCCTCCCCGGCGATCAGGTTCTTTGCCGGGACCCGCACGTCACGGAACTCGACTTCGGCGTGGCCGCCATGAGTCGAGTCGGTGAAACCGAACACCCGCATGCTCCGCTTGATCGTGACGCCTGGCGTGACGGGCGGCACGCAGATCATCGACTGCTGCCTGTGCCGGTCAGCGCCCGGGCTCGTCTTCCCCATCACGATGAAGAGCTTGCACCGCGGGTCCATCGCGCCCGACGACCACCACTTGCGGCCGTTGATCACGTACTCGTCGCCGTCCCGCTCGATCTTGGTTTCGATGTTCGTCGCGTCGGACGACGCGACTTCCGGCTCGGTCATGCAGAACGCCGACCTGATCTGACCGTCGAGCAATGGAAGCAGCCACCGCTCGACCTGCTCGGCGCTGCCGAACTCGGCCAGCACCTCCATGTTGCCGGTGTCGGGCGCCGCGCAGTTCAGCGCCTCTGGCGCGATCGCCCCGCTGCGCCCGGTGATCTCCGCTAGCGGCGCGTACTGGAGGTTGGTCAGCCCGGCCCCGTGCTCCTTGGCGATTTCGCCGATCTGACTCCCGTGGCCGTCGTCGCCGCGCCTGCGCACAGTCAGGAACAAGTTCCACAGGCCCTGGCTGCGCGCCTGCGCCTTCAGTTCGTCGATTACCGCTGGCCGCTGCCAGATGTCGCCGGCCGCCTCAGCCTGCGCGACCTGCTGCGCGAAGATCCGCTCTGCGGGATAGACGTGGGAGTCCATGAAGGCGAGCAGTTTGTCGCGCAGCTCCTCGGTTCGTGCGTCATATCCGAAGTCCACCCGGCGCCTCCCGATGAGTCCGGACAAGCGTACCTACCGACCAGTACGGTGACACGTTACGGTCCGCACATCATGGCGTCGAGACACTCCCCTGGCCTCGGCACCAATCCAGTTGCTGCCTGCGCTACGAATCTGAACCGCACCACTTACCTGGACGTTCCACAAGTATCTGGGCGCGTCACGAAGGCGATGGAGAAGGTACATGACGATGTGCCGGCGATGTGTAACCCAGATCACGAGTCCGGACCATGGGCTGCGGCGTCTCATTAGTGACCGACCACGAGGGAGCGACCGCAGATGACCACCGTGACCACAGACCTCGCCCAGGCACCAGCCGTGCAAGGCGCCGCACAAACCGCCAGGCCAGCGGGCCAGGATGCCGCGGCGCCGCAGGCTGCCAGGAACGATGAGTTCGAGGCTCAGGTCCGTCCGTACCTCGGCCAGCTCTACCCAGCCGCGCTGCGGATGACGCGCAACCGTGCGGACGCGGAAGATCTCGTCCAGGACACGCTCACCAAGGCCTACACCGCCTTCCATCAGTTCACTCCTGGCACCAACCTGCGCGCCTGGCTGCACAGGATCCTCGCCACCACTTTCATCAACACCTGCCGCAAGCGCACGCGCGAGCCCGCCATCGCGCCGGGCGCCGATCCGAACAACGACTGGCAGCTCCATAGCCAGCATCACCCGGCCGCCCGTTCGGCTGAGGCCGAGGCTCTCGACAAGATCACCGACACGGCGATACTCAACGCCGTTCGCGACCTGCCCCCTGACTTCCGCACTGCGCTCTACCTGGCCGACATCGAGGGTTACCCGTATCGCGAGGTTGCTGACCTCATGGGCACGCCGCTTGGGACCGTCATGTCCCGCCTGCACCGCGCCCGCGGCAAGCTCCGGCACACCCTGGCCGCCTATCAGCCCCCGGCCACCGCCACCCGCTGACCCTGGCTGACGTCCGCTACTTCAGCAAGAGCGTCCCGATCCGCCGGCCGGCCAACGTGAGCCCCGCGGCGCCGAGCGCCGCCAGGTAGGCCACGCTCGACAGCAGCGAAGGGCTCACGCATCCGAGCGTAAGGCCGCGAAGCAGCGCCACCCCTTGGTAGAGCGGCGTGCACTCGACGATGATCTGCACCGGACGCGGGTACACGCTGAGCGGATAGAACGTGGTCGAGAACAGGAACATCGGCACCGTGGCTAGCATCACGAACTCGAAGTGCTGCCAGCTCTTCATGTAGGTCGTCGCGGCCATCCCTGCGCCAGCGAACCCGAACCCGATCAGCAGTGCCGCAGGCACGTCAAGCACGGCCCAGGCTGAATGCACGAGGCCCATCGCCAGGATGATCACCATGAACGCGACCGCGTACAGGCCGCCCCTGATGAGCGCCCAGCCGATCTCGCCGAGCGCGATCTCGTCGGTGCGCATCGGCGTGGCCAGCACGGCGTCGTAGAGCTTGGCGTACTTCATTCGGAAGAACACGTTGAAGGTGCTGTCGATCACCGCCCCGTTCATCGCCGAGGTCGCGAGCAGCGCTGGGGCGACGAAGCTGGTGTATCCGATCTGATGACCGCAGGGCCCGGTCACCGCGCCAACGAGCTTGCCAAGCCCGATGCCGATCGACAGCAAGTAGAACAGCGGCTCGAAGAACCCAGAGATGAGCACGCTCCAGTCGTGCCGGTAGACCCTCGCGTGGCGCTCGATCAGGTGCGCGCTCCCCCTGCCGCCCAGACCGGCACGCCTGGTGCGCAGCAGCGCGACCGGCAGAATACGCAGCGGCAGCTCGCGCACCTCAGGCATATAGCCTCCGCCGGTACGTGCGGTTTCCGGCGACGACGCCGAGCACCGTCACCGCGACCAGGTACCCGGCATGCAGAGCCGAGCTGGCAGGCTGCGCGGTCCCGAGGCTGAGCGACCGGCAGAGCGCGACGCCGTGCCAGAGCGGCGTCAGGTAGGCCAGCGGCCGCACAACCGCAGGAAGCTGGCTGACCGGGAAGAACGTGCCGGAGAACAAGAAGAGCGGAATGATCCCGAACCTGAACAGCATCGCGAATGAGGTGTCCTTGGTGACCGTCATCGCGTACGCCTCGATCGGCGCGCCGAACGCAAGCCCCGTTAGTACCGCCGCTGGCAGGGCGACCGCCGCCCACGGCGACCTGATCGCGCCGAACAGGGCCATCACCGCGAGGAACACCGCCGAGTTCATCGTGAGCCGCAGCGTGGTCCACAGCAAGTGGCCGTGGAAGAGGTCCGCGGGGCGGAGCGGCGACGCGATCGCCGCCTGGTAAGTCTTCAGCCACTTGACCGAGCCGTACACAGGGTAGGTCGATTCCCCCATCGCGGTCTGCATCGCGGCCGCGGCAAGCAGCCCAGGCGCGAGGAAGGCGAGGTAGCTGACGCCGCCGATGCTCGCCGTGCCGTGGTGGTCGACCAGCGTGCCCAGGCCGAGGCCCATCGCCCCGAGGTACAGCACCGGATTGAGCAGGCCCGAGTAGATCGAGCCCTGCCAGGTGCGCCGGTAGTTCGTCAGCCAGAACCTGAACTGCCTCGTCGCGTACGACTGGGCCATCAGTCCTCCAGCCGGCGGCCGGTCAGGCGCAGGAACACGTCCTCGAGGGTGCTCCTGCGGACCAGCGACGTGGCCGGCTCGAGCCCGCGGGCGCGCACAGCGTCAAGCGCGTTGTCGCCGTCGCTGGTTTATATCAGGATCCTGTCTGCCAGCACCTCAAGCCTCCCGGCCTGGATCTCGGCCAGCTTCTCGGCGGCCTGTTCCTGCTCGGCGAGTGAGAAC
>Ga0126378_10003060_pt1 | contig 12577 bp, 14 predicted proteins | sample PanSoiMetPlot_23_FD_92587 | JGI IMG/M metagenome (GOLD analysis project Ga0126378, IMG submission 92587) | Tropical forest soil microbial communities from Panama - MetaG Plot_23 | ecosystem: Environmental > Terrestrial > Soil > Tropical forest > Bulk soil | place: Panama | collected 2016-02-17
GCCTTGACGTGACCTGGCGCCGAGCGGCGGCATCAGCCAAGTCCGCGAGGCGGTTTCCCGTGCGCAGCGCGGCGAAATGGAATGCGTCGAACAGCCCGGGCACCGCCAGCATCGACCGGAACACTGCGGTGCCGGCCGCATTGCCGCTGCGACCGAGCAGCCGCATCAGGTCGAGCCTCCGGGTCGACCAGCCCTCGCTGGCCAGCGTGTCAGCGCACGCTTCGGCGAGTGTGTCGTGGCCCATGCCGATCGACCCTGAGAGCAGCAGAGCGCGTTGCGGCGTCGTCACCTGCGGCCATCCTCCTTGTCGAGCCAGGCCAGGTACCGGCGGATGCCCTCGGCGAGCGGTGTGGTCGGCGACCAGTTGAGCACTTCCTTCGCGAGCCTGTTGGAGACGCTGACACCGGCGTAATCGGCCGCCCGGCCGTTGACGTACCTCACAGGAACCTGACGGACGAGACTCTGCACGGTCTCGGCTATCTCGGCCACCGAGACTGGCGTGTCTCCCTCAAGCGCCAGCGTCTGGTTGGCTGCCCCGTCGCCCAGAGTCAGGACGTGCGCGTCAGCGAGATCCTCGACATAGACGAAGTTGCGCTGCTGCTCGCCGGTTCCGGCGATCGTGATCGGCTCGCCCTTGCGTGCGGCGCGCACGAAGCGGGCAACGACCAGCGCGTCGCGCATCCTCGGGCCGTACGGGATGCCGTACCGAAGGATCGTGAACTCCTGGCCGTACATCTCCAGGTAGCTGTGCATCAGCATCTCGGCTGACAGCTTGGTCGCCACGTACAAGTGCCCGGTCAGCCGCAGCTCGACTGGCGAGTCCTCGGTCCGCTCGCCGTAACCCGCGGTCGCGCCGTAGACCCAGACCGTGCTGGCCAGGATGACGCGACGGCAGCCGCGCCGGCGGGCGGCGTCGAGCACGTGAGCGGTTCCCTCGACGTTCAGCCTCACGGCGTCGACCGGACGGGCGGTGACCTCGTTCACGTCGGCCCCGCCGGCCAGGTGAAAGACCATGTCGCGGCCGTCGAGCGCTGACTCGAGCGCCCGATCGTCGAATACGTCGCTGACCAGATACTCCGCCGACGCGTTCACCCATTCCTTGTGCTTGTCGATGACCATGACGTCATGCCCAGCTGCAACCAGATGATCGACGACGTGCGATCCGACGAAGCCGCAGCCGCCCGTTATCGCGACGCGCATGCGCGCTCTCCATGGGCCGCAGGTGCGCGCGCGGCGATCTTGGCGACGGCCTCGAGAACCTGGCCGGCCTCCTCGTCGGTCATGTCCGAGTGAACGGGCAGGCAGACGTGGCGGGCACAAATGTCCTCGGCGACGGGCAGCCTCTGACCCTGCGCGTACTCGGCGAGAACTGGCTGGCGGTGCAGCGGCAGGTCGTAGACCTCCCCAGACAGCCGGACGTCATGCTCGTCGGCCATCTCGCGCTTGAACCGCGCGCGGTCGACACCCGGCGGCAGCAGCGCGATGTACTTGTAGTAGTTGCTCACGCAGCCAATCGGCTCGGCCAGCGGCTGAAGGAAGCCAAGCGCCGTAAGACCGGCGTCGTAAGTCGCCGCGATCGCACGGCGACGTTCGATGAATTGCCCCATTCTGCGCAGATGCACCAGCCCCGCGGCCGCGTTGAGCTCGCTCATCCGCCATGCGTACCCGTGCCTGACGTGATGATTCGCTTCGAACGAACCCTTGCCTTGATCACGGTAGATCCTGGCCTCATCGGCCAGATCGGCGGACGACGTGACGATCATGCCGCCCTCGCCGCAGGTCACGACCTTAGTCGGGTAGAACGAGAATGCCGCTCCGACTCCGAACGAGCCCGCGAACATCCCGTCCAGGGTTGAGCCGTGGGCGTGCGCGGCGTCTTCGATCAGCGCGACACCCCTGTCCTGGCAGAGCCGCCGGATTTCCTCGGCGCGCGGTGTAATCAGGCCCGCCACGTGCACGAGGACCACAGCCGCCGTGTCCGGGGCTAGCGCACGCTCGACCGCGGCCGGGCTCAGCGCGAACGTCGCGGGATCCACATCGGCGAAGACCGGCCGGGCTCCGGCGCTGATGGCCGCTGCCGCCGTAGCGTAGAAGGTGTTCGCCGGAACGATCACTGTGCGCCCCGCGACGCCGACGTACCTGAGGAGAATCTCCAGCGCGGCTGTGCCGCTTGATGTGGCGACCGCGCGTGGACCTGACACCCGATCAGAGACGGCGCCGTTGGCCAGCGCGGGCGAACTGTCGTGGGCCGCCGCGAATGCGGATTCGAACTGCGCGGTGTACGGGCCGAGGGTCAGCGCGCCAGACGCGAGAATTTCGGCGATGGCCGCAGCGATCTCGTCCCGATCGGGCTCGGGAAACACAATGCGCGCTGCGTGAACTCTCACGTATTACCCCCGAATGTCCGGCCGGCTCGTGTGTGTCAGTCGTGGCAGCGGCGCTTCCTGCTCGCCAGATGACATGATTGCAGGAACGGCTGAGGCAGCGCGGACCGACTTCCGCGCGCGTCCTAGAATGGCGCGAGGAATCCCGTCTTGGGCGACATTGTTTTTCCTGCCCCCTTAGTGTTGGAAAGGCCGTGGCTGAATTCGATCGCCGGGTTAGGCACGCCATGTCGCGCGGTCAGGCGACCGGCGGTGCGGCTGCGGGCACCGGGCTGCGCGCGCTGGCCGTTGCCGCAGGCCTGGCCGTCGCGCACGCAGGGCCAGGGATCACCGCACTGCGGACGGTAAGGACGAGACTCTTCCCGCTCCTTTCCGGGCAGGCCGAGTCCGATCACGTCGCGCTGACATTCGACGACGGCCCTGACCCGGCAGCGACGCCGCTATTCATCGACGTGCTCAGGCGACGCGGAGTCCGCGCCACATTCTTCGTGCTCGGGTCCCAGGTATCCCGCTCGCCTCGGCTGGTCGCCGACCTCGCCGACGCGGGTCATGAGGTTGGCGTGCACGGCTGGCGTCACCGGTATCTGCCGCTGCGCGGCCCAGTGGCGACACACGACGACCTCGCCAGGACCAAGGACATCATCGCGGCCGCCGCTGGCGTTGACGCGTGGCTGTTCCGCCCGCCCTACGGCGTGCTGAGCACTGCCGGCCTCGTCGCCGCGGGTCGGCTCGAGCTGACCCCAGTGCTGTGGAGTTGCTGGGGCCGCGAATGGGCCCCAGGCGCGACGGCGGAGTCGGTGTATCGGACGCTGCTCTGCGACCTCGGCGGCGGTGCCACGGTGCTGCTGCACGACTCGGACATCACGTCGCCTCCTGGCTCGTGCCGCGCAGCGCTCGGCGCGCTCGACATGCTGCTCGATGAGTGCGAGCGGCGCGGCGTCCGGGTCGGGCCGCTCGGCGAGCACGGCCCGCATTGGGCCCCGCCCGGCTAGCCCGCCTGGCCGTCCGCGCTTTCTGGCAGACTCGCGCCCGCGGTCGCGCGTGCGACGATCGCCGCCAGCCGCCGGTTGTGTGCCCCGCGCCAGTAGACCCGCCCGCACTCGGCGCAGCGCCCGAACTCGTCGTACGTCCGGCGCGTCCCAGGCAGCAGCCTGTGCTCGACGTCGCGTTTGGGCACCTGGGTGAGCTTGCCATTGCATGCGACACACCTGGTCCATGGCGCCAGCTGCGGAGCGAACCTGTCGAGCACGTCGGCGATTTGCTCATCGGCACGAGCACCGCGCACGTAGGCTCCGAGCCAGAGCTTCCTTCGCCGCAGCAGCCCGCGGTCCTTGGTTAGCAGTGCCCGCTGCCCGGAGTTGGCCAGGTCGATGAGCGCGTCATCGTCCCGGTCGTTCGAGTAAGCGGTGTCCAGCCCGACCAGGCGCATCCGGCGGGCCAGCGCGCCAAGGTGCACATCGAGCAGAAACTTCGGCTCGGGCAGGGGCTGCGGCCTGCGAACAGGTTCAACGCGGATCCTGTCGCCGGGATGCGGCTGATAGGACGAGCCGACCCGCTGGTCGTTCAGCAGAAGCGTCCCGACCTCGGGGAGCGGGACCCCGGCCGACTCGACGATGTGCCCAAGAGACGAGGTCCCGTCGCAAGCTGCGAGGACTTTGCCGGTCCGGTCGCGCGGTGCAAGGAACAGCCTGAGTTCAGCCGCGAACGCCAGCTCAATCCGAGACTCCATGCCCCAAGCATGCACGATTTGTGGCGGCCGACAGCGATCGCGGCCCGCCGCGCGGCTGGACAGTGTGGCGCCATCGCCGGATGCGATATATCGTGCTCGTGTGTCCAGCCCGTCGCTTAGCCCTGATGAGATCCGCGCAGCTGCCGAGACGCACCGCGACCTCGGTCCCGATTATCAGTCCGCCGTCATCGAGTCGTTCCTCGACAAGGTCGGCAGGGAGATCGACGCCCGCGTCGACGCCAGGGTCGCGGCATCGCGGCCGCCTTGGGCTCAGGCGCCTTGGGCTCAGGCGCCCGTGCCTGCGAAGGCAACGAGCGACCGTTCGGCGTTCGCGCTCGCGATCTGCTCGATGGCGTTCGGTATCCCCCTGACCGCGATCGCGGTCGGGGTGGGCATGCATCCAGTCGGCATCGGTGCCGTGCTCGTGATCTGGATCGCGATCGCCGTGATCAACGTCTCTTACAACAGGCGCGGCCAGCACGGCGACCGCGGCTGAGCGTCTCGCGCGTGTCGTCTCGCTAGTCGTTCTGGTCCGAGTCCGAGTCCGACCCTGAATTGCCTCCGCGGTTGCCGAACCTGTTCATCAGCCGCTCGCCCGCGCCCACGGCCGACCCGGCCACGCCGCGCACGGCGCCGATCAGCGGGTCGGCCGAGCGGTTCCACGAGTCCTGGTATGACTTGGCCGCCGACTTGAACTCCGCGCCGACCGATGCGTCAGAGTCTGCGTCGCGCCTCGGGTAGTTGCCCGCGAGGATGCCGCGGTACTCGCCCTCGGAGGCCCAACGGTCGAGTTCGGCGAACCTGACCACCGCGAACGGATGCGTCGTGCCCTGCAGTTGCAGCAGCTTGATGAGGCTCTCGCGCAGGTCAGGCACGGCGTCGTACTCGCGGGCCTGCTCGAGGAAGGCGTCGTGGCTGAGCTCGGCGAGCTGAGGCCCGCCCGCGGTCTTCATCAGCGCGCGGCGGGCGGCGGGGACATCCTGGCCGGCCAGCAGGCCGGCCCGGTCGCACGATAGCTCGGACTTGCGGTACCACTCTTCGAGCCCCCAGATGACCGCCTTGAGCCCGAGCCACGCGAAGGGCACGAGCGCGAGCCGCGCGGCCAGGTTGACCAGGTGGAAGAGCATGGTTCTGTAGACCGAGTGCCCGGAGAGCACGTGCCCGATCTCATGGCCGATGATGAACCGGATCTCCTCCTCGTCCATCAGGTCGACCATTCCAGTCGTGATCACGATGAAGGGCTTGTCCGTGCCGAGCGCCATCGCGTTGACCATGGGGTCCTGGGTAATGAACAGCTCAGGAACCCTCGGCATGTCCAACACGTATGCGCCGTCAAGCAGCATCTGGTACAGATGCGGAAACTGCTGCTCTGAGGCACGGACGGAGCTGGCCAGGAACATCAGCCGCAATGCCCGGTCGTTGAAGAGCCCGGCCAGGTTGCGCAGGATGACATCGAATCCGGTCAGCTTGCGCAGCGCGACTAGGGCGGAGCGGTCGGCCGGGTGCTCGTAGGCGCGTGAGCTGATGTCGGGCAGACGGACGCGCGAGCGGTCGGGCACAGTATTCATGCCGTCATGCTATGCGTGTTTAGGAAGGCCGACAGCCATGCTGGCAATGCGACAGGAAAATGAACAGGTTCCGCAGGCGTTCGAGCCAGACGCCGAGTCGATGCCCGCCGACCAGCTGCGGATGTTGCAGACAGAGCGGCTGCGGGGCCTCATCGGGCGGCTGCTCGCGGCGGGCGGGCGCCAAGCGAGCCGCCTCGCCGAAGCTGGAGTGACCAGCGGGGCCGATGTCACGCTGGATCAGCTGTCTGCCTTGCCGACGACGGCCAAGCAGGATCTGTGGGACGCCTACCCATTCGGGCTGCTCGCGGTGCCGCGTGAGCAGGTCGTGGCAGTGCACGGATCGAGCGGGACGGGCGGACGGCCGACCCTGGTCTCATATTCCAAGGCAGACATCGCGCTCTGGTCGCGGATGTGCGCGCGGGCACTCGCGGCCGCCGGGGCGGGGCCGGGCACGATCGTGCATAACGCCTACGGGTACGGGCTGTTCACCGGCGGGGTCGGGATCCACCAGGGCGCGATCGAGCTTGGCGCCCTGGTCGTTCCCGTTTCTGGCGGTATGACCGCGCGTCAGGTGACACTGATTGCTGATCTGCGGCCCGAGATCCTGACCTGCACACCCTCCTACGCGATCCGTCTCGGCGAAGCACTTGCCGAAGCCGGACTCAGCCCGGGCAGCGGGCTGTCATTGAAGGCGGGCCTGTTCGGCGCCGAGCCTTGGACCGATCAGATGCGGGCCAGGATCAGCGAGCTGCTCGGCATCCGCGCGCTCGACATTTACGGGCTGTCCGAGGTCATCGGTCCAGGCGTGGCGTCGGAGTGCCTTGTCGCGGCCGACGGCTTGCATGTGAACGAAGACCATTTTCTTGTCGAGGCGCTCGACCCGCTGACCGGCGGCCAGGTCCCCGACGGGACGCCTGGTGAGCTGACGTTCACGACGCTGACCAAAGAGGCAATGCCGCTGCTGAGGTACAGGACCGGGGATATCGCTGCGCTGCGTCGCGGCATTTGCGCGTGCGGCAGGACCCTGGTGAAGATGTCCAAGGTGACCGGGCGCAAGGATGACATGCTCGTGATCAGGGGAGTGAACGTCTATCCCAGTGAGGTCGAGCGGGTACTGCTGGCCGAGCACGCGGTAGCGCCGGATTACGTGCTGGTCGTCGACGAAAGGGAAGGTGGCCGCGACCTGATCGCCTGTTGTGAACGCATAACGGCTCCTTCGGAGGGCTGTGACACGGAGGCCGAACTCAGCGCGGCGCTCGAACGCAAGCTTCGCGATGCACTCGGCGTGCGAGTTTCTGTCGCCATCGTGCCTTCGGGCGCGGTGCCGCGAACCGAGGTCGGCAAGGCGGTCAGGGTCAGGCGCTGGTCTGGCGGCGAGCCCCCGGTCCCTGGACTCGGCCAGCAAGCGGGCTAGCGCTCGGTTGCGGGCTCAGTGAACGGGCACGTTCGCGATGCATCGCCTGGCATGCCCTAGAGTCGGCGATCATGAGCGTCGGAACGCGGATCGGCGTGTTCGGCGGCACCTTCGACCCGGTTCATAACGGTCACCTCGTGGCGGCGAGCGAGGTCGCCCATGCGCTGGCTTTGGCCGAGGTCATCTTCGTGCCGACCGGTCAGCCGTGGCAGAAGGAAGACCGGGATCTGGCGGCGGCCGAAGACCGGTACCTCATGACGGTGATCGCCACCGCGTCTGACTCGCTGTTCTCGGTCAGCCGGGTCGACATCGACCGGCCGGGCGAGACGTACACCATCGATACGCTGCGAGATCTGCGGGCTCAGCGGGGGCCGTCCGCCGAGTTGTTCTTCATCATGGGCGCCGACGCTCTGACTGGCGTTAGCACCTGGCACAACGCGGAGAACCTGTTCAGCATGGCCCACTTTGTCGGGTGCACGCGCCCTGGACATTCGATCGACGCGAACGGTCTCGGCAGGCAAGGGTTCACGCTCATCGAGATCCCAGCGCTGGAGATCTCATCGACCGCGTGCAGGGAGCGGGTCAGGGCTGGAAGGCCGATCAGGTATCTCGTTCCGGACGGGGTCATCCAGTACATCGCCAAGCGAGGACTGTACCGAGATCAGGACTCCTGACCATGCCGGTTGGCGTCACGTAGTGATCGCGATGGCACCTGGGTGCCGCTGATCGTGGCCGCGGCGTTCGCCGTCAGGCCGCTGCCGGGGTTCTTCCCTTCAGGCAGCGGAAGCCGCCCGCCGCGGTCTCGATCTGGCTGATCTCACTGCCCTCGGCGGCCCAGATCAGGTCGCAGGCCAGGCACTGCTCAACGCACCGTCGAAGCACTGCCCTTGGATTAGCGCGACGGTTGGAACCCGGATAGCTTCCCACGCGTTGGTGCCTGCGATGACGGCAGCGGCCAGCTGCCCTGCTGCGGCATCATCGACATCATCGAAGATCGAGGGGTCCGCCCCGACGGAAAAGTTGTCACCCTCGGCCCGCAACAGCACAGCACGTACGTCGCTCGCGGCGGCGGCGGTGATGGCGTTGCTCAGGTCGGTTATTGCCTCAAAGGTGAAGCGATTCTGCGGCGGGTTGTTGATTACGATCTCGCCCAGTTGATTGTGTTCTTGGAAGGTGACGAGCGGCATTGTAGAACCTCAGTTTCTTGTGTAGAGGGATAGGTATATCGAATGTCTCCCCTAGTCGCTGATCTGTCCGTTGAGAGCAATTGTGATGCGGTTCGTCACGGTCGTCGCAGTGACGGGATGGGCACCAAGCTGGCCGTTTCCGTAAACAACCCGCTGGCTCCGGCGAAGCGGCCTGTGCCACCGGTGATCGTGTCCGTCTCCGTGTCAGTGGAGCCGATCGTCCCCGAAGCTTTGACACTGAAGACCAGCTTGTCGCCGTTCGCTGCCACGTCGGTTCCAGTGCCCGTGTAGGTGAAGCTGGCACCCGTGAAGGTGAACATCAGGTCGACGTGACCGGTGGACGCGCCCAGGTGGGAGATGTAACCCGTACCGTCGGCGGTCGCCGCTCCCGTGGCGAGGTTGATCGTTATGGTGCCTGTGCCGGTGCCTGTTAGCGGCCGGGCGGTGCCGTGTGCCGCCGCCAGCGCCGAGGACGGGCTCACGGCGGCGACCGCAACCACCAAGCTTGCGAGGAAAATAAGCCTGCGTCGTGGCGTACCTGCCACCCCGTTCTTTGGCCCGCGCCGGTCCTGACGGACGTCGCTCGCGGCGGCGGCCGGCGGCGGGTTGTCGATGACGATCTCGCCCTGATCGTGTTCTTGGAATGTGACGAGCGGCATTGTGGAACCTCAGTTTCCGGAGTAGGAGGGACAGGTCTTGGACGAAGCGAGCGACATCCGTGTCGCCACTCTCCGCCCCAGGGCTGCGCGAGCGGTATCAGCAACATGACTGCACTTCGCCTCCCGGCGAGGCCGGGCGCGCGGCTGTTCCGCTCGCGCGAAGGCTGAGGTCAGGCGGGCGGGCCGCCGACCTTCGCGTGCTTGCCCGCCTGGCGCCACGGCTGCCAGACTTATCGCGACGTCGAGCTCAAAGGTGAGGAGGTGTTCCCGTCGCGGGTCTCGCCGATGTAGTTGACCTTGAGCGGTACCCGATCGACCGTCTGGACAGCCCGGCCGGGCAGGATCTCGTGGCGCACTGCGGGGGAGAACTCGCCGCCACCGGCGCGTCGGAACTCGAGGGGTTCATGCGACCGGCGGCGGTTGCCTCCGTCGTGGACTGGGCGACGAAGGCGATGCCGGACGCCTACTGGACCGATACCGAGCACAACGTCTACTTCACCGCCGATGATCCTGACCTTCCCGCCGATGATCCGCGCCGCACCCGGCTGCGCTCGGCCAAGGGTGGCCTGGCTTACGACCAGATCCCGTCCGAGTCCCCGCTTCGCGTCGCGTACGAGTCGAACGAGTTGACGGCCTTTGTTGGCGCGGCTCTGGGCAGCGAAAGCCTGTACCGCCATGCCGATGAGCTGGGCGCGCTGAACGTTATGTACTACGCGGAGGCAGGCGGACACGGCTGGCATTTCGACGGAGCGGATGCCGTCGTCACGCTGATGCTGCAGCCGCCGCTCGGCGGCGGCCAATTCGAGTACGTGCCGATGCTTCGCAGCGCAGACGACGAGAACCCTGAGGGTGTGCGCCGCCTTCTCCGGGGCGACCGCTCCAGCATTCGCTCGATGAGCGGCGCAGCCGGCACAGTCGTGCTGTTCCGCGGGCACTTCAGCCCGCACCGTGTCACCACCGTCATCGGGTCCCGGCCCCGCATTATTGCGGTGCTCTCCTACGCGTCCACCCCCTATGCGCGGCTAAGCGGCCACGTCAAGCAGCTGTTCCACGGTCGGACTCACTGATTGTGTCCGGCAGCCCCCCTGGCCTGCTCGTGCGCTGCCGTCCGGAAACCACAGATCGGGTCGGCGTCGGCGCACGCGGCCCCGAGGATCCAGGCAACGGGCGGGTTGATCTGGCATGGGCCGTGCCCGCGTTATCGAGGAGGCAGGGGAGTGCCAGCGAGGCACAATGAGGGCACATCAGAGCGAGAAACGACCGGACGCGTTCAGAACTCGTGAGACCGATTTGCGCAGGCCAGATCGGACGCAAGGGACAAACCGGCCGGAGCGAAATCGCAGGGCGCGATACATTGCCAAGCGGGGCCTATACCAGGACTAGACCCGGTGCGGCAAGCACTGGAGGGACGTTGCGGCTGGACGGCGTAGGGAAGCGGTACGGTTTCAGACTGCCCTGGGTCGTCCGCGGCGTGAGCCTCGAGATACAGCCCGGCATGCTCGTCAGGTTCGAGGGCAAGAACGGCAGCGGCAAGTCGACGCTGCTGCGCATCATCGCCGGCGCCTCTGTGCCGACCCGCGGAACCGTGACGGGCCGGCCGTCGACCGGGTACGTACCTGAGCGGTTTCCGCCAGCGTTGCCATTCCCGGCGCGGGAGTACCTGTCGCACGTAGGCCGCATGCACGGCCTTGCGGGCAAGGAACTCGCCTCGCGGGTCGATGCCTGCCTGGACCAACTCGGCGGCCGGGAGCTCGCCGGCGTGCCGTTGCGCACGATGTCGAAGGGAATGTGCCAGAAGGTCGCCGTCGCCCAGGCACTGATGCCGCGGTCCGGGCTGCTGGTGCTCGACGAGGCGTGGACCGGGCTCGACGTCGAGGCGAAGGCCGCGCTTGATGCCGCTGTCGCCGAGCGGATTGCCAGGGGCGGGTCAGTTGTGTTCGTTGATCACGAGCCGGGAAGGCTGGCTCATCTGGACTCTGAACGGTGGCGGCTGGAAGATGCCGACGCGACGCGGGTAGCCGGGCCTGCCTCGGCAGGCGAGGAGGCCGACCGGGCGCCCCTGGACGCCGTGGTGGTCGAGGTGGCCTCCGGGCAAGGTGTGCCGGCCGACCTCGTGGCCAGATTGGGCGCGATGCCCGGGGTGCGGTCGGTCCGCGCGACGGGCACGAGGTTCATAGTCCGGGTGGAACCATCCTCTAGCGACGACTTCCTCCGTCAGCTGCTGTCCACAACAGACGCGCCGCACGTGCTGAGGGTGAGCCGGGCAGCGGGTCCGAGGGCGCCGGCCGGACCGAGCGGCTCATGATCGCGCTCGTTCGGTACCAGTTCGGACTGCTGGTCAGGTCGCACCGGGCGCTCCCGCCCGCTGTGCTGTTCGTCATCGGGGTGGCCGGGCTCGGCGGCGCGGTGCTACCGCATGGCGAAGGCCTTAGCCAGGGCCTGGCCTGGTCTGCGCTGCTGCTCGTTCCCGTCGAGGCGTGGCTGACTAGGGCGGCGCTGATCGCAGAACCTCCGGCCGCGCGGGCTTGCGTCGCGGCGGCGGCCGGGCCGAGGCGCGCCCAGCTGGCCGCCCTGCTCGCGGCCGCATTGGTCGGCGCTTCGTTCGGCCTGCTCGGCGTGGCCTGGGAGGTGATCAGCCTCGGCGTGCGGAGATCAGCGGCGACGAACTCGATCATGGCGGGCGCCACGCTCGCCGACGTCGGTGGCGGCCTGGCTGCCGTCTTGGTCTGCCTGCTGGTCGGTTCGGCGATTGGGGCGCTGCTTAATCCGCCCCTGATCAGGCGTCCCGCTGCTGCGATGCTCGCCACGACTGGTGCCGTCGTGCTGGCGCTTGCCTGGAGCGGGTCGCCGGCGAACGCCGCGGTTCGCAGCGTGGGATACGGCGCGCAGGAGAAGAGCTGGCCGACCGGCGCGGCCCTGCTCGTGGCGATCGCGTTGCTCGCGGTGGCTTGGGTCGTTTCTGCCCAGGTTGCGGCGCGCCGCCAGACGTAGCGTTCGGCATTGTCGGTGCGTCGGGATACGCTGAACATGCCGCTGTGGCACGCTGACCGGTCGGCAAGACCAGGCACGCCGGTGGTCGCAGCTCTCACGCCAAGGAGGACACGCAGCACTCGTGACTGCCACTGAACGGGCCATCGAGCTCATCAGGGTCGCGGCGACGGCCGCGGCCGACAAGCTAGCCACCGACATCATCGCGTACGACGTCAGCGAACAGCTGGTCATTACCGATGCATTCCTGCTCTGCTCCGCTGCGAACGACCGGCAAGTTCGCGCGGTCGTCGACGAGATTGAGGAGAAGCTCGCACGGGCCGGGGCCAAGCCCGTCAGGCGCGAAGGTGAGCGCGAGGGTCGCTGGGTGTTGCTTGATTACCTAGACGTAGTGATCCACATTCAGAACGCCCAGGAGCGCTTGTATTACTCGCTCGAGCGGTTGTGGAAGGACTGCCCGCAGATCGTGCTGCCCGAGGTCGCCACGGTCGGCCGGTCGATCAGGGACAGCAGCTGAGCACGCGCAAGCCCGCGGCGGGGACGGCCGCCGCAGCCGGCGCAGGAATCATGCCGAGCGCCGCACAGAGGCGCAGCACCGGCCCGTCGGATGGCGGTGCCGAGCGCTCCGCCGGGAGCCGTAATGAGGCC
>Ga0126378_10003061_pt1 | contig 12576 bp, 13 predicted proteins | sample PanSoiMetPlot_23_FD_92587 | JGI IMG/M metagenome (GOLD analysis project Ga0126378, IMG submission 92587) | Tropical forest soil microbial communities from Panama - MetaG Plot_23 | ecosystem: Environmental > Terrestrial > Soil > Tropical forest > Bulk soil | place: Panama | collected 2016-02-17
AACTCGGCGACCCTGGTCAACAAGGCGCTGGAGGTCATTGAGGCGCATCTGCTGTTCGGCGTCCCTTACGAGAGCATCGACGTGGTGGTGCATCCGCAATCGGTGATCCACTCGATGGTCGAGTTCACCGACGGCGCCACGATTGCGCAGGCGTCGCCGCCGGACATGCGACTGCCGATCGCGCTCGCACTCGGCTGGCCGGATCGGGTGCCCGGCGCGGCGCTCGCCGTCGACTGGACGCGGGCCCAGGCATGGACGTTCGAGCCGCTCGACGCCAAGGCCTTTCCCGCCATCGACCTGGCTCGTGAGGCGGGCGCTGCCGGAGGCTGTGCGCCGGCCGTCTACAACGCGGCCAACGAGGAGCTGGTGCGCGCTTTCCATGCCGGGGCTGTGGGTTTCCTCGGAATCGTCGACACGATTGCCGACGTATTGCACGAGTGGCTCAGCGACCGGCACGGGAGCGTGGGAACCCCAGGTACTGTCGAAGACGTTGAACGCGCCGAAGAGTGGGCGCGCGGTCGTGCTCGTGAGATCATCACCCGAAGCTGAGGAGGCGCCGAGGTGCTGTACCTGCTCGGCGTCCTGATCTTCGCCTTCGGGCTACTTGCCTCGATTGCGTTGCACGAGATCGGCCACCTGGTGCCGGCCAAGAAGTTCGGCGTGAAGGTCACCCAGTACATGGTGGGTTTCGGGCCGACGCTCTGGTCGCGCAAGCGCGGCGATACGGAGTACGGCGTCAAGGCGGTGCCGCTGGGCGGCTACATCCGGATGATCGGCATGGTGCCGCCACGCCCGGACGGGAGTCGGTCCCGGTGGCCAAGTCGAATGGCCACCGCCGTCGAGGAGTTCCGTGCGACGAGCCGCGCCGAGGTGCGGCCCGGGGACGAGCCGAGGCAGTTCTACCGGCTCACGCCCGGCAAGAAGATGATCGTGATGCTGGGTGGGCCGACGATGAACTTCGTCATCTACATCGTGCTCACCGTGCTGTTGCTGACAGTCCTCGGGCAGAAGAACCCCACTACGACGGTCGATTCGATCGCAAAGTGCGTCGTCGCGGCCAATTCGCCCGACGCCAACAGCACGAAGTGCCCGACGACCGCGCCGAAGTCCCCTGCGTACGAGGCCGGGCTGCAGCCCGGCGACCAGATCACCGCGATCGGCAGCACGCCCGTCCACAACTGGGACCAGGCCGTCAAGATCATCGAGGCATCCGCCGGCAAGCACCTGACACTCACGGTGCGTCGCGACGGCGTCGATCGGACCGTCCCGATCACGCCGGTCCGCAACCTGAAGTACGCCAACGCCGAAGGCACCAAGACCAAGGAGGCCGGTTACCTCGGGGTATCGGCGCGCGAGGCCTATCAGCCGCTGTCGCCGGCCGCGGTGCCCGGCCAGATCGTCAGCCAGTTCGCGCAGGGGCTGCGTGCGCTCGGCAGCTATCCGAGCAAGATCCACAGCCTGTGGGGCACCGTCTTCGAGGGCAAGAAGCGCGATCCGAACGGTGCCATCGGCGTCGTCGGCATCGGCCGGTTGGGCGGCCAGGTCGCGGACAGCCACCGTCTCGACGCCCAGGACAAGCTGTTCGCGCTTGTCGAACTGCTGGCCACGGTCAACCTGCTGCTCTTCTTCTTCAACCTGCTGCCGCTACTGCCGTTGGACGGCGGGCACGTCGCCGGTGCCCTGGTCGAAGCGGCCAAGCGGGGACGCGCGCGGTTGCGTGCTCGTAGCACCGTGGGCCCGGACGGCGAGGTGGCCGAACGCAAGCGGCAACCCATCTACGTCGACACCGCGCAGATGCTGCCGGTGATGTATGCCGTGGCGTCGGTATTGATCGTCGTCACGCTGCTCGTCGTGTACGCCGACATCGTGAAGCCGGTGAACCTCGGCGGCTAGGCTGTCGCCGTGACCTCCGTTTCGCTTGGTATGCCCTCCATGCCACCGCCGGTGCTCGCGGCCCGGCGCACGTCGCGCCAGATCAAGGTCGGCTCGGTCGCGGTCGGCGGCGACGCACCGATCTCCGTCCAGTCCATGACGACGACGCTGACCGCCGACGTCAACACCACGCTGCAGCAGATCGCCGAGCTCACCGCTTCCGGCTGCGACATCGTGCGCGTCGCGGTGCCCAGCCAGGACGACGCCGACGCGCTGCCCGAGATCGCAAAGCACTCCCAGATCCCTGTCATCGCCGACATCCACTTCCAGCCGAAGTACGTCTTTGCTGCGATCGACGCGGGCTGTGCTGCCGTGCGCGTGAACCCCGGCAATATCAAGGCGTTTGACGACAAGGTCGGCGAGATCGCCCGCGCCGCCGCCGACGCCGGGGTGTCGCTGCGCATCGGCGTCAACGCCGGCTCGCTCGACAAGCGACTGCTCGCCAAGTACGGCAAGGCCACACCCGAAGCGCTCGTCGAATCGGCGCTCTGGGAGGCGTCGCTGTTCGAGGAACACGGTTTCCGCGACTTCAAGATCTCCGTCAAGCACCACGACCCTGTAGTCATGGTGCAGGCGTACGAACAGCTTGCCGAGCAGTGCGACTATCCGCTGCACCTCGGCGTCACCGAGGCCGGCCCGACGTTCCAGGGAACGATCAAGTCGGCGACCGCGTTCGGCGCGCTGCTGAGCAAGGGCATCGGCGACACGATCCGGGTGTCGCTCTCCGCGCCCCCTGTTGAGGAGGTCAAGGTCGGGCTCGCCATTCTGGAGTCGCTCAACCTGCGGCAGCGGCGACTCGAGATCGTGTCCTGCCCGTCCTGCGGCCGTGCCCAGGTGGACGTGTACACGCTCGCCGACAAGGTCACGGCCGGACTCGAAGGGATGGAGGTGCCGCTGCGCGTCGCGGTCATGGGCTGCGTCGTCAACGGCCCGGGTGAGGCGCGCGAAGCCGACCTGGGTGTGGCGTCCGGCAACGGCAAGGGGCAGATCTTCGTCAAGGGCCAGGTGATCAAGACGGTGCCGGAGTCGCAGATCGTCGAGACGCTCATCGAGGAGGCGATGCGCCTCGCCGAGCAGCTCGGTGACGAGGGCGTGGCATCCGGGTCGCCCACGGTGTCGGTCACCTGAACCTGCGCGCCGAGCCGGTACCGTCACCGCCGTGACGGCCCTTTCCGCGCCGGCCGCTCTCGTGCGGCGCCTGGCGACCGCCGACCTCGCGGCGGTGCAGGCAATGGTCGACGCCGCACCGTTCGGCAGCGCCGCGCTCGCCGCACGCCTGGACGCGGGCCGCATCGCCGATGTGCTCGGAGTCGGGGAACCCGGTGCACCGACAGCCGCCTGCTATGCCGGGGGTGCGCTGCTACCGGTCGCAGGCGACGCTGCCACCTGGACCGTCCTGGCCGGCTACCTCGGGACACGGCGCCGGGCGTGCTCTTCCATCATTGGGGCCGCCGATGCCATAGCGGTCCTTTGGCCGGCGTTGTCCTCGAACTGGGGCGCGGCGCGCCGTGTATACCCACGGCAGCCGCTGCTCGCACTCGACCGGCCGGCCATGGTGCCGCCCGACCCGCTGGTCCGTCCCGCCCGGATCGACGAGCTCGACCGCTACCTGCCGGCCGCCGTCGCGATGTTCGGCGAGGAGCTGGGCATCGACCCGCTCTCCGGACCGACGGGCAAGGGGTACCGGGCCCAGCTCGCCGCTCTCGTCAGGGCACGCCGTGTCCTCGTCCGTACCGATGCGGACGGCGACGTGGTGTTCAAGGCGGAGCTCGCCGTGGTGTCGCGGCACACCTGTCAGGTGCAGGGCGTGTGGGTCTGCCCGGACCGCCGCGGCCAAGGCATCGGCACCGCGGCGATGGCCGCCGTGGTGGCGCATGGACTGCGGCTCGCCCCCTCGGTCAGCCTGTACGTGAACGACTTCAACCTGCCGGCCCGCAGGCTCTACGACCGGCTCGGCATGCGCCAGGTCGGAATCCTCTCGACGGTGCTGTTCTAATCGGGCCATGCACCATGTCCTTGCGGTTCTGCCGCAGTTCGCGCTGGCCTGCCTGGTGCTCGCCGTGCTGCCTGGACCGGCGACCGCACTTTTCGTGCACCGCACAGTTCGCGACGGGCGCGCCGCGGGGCTCGCCGCCGTGGCGGGTAACGAGATCGGTGTGTTCGGCTGGGCGCTGGCGGCGGGCGCCGGGCTGACCGCGCTGCTGCAAGCGAATCGCGTGCTGTTCGAGGCGCTGCACCTGGTCGGGGGACTCGTGCTGGTGTATCTGGGCGTGGCGGCCTGGCGCGCGGCACGCCGGCCGGAGGCGGCCCTGGCGCCGCCGGGTTGGCTGTCGTCGGGACGCTCGCCGATGGCGGCCTTCCGCGCGTCGCTCGTCTCGATCGTGGCGAACCCCAAGGCGGCGGTGTTCGCGTTCTCGTTCTTTCCGCAGTTCCTGCCGCGGCACGGCTCCGTGTTCCCGACCAGTGTGGTGCTCGCGGTTATCCAGGTGGTGATCGACACCACCTACTGCGCCGGCCTAGTGCTGCTCGCTGTTCGGGTGCGGCCGTGGCTGGCACGCATCTCAGCACGCCGTTATCTCGAAAGGATCCTTGGCACGATCCTCGTGTCACTCGGGGTGCAGCTCGCGGTGGAGAGCCGATGACAGCAAGTGTCGAGGCGGTCATCTTCGACTGGGGCGGGACGCTGACTCCGTGGCACACGATCGATGCGCGCGAGTCCTGGCTGGCGGCCACGGGTGACCCCGAGGTGGCCACCCGGCTAGGTGCTGCCGAGGACGCGGCGTGGTTGCGCGCTCGCGACGAGCACCGTAGTGCGACGCTGGCCGGCGTGCTCGACGCGGCGGGCATCGACGCCGACGATCGCTTCTTGGCGAACTACCACGCCTGGTGGGACCCGCACACGCTCACCGACCCGGACGTTCCGGAGCTCTTCGGCTGGCTTCGCGGCGAGGGCATCCGGATCGGGATCTTGTCGAACACGATCTGGCCACGGGAACGACACGAGGGCATCTTCGCGCGCGACGAGGTGCTCGCGCTTATCGACGGAGCCGTGTACACGTCGGAGATCGCGTGGACCAAGCCGCACCCGGAGGCATTCCGCGCGGCGCTGGCCGCCGTCGGCGTAGCCGACGCCGGCCGGGCGGTATTCGTGGGTGACCGGCTCTTCGACGACATCCACGGCGCCCAGGCCGTCGGGATGCGCGCCGTGCTGGTGCCGCACAGCGACGTCCCGCACTGGCAGCGCGGACACACCGAAGCCACGCCGGATGCCGTCATCGAGCGGCTCGCCGATCTCAAGGCAGTGATCGACGCCTGGCGTTAGCGATCAGCGCTCGCGCCCACATCCCCGGCATGATCTTGGACTTGTGGTCGGTAATCAGCCATAAGTCCAAGATCACGCCGAGTCGTTATTGCTGGATGCCGGGGAATGCGACCGTCGCCCTCGTCGGCGTTACGAGACGGCGCCAGCGCATTGCTCGCAAGGCGCTGTCGGTCAGCGCCTGCTGAGCATCGGTGCGCACCGAACGCGAGGACGCGTCGGCCACCGAAATGAGGTACCGCCAGGCGGCAGCACACGCGGACTCCAGCTTGATCGCAAAACGCTGCGCGGCGGCCGGGTCCGTGACCGGGAATGGCAGCGGGTAATCCGCTGCGGCGGGCACCGGCGACTGCCCCGCCGCGATCAGCCGGGCCGACGTGGCGTCACGCAGTTCGCGGTGTGCCTGCTGGCTGTCGCGGGCAAGCGTTACCTGGCCGGCATCGGCCAGCCGCGGGCCGAGCACGTCGTATCCCGCAATCGCCGCGTGTTCAGCTGCGAGTGCCGCCTGCCAGGCGTCGAGGACGGCGTTCACGTCAGCAGCTCCGCGTGTGTGGCTTCGCTGGCCGAGATGCTGGCCAGTAGCGCGGCATCCGCTCCGGTGAGCGCCGCAGACTCGGCGGCCGCCGCTCGGGCCGCGGCGAGCTCGCCGGCGCGCAGCTGCGCCGTCGTACCCGCTGCCGACGGTGGGGCGGCGCTGACGAGTGGGGGCGCGGGCGCCGGGTAGCGGGTGATCGCCTGCCGCAACGCGGCGGCATGCGCGGCATGGTCGTCGCGCACCTGGCGCAATTCGGGCCGCGCGGCGAGCGCCGCGTCGACGTTCGCGACGAGGGACTGCTCACGGGCGAGGGCGTCGGAAAGCTGCCGGGGCGCCGCCGGCGGTGCCGGGGGGCGGCGACGCGGTTGGAGTCCCGCCACCGCCGCGCCGATGCCGCCCGCCGCGACAACCAGTCCGGTGCCGAGCAGTGCGCGCCGAGTGATCATGGGTGTGAGAGTGTCGCAGACTGGATAAGCTCGCAGTCACGCGCCCGGCGCGACGCACGCGCCACAACTACACACCGAGGGAGGAACGCCCGATGCCACCCGCACCGGCAGGTCCGCCCCTCGATGAAACGCGCCACAAACTTGCGGAACTGCTCGCCCCGGTCGTTGAGTCCAGCGGATACGACTTCGAAGACGTCACGGTCGGGCAAGCCGGGCGGCGCCGCCTCGTCAAGGTGATCGTCGATGCGGACGGCGGGGTCGACCTCGACGGCGTCGCGCAGGTGAGCCGCGCCGTGTCCGATGTGCTCGATGACCGAGCGGCGTTCGACGGCCCGTACGTGCTCGAGGTGTCCTCGCCCGGCGTCGACCGGCCGCTTCGCGAGCCTCGGCATTGGCGGCGGGCGGCGGGGCGACTGGTGAAGGTCGACGTGGACGGCAAGTCGACGCTGGGGCGAGTGGTGGCCGCCGACACCGACGGGGTGCGCCTGGACATCGGCGGCACGTACCGCAACCTCCCATGGTCTGCGCTCGGACCAGGCAGGATCCAGATCGAGTTCAACCGGCCGGATGTCGGGGGAGACCAGGAGAGGGGTTGAACCGGTGGTCCACGTCGACATCGCTGCGCTGCGCAGCATCGAACGGGAGAAGGAGATCTCGTTCGAGACGCTCATGGACGCCCTCGAGACGGCGCTGCTGACCGCGTACAAGCACACCCCGCATTCCATGCCGCATGCACGCGTCGCGATCGACCGCAAGAGCGGCGAGGTCGTCGTGTGGGCCCAAGAGGTGGGTCCGGACGGCGACGTGATCGAGGAGTACGACGACACCCCGACAGACTTCGGGCGGGTCGCCGCGATGACCGCCCGCCAGGTGATCTTGCAGCGACTGCGCGACGCCGAGCACGACCAGACCTTCGGCGAGTACTCCGGGCGCGAGGGCGACATCGTGGCGGGCGTGGTGCAGGCCGACGCGCACGCGGCGGCCCGCGGGCTGGTAGTGGTGGATATCGGCAAGGTCGAGGCAGTGCTACCGCAGTCCGAGCAGGTGCCCGGGGAGGCGTACGTGCACGGCACGCGGCTCAAGTGCTACGTGGTCGGCGTAACCCGTGGCGTTCGCGGACCGCAGGTGACGGTGAGCCGCACCCACCCGAACCTCGTCAAGAAGCTCTTCGCGCTGGAGGTGCCCGAGATCGCCGACGGCAGCGTGGAGATCGTCGGTGTGGCGCGTGAAGCAGGCCACCGCAGCAAGATCGCGGTGCGGACATCCGTCCCAGGACTCAACGCCAAGGGCGCCTGCATCGGGCCAATGGGCCAGCGGGTGCGCAACGTGGTGGCAGAGTTGCACGGCGAGAAGATCGACATCATCGACTGGGCGGAGGACCCCGCCAGCTATGTCGCGAACGCCCTCTCGCCCGCCCACGTCATCTCCGCGACGGTGGTCGACGCCGCCGCTCAGGCGGTACGCGTCGTGGTGCCCGACTTCCAACTGTCGCTGGCGATTGGCCGCGAGGGGCAAAATGCGCGGCTTGCCGCGCGGTTAACCGGCTGGCGTATCGACATCCACAGCGACTCGGAGCCCGCGCCGGTGGTCGGCGGGCGCGACACGCCCGAGCGCGAGGAGTAGTAGACTCGCTCGTGGTCGTTCGGTCGACGACGGCAGTCGATGCTGCCCGGCGAGAGGCGCATGCGCCCGTTCGCACATGCATCGGGTGCCGGAAACGGGCGGCGGCCGCCGAGTTGCTTCGCGTCGTCGTGGCACCGGCCTCGTCAGGCACGCTCACCGGCCAGCCGGAGTGTGTGCTCGTCGTGCCGGACCCGCGCCGCCGCGCACCCGGCCGCGGTGCATGGCTGCATCGCGATCCGCGTTGCGTGGCGATCGCAGAGCGACGCCGGGCGTTCGCACGAGCCCTCCGAGTGGTTGGTGCGCTCGATCCGGCGCCGGTCCGCGAGTACGTTGCCGAGCAGTCGGCCGCACAACAGAACTGAGCACCCAACAGGGAGCAGAAGAGCTATGGGCACTCGATGAAGCGCCAGCGATGAGTACCAACCCCGTCTAGCCGGGATCGAGCGGGACGCCCGCCCGGTCCTTCGAAGGAGTCCAGTGGCAGGCAAGGCCCGTGTACATGAGCTCGCCAAGGAGCTCGGAGTCACCAGCAAGGACGTTCTCGCGAAGCTCAATGAGCTCGGCGAGTTCGTAAAGAGCGCATCGTCGACCGTCGAACCTCCGGTGGCACGCAGGCTGCGCGAGGCGTTCCCATCCGAGCCGCCGAAGAAGACCGGCGCCGCCAAGAAGGTGCCGGCGAAGAAGGCCGCACCGGCAGCTGCCGAAGCGCCGGCCCCGGCGCCCGCAGCCCCAGCCGTGGAGCCTGCTCCGGCCGTCGTGGAGGCGGCGACGGCCCCCGCGCCTGCAGCCGCCACTCCAGCGCCGGCAGCAGCCACCCCCGGCTCCGACGTTGCGACGCCACGCCCCCAGACGCAGCGGCCGCCGGCACCGGCGGCGCAGCCACCGCGTCCGCAGGCGCCTCGCCCGCAGGCGCCCCGTCCCGGTCCCCGGGTCGGAAACAACCCCTTCGGCGTGGGCTCAGGGGCTCCCGCACCGCGTCCGCAGGCGCCGCGCCCCGGGCCGAACCAGGCCGGGATGCCACCGCGCCCCAGCGGTCCGCGTCCCAACCCAGGCATGATGCCCTCGCGCCCGTCGCCGGGTTCCGCTCCCGGGCGGCCCAGCGGCGGACGGCCCAGCGGCGGACGGCCCAATGGTCCGTATCGTGGCGGCCCCGGCGGCGGCGGCCCGGGCGGTGGCGGCCGCACCGGGGCGCCGAGCACCGGGCGTCCCGGCGGCGGTGGCGGCTACCGCGGCGGTGGCCCGGGCGGCCCTCCCAGCGGCGGGCTGCGCAGCGGTCCCGGTGGTGGCGGGCGTCCCGGCGGCGGCGGTCGCGGGCGTGGGGCCGGTACGGCCGGCGCCTTCGGCCGGCAGGGTGGCCGTCCCACCCGAGGCCGCAAGAGCAAGAAGCAGCGCCGCCAGGAGTTCGACAACATGTCGGCGCCGAGTATCGGCGGCGTGCAGGTCCCTCGCGGCAACGGCGAGGTGCTGCGGCTGCCGCGCGGTGCGTCCCTGTCCGACTTCGCGGAGAAGATCGACGCGAATCCGGCCTCGCTCGTCCAGGTGCTCTTCCATCTCGGCGAAATGGTCACGGCCACCCAGTCGGTGAACGAGGACACCCTGCAGCTGCTGGGCGCTGAGCTCAACTACAACGTCCAGGTCGTCAGCCCCGAGGACGAGGACCGCGAGCTGCTCGACTCGTTCGACCTCAGCTTCGGGACGGACGAGGGTGCCGAGGACGACCTGGTTGCGCGTCCGCCGGTGGTCACCGTGATGGGTCACGTCGACCACGGCAAGACCCGGCTGCTCGACGCCATCCGCAAGACGAACGTCATGGACGTCGAGGCGGGCGGCATCACTCAGCACATCGGTGCCTACCAGGTGCACGTCGACCATGAGGGCAGCGAGCGCGCGATCACGTTCATCGACACCCCGGGCCACGAGGCGTTCACCGCGATGCGTGCCCGCGGAGCATCGACCACCGATATCGTCGTGCTCGTCGTCGCCGCCGATGACGGCGTCATGCCGCAGACCATCGAGGCGCTCAACCATGCGCAGGCGGCCGACGTCCCGGTGGTGGTCGCCGTGAACAAGATCGACAAGGAGGGCGCCAACCCTGACAAGGTGCGCCAGCAACTCACCGAGTACGGCCTGATCGCGGAGGAGTACGGCGGCGACACGATGTTCGTCAACGTCTCGGCCCGGCAGAACATCAACATCGATGGGCTGCTCGAGGGCATTCTGCTCACGGCCGATGCTGCCCTCGATCTGCGGGCCAACCCCGATCAGGACGCTCAGGGCATCGTCATCGAGGCACGGCTCGACCGTGGCCGGGGTCCGGTGGCGACGCTGCTCGTCCAGCGCGGCACGCTTCAGGTGGGCGATTCCGTCGTCGCAGGCGATGCGTTCGGTCGCGTCCGCGCGATGCTGGACGAGAACGGCGACCCGGTCGACGAGGCCGGCCCGGCCCGTCCGGTTCAGGTGCTCGGTCTGACCTCTGTGCCTGGCGCCGGCGACTCGTTCCTCGTCGTCGAAGAGGATCGCATCGCCCGGCAGATCGCCGACCGGCGGCAGGCCCGCGAACGCAACGCCCAGCTCGCGGCGTCGCGGCGGCGGATCTCGCTGGACGACCTGGACAAGGCGCTCGCCGCCGGCGAGGTGCAGCAACTCAACCTCATCATCAAGGGCGACGTGTCAGGGTCCGTCGAGGCGCTCGAGGATGCACTGGTCAAGATTGACATCGGCGAAGAGGAAGTGTCGCTGCGCGTCATCGGCCGCGGCGTCGGCGCGATCACCGAGAACGACATCAACCTCGCGATCGCGTCCAACGCAGTGATCATCGGCTTCAACGTCCGGCCGGAGGGCAAGGCGCGGGAAGCAGCCGAGCGCGAGGGCGTCGACGTCCGGTACTACTCGGTCATCTACCAGGCGATCGAGGAGATCGAGGCTGCGCTCAAGGGCATGCTCAAGCCCGAGTTCGAAGAGGTGCAGCTCGGTACCGCTGAGGTGCGCGAGGTCTTCCGGGTGCCGCGGGTCGGCAACGTCGCCGGCGCGATCGTGCGCAGCGGTGTGATCCGGCGCAACAGCAAGGCCCGGTTGATCCGCGATGGTGTGGTAGTCGCCGACAACCTGACCGTCGAGTCGCTCAAGCGGTTCAAGGATGACGCGACGGAGGTGCGTGAGGGATTCGAGTGCGGCATCGGGCTCGGTTCGTTCAACGACATCAAGATCGAGGACGTGATCGAGACGTTCGAGCAGCGCGAAAAAGAGCGGGCCTGATCACCTGCGAGTTGTCCGCGCGTCGCGATGCCGTAGCGGCACGAAGCGCGGACGACCCGCTTTAGGGGATGCCGTGGTCGTTGGGACGCTTGTCGTTGACCTGCTCCTTGGGGACGTGCACTCGCTGAAGGAGAAGCGCTCGGTGGTGCGGCCGATTGTGGCGGAACTGCGACGTCGGTTCGAGGTGGCCGCCGCCGAGACCGGCGCTGCCGACCTGCACCGGCGCGCCGAAATCGCGGTGGCGGTGGTGAGCTCGACGCACGGGCACGCCGTGCAGGTGCTCGAGCAGTGCGAACGGCTGGTCGCCGCGCGACCCGAGGTCGAGTTGCTCGCGGCTCGCCAGCGGCTGCTCGACGACGGGGACCTCGAATGAGCGTCGCAGCGAGCGGGGAAGTACAAGAGGAGACACGATGGCAGACATTGCGCGCGCCAGGCGCCTGGCGGGACGGATCAAGCAGATCGTCGCGTCCACGATCGAGATGCAGGTCAAAGACCCGCGTCTCGGCATGGTGACGATCACGGACGTGCGTTTGTCCGGTGACCTGCACGACGCGACGCTTTTCTACACCGTCTTCGGGTCGGACCAGGAGCGAGCCCAGTCCGCGGAGGCCCTCGAGTCCGCAAAAGGCGTGCTGCGCAGCGAAGTAGGCCGCCAAACCGGCGTGCGGTTCACCCCGACCCTGACGTTCGTCCTCGACTCGCTGCCCGAGGCCACCAAGCACATCGAGGAGCTGCTTGCGGTTGCCGCCCGTGCCGACGCCGAGGTGGAGAAGGCGCGGCAAAATGCCGCGCCCGCGGGAGAGGCCGACCCCTATCGTGAGCCGCGTGCGGCAGACAGCTGACCCAGCTATTCGCCGGGCTGCCGACGACGACTGGCCTCAGATCTGGCCGATCTTCCGGGCGGTGACGGTCGCCGGCGACACGTTCGCGTATGACCCGCAGACCGACGAGGCGACGGCGCGCAGCTGGTGGCTGGCGCCGCCGCCGAACCAGACCTGGCTCGCCGCCGACGGCCATACCGTGCTCGGCTTCTACATTCTCGGGCCCAACCACGGCGGGCCCGGCGCGCATATCGCCAATGCGTCGTACATGGTGGCTGGGCCCGCCCGCGGACGTCGCATCGGCCGCAGACTCGTGGAGCACAGCCTGGAGCAGGCCCGCGCTGCCGGCTACCTCGGCGTGCAGTTCAACGCCGTGGCTGCGAGCAACCTCTATGCCGTCAAGCTGTATCAGGACCTCGGTTTTGCGACAATAGGAACGGTGCCGAACGGATTCCGCCATCCCGAGCAGGGTCTGGTCGATCTGCTGATCATGTTCCACCCGCTGTAAGGGCCGCCCGACGTGACCGCGACCGCCGATGTCGCGACGCGGCGCCTCCTGGGCCTGGCCGCGTCGGCGTTCGTCGTACTCGCCGCCGAGCCGCTGTACCTGCTCGTCGACACCGCCGTCGTCGGGCATCTCGGCGC
>Ga0126378_10003062_pt1 | contig 12576 bp, 9 predicted proteins | sample PanSoiMetPlot_23_FD_92587 | JGI IMG/M metagenome (GOLD analysis project Ga0126378, IMG submission 92587) | Tropical forest soil microbial communities from Panama - MetaG Plot_23 | ecosystem: Environmental > Terrestrial > Soil > Tropical forest > Bulk soil | place: Panama | collected 2016-02-17
CTGGTGTTCAGCCAGTTCACTGGCTTCCTCGCGCTGGTGCGCAGTGAGCTTGACGCGCGCGGCATCGGCTACTGCTATCTCGACGGCAAGACGCGCGACAGGGCCGCGGTAATCGAGCGGTTCACCTCTGGCTCGCTTCCGCTGTTCCTGATCAGCCTCAAGGCCGGCGGCTTCGGGCTGAACCTGACCATGGCCGATTACTGCTTCCTGCTTGACCCTTGGTGGAACCCGGCGACCGAGGCGCAGGCGGTAGACCGAACGCACCGTATCGGCCAGACAAAGAACGTGATGGTCTACCGGCTAATCGCGGCGGGGACTATTGAGCAGAAGGTCATGGCGCTGAAGGCAAGGAAAGCCGAACTGTTCGCAAGCGTCCTGGACGAGGGCAACATGTTCGGGTCAGGTCTCGGTGCCGACGACATCAGGGCGCTGCTCGGCTAGCCGTTACCGTGGACGTCATGATGAAAGCCGGCATCGGCCACGAAGGCTGCTGATGCTCGACGGCCGTCTTCTCGTCGACGCTCACGCGCATGTCGCACGGCTGCCGACGCTGTCCGATGACTGGCAGGCCTGGGCAGCTAGGTACGGCGCGCAGACGCCGATGAAAGAGCTATTCGACCAGGCAGGCGTACCCATCCCGACCGCTCTCGACGAGTACTTCGCGAGGCAGGGCGCCGACCACGTGCTGCTGTTCACCGAGCACAGCCCGAAGGTGACGGGCATCCAGCCAATCGAGGATGTCCTGGCCGTCATCGCGCGCAATCCACGGCGCTTCAGCGCCGTCGCGAACCTCAACCCTCATCTGCATTACCCGGTGGCGGCCGAACTCGCAAGGCAGGTCGGCCTCGGCGCCATCGCCCTCAAGATCCACCCGGTGCACGGCGGGTTCGAGGCGCGCGACCGGATGCTCTACCCCGCCTACGCCTGGGCAGAAGCGCGCGGGCTGCCCCTGATCGTGCACTGCGGCACGTCGACGTTCGCGGGCTCTGTCAACTCCTACGCCGACCCCGTTCTGCTCGACGACGTGTTCCGAGATTTCCCCGAGCTCACGGTCGTGCTGGCGCATGGCGGGCGGGGCTGGTGGTACGACCAGGCAGCGTTCCTCGCGCTGATGAAACCGAATGTCTGGCTTGAGGTCTCCGGGCTGCCGCCGCAGCGCCTGCCTGACTATTACGGCTCCGCACTAACCAGGCTCGCCGACAAGATGATCTTCGGGACGGACTGGCCAGGAGTGCCGAGCGTCGAGCACAACGCGAGAGCACTGGAGAAGGCGCTGCTCGATGCTGGCTGCACAGCGGGCCAGGTCGCCGCCGCGCTCGGCGGCAACGCCGCGACGGTATTCCGTCTCTCGACCGAGTAGCCGAGTAGTAGTCAAGCCTAGTCAAGCCCTCCAGTCACTAAGGTGATCGGCGTGAATGCGTTCTTGCGCGGCTTTGTCTACGCGGGGCGGGGATTCTGGCACGTGGTGCGTACCCAGCGCAATATGCGCGTGCACCTCGCGGCCGCCGTCGCCGCGGTGACCGCCGGCTTGGTGCTGCGAATCGGCGCGGTTCAATGGGCCTGCGTGGCGCTGGCGATCGGCCTGGTCCTGGCCGCCGAGACCTTCAACACGGTCGTCGAGACGATCATCGACATGCAGACGGAGCGGTTCCACCCGCTTGCCAAGGTCGCCAAGGACGCGGCAGCGGGAGCCGTTCTCATCACCTCTGTCGCGGCCGTAGGTGTCGCCATTGCCGTATTCGTACCGAGGCTGCTACGTTGACGTGCCGGCGCGTCATCGCCGCCCGCGTCGGCATTCCGGCTTCCTGCGGGGGCCACCGTCAGCAGACAGTAGCGTCAGCGCCGCTCGCACGCGCGTCAATCTGACGCTGAGCATCGGCCAGGACGCGAACGACGTCGCGCCCAAATCTTGCGTCACGCTCGTGGGGTGTGCCACGGCGCGCGCACTCGACGAGTTCGGCGAGTGCGCACAGCAGCGCGTCGCCCGGACGGTCCGTTTCCGCGGGAGCCCGGAGCAGGCCAGCCGTGCCCCACAGGCCAACCTCGAAGCTCTCCGCAGCTTCCGCCGCCTGCAGCGTGACAGTGACCGTGCTCGACGCGCCGCCCTCGTGGTGCAGGATCAAGTGGGTCAGATCCCCGGCACCGCGGTCGGACGTGACCTGCCGCACTGGGCCGAGACCTACCCACAGCAGCGCGACGAGGTGCGGCGCCAGATCCCACAGCCCGCCATGCTCGCGCCGCCACGGCGTGTTGAACGGGCTAGCCTCGGCGAGGGCGGTGCCCAGCCATGTCGCGTGTCCGCCCGCCAAGCCGCCGATTGTGGTCGCATCGCGCAGCCACGCCCTGACGTCAGACTGAAACAGCACGGTGAAGAACACGACCGACGCCACACCTGCCTCGTCCACGCAGCGGACGAGCGCGTCGGCGGCCTCCAAGCCGAGTGCGATCGGCTTCTCGAGCAGCACGTGCCGGCCGGCGGCTGCGGCTCGGGCAGCCAGCCCGGCCTGGACATCGGGCGGCACAGCGAACGCGACTGCGTCCACGCTGGCCAGGAACGCATCGAAGTCGGTGAACGCGGCCGCCCCGTGGCTGGCGGCCAGGCGGGTCGCGGACTCGGCGTTCCTGCCCCAGACCGCGGCGAAAGTCAGATCGCGGGCGGACGCGAGCGCTTCGGCGTGCACGGTCCTGGCCCAGTAGCCGGTCCCCGCCAGACCGAACCTCAGCCGGCCCCCGCCGCTCACCGTCCCGCCGTGACCTCGTCAAGCGCGCCGGCGAACGCCTCCGCGATCCTTGCAATCTCCTGCTCGGTGATCACGAACGGCGGGGACACCTGCAGTGCGATGGCGCGCAGCAGCCTGGTGAGCACGCCGCGCTCCCTGATCGCCAGCACGAGCCGCTGCCCGACGCTCGGATCGGCGGCACGCACATCCTCGGCGATCTCGACGGCCGCGAGCAGGCCAGTACCCGACCGCACCTCGCTGACCGCCGGGTGCCCGGCAAGCGGAGCCATTGCCCGCGCGAGCAGCGGCTCAAGCGCACGGACCCGGTCAATCAATCGCTCGCGCTCGATGAGGTCCAGGTTGGCCAGTGCGACAGCTGCCGCAGCCGGATGGCCCGAGTACGTGTACCCGTGCCTGAACACCTGCGTGCTCCCGGCCCGCCAGAACGGCTCGGCGACCCTTTCCGAGGCGATCACGGCGCCAATCGGCAGGTAGCCAGAGCTCAGACCCTTGGCCGAGGTGATCAGGTCGGGGTCGAGGCCGAACCGGCCGCTGGCGAACCATTCGCCGGTCCTGCCGTAACCAGTGATCACCTCGTCAGCTACGAAGAGCACGTTGCGGCGACGGCAGATCTGCCTGACCTGCTCAAGGTAGCCATCTGGTGGAGGGTACACACCCCCTGCGCCGATCACCGGCTCGCAGAAGAACGCGGCCACCCGCCCCTCGCCGACGAGCTCGATGGATTTCTCCAGCGCGTTCGGGTCATCCCAAGGGACCTGCTCGACCTGGCTGACTAGCGGGGTGTAGGCCTCAGTCAGCAGCGGGATGCCGCCAAGCGACGTGCCGTACGCGTTCATGCCGTGGTAGGCGTGCGTGCGCGAGATGATCACCTGCCGGTCCGGCTCTCCAACCGCCCGCCAGTACGCCCTGGCCAGCTTGCCCGCCGTGTCTACCGCGTCGCTGCCACCGCCGGGCGTCAGGAACACCTTGGCCCCGCTCATGGAGGCGAGGTCGACGATGCGCCCGCACAAGGCCTCGGCCGGCTCGTTGGTGTAGTACTCGAAGGTCTGGAACCCGGCGATCTCGCGCATCTGCGCAGCCGCAGCCTCGGCAAGCTCGGTGCGCCCATACCCGACGTTGCAGTACCACAGGCTTGCCAGGGCGTCCAAGTACCCGCGCCCCTGCGCATCGAATACAGTGCAGCCCTCGCCGCGCACGATCGTGACTGCGTTCCCCGCCAATGTCGACATATTGGCAAACGGATTCCAGAATGCGCTCGTATCCGCCGACTGGCTGTTACTCATGGCGTGGCCTTCCTCTACTGCTAATCTCGCCGCATGAGTCGCATGTCATCGGCAGTTAGCCGCAGGAGTGCCGCGAGTGCGGTCGCGGCCATCGCGGCAATGGCTGCCGCGGTGCTCGCGGTGGGCTGCACGACCTCCCCGCACGGAACGCCCGCCGCCCACGGCACATCATCCTCGCACGGTACGCCGTCACAGCACACCTCGTCTCCCGCTGGCGGCGCAGGCTCGCTCAGCGCCGGGCAGGCGCTCGCGCTCGCCTCCCGCAACGCCGGCAAGGTGTCATCGCTCACACTCAGGGAGAGCGCGATATTGCACGGCCTACCCGCCACCGCCGGGACTGGATCCTCAAGCGCGCTGAAGCTGATCATGGACGAGCGGCTGCGGCTGAAGCCGACCGTGGCTGCCGAGCTCAGCATGCACATATACGCCGCGGCGAAGACCCTGGCACTCCAGGAGATCCTGACCTCCCGCGCCCTGTACCTCCGGGCGCCGGGCATCGCGCCCGCCAATCCCGGCAAGCCGTGGGTCAAGATCAGCCTTGCGACGCTGCCGAACGGCATGAATCTGCGCAGGCTGTTCTCGCAGACACAAAGCAACGGCCCCTTCAGCCAGCTCGGCAGCCCGCAGGCCCTGGCGAAGTTGCTCGGAGCCGCTAAGAACGTCAGGGTGGTGCGCAACCAGGTCGTCAATGGGATCTCGACCACGGAGTACTCCGGCGTGATCTCGTTCCGCAACATCCTCGCCCTGATGCCGGCCGCGGATCGCAAGGCGTTCGGGTCGCTTCCTTCCGGACTGCGCTTCGGCGGCCCGTTCCGCGTGTGGATCGACGGCCGGCACTTCATGCGGCGAATCGAGCTCCGATTCAACTTCAGGAAGATCTCCATGGTGGTCCGCGTCGACGTCACGTCTGTCAACCAGCCGGTCACGATTGTCCCGCCGCCCGCCAGCCAGGTGTCGGCCGCTGGTCAGTGAATGACGGCGCGCTCGCCGGGGTACGCGTTCTCGACCTGACCTCGGTCGTCATGGGGCCGCTCGCCACGCAGATACTCGGCGACCTCGGCGCCGATGTCATCACCCTGGAGAGTCGCGACGGTGACATCAACAGGTCGATGAGCAGCGGGCCAGTACGCGGGCTGTCCGGCGTCTCGATGAACTTGCTCCGGAATAAGCGCAACATCACGATCGACATCTCCCGGCCGCAGGGCCGGGCTGCGCTGCTGCGGATCGCCGCAGGCTGCGACGTATTCGTCACGAACCTAAGGCCCGCATCATTGGCCCGCGCTGGCCTGGAGTACGCCAACATTTCGGCCGTGCGCCCTGACGTCATCTATTGCCAGGCGAGCGGGTTTCCTTCGGACTCCACGGAGGCCAACGACAAGGCCTTCGACGACGTCATCCAGGCGGCAAGCGGCGTGCCTGATCTGATGCGGCTCGCAGGGCTACCGCCTGCCCTCGTCCCGATGCTGCTCGCCGACAAGGTGTGCGGCCTGGTGATCGCCTACTCGATCATCGCGGCGCTCTTCCATCGCGAGCGAACCGGCCGCGGCCAGCACGTCGAGGTGCCGATGATCGATACGATGCGCGCGTTCACCCTCGTCGAGCACGGTGGTTCGGCAATCAGCCAGCCGCCGCGCGGGCCGTCCGGTTACCCAAGGATCCTCACCCCGCTCCGCTCGGCCGCAGCGACGAGCGACGGCTGGATCGCTTTGCAGCCGCATCATCAGCAGCAGTGGAACGCGCTGGTACGAGCGGCTGGGCTGGATGAATTGGTTGACGATCCGCGGCTGAGCACCAGGAGCCTGTGGCGCGAGCCAGGCTTCGGTTACGCCACGCTCGGCCGGGTGCTGGCGACCAAGACAACAGCAGAGTGGCTGGCGTTCTGTTCAGAGCACGGCATCCCCGCAGCCGCGGCCGCCAGCCTTGACGCTGTGATCGACGCGCTCCCCGAGGCCGAGCATCCAGCAGGAAGATACAAGGTCATCCCGCCGCCGGCCAGGTTCTCCGCCACTCCGGCAGCGGTGCGCAGGCCGGCACCACTGCCGGGCGAGCACACCGACGAGGTGCTCGCAGAAGCCGGCCTGACAGCGACGGAGATCGCCGCGCTTGCCGAAGCAGGCATTCTCAAGCCTCCCGTCGGCCGCCCACCGCGCTGATTGCCCAGCGGCTCAGGCGCCAATGTCAGTGTGGCGGCGGCAGCCGTTCAAGGAACGCCAGCACCTCCCGATTGAACAGTTCGGGCTGATCGATATTGCTTGAGTGCCCGGCGCCTGGAATCACGACATGCTCGGCGCCGGGAATCTTCGCCGCCACGTATTCCGCCGCGCCGAGGAACGGGCGATCGTCGGCGCCGACCAGCACGAGAACGGGAACGTCGACCGAGGGCAGCGACTTGATCACCGTTGCGTCGTGTTGCGTGAGCATGCCACGCGCCGCATTCGCCAGGCCGGGCCGTTCAGCGCGCGCGGCAGTCGTCAGAGCGCGTTCATTCCACTGCTTTCTGGCGTCGTCGCTGCGAAAGCCAGGACCGGTGTCGAAGAGCAGCAGCGCCGCGACGCGCTCTGGATGTGCCAGCCAGAACGCCAGCGACAGGTACCCGCCGAGCGACAAGCCGCCGAGCGCCGCCCGGTCGACCCCGCAGGCATCGAGCACGGCGGCCATGTCAGCGACGCACGCGTCCTGCGTGTACTCGGCCTGGTCGGCGGGGTCGTCGCTGCGGCCGTGACCGCGCATGTCCCACGTGATCACCTGCCGGTCAGCCGCGAGCGCCGCCATGTTTGACTGCCACATCTCGGCCGACGCGCTGAAGCCGTGACTGAGCAGCAGCGGAAGTGCCTGGCCGCCACCGCTTCCGCCGTCCGCCGCGTAGCTGATGCGGACGCCGCCGCGGTCTAGGTAAGCCATGGGGGTTCCCTTCCTGCGCCGGTCTAGCCTGATCGCACCTGACGGAACGGTACGTCCTTGCTGATATCGAGTTCACGCGGCATGCCGAGTATCCGCTCGGCGATGATGTTGCGCTGGATCTCGTCGGTACCGCCCGCGATCGAGATGCCAGGCACTGAGACCAAGATCTCCGCGACGACTCCGCCGAGCAGGGAACTTGGCCCGGCCAGCATGCCGGACGCACCCGCGATCATCGCGTGCACGCGCGCGGCTTGCCTGGCGATCTTGCTGCTGGCCAGCTTGCCGAGCGAGCCCTCAGGCCCGGGCCGGCCGGCGCTGGTGGCTGCGGTCCGCTCGGCCATCCAGCGCGCGGACCAGACGAGTTCGATCAGTGTGGCGATCTCCTGGCGCACGACCGGGCTGACTGGCCCGTCGGCCGCGCGCGCCTGCGGGATGACCAGATCCGGGCGACCCGCCCGCTGCGGGTACCACTTGTGCGGCTCGGCCCCGGCCGTCCGCTGGGCGATGGCTTCCCGCCACGCGCGCCCCTTGGCCTCAAGGGGCAGTGGCGGGAACACGGCGAGCCGACGCTCGTGCGCCAGTGCCGCGCGGGCGACCGTCCAGCCGCCACCCAGCTCGCCGATCACATAGCTAGCTGGCACCCGGGCGTCATCGAGGAAGACCTCGTTGAACGAGCTGTGGCCGTTCATCTGCCGCAGCGGCCTGACCTGCACGCCCGCTTGGCGCATTGGCAGCACGAACGCGGTAATGCCGCTGTGCTTGGGAACATCGGCGTCCGTGCGGGCGAGCAGCAGGCCGAAGGCTGCCGTCGCGGCGCCCGTCGACCAGACCTTCTGGCCGGTCACGAGCCACTCGTCGCCGTCCCGCTCTGCCTTGGTCTGCAGCCCCGCCAGGTCCGAGCCGGCTCCCGGCTCGCTGAATAGCTGGCACCAGCTGATCTCGCCCGTCACCGTGGGCCTGATGAACTGCCGTTTCAGCTCGTCGCTTCCGTGCTCGATGAGTACGGGCGCGACCAGGATCATGCCCACGCCTTCGGCCGGGCCAGGTACGACGGCGGTCATCAGCTCCCCAGTCGCCGCCGTAGCCAGTTCGCCTGGCAGTGACCGGCCACACCACTGCCGCGGCCACGTCGGGCACGCCCACCCGCAATCAGCGAGGAGCTCACGCCAGCGCGTGAGCGGCATATCCGGATCCCAGTGGCCAGCAATCCACTCGACGACCTCGGCGCGGACCGCATCCGCCGAATCGGTCATCGGCCAGCGAACTTGGCCGGGCGGCGCTCGGCCACGGCCCTGACGCCCTCGGCGAAGTCCTCAGTCGACCAGAGCTTTCGCTGCTCAGCAAGCTCTGTGTCGGTGGCGGCGCGGACTTGCTCGGCAATTCCCGCGCGCATTGTGGCTCGGATCGCGCGCACGGCAAGCGGCGCAGCGGAGGCCAGCTCACTGGCGAATGCCAGGGCCGCTTCGCGAAGATCATCGGGCTCGGCCAGCCGGTCCGCGAGCCCGATCCGCTCCGCCTCCTCGCCTCCGACCCGCCGGCCCGTATACAGCAGGTCGGTCGCTCGCTGTTGGCCGACGATCGCCGGAAGCGTCGCGCTCAGGCCGAACCCATGGTGCAAGCCGATTCTCGCGAAGTTCGCGCTGAACCTGGACTGCGGGCTGGCCACCCGGAAATCGGCCGCGCAGGCCAGCCCGAGCCCGCCCCCGACGGCTGCGCCCTGCACCGCGGCGACGACCGGTATCTCGGCCTGGAAAAGCCGCAGCGCCTGGTCGTACAGTTCGCGCGCGGCGTCGGCCGCTCCGATCCTGCGCGCGTGCCCCGACCTGCCGGTGAAGTCTGCTCCCGCGCAGAAATGCTTACCCTGCGAGCACAGCACGATTGCCCGTGAGCCCTGCGCGGCCACGAAGTCAAAGGCATCGGCCAGCGACCTGATGAGGCTGGCGTCGAAGAAGTTGTCCGGGGGGCGCCTGATCTCAGCGATCCCTACGTAGTCATCGCCGGCCTCGACGCCCACATCGCCGAACATCCGCGTCACGGCTCCACCGCCGAGCGGCATGGTATGGCTCGCACGCCTGGCATTATCTCAGCGGTCATCGCGCGGGCCGATAGCTGCCCGCGCGTGGGAGCCTGTGGAGCACGTTCACCTGAAGTCGCGGCTGCGTGCGGCAGCGACGACGCGGAGCTTGCGCAACTCGGTCGCAAGCAAGCTGACCGCCCCGTCGAGCCGTTCGACCCTCCCGGTTATGAGCAGCGCGCTCGCGTTCACGCCGATCTTGCGATACCGCTGCCAGACGTCAGGCGGGCAGATCACGTTCGCCATTCCGGTCTCGTCTTCCAAGCTGAGGAATACCACTCCTCGTGCGGTTCCAGGCTGCTGCCTGTGCGTGACCAGCCCGCCTACGGTTATGCAGGCACCGTTCCTTGCATTTCGCAGATCCGAGGACGGCGAGACGCCCCGTTCGGCGAGACCTTCGCGGATGTGCTCGATTGGGTGCGTCGATCCGTAGGTACCCGTTGCCCACATGTCGGCAAAGGTCTCCTCTGCTGGCGTCATCGGCGTGAGCGCCGGTGCCTTCATTCCGATCGTGGTGCCAGGAAGCTGGCCGCCTTTGATCGAGCCCGCCGCGCCCGCTGCCCACAGCGCCTCGCGCCGCGACAGCCCGAAGCAGCCGAAGGCGCCCGCGGTCGCCAGCGCCTCAAGTGCGGGAACGGAAAGCGCGGTCCGCCGGGCAAAGTCCTCAAGATCGGCATACGGCTGGCCGGCCACGATGGCGGCGGCCGCGTCCTTGCCAAGGTTGCGAACCTCGGACAGCCCGACCCGGATAGCGGGCTGGGGCGCCACGGGCTTGCCCCCGGACGGCACCGGCTCCTGAGCGGCGAGTGGCGGACAGGAGTCGTTGAAGCTCGTGGCGCCTTTGTCTGGATCGGCCGCATTCTCGAGCAGCGCATTCTCGAGCACTGCATTCTCGGGCAGCGCATTCTCAAGCACTGCGAGGACCCCGCTCGCGTTGATGTCCACGCTCCTGACCTGCACCCCGTGCCGGCGCACGTCGCTGATCAGGCTGGCCGGGGAGTAGAACCCCATCGGCTGGGCGCGGAGCAGCGCGGCGGTGAACGCCGCCGGGTAATAGCACTTCAGCCAGGCGCTCGCGTACACCAGGTACGCGAAGCTGATCGCGTGTGACTCAGGAAAGCCGTAGCTGGAGAACGCGAGGATCTTCTCGTAGATGTCCTCGGCCACCTCGGGCGGTATCCCACGGTCCCCCATTCCGTCGAGCAGCCTGGCGCGCAATTCCTCGATCCGTTCCGGCGCCCGCTTGGAGCTCATTGCCTGGCGCAGCCGGTCGGCTTCCTCGGGACTGAAGCCCGCGCAGTCGATCGCGATCTGCATCATTTGCTCCTGGAACAGCGGCACCCCCAGCGTCTTGCCGAGCGCCTGGCGCATCGACTCGTGGGGCAGCTCGGCCACCTCGTCGCCGCGGCGACGCCGCATGTAGGGGTGCACCGAGCCACCCTGGATCGGGCCTGGCCGGATCAGCGCTACCTCGACGACGAGGTCGTAGAACTCCCGCGGCCGCAGCCGAGGCAGCGTCGCCATCTGCGCTCGCGACTCGACCTGGAACACCCCGACGGTGTCGGCCTCGCACAGCATGTCGTAGACGCCGGCGTCCTCCTGCGGGATCGAGTGCAGGTCCCACCGGACGCCGTGGTGCTTGGCCACCAGCTCGAAGCAATCACGCAACGCGGTCAGCATGCCGAGCCCGAGCAGGTCGAACTTGACCAGCCCCGCGTACGCGCAGTCGTCCTTGTCCCACTGGAGCACCGAGCGGTTCGGCATCCGCGCCCACTCGACCGGGCAGACCTCGCCGACCGGACGGTCACAGATCACCATGCCGCCCGAGTGGATGCCCAGGTGCCTGGGGAGCTTCTGCATGCGTTCGGCCAGCTCGATGACCGACCCTGGGACGCCGGCGTCGGGCGGCACCGGCTGCCCGGCGGCGTAAGAGCGCGGGCCGACCTGTTTGGACCACTCGTTCTGCTGCTCGGGTGAGTAGCCAAGCGCTCGGCCCGCGTCGCGGATGGCCATCCTCGGCCGGTACGCGATCACGTTGGCGACCTGCGCGGCCTTGCCCCGGCCGTAGCGTTCGTAGACGTACTGGATGACGTCTTCGCGCAGGTGGTGCTCGATATCGAGATCGATGTCCGGCGGGCCGTCCCTGCCGGTCGACAGGAAGCGCTCGAACAACAATCCATGCTGAACGGGATCGACGCTGGTAATGCCGAGCGCATAGCAGACCGCCGAGTTGGCGGCCGAACCCCGCCCCTGGCACAAGAGGCCGTTGTCATCGCAGAACTCGACGATGTCGTTCACGATCAGGAAGTAGCCAGCGAACCCGAGTTGCTCGATGACATCAAGCTCGTGCTGGATCTGCCGGTACGCGCCGGGGATGCGTTCCGCCTCAGGCGGGCCGTAGCGGCGTGGGGCCTTGCGCGTGACGAGTGTACGCAGCCAGTGCATCTCCGACCCGCCGTCAGGCACAGGAAAGTCTGGCAGCTTCGGCGCGATCACCTTGAAGTCGAACGCGCACTGCCCGGCAAGCTCGACGGTCCGCTCGAGCACCCCCGGGTACCGGCGCAGGCGAAGCGCCATCTCCTCGCCCGACCTGATGTAAGCGGCACCTGAAGCGGCGAGCCAGCCGTCCATGTCGTCCAGGCTGCTGCGTGCCCTGATCGCGGCGAGCACCTGAGCCATCTTCGCGTCGGCGGGCGTGGCATAGTGCACGTTGTTCGTGGCCACGACGCCGATCCGCTCGCGTTGGGCGAGTTCGAACAGCGCGTCGTTGCGCTCGTCGTCACCTGGCTGGTCATGACTGATCAGCTCGACCATTACGTTGTCGCGGCCAAACATGTCGGTGAGCAGCCGCAATTCGGCCGCCGCACGGTGCCCGCCTGCCGCATGGTGCCCGTCTGCCGCACGGTGCCCGGTCGCCGCACGGTGCGCGGCCGCGCGCGCCATGGCAGCGGGCACGGTTCCCTTGCGGCAGCCGGTGAAGATGACCCAGTGCCCGTCGTGAGCCCCCGCCAATGACTCAAGGTCATACACCGGCCGACCCTTTTCACCTCCGGCCAGATGCGCGGCGCTGATCACCTGGCAAAGCCGCCGGTACCCGTCAGGATCGCGGGCGAGGACGAGCAGATGCCGCCCAGCCGGATCGGGGAATCCTGCCCTCGGCGTTCCCTCCGGATCGCCGACCGCAGGACGGCCGGCGGCGAGGCTGCGGGCGGCGAGGCTGCGGGCGGCGAGGCTGCGGGCGGCGGGATCGCGGGCGGCGGGACCGCGGGCGGCGGCTGCGCCGGGGGCACGGGAGTGCGAGGGCATGCGGGCGGGCGAGGGCATGCGGGCGGGCGGGATGTCCAGGCTGAGCTCGGCGCCGAACACGGTCGCCAGGTCGCAGCCCAAGCCCTCTTCGCTGTTCTTGAAGCGCTTCGCGGCCTGGGCGAACTGCGGTACCCCGTACATGCCGTCGTGATCGGTGATGGCGATGGCGGTCAGGCCAAGCATGGCTGCCTCGGTGATCAGGTCGCCCGGGTCGGACGCGCCATCGAGGAAGCTGTAGGACGAGTGGCAGTGCAGTTCTGCCCACGGAGTC
>Ga0126378_10003065_pt1 | contig 12571 bp, 14 predicted proteins | sample PanSoiMetPlot_23_FD_92587 | JGI IMG/M metagenome (GOLD analysis project Ga0126378, IMG submission 92587) | Tropical forest soil microbial communities from Panama - MetaG Plot_23 | ecosystem: Environmental > Terrestrial > Soil > Tropical forest > Bulk soil | place: Panama | collected 2016-02-17
GACGTCCGAGCTGCCGCCAGCGCGCTCGCCGGCTGGCGACTTCCGGTGGCCGCCGACAACTCCAGGGTCGGCATCTTCGAGCAGCGGCGTGCGTACTCAGGCGGCCCGCTGACGTTCCTGGGCAAGACCGGGCGGCTGGACTTGAAGAGCGTCATCGACGGCATCCTCGCCAGCGACGCGACGGCCACGTTCCTGGTCACCAAAGTCGTGCACCACTTCGTCTCACCGGCTCCGCAAGCGACCTACATCCGCCGCCTGGCCGATGAGTTCCGGACCGGCAAGTACGACTTCAAGACGCTGATGCGGAGCGTCTTCTTGAGCCCGGAGTTCATCAACAGCCAGTCCTACCGGTCCCTGATCAAGTCGCCGATCGAGTACATGATCAGCGCCCTCAAAGCTCTCAAAGCTCCACAGCTCTCGGGGCTGGTTCTGGAGGCCGGCGAGCAGATGGGTCAGATGGTCTTCGATCCGCCAGATGTCGCCGGCTGGCCCAACAACGATGCGTGGATCTCCTCCAGCACAGTAATGGCTCGGATCAATTTCGCCGTCTCCGCCCTGAGCCAGCTGAGAAACCTGCCTCCGGCCGGAGACCTTGCCAGGCTCCAGCTGGACGGAGTCTTGAGCCCCGTGACCACCAGGTTGCTCGATCAGGCCGGCGACGATCGAACGCGCTGGACGATCGTGCTGATGGCTCCTGAATTCAATCTCAAATAGGTGTTCGTGACATGAGCAAGGACCAGGTCGGGATCAACGAGCTGAAGCGCAGGGACTTCCTCCGCGCCGGCCTAGTCTTCGGGGCTGCATCCAGCGCCCTGGCCGCGGGCTACGCGGCCGTCCCGGACGCCTTTGCTCGTGCCGTCTACGCGGCCAAGCAGGGGGGTGTGAAGAACGACAACGTTCTGGTCATGATCCAGCTGGCCGGGGGAAACGACCACCTCCGCACGGTGATCCCCCTGCAGGACCCAAAGCTCCACGACCTGCGTCCGGTGCTCGCCGCGCAGTCGGTGCCGATGGCTCTGCCCCTCAACAGCAGCTTCGGCCTGAATCAAAACATGCCTGGCATCAAGTCGCTCTGGGACCAGGGCAAGCTCGCCGTCGTCGAAGGTGTCGGCTACCCCAACCCGAGCTTCTCCCACTTCGAATCGATCCGGGTCTGGGAGACCGGGGACCCCACTCGCCGCCAGGTCGAAGGCTGGCTTGGCAAGACGATAACGAAGAACTACGATTCCCAGGGCCACCCGCTGACGGGCTGCGCGTGCGGCACCACCAACGTGCCCGGCGCACTCCGCGATCTTCACGCAACCGTTTCGGTGATAAACAGCTCCAGAACGTTCGGGCTGCAGGGCGGCACCAGGACCGAGACAACGGCGGGAGCCCTCTGGAAAGGAACGCCAGGCATATACGGCGCCCTCTTCGACACCGCCATCTCCACCGTCCAGGAGACCATCGCCAGCGTCAGAACGGCCGTGAGGTCGCAGTCAAGCGTCAGGTACTCGGATAACGCCAAGCTCGTTTATCCATCGAAGACAGAGCTCGGGGCGGCTCTCCAGCTGGCCGCTTCCCTGATCACGAGCGGAAGTGGCGTCAAACTCCTGCACGTCACTCTGGGCGGCTTCGACACCCACCAGACCGAGCTCAACAGGCACAACGACCTGATGGGGTACCTCGACCAGTCGGTGGCGGCCTTCTATCACGACCTGGACATCCACGGGTTCGCTGACAAGGTCCTGATCGCGACCTGGTCGGAGTTCAGCCGGCGACCCCAGGAGAACGCCAGCGGCGGCACCGACCACGGAGCAGCGTCAGCCGTTCTGCTCATGGGCAATCCTGTCAAGGGCGGTTTTTACGGCCAGACGCCCAGCCTCAGCGACCTCGACGGCACCGGCAACCTGAAGTACACAGTCGACTTCCGGGCCATCTACCAGGAGATCCTGAATAACCACCTGGGCGCGGACGCAAAGGAAATCCTGGGTCAGAGCTTCGATCGGGTACCTTTTCTTAAGAGGCCAAGCGTCTGAGGTGAGAGCCAGAGTTTGAGAGGCCTGCCTGCCTGGGTGCTCAAGGGCAGCGCAGTCTGCCTGACCGTGCTAGCCGCCGTGGGTTCGGCGAGCTATGTCGGCGGCCATGTGAAGAACCCCTCGGCTCCGCTGCGACCACCCTTGCATCCTCAGACCGGCCTGTCGGCCGCCGGTGATGCACGAGGCCAGGTAAACCTTCCGCCAGGCCTGCGCACCACGGCCAGCGGGCCCGTCACCGAAACCCATGTTTCATGAGGGGTCGGACGAAACGCTCGACTTCGCTGGCTGGCCAGCTGCCGGTCCTTTTTGCGGCTAGGTGTTCTTCTCAGCGGAAACGCAAGGCATGAACCTCGACACCTATCTCTGGATCCTGGCTCGAGTCAGCGGCCTCACCGCCGCTGCGGCCCTGGCGATATCACTGCTGACGGGCTTGGCCCTGCGCAGCGCGGTGCTCGACTGGCTGACTACGAACCGGGCCCTGCGCTCCGCGCATGAATTCACCGCGATTCTCTGGATACCTCTGGGGCTTTCCCACATGGTCCTGCTCTTGCTGGACGGCAATGTCAGGACACCGATCCGTCTGATCGACCTCGTGCTTCCGTTCAGAGCCTCTTACGGGTCGCTGGCGATCGGGCTGGGTACGCTGAGTTTTGACATCCTGGTGCTGGTTGCGGTCACGGGATGGCTTCGCCGGCAGATCCATCCTTCTGCCTGGCGCTGGATCCACCGCCTCTCCTACCTCGCCTGTGGAATGATCTTCCTGCACGCCCTGCTCGGAGGAAGCGACTTCAGCGCCCCCCAGGTTTCTGCCATCGCCTGGTCGGTGGCTGCGGTCCTGGCGGTCCTCACTGTCGCCCGCTTGCTGTGGGGCCGCCTGTCCGCCGAAGGTCGAGACCTCCAGCGCGGTCGGCCCAACCCTTGATCTTCAGTGCATTGAGCCGGAGTCGGCTGGCTGGGTGCGCGGAAGACCGAAATGCAAGAGAACGCTGTTGTCGAAGCGTGTGCTGGCCGACGTCTGGCCACCCGGAAGGGTAAGCAGCAGCACTCCCACGGCCGCAGGCGGAACGCGGATGGGCCATGATTGGCCTGGAGTTGGCGCGTGACCGACCGGCAAGTGAAGTTCGGCATCCTCGTCTGGCCCCAGTACACCGATTGGCCCTCGCTACGCGACGCCGGCGCGGCCGTAGATCGCCTGGGCTTCGAGTCGCTCTGGACCTGGGACCACGTTTATCCAATCGTGGGCTCGCCTGAGGGGCCCATCTTCGAGGGACACATGACACTGGCTGGGTGGTCCTGCGTTACCGAGCGTGTCAGGTTGGGGCTCCTGGTAGGCGCGAACACCTTCCGGAATCCGGCTCTTGTGGCCAAGATGGTCACGACTCTTGACCACATGTGCGGCGGCCGAGCCATCCTCGGGATCGGCGGCGCCTGGTTTCAGCTCGAGCACGAAGCCTATGGATTCGACTTCGGATCCACCGTGGGCGATCGTCTCGACAGGCTCGACGAAGCGGTGATGATCATGCGAGGCATGCTCGACGGCAGGCGGCCCAGTGGGCGCTCACACTACTCGACCCGTGCAGCTCGGAACGATCCGCCTCCGCTGCAGCGACGCCTGCCGATCCTGGTGGGAGGGGCCGGGGAGCGGAGGACACTGGCGACGGTGGCCCGCTACGCGGATAAGTGGAATGTCGGCGGCGACGTGGAGACGCTGCGCCATAAGGACAGCGTTCTGCGACGCTGGTGCGAGGAGCTTGGGCGCAACAGCGATGAGATCGAGCGGACCCTCATGGCCGGCTCGGTGGTCGTGCGCGGGTCCGAGTCTGCTGCGCAGCAGGTCGTAGCCGAGATCAGACGAACCAACCGCGGATGGGAAAGTGCGCCGGCTCTGGTCGGGACGCCCGACATGATCGTTGATCAGCTGTCGCCTTACATGGATCTCGGTTTCCACACCATATACTTCGACTTTCCGGCTCCCTACGATCAGGAGACGCTGGAGCGGCTTGCCGATGAAGTCCGACCTCCACTCCAGCATCAGCTTTCGTCTTTGCCCGCCTCATAGGCCGGTTGCAGACTGGCTCACGCAAGGAATGCGTACTCCAACAGCCCGCTCGGAGCTCGTCTGCCGGCTTTGGGCTATCCCGACCCTCCCAGGCGAGGCGTGCACAGGCAGAGCGCGAACTGTTCTCCGGCGTCCGTGTACCAGCGAGTGAGGGGGAGGCCGCTCTCACGGAGCGCCTGCTCGATTGACGCGTGAGTGAACTTGACACTGATCTCGGTCATCAGCAGCTCACCGGCCGCGAACTCCACGGTCAGTCCAGCGCCAGGCAGTCGCACACGTTGTCGCCGGCGCGAGCGAAGGTGCATCTCGATCCGGGACTGCGCTCGATCGAATCGGGCGACGTGGTCGAAGGCCGCCAGATCGAAGTCGGCGGCCAGCTGACGATTCAGCACCCGCAGTACATTGCGGTTGAAGTCGGCGGTCACGCCCTCGGCGTCGTTGTATGCGGCCACCAGCTCGGCCTCGTCCTTTACCAGGTCGACGCCGAGCAGGAATGCGTCGCCCGGTTGGAGAAGGCCGCGCACATGGTCGAGGAAGGCGCGCCGCTCGGCGCCGTCGAAGTTGCCTATGGTACTGCCGAGAAAGACAACCAGCTGGCGTCCATAGCGCGGGACCCGATCAAGATGCGCCGCAAAGTCGCCGACCATCGCGTAGACACTGATGCCGGGAAAGTCCGCGGCAATCCTGCGCGCGGTCTGCTGGAGCTTCGTCTCGCTGATGTCGAATGGGACGTAGAAGCCCAGACGATGGCCCATTGCGGCACCGATGAGCACGCTGGTCTTGCGCGCAGATCCTGAGCCGAGCTCAACAAGCGCCTCTGGCGCCACCGCTGCAATCACCTCAGGGGCCACCCGCCGGAGGATCTCGGCCTCTGTGCCGGTCAGGTAATACTCGGGCAGCTCGGTGATGGCCTCAAAGAGCTCTGATCCCCGCTCGTCATAGAGCCAGCGCGGCGGCAGTGTCTTGGGGGTTGCCGTCAGGCCGGCCCGGACGTCGGCAATGAGATCCTGGCGGGCATCCTGGCCGAACGTGTGGATGGCGATGGTGACCGGGGCGGGGATCATGACGCGCCTCCGTCGCTCGCGCAGCGGAATCCGGCGAAGATCTGGCGCTTGAGACGCGAGTCCCAGTTGCGAAACGTGTTGCGGGCGACGCGCGGTCGGGTCGCCCACGAGGCGCCGCGGAGCACCTTGAACTCTGAGCCGAAGAACGGCTCCGAATACTCCGCATAGGGGAAGGCCCGGAATCCTGCGTAGGGGAGAAAGTCGCTGCTGGTCCATTCCCAGACGTCGCCCAGCATCTGCTCGCAGCCGAATGCGCTGGCACCTCCCGGATAGGCGCCGACCGGCGCGGGCGAGAGCAGCCGCTGGTCGAGGTTGGCCAGGTGTGGCGTCGGTGGGTCGTTGCCCCAGGGGTACCTGCAGCAGTGCGCGTGCGCCGGATCCCAGGCCGCGGCCACCTCCCACTCGACCTCCGTTGGGAGGCGCTTACCTGCCCACCGCGCGTACGCCTGAGCCTCGAACCAGGAGACCTGGCTGACCGGCAAGCGGGGGTCGACGGGGAGAAGATGGCCAAAGCGATTGGAGGTCCATCCCTCGGCTGAGTGCGTCCAGTGCTCAGGAGCCTGGATGCCGAAGATAGACCTCCACTCCCAGCCGTCGGCGCTCCACAGTTCCTCGCGCTCGTAGCCGCAGTCGGCAATGAAGCGCAGATACTCGCCGTTACTGACCGGAAAGCGGTCGATGCGGAAGGCTGACAGCTCAGTCTCGTGGCTTGGGTGCTCGTTGTCGTATGGCTCGTGGGAGTCACTGCCGATCGAGTACCGGCCGGCCGGGATGGAGACCATGTCGGGCTCGACCACCCGGCCGGCAGGCGGGTCCGGCAGGACCGGCAGGCGGCCGCGGTAGCGCCCCGGCGTGAGCTGCAGCGTCTGCAGGATCGTTTCGTCGTGCTGATGCTCGTGCTGGAGAATGAGGTCGTAGACGAAGCCGTCGCGAAGCAGCGGATCGTCGCCGTCGAACTCGATCTCTTCCAGCAGCGCCAGTGTGCGACGCCGCACCTCAGCCAGGTACGCGGCAGCGCTGGCGCGGTCCAGGAGCTGGCGCCGGCCGCGTACGACGCGTGGTGTCTCGATCGCGTTGTACGTGTGGAGCAGCTCCTCGTCGATGGGAGGCGCGCCAGATAGGCGCTGAACAAGCCAGAGTTCCTCGAACACGCCGATATGTGCGTAGTCCCAAACCGGCGGACTCATCAACATGTCGTACTGGGTGGTCAGGCGCTCATCTTCGACGGGCGCCAGGAGTTCATGCGTACGCTGCCGAGCCTCTGCGAGATCGGCCGCGATCTGTTGCTTGAGATCCATGGTGTCTTACCCGAGGCTCCGCAAACGAATCCAGCCGGTCTTGCCGCGGCTCCGAAATCTCCAGCCGTAGATCATCGCTAGGTCCTCCTCTGCGATTCTTGAGTCGGTATTGCGACTGGGTCGCGATTACCACTATGGCCGAGGCTGCTCGGTCGCTGCAACGTGGTGGCCGCCTATTGTTCAAGTTACCAGAACACGTGTTCGGAAGGCGGCCGGGGCGAGGCATGGGCCGGCGTCGAGACCGACGAGTCGGCAAGGCGCCGAGCGATGAGCCAGGCTCAGCGTCCGCCGAGGCTCCCGACGCGGGATTGTCGAGCTTACGCCAGCGCGCGAGCATGATCTGCTGGCGTGAACTGTTCCGGGTCAAAGGTGGTAGACGCCAACTTCGGCCGCAAAAGTTGATGTTTGAGACTGTCTCCGATCGGTTACGATATATCGCATAACATCGCATCGCATCCAGTAAAGGAGGTATCAGAAATGGAAGCGAGATTTATGGGATGGCGTGGCCCATGGGCCGGCCGTTTCACACCGTTCGCGGGACCACGGGGCCCACGCGGCGCGTGGGGGGCTTGGGCTTTTGGAAGGGGTTTCGGCCGTGGTTTTCGCGGCCCGTGGGGCCCGCCGGGTCCACGGGTACGTCGCGGAAACGTACGCGTCGCGATCTTGGCCTTGCTCGCCGAGCAGCCGATGCACGGTTACCAGGTGATCCAGGAGCTGGAGAGCCGGACCGGTGGCGCTTGGCGCGTCAGCCCCGGCTCCGTCTATCCGACTCTGCAGATGCTCGAGGAAGAGGGTTTGATCTCGAGCAAGGAGATCGAGGGCAAGCGCGTGTACTCATTAACCGACGCCGGGCGAAACCAGGTCGAGAGCCAGAAGGAAAGGGGCCGTGCACCATGGGACGAGGTCCTCGGCGGTGGTGACGAGACTTTGCACAGCCTGCGAGATGCCGCACTCCAGCTTGGTGCCGCGGCAATGCAGGTTGCTCACGCAGGTTCGACGGGGCAGATCGACCGCACCGTGGCAATCCTCAACGAGGCGCGACGGCAGCTCTACGCGATTCTGGCCGAGGACTCCGCCGGGGGCGAGCAAAGCACACAACCCGATCAGTAGCAGCCCTCCCTGCCAGGCCAAGCTGGAGCAGATTCGGAGCCAGCTTGGCCATGGCTTGGGGACGGGGTGGCGCGACGAGGTCCGTGATACGCACCATTTCCGGCGAAACGACCTCTCAGGTGCTCGGGATAGGTCCCAGTGCCGGAAATGGGACCTCATTCGGCGGGTTCCCGGCGGCACGGTTCGCTCCATCTCTACCTGGTGGGTCAGTAGACTGCCCGCGTGGTGACGGTGGTCCTGGGCATCGCAGCTCTGGTGGGATGGGCTGCGTTTGAATTCGCCTTCCGGGCTCCCGGCGAGGCGAGCACCTGGCATGGGAAGGCCACCGACCGTGGGAGCACCCGGTTGCTGGTCCTCGCATACGCGGTGGCCGCCGTCTTACCGGCTCTGCTGGGGCAGGTGGACTTCGGCGGTCTGGGCCAGGCCGCCTGGGCCGGCGTTGCGCTGGCCTTCGCCGGACTGATACTCCGTGGATGGGGCATGCGGACACTGGGACGGTCGTACAGCCGCACCCTGCGCACGTCTAGCGATCAGCGCCTGGTCACGACAGGGCCGTACCGCTGGGTCCGCCACCCGGGCTACCTGGGCAGCATGGCGGTGTGGGTGGGTGCTTCGTTGGCGTTCCACAGCTGGGTGGCGGCGATCATCGTCGCAATGCTCATGGTCCTCGCTTACGGCTGGCGCATCAGCGCCGAAGAGAGGATGCTCGCCGAGCACTTCGGTGATGAATATCGGAACTATGCCGCCCGCACCGCGCGGCTGATTCCGGGAATCTTCTGATCTGCGCGGCGGCTCCTGATGATCTGACGATGAGGCGTGCGCCCGGGAGGACGCGGGCGGCCGTCTAGTCCGGCACCTCAGCCGGCGTGACCGGAATACGGCGGCGGGCCGATTCCACCAGGGCCTCACAGAGGGACAGAGTGGCCAGGTTGTCGCGGCCCGACGTCTCTGGTGTCCTGCCCGTGCTGACCGCCGCGGCGAACTCGGCCAGGCAGCCGGCCCGGTCTATCAGCTCCAGCCTCGGCAGCTCCACCTCCCTCGGTTCGCAGCCTCGCTCGCGGATCACCAGGCGGTCGCCGCCCGAGTCGTACATGGACCGCCGGCTGGTCCACCACGCCTCGCCGGCCTCGAAGGCCATGCGCCACTCGCCGGCCCACGCGGTTGCCTGCCCCCAGCCGATCCAGCTGCCGCGGTAGCTGGCCACCACGCTGTCGCCAAACCGAAGGGTAGCCACCGCTGCAGGCGGCCCGGCGAACCCGCTCCAGGACGGGTTCCACGCCTCGCAGGTGACAGCGGTCGCCTCTCGGCCCAGAACGAAGCGCAGGAGGTCGGCGTGGTGGACCGCCATGTCCAGCAGCAGCGGCTGCTCGAGAAGGCGGTGCCCCGTACCGGGTCCTGATACCGGCTCGTGCCGAAAGTCGACCTCGACCTCGTGCGGCTCCCCCAGCCCGCCGGCGCGGACCAGCTCGGCGGCCGCCCGGGGCGCCGGGAAGAAGCGATAGTTCTGGTTGACCATCAGGACGAGGCGGCCACGCTCAGCGAGGGTGACGAGCTCAGCCGCCTCGGCGGGGGTTGCTGCGAAGGGCTTCTCGACAAGCACGTGCCGGCCGGCCTCGAGGGCCTTGCGGGCCAGCGGCACGTGACCGGGCAGGGTCGTGGCAACCAGCACCGCGTCGGCGTCGGTCGCCGCCAGCGCGTCCCCCAGAGAGGTGAAGCAACGCTCCTCCGGGACGCCGGCATGCTCGACGGCCAGGTGCAGGGCAGCCGGGTCCACATCGACGCAGCCCGCCAGCTCGACCTCCGGCACCTGGGGCAGCATGCCCGCGACCCAGTGCCTGCCGGACTGGCCCAGGCCCACCGCGAGCAGCCGCAGCACACCGCGAGTATGAGGTGCCCGGGCGCCGAATGCGGTAGAACCGGGTCATGCGCGTGACGGTGTGGGGCGAGAATGTCCATGAGCGCCGAGATCCCGAGGTCGCGGCCATTTACCCGGAGGGTATGCACGAGGCGATCGCGCAAGGGATTCGCGAGCAAGCCGGCGCGGACGTCTCCGTATGCACCGCAACCCTGGACCAGCCGGGGCAGGGCCTGGGGCACGTCGTGCTGAGCGCGACGGACGTGCTGACCTGGTGGGGACACGCCGCCCACGACGACGTCGCGGACGACGTTGTTAGACGGGTGTGCGACCGGGTGCGGGGCGGCATGGGCCTGGTGGTACTGCACTCGGGCCACTACTCCCGGGTGTTCAGGGAGCTGATGGGCACCACGTGCGCGCTGCGCTGGCGCAACGCCGGCGAGCGAGAGCTGGTATGGACGGTGGCCCCGGCCCACCCCATCGCGGACGGCGTGCCGGATGTATTTGCGATCTCGCGCCAGGAGACGTACGGCGAATTCTTCGACGTGCCGCCGCCCGACGAGCTGGTCTTCATAAGCTCGTTCGCGGGCGGCGAGGTCTTTCGCAGTGGATGCTGCTTCGCTCGAGGACGCGGTCGAGTCTTCTACTTCAGCCCAGGCGATCAGGAGTACCCCGTCTACCACCAGGCTGAGGTCCGCCGGGTGATCGCGAATGCCGTCCGCTGGGCCGCACCCCGCGGACGCGTGCGAGATGCCCCCTTCGAGCCTATCCATGCAGACCCGCCCTGACGGAGCGCCCGGCGTGGTCGTGGACTGCAGTCATGCGAGCGAGGACAAGAGTGGAGTCGGGCCCGATTGGGCTCGGTTCCTGGTCACCGACCTTCCTGGGTCTGGTGCACAGCTGTCCCTGGTGTGTCCCACTTGACCGGGCAAATCGTCCTATGGCCTCCATTCGCGTCTGTCTCAAAACTTAACGAGATGGCGAGTAGGCTCTCACAGAGAAGACATCAACTCCTCGCGCTCGCGGCGATCATCCTCCTCGCACTCGTGCTGCTGCTGGTCGTCGGCCTCCGTGGCGGTCTGTTCCGCTTGGGCGAGTCGGCGTCATCGCAGGGCTCGACCGGCGGCGATGGGTCCAGCGTGGCCGGCGGCTTCAGCGCAGACGCAAGCATGGGGACTGGAGTCCCCGATACCCTGGATGCCGGCAGCGGCTATCAGGCGATCTACAGCGGCCAGATCTCGAGTGGACAGGCGGCTGCTGGTCCAACCGGCGGTGGAACGAGCGGTAGCACGTCAGCAGGCGCCCAGCAGTCCGGCGCACAGACCAGCGGCAGCCTCGGCAGCGGTACGAGCAGCGCCGGGACAGGTGATCAGAGCGCCGGCAGCGGAGTTGGCAATCCAGGTGGCAGTCCGACACTCGGTGGTGGTCAGACCAGCGAAGGTATCGCGACGCCGGAGCTTCCCAGCGCTCTCCTGTTCGTGCTTGGTCTGATCTCGGTGGCCGGCGTGGCGTGGCTGTTCACGCGACGCCGGAATGCGCTCGGCCACAGTTAGCCGGCAGATCAAGTCGGGCGCGACGGCGCCCTTCCTCGAGGCGACGATGGCCTTTGCGACGGTGGCCGCCGCCGCCCTCGTCTACCTCCCCGTATTTGTTCACGCGGTCGGCGTCTGGCGTGTGGATCAGGAATTCTCGTTCGCTTTCTTGATCCCGCCGGTATCCCTTGGCCTTGCGGCGCTGCGCTGGCGGGAGCTGGTCGCCGCCAGGAGCGCCGGAACGCCAGCTGCTCTTGTGGTGCTGGCGGCCGGGTTCGTTCTCCTCATTGTGGGTAGCCACAGCGACGTCCACGCCCTGGCAGCCGCCTCGTTGCTGCCGGTGGTCCTTGGCGCATCGGCCTACCTCTATGGAATGTCGACGGCCCGGCTGATCGCGCTGCCCGCACTGCTCCTGACGGGCGGCCTGTCGTTGTACAGGGGTCTGCTCAGCTCGGTCGGCTTCGCGCTGCAGCAGCTGACCGCGGAGGCGTCGGCAGGAGCCGCTGCGGTGCTGGGAGTGCCCGTTCATCGCTCCGGAGTCGACCTCTTCGCCGGCAACGTCCATCTCATCGTCGCTCAGGCCTGCAGTGGGATGGATTCCCTGCTCGCCCTTCTCTGCCTGGGCCTTGTGTTCACGGCCCTGGCCCGAGCGACGCTTCTGCGGCGAGCTGTGCTCATCGGCCTGGTCCTGCCGATCATCCTGGCCGCCAACGTGCTTCGCGTCACCCTGGTCCTGATACTGTCGCAGCCTCTCGGCCGCGCCGTCGCCGAGGGGATCCTCCACGATCTGCTCAGCGCTGTCCTGTTCGTGGCGGCGTCGGTGCTCTTCACGGTCGCCGGTGTCGCTTTGCGATGCACCCCCTCATTCGTCGGTACTCGCTCGTCGTCTGCCTGATCCTCGTGGGCGGCGGCGCCGCCTCGGCACTCCGGCAGGAGGCCCCCGCGACGCCGAACCTACCGACTATCGAGGTGCTGACTTCGGGCAGCTTCTGGCGAGCCGAGGCCGCCTCGTCGGCGGCGGGCTCTGCTATGGCGTACCAACAGTGGCAGCTCGTCGGTGCCTCAGGTCAGCAGGCTCTGTTGTATATCGGCGTAACTTCGCGAGTTCCGACGATGCTGCGCTGGAGCGGCGAGCTCGGGTACCAGGGCGAAGGCTACGTGGTCGTCGACCGGCGCAATCTCCTTGTTCAGCTCGGACATGGCAAGCACGCCACGGCCGGCGAGGCCACGCTGCGGCACCTCTCGGAGCGGCGCGTCATCCGATACGCGATCGTGGGCCCGCATGGCATAGGCCGCGAGGCCCGCGACTTGATGCTGGGCGCGGCCTGGGACGCAGTCCGTGGCCACGCCGCGGCTTATTACCTGGTCCGCGTATCGACGTCTGTGGACAGCGGCGTTGCCGCAACCGCTCTTTTCGCCCGCGTCCTGTCTCGCCTTGGTGGAGTTGCGGGGTAGTCCGCGTCAGCCAGAGGCGGCAAACCTGCTCTTGATCGCGGACACGATCTCCGCCGGCGCGTCCTCCTGAATGTAATGACTGGCGTCGTTGATCTCGATCACATCGGCATTCGGAAAGTCACGCCGCCAGCGGTCCCTGACGTCCTTGTGGCTGCCGAAGGCTCGGTCCTTCAGGCCCCA
>Ga0126378_10003066_pt1 | contig 12569 bp, 9 predicted proteins | sample PanSoiMetPlot_23_FD_92587 | JGI IMG/M metagenome (GOLD analysis project Ga0126378, IMG submission 92587) | Tropical forest soil microbial communities from Panama - MetaG Plot_23 | ecosystem: Environmental > Terrestrial > Soil > Tropical forest > Bulk soil | place: Panama | collected 2016-02-17
CGCGTCTATCGCGATGATTGAGGCGCCGGCGTGACAAGCCAAGCGATTCGGCGAAGCGGCCGTCGGCGGGGAGCTGCCGGAGGCCGCAAGGACTGCCGTTGATCGTGGTGTGCAACGGCGGGGGGGCCCGCAGGCGGCGTTTGCGCCTGATGATCTAGAAGGGCAGCAAGACGTCGAAGACCTGCTGACCGTAGCGCGGCTGCTGGACGTCGGAAATCTGACCGCGGCCCCCGTAGGCGATGCGCGCCTCCGCGATCTTGCTGGAATCAATGAGATTGTCGCTCTGAATGTCTTCGGGCCTCACGATGCCCCCGACAATCAATTCGCGGATTTCGGTGTTCACCCGGATTTCCTGTTTGCCCTCGACCACCAGGTTCCCGTTGGGCAGCACCTGGGTTACCACCGCGGCGATGTTTGTTTGCAGCGTTTCCTGGCGGTTGACCGAGCCCTTGCCGTCGGACGAGGCGGTCGAATTGGCGTTCAGCAGCGTGCCAGGAAGCGTAAGATTGATCGGCGGCAGCGTCTTGGCACCAAAGAAATTGGTGACGGCGGAATCCTCCGTGTTGGCCCGGCTGCGCTGAGTCTCGTTGGCGATCTGCGCCTGATCGGTGATGTTGACCGTGACGGTGAGAATATCGCCGACCTGGTGCGCGCGCTGGTCCTTGAAGAAGGCGCGCGAACCAGTGCGCCACAGCGAATTCGGATTGTAGACGGCCGGCTGCGGCTCCGGCATCGGCATTTGCACCGGCTTGTAACTCGGCTTGGCCGTCGGGTCGTTGATCGCCGATAATTTGGGCTCCTCGCCGATATTGCGGAGGCGGTCGATATAGGCGCAGCCCCCCGACGATCCGGCCACCGCCGCCGCGGCAATAAACGACATCAGATGCCGTGCATGGCGCTTTAGAACCATGACGCTTACTCGTGAGCGCGGTGGGCGGCGTCGCCGGTACCTGACGCGGGCAGATCGGCGGTGACGGCAAGCCGCCCTTCGCTGGTGGCGACCTTGACCCGACCCGGTTCCACCACGGTGCCCTGGATGGTTCTGTTCGACTGTAGATTGATCACGTTTACCACGTCGCCTTCTGATCCTGAATTCACGGCCTTGCCCCTGACCGTCAGCAGGATCCCGGGCATTTCGTAGACGAGCGTGACGGGTTCGTTCTGGCGCACGATCTCCGGCTTCATGAGATCGGCTTTGCGCAGCATCTGTCCGGCGTTTAGCGGGCGGCGCGCCGCAAGCCCCACGATATCGCTGACGTTATCAAGGGCGCCGTCGGTGAGTTCGGCTTTTGGCCGCCGTTCGATGAGGATGTCAGCCTGCCGGATCAACTCGCCGCGCGCGATCGGCGCGACGACGATGGCCGCATCGTGGGTTTCGGTCACACTGCCGGTGAAGCGGAAGAGGAGGTCCCGCGAAGACGCCCCGGCAACCGACAGCGTAATGTCGAAGCGGCCGGACCGACGCTCAAAGGTGACCTGCCGCGGTTCGAGGTCGGTGGAGACCGACGGTCTTATGTGCAACGGTCTGGGCTCCGTTTCGAACGTGAAGGTCAGGTCGCTGGGCGCACCAAGGCCAAATCGGCCCGTTAATGCGTGCGCCAGGGCCACCTTGACATCCTTGACCGGGATCACGTGGCCGGCGCGGGAGACCACCACCTCGCTGATACCCTGGGTGTCGAGCGTCAGCCCATAGGGGCGCACCGCCGCGGCCACGCGGTCGGCGGTCACGGCGCCGGTCTCGCCGAAGTCGGGGGCGCGGAAGATCGGCATCGCAGCCAGCGCCCCGGCGCGGTCGACGAGATCGCCGATCCGTACGATTTCGCTCGTCATCGTCACCTCGTCTTTGAGGGTCGGGATCGATCCGGTCGTCTGCGCCGCTGCCGGGGTCACCAGAACGACGCAGAAGCCCGCGAAAATTGCCGTGCGCGTCATGGTGAGCGCTCATTGCCACATGTTGGAGGTCGTCTGGAGCATCTGGTCCGCGGCCGTGATAACCTTGGAGTTCATCTCGTAAGCGCGTTGTGCGGTGATGAGATTGGTCATCTCGGTGACCGCGTCGACGTTGGACTGCTCCAAATTCCCCTGTTGCAGGTTGCCGTATCCGTTGAGATTGGGCTGTCCGTCCTGGGGGGCGCCCGACGCCGGGGTCTCGACGAAGAGGTTGTCGCCGATCGCCTGCAATCCCGCTTCGTTGACAAAGCGCGTGAGCGTGAGCTGACCCACGAGGTTTGCCGTCGTGCTTCCCGGCAGCGTCACCGAGACCTGACCCTGTTCGTTGATGGTGATCGATGTGGCAGTCGCCGGAACGGTCAGACCCGGCTGCACCAGATTGCCTTCGGCGGTAACGATGCGACCCTGGTTGTCGAGATTGAAGGAGCCGTCGCGCGTATAGGAAAACGTACCGTCGGGCATCAGGATCTTGAAGAAGCCGTCACCGCGGATCGCCAGGTCCAGACTGTTTCCCGTTGCGCTCAGATTGCCCTGAGACATGAGTCGCGGCGTGCCCACGGTCTTAACGCCGGTGCCAAGCTCGATGCCCACCGGCAAAATGTTGCCCTGGGTCGAGGTCTGGGTTCCAATCTGACTGACGTGGTCATAAAGCAGGTCCTCAAACTCGGCCCGCTGGCGCTTGTAACCAGTCGTGGTCATATTAGCGATGTTGTTCGATATGACCTGGACCATCAGCTCCTGGGCCATCATCCCGGTCGCTGCGGTGTCGAGAGCGCGCATTTGGTCGATCTCCTTAATTCACGTTATGATGTTGGAACTTCGGCAAGCTGCTGAATCGCGGTTTTGTGCAGGTCGCCTTCGTTCTTCAACAAAGTTGCAACCATCGCGTAAGAGCGCGAGACATCGATCATGCGCGTCATCTCGACAACGCTATTGACATTGGATTTCTCGATCGCTCCCTGGAGCAAATAGGCTTTGGGCGCGTCAGCCGGCGCCATGTCGGCGGGTGTGGCGAACAGGTTCTCGCCATCCTTCTGCAGGCGCTGCTCCTGCGGGAAGTTCACGATGCGCAACTTGCCGCGAATGACCGAGACGTTGGCAACCCCGCCGGTGCGCACCGAGATGCTCCCCTCCGCACTGATCGCAATATTGCTGTCCTGCTGTTGCAGCTGGATGGGTCCGCCATCGCCGAGCACCTGATATCCTTGCGGGGTGACAAGCTCGCCGTCGGCGTTGAGCTGTAACGCACCGTTGCGGGTGTAGCGCTCGCCGTTCGGGGTCTGGACGGCCAGGAAGCCGTCGCCCTCGATAGCGACGTCGAGAGGGTTTCCGGTCTGCTGCATCGGCCCCGGTCTGAGGTCCAGCAATGTGCCGCGGTCGCGCACATAACTCAGTCGGCTGTCGACAGGCCGGAAATTGTTCTGCCTGGCGACCGGCATCAGATATTCTTCAAACTGGGAAATATCCTGTTTGTATCCGGTGGTATTCAGGTTCGCCAGATTGTTGGCGATCACGTCGAGCTCCCGCTGCAAAACACTCTGCCGCGAGAGCCCGATGAGAAGCGCGTTCTCCATCGGTTTCAGCTCCCCCATTTGGAAGAAGATGCCGCCCTCCCTGGCGGCAACTCGTCCCGCTTCACCCGGCGGCTGAGTCTGACGCTGCCGGTCGCACGCCATCGAATGCAGGCGTCGTGCCAGATGGAAAAACAGCCAATATCCGCGCGTTGAAGACCCGCCGATGCCGCCGCCGGGACGGCAAGAAGCACCAACCCGGCAGAAATTTCCCAGTCGGGGTCGGCGAAAGCAATCGTTAACCAAGATGTCGCTAACTTGACGCGACAGCAGCGTGACGGGCCGCATTGCGGCGTTTTGCGGACATCGGTCGGCGCTCGTCACGCGGCTCGGCGTCGGGTGCGAACCGGGAATGGTCATGGCAGAGAAGGCCAACAAGGAAGCGGAAGGCGATGCCGCAACGGACAGCGGTGACGACACCCCCGCAAAGCCCAAGCGCAAGCTGCCGCTCAAGCTCATCGGCATTGCGGCGGCGGCGCTGCTCGTGGTGGGTGGTGGGGCCGCCGGGTTTTTCATGCTGCACGGCGCCAAGGAGGGCCAGCCGGTCGCCGAACCTGTCAAGCCGGTGGCGTTCTTCGATCTCCCGGATCTGCTCGTCAACTTGTCGAATGTCGGGAGCGACAAGACCCAATATTTGAAGGTCAAGATCGTGCTCGAACTTCCCGATCAAACCATGATCGCCCAGGTCCAGCCAGTCATGCCCCGGGTGGTCGACGCATTTCAGACCTATTTGCGTGAGTTACGTCCGCAGGATCTTGAGGGCTCGGCGGGTCTCTACCGACTGCGCGAGGAACTCACCCGGCGCATCAATGTTGCGATCGCACCCAGCCGCATCAACGCGGTACTGTTCAAAGAATTCGTGGTGCAGTGACGGAATAGGCCATGCCACCCGACAACCCAACCGATCAGGACGCACTGGCCGCCGACTGGGGGCTTGCCGTCGACGGCGAACAAGCCGACGCGGGGGCCGCAACCGACGGCAATGACGAAATGGCCGCGCAGTGGGCGGCCATGATCGAGGATGGCGGCCAGCTAATTCAGGCCAGCAAGGGCGGGGCCGAGCGCATCCTCAACCAGGAGGAAATTGACAGCCTCCTCGGATTCAATCTCGACGATATCTCACTCAACGAAAATTCCGGCATCCGGGCGATCATCGATTCGGCGATGGTCTCCTACGAGCGGTTGCCGATGCTTGAAATCGTCTTCGACCGGCTGGTCCGGCTGATGACGACGAGCCTGCGCAATTTCACCTCCGACAACGTCGAGGTTTCGCTCGATCGCATCACGTCGGTGAGATTCGGCGACTATCTCAATTCAATCCCGCTCCCGGCGATCCTCGGCGTATTTAAAGCCGTGGAGTGGGAGAATTTCGGGCTGTTCACGATTGATTCGAGCCTGATCTATTCGATCATCGACGTCCTGCTCGGCGGTCGGCGCGGACAAACCGCGATCCGGGTCGAAGGCCGTCCCTATACAACGATCGAAACCAGCCTCGTCAAGCGCATGATTGAAGTCGTGCTCGCCGATGCCGAGCAGGCCTTCCGGCCGCTCTCGCCGGTCAGGTTCACCATCGACCGGCTCGAGACCAACCCGCGGTTTGCGGCGATCTCCCGGCCAGCCAATGCCGCTATCCTCGTGCGACTGCGCATCGACATGGAGGACCGCGGCGGCACGATCGAATTGCTGCTGCCCTACGCCACGATCGAACCTATTCGTGACGTCCTGCTGCAAATGTTCATGGGCGAAAAGTTCGGCCGTGATCCGATCTGGGAAGGCCATCTGGCGACCGAGATCGGGCTGGCGCAGATCGCCGTGCAGGCCGTGCTCTATGAGGCTGAGCTCTCGCTTAAGCGGCTGATGAGTCTCGAGGTCGGCGACACGCTATCCCTGGATCTGAAACCTGACGCGCTGGTCTCGGTGCGCTGCGGCGACGTGACTCTCACCGAAGGCCACATGGGCCGCGTCGGCGATCGCGTTGCGGTTCGCGTCACCAAACCGTTGCGCCGGCCCAACACCACACTCGCCATGTTCGAGACCGCTTCTTCGAAGCGAATGGAGGCCCCGTGAGCAACGCGCTTGGATTGGCGATCGAGAGCTTGGTGGCAATCCTGCTCCTACTCACGATTTCATATTGCATTCTGCTCAACAGTCGGCTCAAGCGGCTCAAGGCCGATGAACAGGCGCTCAAGGCGACGATCTCCGAGCTCATCACCGCAACCGAGATCGCTGAGCGGGCCATTGCCGGCCTGAAGTTGACGGTGCGCGATTGCGATCAGACGTTGGGGGAGCGCCTGCGCGCCGCGGAACGGTTCTCGGGCTCGATTGCGGGCCAGCTTAAGGCTGGTGAGGAAATTCTAAAGCGGCTCACCCAAATTGCGGCGGCCGCCAAGCCCACGCCGGTGCTCGCCCCGGTCGCGCCCGACGCCAAGGTCACGGCCGCCGCCGCGCATGCCTTCGCCGAGCGACGAAGACTGCGCTCGGGAGGGGCGGCCGCATGATTGCGCTGGCGCGCAACTTTCGCCTCGTGCCCATCGTGGTGTTCGCGACTGCCAGCCTGTTCGTGCTCAAAACTTTAGGAATTCTGCTCGATGGCGGCTTCGCCCTGGGCCCGGATCGGTCGGCGCCGACGTCGGCCCCCGCGGCTCGCCCCCACGTCCGCTCCACGGCGCCGACGCTGCAGAGCAAGATCGCTGCCGTGAAGCCGGCGTCATTTTGGGAGCGTGAGGGGCTCGGCGATCCAGAGTTCACTGGCGAAATCGCTGCCCAAACCGCGCCCGGCGAGGCGAACGGGGCGACGGCCAAGAAGGCAGCCAACACCTCGTCGGGGGGGGCCACTCCGGCGGCGTCGCCCGCATCAGTCGACTCCAATCCCCCCCAGCCGTCACCAGGTGAGCGAAGCGTCCTTGAAAGCCTTAACCAACGTCGCCAGGAACTTGAGGCCCGGGCACGCGATCTCGACATGCGGGAAAGCCTGCTGGCAGCCGCTGAAAAACGCATCGAGGCGCGGCTTGGTGAACTCAAGGATGTCGAGGCGCGGCTTAATGCCGGGGCGCGCAAGCATGACGATATGGAGGCCGCGCAATTTAAAGGCCTGGTCACCATGTACGAAAACATGCGACCGAAGGACGCCGCCAAGATCTTCGATCGCCTCGATCTGAAGATTCAGGTCGACCTCGTGGCGCAGATGAATCCGCGGAAAATGTCGGACATTTTGGCGCAGATGTCGCCGGAAGTCGCTGAGCGGTTGACCACCGAAATCGCGCGGCGTTCCGGATCCAGCACCAGCGACAATCTACCGGCCCCCGCCGATTTGCCCAAAATCGAAGGGCGGCCGAGCGGCAGCTGACGAGAACGTCAGACTCTATCGACGTTTGGTCCCCAGTGTTCCAGCGAGCACTGAAGTTTGAAACGGCGCCCGGATCAAACCGCATCGCAATGAGTCCTGCGGGAAGCGGAAGTAATGCGGGTCGATCGCCAAAAACACTTGCGCGTGCGATCGCCCCCTGGGTCAGGAACAGATCTGGGCCGAGAGGCCCAGAACCGTCATAGGAGCCGATAGGTTTCGGTAGAGCGTTTATATGGGGAAGGTCCTGGTGCACCTGAAAGCCCGACGACATTGTTACGGTCGACCAACTTTGAGAGACGTTCACGGAAAAGCAGCACCGGCTTGAAATGTATCCATGGTGTCAAACGCCAGAAGCGTGCTTTTTGCATTTTACCGATCAAACGATCGAGGAATTGCCCAAGGGTTTTCGTCGCACGACCGCCGATTGTGAGGACTGATGCGAAAACGCGAGCCAGAATCGTTCCGGCCATTTTGCCATCGCGATGCTCGGCAGAGTGACACTGGGTCTAAAGCCGGCGCAATCAAGGCCGGCCAGTCCGTCAACGTCGACCTAAGTTTGCTTACTTGATCGAAAAACACGGCGCGCGAATATGCAAGATAATCAATAGCTAAGCGCACACAATTACCGCGCGGGATTGGTTTAGGTGTGACCTCGTGAATGAGCTCGGACTCCCTTGAGCTTTAACCTTGGGGAAGCAACTAATTGTCAACTAACTGCAAGCCGGAAATAGGCCTGCAACAGCGAAGCTTCAAAAGGGGCGTTCAAGGCTTCGGATCTTCGCGATTGGTAAGACTGCCTTAAAGGCGGCCGCTTAGGTTTGCACGACCGCGGGATCGCCGGGCAGACGGCGCGACGTCCGGCGCGGGACCCGAAGATGGTCGGCATCTCAAACAGCGCGATAGCGATCCGCGGACGCCAGGGAGCGGTCCGGTCGTGGCTAGGACCGCTCCTGGTGGCGCTCGCCCTGATGCTCCCGACGCTGGCCGGGGCCGCTCGGCTGCGCGCCGATGTCAGCGTGAGCACCAGCGACGGCTACGTCCGGCTGGTGTTCGGATTTGCCGATGATCCGGAGCCCGAGGTGCGTCTGGCCAACGGCATTCTTATCATCAGCTTCAAGAAGCCGATCGATGTCGCAGTCGACCGCATCGTCTTTGGCGCGCCCGACTACATCGGTGCGGCACGGGTTGATCCTGACGGCACGGCGGTGCGGATCGCTCTGAACCGCAAGGTCACCGTCAATTCCATGGTGGCCGGCGAGCGCTTCTATGTCGATCTTCTGCCCGAAGGCTGGACCGGATTGCCGCCGGGCTTGCCACGGGAGGTGATTGAAGACCTGTCGCGGCGCGCGCGCGACGCCGAACGCAAAGCCCGAGAACAGGCCCAATTGGCGCATCAGCGCGACATTCCCCCGGTGCGGGTGCGCGTCGGCACCCAGCCGACGTTCACGCGCTATGTCTTCGAGTTGCCTGATTTGGTTGCCATCGCAACCGACCGCAGTCGTGACAAACTAGCGCTTCGCTTTGAGGCGCCACTTAAGTTTGACCTGGCCGACGCCCTCGCGTTACTGCCGCCGACCGTGGCGGCGATCGAGGCCAACGGTCACGACGATGCGGCGACGGTGCGGTTTGCTTTGGTTGGCATACCCGACATCCGCACCTTCCGCGAGGACAACAATTTCATTGTCGATATCGTACCGCTCGGCGCGAGCGGAGCGCGTCGTGATTCACTCGCCGAGGTCTCAAAGCCGAGCCCCCCGGCCGCAGTATCGGCACCGCCGTCGAAAGAGCCGGGGCGGCCTGCATCCCCGGCAGGACGATCCCCCGCGCCGCCGTCCGCTTCGGTTGTTCCGCCGCCGCACTCACGCGACAGCGAGTCACCGGCGGCCGCCTCGGCGCCGGTCGTGGCAGACCGCAAGGCACCAGCAGCCCTCCCCAAAGCGGGGATGACCACTGACAGCCATCAGGCACCTGCGCCGGCCCCACCACCTGCGGCGACCGCACCACCCGCGGTGGCCACCCCATCCGCGGTGGCGCCCGTCGCGCCGCTGCCGCGGCCCTCCACCGCGCCGTCAACCTCAACGGGCCTTGCTGGTGCCCCGGCCGCCGCCCAAAAACCTGCGTCCCCGGCCAACGCAAACGCCCAAGCCGCAGCCGGCACGCCGCCGACAGGTCAAAGCCCGACAGTCGAGGTCGAAGTCCGCCACCAAGCCGATGGTCTGCGCCTGGTGTTTCCGTTCGCAGCCCGCACGGCGGCAGCGGTCTTTGGCCGAGCCGACACGCTATGGCTCGTTTTCGATTCTGTGGCGCCAATCGATATCACCAAGCTGGTGGCCCAGCCGATCGGCATGGTCCGCAGCGCGGCGGTGACTCGCTCCGCCACCGGGCAGGTGGTGCGTATCAAACTGGATCGCCCGAAACTGACTAGCATGGAAGCAAGCGGAACGACCTGGGCGGTGACGATCGGCGATATGGTGCTCGAACCCACCAGTCCGTTGAGCTTGGGACGAAGCATCATCAGCGGTGGGCGGCCCGCGGCCGTGATCGCCCTGGAGGGCCCGCAGCGGGTCGAGCAGATATCGGACCCCGAGGTCGGCGATGGGTTGATGGTGGTGACCGCGTTCGGACCGACCCGGGGATTTCTCAAAACTCAGGAGTTTGTTGAATTTCGCGTCCTCGCGTCGACGCACGGCGTGGTCATTCAACCACTTGCCGACGATCTGAGCGTGACCACATTGCCAGATCAGATCGTCATCGGCCGGCCCACTGGTTTGACCTTATCGGCGAGCTCAGGACTGGCATCCAGCGTGGCCGAAGGCGCACAACGTGGATATCGGCCGTTCGATCCGCAAGTCTGGGGCTTCGACGCGCAATCGAAATTCGTCACCCGGCAGGACGAGCTCATTCGCGCCGTCACCGAGGCCCCGGACCGAAAGCGCATGGCAGCCCGGCTCGATGTCGCGCGGTTCTACTTGGCCCAGAACCTTTTTGGCGAGGCCAGGGGGGTGCTCGATGTTGCGGTTGCCGACGATCATCAGGACGCCGAGCTCCCCGCCGCGCTGGTCATGCGCGCCGTGGCCGACATCATGCTCGGCCACGCCGCCACCGCCCTCAAGGAGCTCAGCAATCCGGCAGTCCATGACGACTATGATGCGCCGCTCTGGCGGGCGATGGCGCTTGCCGGTGAAGGCAAGTGGGCCCAGGCGCACGCGGGCTTCAAGACCATCGAGAGCGCCAGCGCGACTATTCCGGTCGAGTTGCGCCGGGCGGCGCTCAGGGACGCGGCGCGCACCGCCATTGAGGTTGGCGATCTTCCCGACGCAGCAAACAAACTCCATGAGCTTGAGATGTTGAGCGTGCCCGCCGAATTCGAACCCACCCTCGATCTGCTCAAGGGGCGGATTGCGGAAGCCTCCGATCATGCGCTCGATGCCCTCGCAGCCTATGAGGACGCAGCGCACACTGGCGACCAGCCGGTCGCCGCGCAAGCGCGGTTGCGACAAATCGAGGTGGAGTACAACCTCGGCAAGCTCTCACGCACAGACGCCATCGCGGCCCTCGAACTTAGCGCCGTCCTCTGGCGTGGCGATGATACCGAGGTCGAAACCCTGCAGCAGCTTGGACACCTCTACACCCAAGAGGCGCGCTACCGTGATGCCCTGCAGTCGATGCTGACCGCCCTCAGGTTCCACCCGCTATCGCCGCTCGCGCCGCGCATCGAGGAGGAGGCTGCCGCGACCTTCCAGGCACTCTTTCTCGACGGCAAAGCCGACGCCATGGCGCCGATCCAGGCGCTAAGCCTGTTCTATGATTTTCGCGAGCTCACCCCCGTGGGCCGGCGCGGCGATGAAATGGTGCGGCGATTGGCGGAGCGATTGGCCTCCGTGGACCTGCTCAATCAAGCCGCGGAGCTGTTGCAGTACCAGGTCGATCATCGCCTCGAGGGCGCGGCGCGTGCCCAGGTCGCGGTCCGCCTCGCCATGATTTATCTGATGGCCCACAAGCCGGATCGCGCGCTCCAAGCGTTACGCGATACCCGCAGTGGCGACCTTCCCAACCAGCTTCGCACCCAGCGTTTGCTGCTCGAAGCCCGTGCGCTTTCTGACACCGGTCAGCATGACCTGGCGCTCGAACTCGTTGCCAATCTCGAAGGCAACGACGTTGAGCGCTTGCGTGCCGATGTTCTGTGGTCATCTGGTGTCCGCCGCAAAAATGCAATGAAATTGCAGGTTTCTTCGGTCTCTTGCTTCCCAAAAAAGTGAAATTGGAAGCACTTGGGAAGCACTGCCCGCAAATTGACCCAGCGGCAGAGCGCGGGCAATCGTCCCCATTATCCCCACCGGCGAGTGCATCGAGTGTCGGTCGCGGCAGCTGCGGTCCTTCGCCATGCGCGTGTGGATGATCGCGCGAGACAAACATAAGGGCGAGTCACCACGCCGGGCCCTTGCGCGGTACACAAACCGCAACGATTGTCATCGTGAGCAATTGAGCACGCAAGGACCTTCACGATGATTAGGCACGACACGACGGGGCGTCGCTCCCATCAGCGGTCGAAGCGCGGTTTTATGGGCATTTCGTGGGTATTTGCGGCTTGCGCTGCCTGCCTCCCGGCCGCCTCCTGGTCCTGAGTGTCGCTTCGCCTGTGGATGACGCGGCCCTGAGCGTCTTCGGGCCGGTCGATCACGGACCCGCGAGCGTCGGCGAGTGCCGTTAACGAACTGATGTGAACGATCTAATTGCTTGGTTAGGTCACGTCGCATTGTGGGTTCGTGGCCTCGGATGATGACGGCGCTTTTTTACCGGCGCGACCCCATGGTGACCGGTGACCGATACCGCCCGACTACGCTCACGCGGTCGCAACGTACCAAAAAGCCTGAAGAAGCGGGCTTTCTCGTCGGTGCCACGCTCGCGGCGCTCCACCCGATCGCCCGCCACCATCACCAGAGCGGCAGCTTGTGGCGCGCCCCGACGACGAGGCAACGCAACGCGCGACGCCTTCTCTCGGCGCCGCGCCGGCGATGACCCGGGACCCGCGGGCCGCTTGTTGCAAGCCTGGCGGCGGCTGGCCGAACGCGACCTGCTGAAGAGAGCCATTCGCCTGGCGCTCCCGCCAAAGGCTGGAGGGTTGGATTGTTGGAGGAGCTCGAGCTGCATGTCGACAATGCACTTGAGGACGTCAGCGATGTCGCAAAGGAGCTCGCACAAAGGGAGGGGAGTGCGACCGGAGTCTCGGGGCTCCGGGCATCACACCTAATGTGACGCGGTCTTTGGTACGCACCATTTCGGAACACCTCGATCTTTTGTCCTTCACCTGTATCTCGTTATGTTCCTGACCTGCCATTGCGATTTCGTCGAGCTAAGCTCTTCGTCCCCGAGCGATTTGACCGCAGAGTGGAATTATGAGATCGGCTTTTGCTAAGACAGTCTACGTCGTAACACTACGATTGCCTGATATTTTGAGCACCGTGCGCGACCTGCCGTTAAGGCGGCGACGAATCAAAGACACTGGGGAGCAAGAGCTCCGGCAATTGAACTTTGTCGGACGTAATTATCCGCCGACACCCGCGGCGCTTTGCGGCCCTTTCACTGGCCAAAAGCGCCGCGCGCGCCCAGACCCCCCTGGCCCGCCCGCCAATCACCGTGCCCCTGGCCCCACCCCCCATGGTCCCGCGGTTTCCGGCCTGGGCCGCCTGCGCCGCCTGCCG
>Ga0126378_10003067_pt1 | contig 12569 bp, 10 predicted proteins | sample PanSoiMetPlot_23_FD_92587 | JGI IMG/M metagenome (GOLD analysis project Ga0126378, IMG submission 92587) | Tropical forest soil microbial communities from Panama - MetaG Plot_23 | ecosystem: Environmental > Terrestrial > Soil > Tropical forest > Bulk soil | place: Panama | collected 2016-02-17
ACGCGATCGAATATACCTCCGATACTTTTCTGAATCGCAGGCGATCACGTTCACCTGTACGCGTGGCTCAGTGCTGAAGGGCAACAATTCCGACTCTGTATTTCCTATAGAATCTATAGAGAGTAGGCCACGCGTGAGGTGGTCGAGTTTTCACTTGGAGTATCCGTTGCGGTTATTTCTTCGACGTAGTTTCCTAGGTTGTTTCCTGGTACTTGCTTCTCTCTGCTGTTTTGGCTCGCCGGCAACAAATACTGCGCCCTCTGAAGTCCCATATCGTCTTCATTTCTTTCACACCCACACTGGGGAACGGCTCGAAATCGTCTATCGGCGCGGGGATACTTATGATCCCGAGGCACTGGCGCGAATCAATCATTACCTGCGCGATCATCGCACTGGCGACGTTCACGAGTATGATCCGCGTGTCTTCGATTTGCTTCACGATCTGACGGTCGCGTTGAGACGTCCGAACGCGGAGATTGATGTCGTGTGCGGTTACCGGACGCCATGGAGCAATGAATATCTTCGAACGCACGGCCACGGCGTAGCCCGGCACAGCCTGCACATGCAAGCAATGGCCATCGATATTCGCGTTCCGGGTGTGCGTACATCCGAACTTCGTGATGCTGCATTGGCCATGCATCGTGGTGGCGTTGGCTATTACGCCACTTCAGACTTCGTCCATGTAGATGTGGGTCGCGTGCGCCGCTGGTAGTCCCCTTCCCGTTTACGGATACGGATAACCCTTCGCTAATGCCCGGGCGAGTTTTGTGTCGTGTCCGTAAATGTCATCGTAGAAGTGGACCTCGTTGTTCTCGTAGCCGATCGCAGTTCCGTAAACGATAAACACAGGCACTTTTTGTGTCAGATTGACAGTGACATTATCGCTGCCGTTCTGCATCTCCTGTCGCACCCGATCGACTGTCCAACCAGGATTGTTGCGCAACGTCCACGCCACAAGTTCAGCAGGCTTTTCGACGCGAATGCAACCGTGGCTAAAATCTCGGCGCGTGCGTGCGAATAGTTCAGGCGCTGGCGTGCTATGTAGATACACGTTGTATTCATTGGGAAACATCAGCTTGACTAGTCCGAGCGCGTTCGTGGGACCCGGCTTTTGCCGCACCGCCAACTTACCTGCCTGAAGCTGGGCAAGTACGGCGTCCGATATCACGCCGGAGGTGACTGGATTGCCGTCAAGTGTAGTGACCTCGTAGTTCTTCCTTGCGATGTAGTTGCGGTCGCGCTTGATGGCCGGGACGATTTCACCGCGAAGGATGCTAGGTGGAACGTTCCAATATGGGCGCAGCACAATGAATGTCATGTCGCGCGTAAAAACGGGCGTTTGAGTACGCAGAGCCCTTCCGACCACAACGCGCATATCGAAACTGATCTTGTTCTTATCGTCTAGTGCGCGTAGACGGAAATCTGGAACATTTACGATGATTGGAGGCGCAGGAAACTCGCTGGGCAACCAACGCCAGCGCTCCAACGTGAGCTGCAACTGCCGCACTCGATCTGACAAGGGTACATTCAATTGCTTAACCGTGGCTGGCCCAAGGCGCCCATCGGCGTCGAGTCCGTGGCGACCTTGAAACTTTTTTACCGCTTCAGCCAAAGTGGCGTCATAAACGTGAGGATCACGGAGGTTGGTACCTGTCGGCAAGTCGCCGACGAGATGCAGAAGTCGCGTAAGCCGCGGCACGCCTACGTATTGCTCACCAGGCCCGATGGTCTTTGCGGGAACCGGAAGCTTTTCACCGTCGTCATTGCGCGCCAGCTCCACGTATCTGATGAGGGCTTGTTCGGTACGACGGTAGCCGGGAAACGGAGGCTCCACAGTGTCCAAGAGTACAGGTATATCTGTTGCCGTCAGTAACCGCTCGCGAACGAAGTGAGCTAAGTCGTATTTCTTGTGATTCACGTCCAGGTCGAAGTTGAGGTGCTGCGGATTAATGCGCCCGATGTGGAGATCAGAGACGTAGCGCATCGAACAGACAGTAAGAGCTACATCAAAAGTTGCGGGATCGCCGTCGGCGCCTTTCAGCTCCTGCAGGCGACCGTCCCAGCGGGAAGCGTCGTAGTCTTCAGGTTCCAGTCCATTTCGCCCGGCATTACGGAAGCGCTCGATCATCACAAGCGCTTGAGGCGTTGGAGTGTTTCCCTGTATCCATGCTGGAGCGTAGTTAGCTGTCTCGTAGAACTTCTGCAGCCAGACTCGATAATCGCGGAAGTTTGGCCAGCGCATGCTCTCCAGACTCCCAGCGGTTATGATGCTCTGAATTCGCGAGGATGGCTGGGCCATCGCGACCGAGATCAATGCGATCGCAATGAGAAGTTTCTTGTAAACAGAGCAGAACCTGCGGCCCAGATGATGCAGGTTCGTCATCAGGCTCCCAGCAGACCTTTACCCTGCCTTGACTGGCGGCTAGCTTGACTCTTCCTCAGAGATACGGGGAGCACAAATGAAGGATGCAGAATACGATCTATGGTTGCGGTTCAGGCCTGAGGGGACTTTGCAATCCGAAAGCCGCACCTGCTTCCGAATGCAGAGTCCCCGTCAGGAGTCGCTTCGTATAAGCCATCTTATTTCTTGGAGGAAAGATGGCAACTGGCAGAAGTGGCAGTCGAGCGAAAAGGGTTGACCCCTCTTGGTGTAGCGACTCCAGATTGAGGGTCTGCGGATCTCCGGAAGAAATCGGAATCCAAACGAAAAGTGCAAATTTACTTTTGGGACATGGCAAACCACCTAGCCATGGCGCAGTCGCTGCAAACCCAAGCGATTTTCGAACTCAATGCTTTCAGTGAAAAAAACCAAACCCCGCAACGGGAACACAAATGGGCTTTATAGGAACTTTCTACTCTCATAACTCACAATTCAAGATCCGAATAAGAAAACAATTCGTCCACGCCTGAACTTATCGTCACAGGTGAAACCTGTCGTTGCGCTGGAGCAACGGCAACCGGATAGTAGTACGCGTCCGGTTATGAATCGGATTCCCAGAACGGCGAGGAAAGGGAGTTTACTTCACTCGCCAGTCGGAAAGGGATGATTCAGCAGAACGGATCAAATGCTGCTAGAACTGACAGTCGCCAGACGGACAGGATAAGGGTATTGAAGTCCTGGACGCACAGGCTCACGGTTTTACCGTCCTGAGCGGCGATTCGAGAAGGTGTGGGGGTCCAGACTGATGAACATGCATAGGCTGTCAAAGCCAATTGAGACAAAACTATTCTCTTGGTTCAGCGATCAGGAGCTAGCCGTGATCATCGGTTTTATCGTCTTAATTTTCGTGAGCTGGGGAATTTACCCACTTTTTGCGCGATGAATTCCGATATCAACGGGATTTATCTAGACCAATGCTCACTTCTTCTCGGGAGGAAATTCTTTCAGTAACTTGACGATTGCCTTGTCGATCAGCTCGAGAGATTTCTTCTTGTGTTCGATGTCCAAGCCGACCTTAACGGTACCGGTCCAGACAACTTTGTTGGCGCTGCGGTCAACGAAGTTGAGCGTGAGTGCCCCTTTTGGAACATACGTTGCCATCGAGCCAGAAGCACCACCTGCTCCTGTCCACATAGTTGCGTCAAATGCGGGAGGTGGCCCGCTGTAGGTCGGCGAAATCGGCGTGCCTGCGGCCGTATTCAAGCCCATTTCCGTTCCGCCAGCAGGAACTAAGACGAGATCGCCATCGTTCTGCGTTCTCTCGAGGCCCTTGGATTTCAGTTCGTGATCGATAGAGCCCACTATCGCCGCATAAAGTAATGGTCGTGTTGGTTGCGTGCCTGGCTCTGCCACGGTATAGCTTCTATATCGCGAAAAATCTACGCCCTTGTCGTATCCAACACTTACCTTTTGGGCGAAAGAGTGGGCGAATAGAAGTGCCGCTAGCAGTGCGTGTGTGCACAGCCTACTTAGAGAATTCATTCGGCCTCTGGCAACGGTGGACGTAAATAGATACAAAGTCGTGCTGTGGTTCTCGCCGCCGGAAATGGTGGTTGTCGATTGCGTGTCCTGCGGGGACGCTGCACGTCGCATACCCTGCCCGGTTGGGATGCAGAGTCCCCTCAGGAGTCGCTCGTTTGCGACTACCTTATTTCGAGAGGTTGGGATAACAACTGGTAGAAATGGCAGCAAACGAAGCTGAGAAAATGCCGATCAGAACCGAAAGATGATTCCCGTGCTGACTTCCCCCTGCTGCGCGTATATCGGATCAGAGACTGAGAAACACTGATTGAATCCATTGCAGAACCATTCTTCACTCGATTTGACATGCGTAGGGGTCCATTTTGCCTCAAGTCGCAATCCCACCCGAGGCACAAAGAAATACTTAAGACCGCCGCCCAGTTCGAACGAAAACTGTGTCTTGTCTGACAAACGAGCACGAGGAACAAAATTTGTAAAACCTAATCCTGCAATGAAGAAGGGATGAGGATGGGCGCCGGTGTCGGCGGGGTGAAGCAGGAAATTGAAATGATACTGATCAAGATATACGCCAAACAAGCGAGTTGTGGTGTTGTTCAGGCGAGAGACCCCGTTGACATGCGTGTCCTGCCGGCTCCACTGAAATTCGACCTGAACATTGTCGTGAACCCCGTGATTTAGGGCGACTCCGTATGTGCTGTTGCTCTCGATCTCCAGTTTTCGCACGTTCGGATTCAGGACAGGATCCTTCAGGTCAATGTTTCCGCCGAATCGGTAACCGACCATCGGCGTCAGCTCAAATCCTCCTTGTCCCCACAGCCGAGAAACAGCACTCAGCAAACCGAGGACAATGAGTACTCTGATGCCTTTGTTCATAACGCAATGTAGCCGCAACGCGAATTGATTTTGGCCTATCAATTGTCACAGTTAGATGCACGCCACATGATTCGAATTTCCTCAGTTTTGATATACGTAAAAAAATGTTTCGACTAAGTGACTAGTATTTTTGACATCTTCCCACTTCGACTCGTGGTGCCCTACCCTAAGTGCCGTTCAACAAATCTACAGCAGCCCAGTCAAAACAACTCCAACCGCCACATCGAAAACGAAGACAAAAGGAGAATAATCATGCCAGTCAAGACCCCAAGGGAATTGTTTGTCCAGATGCTGAGCAACCTGCGACAAGGGACTGAGCGGTCCACCAAGCTCGTTCAAGAATTCACCCAAGGTGTGCAGGACCCAGATGTTAAGGAGGCACTAGAAGCACGGATTTTCGTCCATCAGAAAATCCTCGATACCCTTGACCAATGCTTCAAGATCATTGGTGAACAGCCAATGAAAGTTAGCAGTCGACTGTACGATGCGTTTGTTGAAGACTTCCGCAGCGAAATTGCTGATGTGCAGAATCCAACGGCTCGGAACCTGTTCATTCTCGCCAAGGTAAGTCAGGTGGTTCACCACCGCATTGCTGAGTACAGAGCGCTGATCGCAGCAGCTGACCTTTCGGGCCACTACGCCGTAAGCGTACTGCTGGAAAGCGGTCTCGCGGACAAGGTGGCTTTTGTCGAGAGGACGCGGCGTCTCATTGAAACCATTACGCAAGTCAAGACAGCTGAAAGAATTGCAGCAAAGTCGGCTCAAGTTGCGTAAGTAAGCCGTCGAAACAGAATCTATTCAGTGGCAGATCACCGCTCAGGCCGGGCGCACACCCAGGCGCTCCGGCGCAGAGCGGATTCCTTTCCGGGACTGGCATTTCTGCCAGTTCTTCCGTTAACTCGGTTCGATATGCTCGGCTCAGGCGCTAACAGAACTTGCTACACATCGGGAATGAGGACTCAAGTTGTGAAGGGTGCATGGTGAGAAGATTCACATCTGCTGCAGTCGTCTCATTCTTGTTGGTTGTTTCCCCGCTATTGTTCTGTCAGGGAAATAGCTCCAAGTGGCAGGTTGGCACCATTATGGCAGTCGCGCCGCATGCGGACGGCGAAAATCCAGATATTCGCAAGTATGATGTCTCGGTGAAGGTGGGAAAAACTATGTATGTGGTTCTTTACGTCCCACCGGATGGAACGGACACTATTACCCATCGCGCCGGACTTGATTTGCTCGTGTCGGTTAAGCCGAAGACCATTGCGTTTAACAATCTTCTGGGCCGCAAAATGGAAGTACCCATCCTTAGCCGAAAGGCAATTTCTCCCTCGTCCTAACCGCCTGTTTGCGGAATTTGGCTAAATAATCAATCTGTTTTGGGTAGGCATCAGGACCATCGAAGGCGAGCCGACTCATAGATCCCGGAGAAGCTTCATTCAACTTCCGAGACCAAGTAAAGAAATTGCTTCTGGCGTTCGATTCTCAAAACAACCGGAGAACCAGACGGAAGTTTGGCCAACGTTGCACGGACCTCGGCTACGCTGTGAACGGGTGCCCCGTTAACCGCGTGAATCAGATCGCCAACTTTTAACGACGTTTCCATACCTTCATGCTTGGCGCACTTTGCCGTAACAAGCACACCAGAAGCTAGCCTGATTCCAGGTATGGTTTGAGCCACGTTGTTGTCGACGTCGAGGCCCACGATGTCCAACGTGCTTATTAGATTCCTGTCGACGTCTACCGCGGAATTTAGGGGATCTACTTCCGAGGTTTTTTCGATAACAACGACATTCACATTAATGACTTTCTTTCCACGCAGCAGTCGCAGCGACACGCGCTCACCCGGCTTTCTCCGGTATATCAAACTGAGGAACTGCAATGCGCTCTGGACAGCCTGTCCATCTGCGGTCGTAATTATGTCTTGAGATTGAATGCCTACTTTCTCTGCCGGAAACCCGGGACGCACATCCGATACGATCACACCAGTATCTTCAGGTAATTTGAGACCCGCTGCCATATTGGGAGTTATAGTCTGCACACCCAACCCGATCTCACCTTGAATCACGCGTCCAGACTTGCGGATTTGCTCGTATACAAATTTGACCGTGTCGCTGGGGATAGCAAGCCCCGCCCTCTCCGCCTTCAACATAGCCGCATTGATCCCAACTAGGTTGCCAGCCGTATCTACAAGTGCGCCTCCGCTGTTTCCCGGATTAATGGCCGCGTCGGTTTGGATATAGACCAGAGGGCTGTCGGAATCGATTTGTCGAGCAATGGAACTGACAATCCCGATAGTTGCCGCGTTCCGGAGTCCAAGCGGACTTCCGAAGGCGATGACCATCTGCCCTTGACGCAGATTCTCGTAATTCGCCAACTGGAGCGTCGGCAGACCATTGGCTTTGATTTTTAGTACTGCGAGATCTGTCGCCTGATGGACACCAACAATTGCTGCGTCGAAGGTTGGTCCCGACGCCTCGAGATATGTTCGAACTGGCATTTCAGCGGTGCGGGTCGGATTCAGAATGACCTCCACGCGTTTCGCACCATCAATGAGGTGTGCATTCGTAATGATGTAACCGTTGGAATCGAGTATGACTCCGGCGCCAGTTACATGCTGCTTCACAATGCTGCGGGCATTGTCGTCGTCGTCGTTATCCCCAGGGTTATCGTCTACGCCGTATCCCCATACCTTTACTTCAACAACCGCAGGCGAAACTCGTTCCGCAAGCTCTTTGAGTGAGCTGTTCAATTGATCCAAAAAGCTCTGCCGCTCAGATATTGCCTGTGCACCGATTGGCTGCAAGGAGAACACTAAAACAAAAAAGATGAACAGACGGGTCAGGGTGTTAGACGGCGTTACGAGTTTCGCTAATCTCATTATGGGCCTCCTCTGTGCGCTCGTGACTCCGCCGGGTTGTTGGGAACCAAAAACGCGTATGTACCGTGGTCGTGGGGCCCACAAGTTCCACAAAACCGCTAAAGCTTGCCTTGATTGGCGTTGCAAGAAAGAATCGGACGGCAACGGCCTACGTTAGTAAGGACGTCTCTCGCAGCCTAGAAATAGATGTTCTGCTGCGCCACTGTCAAAAATACAGGCGATCGTCGAGACAACACTTCGCAGAAACAACACTTCGGAAATCGAACTATCGCTTAATTCCAAATAGCATCCCGAGTGCGCTGTAACAACTACTAGTTGCTCGACTGTAACTGGTAGCAGTAACACTACGGTGCAATATTGCGAGAGTCCGGCAGCTCGTGATCAACGGCGACTCCAGCTAGACCAAGGCGATTAAGCCGCGTGGCAGAGTAGAAGTATGTCGGGCAACGATACACAACTCCAAAGAGCGGAGGGCACGGAATTCCTCCGCTCACTATATGAGCATGCTCCGGTTGGTATCGCGCAGGTTGCATCGGACGGCCGATTGCGCTGGGTAAATGCCGCTCTCTGCCGAATGTTGGGCTACAGTCAAACCGAGCTGGTGGATAAAGAATGTGAAAAGATCATTCCTCCAGAGGATCGCCCGCGACAAAGACAACTGCTACGAAAGATCCTGACAGGTAAGCACAGATGTTATGACATGGAGGAGCGTTTTCTACATCGAACGGGTGCTGCCGTGTGGGCTGCCGTAACGCCATTCCTAGTCAATGGCACCGGACCAGGTTCCTATTGCACGTCTATTGTTCGCGACCTAAGTGAATCCAAGATGGCAAACCTGAACTTTGGATTGATTGTTGAATCTGCTCCCAATCCGATGGTGATGATAGGGGAAGACGGAAACATCCAATTAGCTAATGGTCACTGCGAGTCCATGTTCGGCTACAAGAGCGGCGAGTTAATTGGTCAGCCAATAGAAACTCTCTTGCCAAACGGACTCGTGTCCGGTCGCTCAGCGTTGGGAGAGCAGAGCTCTACTCGCCTTGAAAGTCATACGCCAGGCTCCCTCCGGGAACTCACAGCCCGTCACAAGACTGGAACTGAATTTCCAGTAGAAGTGAGTTTGCACGCCCTTGACGTCGAGAGCCACAGATGGGTGCTCGCCTCGCTTACAGATATTACCGATCGCAAACGCACATTGCAGAACTTGCAAGAAAGCGAAGAGCGATTTCGCACCGTGTTTAACGATGCTCCGGCCGGCATGGCGCTGAGTTCCACATCGGGACGCTTTATCTTCGTCAATAAAGCACTATGCGACTTCCTCGGATACAACAGGAATGAACTGTCATCTAAGGACCTCCTTTCCATTACTTATGCTGAAGATAAGGACGAGACGTTGAAGCAGATCAATCAGCTTCTGGAGGGCGCAGCACCAGACGCGAGAATTGAAAAGCGATACGTGCACAAAGATGGGCAGGTGCGATGGGGTGAGGTGCGGAAATCTCTGATTCGTGATTCCCAAAGCGGCAAGCCGAGATACATAGTCTCTCAGATCGTGGATATCACTGAACGCAAGCGCATTGAAGAGGAGCTGCGTAAGAGAGAGACCGAGTTGAAAGAAGCGCAACGGCTCGCCCAGGTCGGGAGCTGGATTGTGCAGCGCGACAGTGATGTTGTGCAGTGGTCTGATGAAATGTTTCGCATTCACGGTCTAGATGCCAGTCTCTTACCACCGTCATTCAATGCACTGGCTCAATGTTTCACGGTCGAGAGCTGGCAACAGTTCAAAGTGACGACGAATAAGGCATGGCAAACTGGAATACTGGCTAGCAATGATTTGGAGCTGGTTCGCCCAGATGGAAGTCGGCGGTGGATATGCACTCGCGGCGAAACCGAGCGCGACGCGAGTGGGCAAATAGTTCGGCTTCGCGGCACGGCTCAAGACATTACTGACCGCAAACGAATGGAGCAGGCGTTGCGAGAGACGGAGGAGCGCTTTCGCACGATCGCCAACTCAGCCCCAGTACTGATATGGATGTCAGGTCCGGACAGGCTGCGCACTTACTTTAATCGGCGTTGGCTTGAATTCACGGGGCGCTCTTTAGAAGAGGAACTTGAGGACAAATGGACTGAGCGAGTTCACACAGATGATCTTGCCAGATTCTCGGACTCTTACAGACAGAGCTGCGATCAGCAGGTGCCGTTTACGCTCACATATCGCCTTAAAAGGCATGATAGTGAATATCGTTGGATTGTCGATAGCGGTGTGCCAAGGTTCAATCCTGATGGCGCGTTTGTCGGCTACATCGGCTCGTGCACAGACGAGACTGAGCGCCGAGCAGCCGAAGAGGTTTTGCGCAATGTCAGTAGAAAGCTAATTGATGCACAAGAGAAGGAGCGAAAGCGGATCGCGCGAGAACTTCACGATGACATTAACCAGAGGCTTGCCATGCTGGCGATTGAACTTCAGCAACTTGATTCACCGCCAATTTTTCAAACGCGGCGTCACGAGCGCATTGAGCGACTGCTTAAACGCACCACGGAAATAAGTTCTGATTTGCAAACCTTGTCACACGAATTGCATTCGGTGACTTTGGAGCACTTGGGTCTTGCCGCGGCCATGAGGAGTTTTTGTAATGATCTAGCTCGCCACCAGAAGGTAAAGGTCGAATTCATTGAGAGAGATTTACCCAGCACAATTTCCCCAGAGATTGCGCTTGCGCTGCTTCGCGTCCTGCAGGAGGGCGTGCACAACGCAGTGAAACACAGCGGAGTGCGAAGGGTCCAGGCGGAGCTACTAGGAAAACCTGGCGAGATCGAACTCACAATTCGGGACTTCGGCGTAGGCTTTGATCCTGAGCAGGCAAGCAAAGGTGAAGGTCTCGGCCTGCTGAGTATGCAGGAGCGCATTATTCCTTTGAAGGGAACTCTATCGATTGTCTCTAAGCCAAAACAAGGAACTCAATTGGCGGTGCGGATCCCGGTCCAGCTCACACCTTGACTGGCATCTCAATCGCGCTTAGGACCCGTACCTGGCGTTCTTCTTCTCAATGTTGGTTCATAGATCTTCCGCGGCCGATCGGCTCTTTGCGAGTTTCGAAGATCGACCAAATGCGTCTTTACTTCATCAAACTGTGAAGTATTCAGCACGTACGATTCTCGTTTTGGAAAGATCTTCGCAATCTCGAGTTGGCTTTTCTTGATGCGGCTATTGATGAGCGGATGCGTTGACAAGAGCCCGCCCCATTTTCCCGGATCCTTCTCCTCGGCGCTGGCCCGCTCGAGAAATGAAATAAATGCTTGCGGATCGTAGCCGGCCGCATACATGTATTCCAGACCGAGGTAATCAGCCTCTGCCTCAAAACCGCGTGAAAACTTCAACATTTCCATCGGTTTCGCAACATCAAAGACCAGGTGGACCGCTGTGCCTATCATCCCTCCGCCGGTTAGCGTGAGCGGCACTGACAGGAGTTCTAGCATATTCGACCGCGTCATTTGGCGCGTTGCGTGGCGAGCAGCGACGTGCGCGACTTCGTGCGCCATCACGCCAGCCAGTTCGGCTTCATCTTCGGCACTCAGAATGACACCATAATTTACATATAGAAAACCGCCAGGCAGCGTGAACGCGTTTAATTCATCGGAATCGACTACCTTGATCGTGAATGGCACTTTCGCGTCAGAATTCTTCACCAACAATTGGCCAACCTGATTTACATATTGTGTGACCAGCGGGTCGTCTAAGAGCTTCAGGTTTCCCTCGACCAGCGCAGAGTACTCCCTGCCCAAAGAGATTTCGCTTTCGAGCGAGTACCAGTTGCCGAAGCCCTTTTGACCGATATTTCGATGGCCAATTCGGCTGACGTCATCTTTTTGGTGAACATGCCCGATGGGCTGGGGATTGGTCGCTTCCGACACCAATACGGAAGGGGATATTGTTTGGGCCGGCACCAAGTTTGGGAGAAGCGGGGCCAATACAAGGAAAAGCAAGAATCGTGTTTTCATACCCAATGCGCCTCGGCATGAGTCGACAAACCAATGTTTATGTTGGTGTCGAGAGAATCGGGGATGAACTGATAAAACTGTCAGGGCATTTACGGCTGGCTACTTCTTGAAGCGCAAAGTCGCCTTGCGATCTAGCGACAAGAGGCGCTGTCTTGATATTGACCACCAGCTAGCATCGTGCCAAGAAACTGCCCGCAGCTTACGATTTTTTGATATTCAGGATCTTTCTCGAGAGCATCCGGAGTTAGCGAATAATTCGCTGTACTCATCGATTTGCGCGCGTCCACGAGCTTGCGTTTCCAGTGGTCGACTTGATTGAAGTGGTTGGTCAACAGTTGCAGCGCCTCCTGGTCGGAGTGACTCGAGGCATCCACGCTTGCGAGCCGAAGGCCCTCGGCTGCCCGATCATGAAAAACAACTAAGCGACTTCCATCTCCTGGCACGCCTCGCTGAACGGCATGAGCCATGGTAGTGTGCCAGTCCTTGATGAGTGCTAGATCCTGAACCGCCGCACTCATGAACGCTCGCGTCATTCTTTGATCGACCGGTGTGCTGGTGGAGACAGGTGTTGCTGGGGCCGGAAAGGTAAGGATTATCTGATCCCCCTGAAAACTTACGGAACCGTTGCCGATGCGGGCGAGCGACTCAAGATCGATGAACGATTGGTTATGTATGCGATAGATCACAGCCGTTCCGCTTTGGCCGTTTACGACCAAGGTGCGCGTCTGTAGCTCCGACTGTGCGACAGCTGCGGGCAACAGAGCCATAATTGCGCTGAAGGAAATCCAAGCGTATCGACGGTGAATGCACTGCATTGATGTACTACAATCGAACCGATCAACTCCTGGGTACTGGCAAAAATGGTAGGTCAATAACGAGCTGCCAGACCACTATCTGCGCATG
>Ga0126378_10003070_pt1 | contig 12565 bp, 9 predicted proteins | sample PanSoiMetPlot_23_FD_92587 | JGI IMG/M metagenome (GOLD analysis project Ga0126378, IMG submission 92587) | Tropical forest soil microbial communities from Panama - MetaG Plot_23 | ecosystem: Environmental > Terrestrial > Soil > Tropical forest > Bulk soil | place: Panama | collected 2016-02-17
CCTCTTCCGTGTCAGGGAAGCGCTCTCCCGCTGAGCTAACCGCCCGCGAGGCGGAAGCGGGAATCGAACCCGCGTACAGGGCTTTGCAGGCCCTTGCCTAAGCCACTCGGCCATTCCGCCACCTGCCGCTCGCCGCCAGGGGAGCGAGCTAAGGTGCCCGCAGAGGCCGCGCGGACTGTCTGGCAGTACTGCGCAGCAGTGCTGCAAACGGCCGTCCCTCAGACAGCCAACCAGCTATGAGACGGCGTCCGGCACCTCAGAGCGGACGACGGGATTCGAACCCGCGACCCTCACCTTGGCAAGGTGATGCTCTACCAGCTGAGCCACGTCCGCGCGACCACTCATCGACTCGATGGGCGGAACCGTGCCGCTCGCCGTAGCGGCACCGCGTTCAGAACTGTAGCCGATCCTAGCCGCCGAGCAAACTTGCCCCAGCTGTCGGCGTACCAAGGAGTAGCGAAGATTGCCAGGTCGAACTGGATGTGTCCAACCTCGGCCGTGATGGCAGGCTGTGAGCCATGCGAACAGTGACCGTCACCGGAGACCCCTTGACCGTCGACGATGTAGTCGACGTCGCGCTCGGCCGTGCGAGGGCCGTGCTTGGCCAGGACGTACCCGCCAGAATGCGGGCAAGCCTCGACGTTGTGACCGCGGCCATCCATGGTCCGCACGCCGTCTACGGCGTCAACACGGGGTTCGGCGCGCTCGCCGACACAAGGGTCGGTGTGCCCGACCTCGCAACGCTCCAGCGCGCCATCGTCATGTCCCACGCCGCTGCCGTCGGCGAGCCGCTCGACGACGAGACCGTGCGCGCGGTGCTGCTGCTGCGGGCCAGAACCCTGGCCGCCGGCTACTCGGGAGTCAGGCCCGACCTACCGGCCCGGCTGATCGAGATGCTGAACCTGGGCCTGTTGCCGGTGATTCCTGGCAAGGGCTCGGTCGGCGCCTCCGGAGATCTTGCCCAACTGGCGCACCTGGCACAGTCGCTGATCGGCGAGGGACGGCTGCGCGGCCCGGACGACGAGCCGGGCGGCCGACCCGCGGGCGAGGTGCTTGCCGAGCAGGGGATCGAGCCGCTGGTGCTCGCGCCCAAGGAGGGGCTGTCACTGGTCAACGGCACCGAGCCGATGCAGGCCCTGCTTGCCTTCTCCGTGCGCGACGCCGAACTCCTCGTCACGGCGGCCGACGTCGCATGCGCGCTGTCGGTCGAGGCGTTGCTGTGCACTAACCGCCCGTATGACGAGCGGGTGCAGGTGATCAGGCCCCATCCGGGCCAGCTGATCAGCGCGGCCAACCTGCGCGCGCTGCTGGCGGGGTCTCCGCTGATGGCCAGCCACCGCCATAGCACCCACGCCGTCCAGGACGCGTACTGCCTACGTTGCGCGCCGCAGGTGCACGGCGCGGTGCGCGACGTGCTCGGGTTCGCGAAATCGGTCGTCGAGACCGAGCTAGGGGCGATCGTCGACAACCCGGTCATCGTGCCCGACGGCGAGGTGATGACCACGGGAAACTTCCACGGCGAGCCGCTCGCCTTCGCGGCCGACATGCTGGCCATGGCCATCTCCGAGCTCGCCAGCATCAGCGAGCGCCGCGTCGACAGGATGCTCGACCCGGCGTTCTCGCGAGGGCTGCCCCCGTTCCTGGCTCCCGCGGCCGGCACCAACTCGGGCTACATGCTTGCCCAGTACACCGCCGCCTCGCTGGTGAGCGAGAACAAGGTGCTCGCCCACCCCGCGAGCGTCGACACCATCCCCACATCAGGCAAGCAGGAGGATCACGTCTCGATGGGCTGGACGGCGGTGCGCAAGTTGCGCGAGGTGGTAGCGAACGTGCGCAGTTGCCTGGCGGTTGAGATTTTGTGCGCAACGCAGGGCATCGGGCTTCGATCTGACATCGCCGTGCCGGCCGCGCCGGTGGCGGCTGTCCACGACCTTGTGCGAGCCGAGGTTCCGGCGATGGACGTTGACCGCGAGGTAAGTGACCAGATCATGGCCGTCGAGCGACTGATGCCCGATCTGTGCGCGGCGGCAGCGGCCTCCTGCGGCGGCCTGTCATAACGATCCGGAGCGTTGAACTCGCAATCCATCACCCGAGCGCATACGGTCGGTGGACATGGCGGTGTGGATGAACGGGGACTTGCTCCCCGACGACGACGCGAGAGTCTCCGTCTTCGATCACGGATTGGTGGTCGGCGACGGAGTGTTCGAGACGATCAAGGTTGCCAGCGGCACGCCGTTCGCTTTGACGAGGCATCTGACCCGGCTTCGCCGGTCGGCGCTGGGGCTCGGTCTGCCCGAACCTGACCTCGAGGCGATCCGCAACGGCGCCCGCGCGGTCATCGCCGCGTCCGGCGGGCCGCCGCTGGCCAGGTTGCGGGTCACGGTGACCGGTGGCAAGTCCCCGCTGGGATCTGAGCGAGGTGACGCGCCGGTGACCGCGATCGTGGCGATGGCCGAGCAGCCGGCCCCCGCGGCGTTCGTTGACGTCGTGACGGTGCCGTGGCCTAGAAATGAACGAGGTGCTCTCTCGGGCCTCAAGACGACGTCCTACGGCGAAAACGTCCGCGCGCTCGCTTACGCGGCCGAGCGCGGCGGCGGCGAGGCGATCTTCGCGAACACTGTCGGCCAACTGTGTGAGGGCACGGGCACGAACGTGTTCGTCGTCCGCGGCGGGCGGCTGCTCACCCCGCCGCTGCCTTCGGGCTGCCTGGCCGGGGTGACCAGGGCGCTGGTCATCGAGTGGGCCGATGCCGAAGAGGTGGACCTGCCGCTCGACGCGCTGGCCAGCGCCGATGAGGCATTTCTCTCTGGGACGACGAGGGACGTGCAGCCGATCAGGAACGTGAACGGGGTGGCGTTGCCGGCAGTGCCTGGACCGGTGACCAGAAAGGCTGCCGAGATATTTGCGCTGCGGTCGGCCGAATCGCCCGATCCGTGATGACGGCTGCGCCGTGGTTAATGGGATGCCCCATTAACCACGGCGCCGTGCCGTTTTACGCCTGCCAGAGAAGCTCGTCCAACTCGCTGTCGAAGTCGATGAAGTCGCCTTCCGAACCTGCGGGGATGATGCCGTAGGTGCTCCGCAGGAACTCGGAGGTGGCGCTCAGGGGTGCTTCGAAGTGCGCCTCGCCGAACGGTGACGAGAGCGCGATGTTCAAGATGTCCTCGTCCGAGGAGTCCTCGGGCCAGACTTTCACGTCGCCTTCGCCCGCAGGGGATTCGAGGCCGGTGGCGAGGAGTTCCCGTGCGAAAATCCACTCGACCGGCTCGTCGGTGCCGACATGGAACGACATCTTGATCGCGTATGGATCGTCGGCGCAGTAGTCGAGACTGGCGATAAGGGGGACCGCTCCGTGCTCGGGAACCACCAGGCTGAGGCCCAGCTCAGCGGAGACCGTAACGCTGTTCATCATGGGGTTCTGACCTTTGCCTAGTCGCATACGGAACAACCGTCATGCGTGATTGGTGCGGTTGCCATCGGATCTGATGGACATTGGTCCCGCGGAACTGTTGCCTTGGGGGAGGATTCCGCGATACCGACCGCTCGTAACCTCGGTCACTGATCACCAAAACGCCTGTGACCTGGTCAAACGCTTCAGACAACTGAACGCCGAAATTCGCGTGAAGTGTTCCTGTGACCTGCTCTTACACAGTGTGACCTTCATCTCACTCACGGTGGCGTCAAGTTCAGGTATAATCTGCGCCGCCTTCGAGCGCGCCTGCTGGCCAGCGCTTCTGCGGTGCCGCGCCGGGGTTCCATGCGCTAGTCTGTGATGGCCCTTCGGCCGGGCTGCGGCCAGGGCACGGGCGATTGGCTCAGCGGGAGAGCGCCTCGTTCACACCGAGGAGGTCACTGGTTCGATCCCAGTATCGCCCACAAGGAAAAAGCCCAGGTCACGCTTCTTCCCCGGCATCTCCCGGCAGGCTCGGAGCAGGCCGGTACAGCACTCCCGTACAGCAGCCAGTTTTCCGGCGGGCCGGGATCAAGCCGCGAACTCGCGGTTGCACAGACCGCAGACGACGGGCCCGACCGCGAGGACCCGGGCTGCGGCGCGAATCGGCCGGGGTGGCTCACAGCCGCGCCGGGCCGTCACGTCGGTGCCGTGCTGGGCCTCGTCTGTTGCGCCGCTGAGCGTTTGCCCGAGCTTCCTGAGCGCCTCACGTGTGGCCTCCGACGTGGCCTCGGTGTAGATCTCCATCGTCACGTTGATGCGGCTGTGCCGGAGGATCTGCATGGCCACACGCGGGTGGACGTCGAGGGCGGCCAGTAGGGTGCCGCACGTCTTGCGGGTGCCGTGCACGGTGATCCGCCGGACGTCTGCCTGGCCGATCCGGTGGTCAAAGCTCCGGGTGAAGTTCCTCGGCTCAATCGGCGTGCCGTAGCGCGTGGTGAAAACCAGCCCGGTCTCTGTCCACCGGCCCGGCCTGCGGTCGTTCTGGGCCTGCCGGTCGTCGTCCTGCTGGGCCTTCCTGAGCCTCAGAGCGGCTACGCAGATGTCAGGCAGGGGGAGCGGGGACTCGGAGGCTTCGGTCTTGAGCAGCTCGCGGCGCAGGAGCTGGCGGCCGACGCGCTGGAGCTGCTCACCGACATAGAGCTCTCCGGCCTCCAGGTCAACCAGCTCCCATGTTAGGCCCAGGACCTCGCCCTTGCGCAAGCCGAGCACGAGGACCAGGACGTAAACGGCGTACAGCGGATCATCTGCCGCCCTGGCGTTCTCAAGGAAGTACCGGGCCTCGTCCGAGGTCCAGGGCTTGACCTTCCGCGTCCTGCCGGGCTTGGACACCCGGACCAGTGCGGCGACATTCCGGGGTATCAGCTCTTCGCGGACAGCGTTCGACAGGCCCGCCCGCAGGACCACCAATATGTCCTGAGCGGTGCGTTCAGAGATCGTCTGGTAGCAGCATGAGCCGATCGCGCAGCATCGCCGCTTCTCCGGCGTTCGGCGCGCGTCCTTGCCCTGGGCGCAGCACTGGCACGCCTGGCGTATCTCGTTCAGCCACGCGCGGACCTGGCGCATGCTCAGCTTGTCCAGAACGATCGAGCCCAGGCCCGGGACGATATACAGCCGCGAGTGGATCTCGTAAGTGTTGACGGTGTGAGGAGCATAGTCAGGCTCAACGACCACCTCAGCGAGCCAGTAGCGCCAGTATTCGGCCACGGTCAGGGACTTCGTGGGGACCCGGCCCGATCGCGCGGCGGCGTGCAGCTTCAGCCACTTCTCGTGTGTTTGCTCGCGGGTCTTGCCGTACACCCAGCGGCGTTTGCGCTCGCCGGCCGGGGTGGTGACCCAGACGTAGGCCGCGTAGCCGCTGCGGTAGGGGAAGATCGACCCCTCCCGGTTGGCGCGACGCCGCGGCCTGACGGTCACTGAAGAATCTCGGATTCGCGTTCGAGCAGGTCGATGTAGGCGCGGATGGCCGATGCTGTCACGAACGTGGACCGGCCTTCCTTGACGATGCGCAGCCGGCCACAGTGGATCAGGTCGTAGATCTTGTGGCGGCTCATCCCGCCCAGCATGGCCATGACCTCGGGGATCTTGTACAGCACCTGTTCGGGTACCGGGTGGGCTGCGGTGGTCATGTCTGGGGCTCCTTGCCTGTCAGGCGCATGATGCACCGATCAGGGGCAAGATCGCAGACTGCAAGATCACGAACAGCTGGTTCGGTCCTTCTGTGCGCTGTGCCGCGCCACCAGCACGCCCCGTTGACCAGCGCGGCGTACCAGCACCGTCGCCGGGAAAGCGGCGCGGACAGCATGATCGGGATGCAGGCGCACGAGACCCTCGCGCAGCTTGCCGGGCTGGGATACGTCGGCCAGGCACCCGGCCGGGAGCCCGCCCGGTGGCGGCTCGCTGCGGGCGGCCGGGCGGGGGCCGGCCATCCGTAGTGGCCGCCGGGTTGCGGTCCGTGAGCGCGGCGTCGATTCATGGCCGGGCGCGGCTTCGCTGTCCCGTGACACACGGCCCGCTTACCGAGAGTCCACCGGGAGGCGGAGCAGCAGATCGCTGCGGTGGCGGAACATTACCCCGCTCGACGACCCGGACCGCCAGCCGAGCGCGACCCCGTCGCCGCGGCCGCTGCGCAGCCAGTACTGGCCGAACAGCACATCGGTAACCTCGGCGCGCCCGCCGTCGTCGAGGATAAGGACGTCGCCCACGCGGATGTGCTCGGCGGCGACAGGCACGACCGCGCCGGAAATCCGGCCGGCAGCGTCGTCGCAGCCTGTTTCGCCGCGCCCGGGTTGAGCGGGATGATTCGTCATAGCCGAGGCTCCGTCTCGGTCAGGGCCCGGGTAGCGGTGTGCTCGCACCGTCCGGGCCCGCTTGATGTGGCGGCTTCCAGCGTAAGCCGGGATGTCAGTTGACGTCTAGAGACATCCCTTAACGTGAGCGGCCCTGACCAGGCATCTAGCGTTGTCTTCCGTGTCTGACCTGGACCCCGACAGCCTGACCCCGCTCTACGAGCAGCTGGCGACCGTGCTGCGCGAAGAGATCGACGCAGGCCGCATCACGTCACGGCTGCCATCGGAGACGTCGCTCGTCCAGCAGTACGGCGTCAGCCGGGGCACCGTCCGCCGGGCCGTCGCGCTGCTTATCGACGTCGGCTACGCGCAGGTCAGCCGCGGCCGCGGCACCTTCGTCACCAAGCGATGACCGGCGCGCCAGCCGCATCATGGTCCCCGCACGAGGAGCCCGGTCGCTCTCCGTTATCGCTCCCGCCCCCTGGGCCGCACCCGGACGGACTCGATATGCATCAGCAGACGGACCGTCAGCGTTGTCGTCTGGGCCGCGCCGGAACGCGCATTATGTGGCCCGACGGACCTGATTCGCGGGCCGGCGGCCTGCTGGCGGCATCGGCGGGCGCGACCGGGGTCCTCGGGCTTATGGCGGAGGAGCATCCCCCGGCCCACCGGACTGCGGATTTTCGTCGACCCATCAGCTGTCGCGAGCACCCGGGGCGGCTCCGCGGCAAGCTTCCGGGCCATTTCTGCCAGCCCCGGCGACGGCTGCTGTTCGCCAGGCCGATGGCGATGGGCCATCACTGATTCGGTGCCAACTCCCTTACCGCGTCTGTCCGGCAGCCCGGCGATCGCCGTCAGGCACGCCGGATGGCACTGAACACGCCTGCCCGCCGGGAGTTTGCCGCCCTCTCCGCAGACCGGTGTCCGCGGTGTTGTCAGGGGTTGACTGAGGTGAGCCTTCGCCAGCGGGTGCCGTTCCAGCGTTCGATCAGCGTGAGCAGGTCGGCCTGGCCGATGGCGATGCAGCGGCGCGGCGCGGGGCAGGACACGTCGCTGAAGCTGCGGCCGCCGGTCCGGGTGCGACGCCAGGTGCGGCCGTTCCACCGCGCGGCGAGGTGTGGGCCGACCGCCATGCAGCTGGTGGCGCGCGCGCAGGACAGGCCGCTGATGCCGACGCGGCCGGGCATCGCCAGGAGGCGCCATTTCTTCCCGTTCCACCAGGCGGCGAAGTTGTGGCGGGCCCCCTGCGCACCGGTGTAGGTGCCGGCCGCCATGCAGCCGGACCGGGGGACGCACGAGACGAGGCTGAAATACCGGGACTGGCCGGGGTCCGGGCTGGGCAGGATCCGCCACCTGGTGCCGTTCCAGGCCTCGGCGAGGGTGAAGTCGGGGAACCCGGTCTCCGGATCGTAGTAGTACGCGCCGGCTCCCAGGCAGCGCGCGGGGCTTGTGCAGGACACGGTCAGGCCGGCGGAGGCGGCGTCTGCGGGGACCGGGAACGGCACGGGGCTCCACCCGGTTCCCCGCCAGACAAACGTTGTCCCTTGGGAGCGGCCGCCGCCGCCGCCGTTGGTCATGCAGAAGGACGCGGTCGCGCACGATACCTGCTGGTTGGTGCGGCTGTGCTTGACCGGCGTCCACCTGGTGCCGTCCCACGTGGCCGAGGCCGACCCGCCGAATTGGCCGGTGCCCATGCAGAACGAGGAGCTGACGCACGAGACGCCAACAATGAAGCCGCCCAGGCCCGGCCGGTTCGCCAGCCGCCAGGTCGTCCCGTTCCACGCCTCAGCCAGGGTCTTGATGTCGTCCGACGTGGAGAGGTAGCTTCCGGCCGTCAGGCACCGGGAGATCGTCGGGCACGAGATGCCGGTCAGCGATTCCACCTGGTGCGTGCGCGCCGGGCGCCAGCGGCTGCCGTCCCAGGCTTCGGCGAAGCCGGCGAAGCTGCCGAGGCTGCCTTCCGAGCCGACGGCCAGGCACCGGGCCGGGCCTGCGCATGCGAGGCCGGCGATATGGGTCTCGCCGCCGCTCGGGCTCGGGATGGGCAGCTGGGTCCAGCTTGTGCCGCCGTTCCAGCGGTCGGCGAACAACGAAGTGCCCTCCCCGCCGACGACCATGCAACTGGCCGGCGAGGTGCACCAGAGGCCGTCCAAGGGGAGGAACGTTTGCGGTGCCGGCATGGTGAGCACCGACCACGTGCTGCCGTCCCAGACTTCGACGGACGGGTTGACCGCGAACCCGGCGGCCATGCACGCGGTGGCGCTGGTGCAGGACACGGCGCCGAAGGCGTGCGGCCCGTTCTGGGGGTCGGTGGTCCCCAGCAGGGTCCAGGTGCTGCCGTCCCATGACTCGGCCAGCGTGTGAACGGTGAAGGTCCCGCTGGCGGTATTGAACCGGCCGGTGGCCATGCACGCGTTCGCGGCCGGGCAGGAGATGCCGGCGAAGCTGCTGCTGACCGCGCCCGGCGGGACGATCACCGGCAGCGCAGTCCAGGCGGCGCCGTTCCACTGCTCTGCAATGGCGCCGTCGGCCAGCGACCCGGTCTGGCCGTCCCCGACGGCGATGCACCGGGACGGGCTCGTGCAGGCCAGGGCGGTCAGGGTTTCCCGCGCCGGCGCGGCCGGCGGCGGCAGCGTCTGCCACGCAGTGCCGTTCCACGCGTCGAAGATCGGATCGCCTGCCGGGTCGTCGCCGACCGCCAGGCACCTCGTGCTGCTGGGGCACGACACCGCGGTCAGCGACGCGCCGGGCAGCCGTGACGGGGTGGCCAGCACCCGCCACGTCGTGCCGTTCCAGGTCTCGCTCAGCGGGCTGGCCGCGTCCGACGGCCCCAGGTTGTAGCCCACCACCATGCACACTGTTGCCGACGGGCAGGACACCCCGGTAAAGAAACGCTCCGCCGGCGGCGGGCTGCCCGCCAGCGCAGCACCCGGTGCCGGGATGGCCGCAGCCGCCGGGGCGGCCATCCAAGCCACTGCGCCAACTGTCACGCTCACCGCTGCGACGATGGGCCGGCTGCGCCTTCCGATCCGCGTCTGGTTCATCTGTCACACCACCGCCCGGCAGGGGCCTTCACTGCTGCCGGAACCCGCCCCGCCGCAAGGTCCCGTTGGATGGACGCCTCAACTGCCGTCCAGGTTGACCAGTGGTGAGCCGCGCGGGGTTCCCCTGGAAGGCCGCAAGCGCCGAAATGGTCAATCCGCGCCGACAACATACGGCCACGTACCCCGGCAGGCCCGTCCTCGCCCCCATGATCGGCCGCCGCTTGCAGGCGTCAAGCTCGTTCGTCCTCGCCCGCGCCCTGACGGGCGCAACCGCTGCGGGCGCTCCAGCTTGACCCCGGCCACGAGGGCGGCACGAGACCGGCAGCTGCGAGGAAAGCCAGCACAATAGGCCGACCCGGCAATCCGAAACAGGTTACCGGGCTGGCCAATTACGCCCTATTGACAAAAGGGTTCCCCATGGGTGGTTCTTCTGCGCTCTGGCGAGGCTGGTGCGCAGGGCTTTGTGACGGCCGCTGCGGATTCGCGCAGGTCCCTTGGCTGTTGGGGAACGGGCCGATCTTTCATCACCGCGGCGCTGCCGGGGCGCCGTGCGGGGCCGCGATCGGATGGCCGGGCCGGCGCCTGGCCGGCGCCGTGGGGAAGGCCGGCGGCCGGGCCTGGCGGGGTCAACCGGCGGCCGCCGGTCGGCGTCTAGGTGACGAGGAACGATGACCCGTTCGCCGCCGGGAGTCCGGTGCGGCGGGCGGGCAGGGACGGGGAAGCCGATGCGTGCTATCGGGAGCCTGCGGCCGCGCGGCCGGGGCGTCCGCGCGCTTGCCGCCGCGGTCACGGCGGTGATGGCGGGGATGACCGCGGGGCTCTGGCCGCCGGTGGCCGGGGACGCTGCGGCGGCCGGGGTGACCAGGGTGGCCGGCTCGTGGGGCCGGGCGATCAAGGTGCCCGGCCTGGGGGCCCTGAACACGGGCGGGCTCGCCGAGGTCATGTCGGTGTCGTGCGGCTCGGCGGGCAACTGCGCGGCGGGCGGGTTCTACTTCACGCGGACGGCCGGGCATGGGTTCGTGGCCGTCGAGCGGGACGGCGTGTGGGGCCGGGCGGCCGAGGTGCCCGGCCTGGCGGCCCTGAACACGGGCCGGGACGCCCGGGTCTTCTCGGTGTCGTGCGGCTCGGCGGGCAACTGCGCGGCCGGCGGGTTCTACACCGACAGCGGCGGCGGCCACCAGGGGTTCGTGGCGGTCGAACAGCACGGCGTCTGGGGCACGGCGATCGAGGTGCCCGGCCTGGCCGCGCTGAACACGAACAGGGACGCCGAGGTGTTCTCGGTGTCGTGCGCATCGGCGGGCAACTGCGTGGCCGGCGGGAAATACGTAGGCGGCTCGCACCTGCACGGGTTCGTGGCCGGCGAGCGGAACGGCGTCTGGGGCAAGGCGGCCGAGGTGCCCGGCCTGGCCGCCCTGGACGGCGGCGGGGACGCCACGGTCTTGTCGGTGTCGTGCGCCTCGGCCGGCAACTGCGCGGCCGGCGGGTCCTACCACATCGACCATCACCACCAGGGGTTCGTGGCCGACGAGCGGAACGGCCGCTGGGGCACGGCGATCGCGGTGCCCGGCCTGGCCGCCCTGAACACCGGCGGGCAGGCCATCGTGAACACGGTGTCGTGCGCCAAGGCGGGCAGCTGCGCGGCCGGCGGGGCCTACCGGGACCGCCATTTCCACTCCCGGGCGTTCGTGGCCGTCGAGCAAAACGGCGTGTGGCGCCGGGCGATCGGGGTGCCCGGCCTGGGGACCCTGAACAAGGGCGGGAACGCCCAGGTCACCTCGGTGTCCTGCGGCGCGGCGGGCGACTGCGCGGCCGGCGGGAATTACCTGGACCAGCACGGCCACGAGCAGGGGTTCGTGGCCGCCGAGCGGCACGGCCGGTGGGGCCAGGCGATCGCGGTGCCCGGGCTGAGGGCCCTGAACACGGGCGGGCTCGGCGGCGTCACCTCGGTGTCGTGCGCCTCGGCGGGCAACTGCGCCGCCGGCGGGGGCTACAACCGCCGCGGCCTGCAGGGGTTCGTGGCCGTCGAGCGGAACGGCCGCTGGGGCACGGCGATCGAGGTGCCCGGCCTGGCCGCCCTGAACACGGGCGGGAACGCCCTGGTCCAGTCCGTGTCGTGCGCCCCGACCGGCACCTGCGCGGCCGGCGGGGACTATGCCGACGCTCCCGATAACTTCCAGGGATTCGTCGTGAACCAGACCGGGTAAGGCACGCGCAGGCCTGGCACCCGCCGTCCCAGCACCCGGGCCAGGACGATCACCGCTGCCGCGCAACCTAGCGCGGGTCTTGATAGGCGGCGGCCGGCACCAGCGGCGGCGACGCGGTGGGCGGTTTGCCCGGCTGATCACGCCGAACTGGGCGATCTGCGCATCGTCAGGCCTGCAGTCGGCGCCGCGCTCAGCCGCTCCGATTCGGCGATCCGGCGGAGAACTGGTGCGGCGCTGATTGCGTTCACCGACTCGCCATCCACGCGCGACGCCTCGTATGCCGGTCATTAATTGAGACAGGCCCACGCGTCACTCAGGCCGTCCGCTGGACACCCGTTGACGGACAGATTGGCTGAGCGGATGACAAGTGCATGGGCTCGGCGCTCGTGTCAGTGCTTCGGTTGCGGCTCGTCAGGTGACGCAGCGGCGTATTGCCGCCCCGGGCTGATCGGCGTGGATGCTGCCTGGTGCTCAGCGTTATGGCGCGGGCCGCCGGGTGGTGCGAGTATGGGCTCGCTGCGTGCCTGGCCGGCCCCGCTTCATGTGGCCGCTGCGGTTGTTAGAGGTGGGGTTGATGAGGCGAGTTCGGATGCTTACCGCGGTCGCGGTGGCGGGGTTGGGCTCGGTGCTGCTGACCGGTGCCGGCCCCGCGGTGGGGGGCGTGCCGTCGGCCGGGGCGGGCGGCTGGGACAAGGCGATCGAGGTGCCGGGCACGGCCGCCCTGAACACGGGCGGGGCCGCCGCCATTGTCTCGGTGTCATGCGCGGCGGCGGGCGGTTGCGCGGCGGGCGGGCAGTACAGGGCCTTGCACCACCACTTTCCGGCGTTCGTGGTGACCGAGGCCAACGGCCGGTGGCGGAAGGCGATCGAGGTGCCCGGCACGGCCGCGGTGAACACGGGCGGGGACGCCGCCATCGAGTCGGTGTCGTGCCCGGCGGCGGGCAGCTGCGCCGCGGGCGGGTACTACATCGACGGCTCCGGCAGCGAGCAGGCGTTCGTGGTGACCGAGGCCAACGGCCGGTGGCGGAAGGCGATCGAGGTGCCCGGCATGGCCGCCCTGAACGCAGGCGGGCTCGC
>Ga0126378_10003071_pt1 | contig 12563 bp, 9 predicted proteins | sample PanSoiMetPlot_23_FD_92587 | JGI IMG/M metagenome (GOLD analysis project Ga0126378, IMG submission 92587) | Tropical forest soil microbial communities from Panama - MetaG Plot_23 | ecosystem: Environmental > Terrestrial > Soil > Tropical forest > Bulk soil | place: Panama | collected 2016-02-17
CTACGCCCGACGAGAAGCTGATCATCGCTTGCAGGAGTGACGCCGCGGTGGCCGTGTCGCCGCCGGCGATTCCGGACTCGGCGCGCTCGCCGGACAGGACCGGCCAGAGGTGCCCGGTTCCCTTGCCGGTCGGCGCCCACGGCGCGCCCACGGTCGTGCACGAGGTCTGGCTCGGCTGGTAGCAGTCCCCGTACCCGTCCGCGCTGCCCTGCGCGGCCGACGTGCCGTACCGGTAGTAGCCGGCGCCGCTCGGTGTGGACACAGAGATCTGCTTGTCAAGGACGGCGAGCGAGGCCTGGACGTCGGGATCGCTGATGGGGAGTTCGCCGAGCCGGACCAGTTCCTGGAAACCGCCGTCGACGACGGCCCGCTGGTCCGCAGTCGGCCCGCCGTTCCCGAGGTTGTAGGCGATTGCCGCGTTGGGGTCGCCCGTCTTGGACAGGCGGATGAAGTAGTCGGGCCCGTAAGGGCCGCTGGTCGTCACCGTCCAGCTCTTGACGGAGCGCTGGAAGTAGTCCGCGGTGGCCTGGTAGACCTGCGCCCTGGTGCTATCGCCATTCTTGGCGGCGATGACAGAGGCGGCCGTGAGCCCGGCGATCTCAGCGGCGATAGTGGACGGCGAGAACCCGGTTTGCTCCTCCCACCGTTCGACCCCGAACGATGGCCCGTGCGCGACAAGGAAATCCGCAGCGGGCCGGATATGGTCCTGCCAGAGCGCATTGTCCCCGCCCAGGCCGGACTGGAGCGCCATGATGATGGGGTAGGACGTCTCGTCCAGCTGGGTGCCGCCGGTGTCAGGAGCGGGCTTGCCGTTGAGCAGCGAATTGCGCGGCAGTGACCCGTCGGCCTGCTGCTGCCGGTCGAACAGGAACAGAGTGGCCGCCTGGGCTGTGGCAGTGTCGCCGTCGGCGAGCAGCCCGGTGAACGCCTCGTACAGGTCCCTGGCGAACACCTCGCGGTACGAGCCGAAGTAGGCGGGCTCCCCGCCGGAGAAATCCCCGGCCGGCACCGACTGGCCCCACGGGCTGGCCAGCGACGCCACGATCGCGCCCGGGTAGGTCTTGTCCTCGCTTGCCTTGATGACATTCGCGGACAGGTAATAGCGGGACTTGAGCAGGGATGCCTGGCTGGGCGACAGGCCAGGGAAGTGCAGCGGTGGCGGCCGCAGGTGCGCGTCGTAGCCGAGCCAGCCTGACACGTACTGAGCTTCGACAAAGCCGAACGGCCGGCTCACGGAGCCGGCGGCGGTCGCGACGGCCTGTGCCTGCGTGCGGCCGAAGCCTAGCGCCAGGGTCACCGAGCCACCCGGCCGCGGCGTCAGCTCCTCCGTGGCCACGATGTGGCCGTCGGGAGCTGAATCGTATGGCGAGAGAGCATGAGCCGAATCGAGTTGGGTGAAGCCGTCGCTCGTGGTGCCCGCGTACCCGACGCTGGCGTCCGGGGAGGGCACGCTGGCGTCCAGAGCCATGTAGGTCGGCGCCGCATAGTCGCGATTGCCGGCGTTGGTGACGGTGCTGGTGCTGTCAATCACCGGTACCGGGGACCCCGTGGATGTGTCGACCACTCCCGAGTTGGCCCCCGCGTTCTGGCTGCCGCCGCCCCCGTTGCCGTTCACGTGTGCGTCGAGGCGCGCGTATAGGTGCAGGCTGGCCAGGCGGGTGCCTGTACCGGGCAGGGCCCGGAGCCTGGTGTGCATCAGTACGGTGTCGCTGACGGGGTCGGTGACGTACGTGGTGATGATCTGGTAGCCGTGGGGGGAGTCGGTCGCGGTGACAGTGCAGGCCATACCGGTGGAGTCAGCCGCCACCGTGTACGTCATGTCACGCGTCTGCAGACTGGTGAACGTGGATCCATCGGTGACGACGTACTGCAGCGTGCTCACATTGGTGTTGTCGATGGTGGGCTCGTAGACGTCGGAGAGTACGCCGTTCGCTACCGTGTACCAGACCTTGGACGCCGTCTGCGCAGCCGTGCCCACGCAGTCCTTGCGGGCCAGGTCGAAATAGGACTGCGTCCCTGGTGCCCCAGGGGCGACGGCCGCGCCGGTGGCTGGGCTTGCCGCCGCGGCGGTGCTGCCAGTAGTGAGCGCCAGCACGGCCGTGAGCGTCGCACCGCACGCTAAGAGCGTGATACGTGGCCGGGGGAGCAGGGCTTTGGACTGCATCTCCACCTCCAGGCGGACGGCCTCGTTACGCGGTGCGGGGTGCAGGGTGCGACGTCACCGGCGGCCCCCAGCCGAGCGTCCCGCCGCGGTCTGCTCGTGTCAATGGCGAGCCCGAGCGGCGCCCAGGTCACGAACTGGTCGGCCGTCGTGTCGTACATCGGATGACTGAGTGCGGATGCGAGGTGTAGCCCGTTGCCGAAGCCTCCGCCGCAGCGTGAGTCGGCGGACCGATAGAACGCGATATAGCTTGACTAGAACTCGCGATATTACTTATCGTTGGGTGGGGATCGGAGCGCGCTGACAGCCATTAACTCGGTTGACCTCGGCCGTGGCGCGACAGGTAGGTTCTTGAGGCGGACTGTTCTGGAGGGTACGGGGTGACGGAGTTCAATACTGACGCGGCCATCTGGGTTGAGGGCCTGACGAAGTCGTTCGGCGAGGTGCAAGCGCTGCGAGGCATCGACCTCGCGGTGCCGCGCGGGACGGTGCTCGGGGTTCTCGGCCCGAACGGTGCTGGCAAAACCACGGCCGTGCGGATTCTTACGACTTTGCTGCAGCCTGACCGCGGTCGCGCGCTCGTGGAGGGTCGCGACGTGGTGCGCGAGCCCGCGGCGGTGCGCCGCCTGATCGGGCTGTCCGGGCAGTCGGCGGCGATTCAGGAGGAGCTCACCGGCCGGGAGAACCTCGAGATCATCGGCCGCCTCTATCACCTGAGCAAGCCGCGGGCGCGTGCCCGCGCGGTGGAGCTGCTTCAGCGATTCGACCTCATGGACGCAGCGAACCGCCTGGCCAAGACTTACTCGGGCGGAATGCAGCGCCGACTCGATCTGGCGGCGAGCCTGGTCGGCGATCCGCGCGTCCTGTTCCTCGACGAGCCGACAACAGGCCTCGACCCGCGGTCCCGGCTCGGCATGTGGGACATCATCCGGTCGCTTGTCGAAGGCGGGACCACGCTGCTGCTGACGACGCAGTACCTGGACGAGGCCGACGAACTCGCGGACCAGATTGTCGTGATCGACCACGGGCTGGTCATCGCGGCAGGTACGGCGGAAGAGCTGAAGAGCCGGGTGGGCGGCGACGTGCTCGAGTTCACCGTGCCGGACCGGTCGCGGATCGTAGACGCCGTCGGTGCGGTGGCGCGCCTCGGTGAAGGCGAGCCACACGCCGACAAGGAGACCGGGGTGGTCTACGTGGGAGTCGGGGGACGCGGATCTGACGCGCTCATCGACGCGGTGCGCGGCCTGGACGCGGCCGGGGTGCGCACGCATGGGCTGGCGCTTCGGCGGCCGTCACTGGACGACGTGTTCCTTGCGCTCACCGGGCACGCAGCCGAGGAAGACGGCCAGGGTACGGGTGCCGGAAAGCGAGGCGCCCGGGGCCGAGGACGTGGCCGCTCCGGCCGCGGCGGCAATGACGGAGGCAGCCCGGACGGCCGGTCTAGTGGCGGCTGGCGCCGCGGCGGGACCGAGTCCGAGTCTGCAGTGTCGAGGAGTGCGTCATGACCGCCGCGACCGCCACCACACTCGCGCCGCTGGGCGACCCGGGCCTGGCCGTCCGGTCCCGGTGGGCGATCAGCGACACGATGGCGCTCACGCGGCGAAACCTGCTCGTCTGGTACCGCGTCCCTGCGTACATCTTCTTCACCGTGATCCAGCCGGTCATGTTCGTGCTGATGTTCCGGTATGTGTTCGGCGGAGCGATCCACGTGAGCGTGCCCGGCGGATACGTCAACTTCCTGATGCCGGGGATCATCGGTCAGACCGCGGCGTTCGCCTGCTTCGGCACCGCGATCGCGCTGGCGCAGGAGCTGCAGAAGGGCGTAATCGACCGGCTGCGGTCCATGCCGATGGCGCGCTCGGCGGTGCTGACCGGACGCCTGGTCGCCGATACCCTCCGGCTGACGGTCACGATCCTGATCGTCGTCGGCGTCGGTTACGCCGTCGGTTTCCGGTTCCTGAACGGCGTCGGCCCTGCGATCGGCATGGTGGTCCTCGCCATCGTGCTCGGGATGGCGTGCTGCGTCATCTCGGCGTACACCGGGCTCGCCATCAAGGACGAGGAGTCGGTGCAGTCCTTCGGGCTGATCTGGCTGTTCCCGCTGACGTTCCTGAGCTCGGCGTTCGTGCCGATCTCGTCCATGCCGGGCTGGCTGCAGGCGTTCGCGAACAACCAGCCGGTGACGTTCATCATCGACACGATGCGGGCGTGGGCGCTCGGCTTGCCTGTCGGCGACAACCTGTGGAAGAGCATCGCCTGGCTCGCGGGGATCTTCATCGTGTTCCTGCCGCTGGCAGTGCGCGCCTACAAGCGCGCTAGCTGACACGCCCCGGACTCGGTCAGGCGGCGAATTTCGATCTCGCGGAGACTTCTGCGCACCGCGAGCGCAGAAGTCTCCGCGGTTACTGGAATGCGCAGTTCAGCCGCCGAAGCGTGGCGGTTTCGATTTCGTGCGGGATCCTGTTCCGTGCCGAGCCTGGGCGGTGAGGCAGCGCCGAGCTGATGTCCCGGGTTAGCGTCGGTTCATGGCTTCGCTGCCGGACAGCGCCAGGGCCGTGCTGGAGTCCGCCGCCCCGGCTCACCTCGTGACCCTCAACCCCGACGGCAGTCCCCAGGTGACCGTGATCTGGGTGGGTCTCGACGGCGACGAGATCGTCGCGGGGCATCTGCCCGATCACCGCAAGCTGCGCAACATCCGGCGCGATGGCCGCGTCGCCCTGTCGCTGGAAGCGGGCACCGTCAACAGCGCCGGGCTGGCTGAGTACCTCGTTATCTACGGCACCGCCCGCGTCACCGAAGGTGGCGCGCCCGAGTTGCTCCAGCGGCTTGCGCACACCTACCTCGGGCCGGACGTCCGGTTCCCTCCGGGGGACAACCCGCCGCCCGGCTACATCACGCGCATCACGGTGGAACGGGTGGCAGGCGTCGGGCCGTGGGCTGGCGCGCAGTGAGGTCGCCCGCAGCCGGGAAATTAGGGGAACGGGGTTGTTTGCCGCCGATCCGCTCGGGTACCTCGCGGCCGCCGGCAACGCGCGAAGTGGCTGCGAGGTGAGAGCGGTGGCAGATCTGGTACCGGTGCGGCGTGGCTCGACAGCGCCCGCGCGCAGGGACGACGAGCTGCGGTCGCAGGCGGAGCTGCAGCCGAGTCGCGAGATCTACTCACCCTTACTCTCGCCGTTCGCCGAGTTCGACGAGCTGTGGAATCGCGTGGTGAGCCGGTTCTTCGCGCCAACGCTCGCCTTCGCGAACTGGTCGCAGGACTGGCGGCCGGCGGTCGATCTCGAGGAAACCGAGGACGCGTGGATCTTCGAGATGGAACTGCCCGGCGCGAGGCGCGAGGACATCGAAGTTGAGGTCAGCGAGAGCGAGCTGAGCATCAGCGGCACGATCGAGGAGCGCGAGCGTGTCGGCGTCGTCCGGTATCGCGCGCGACGCAGCGGCACCTTCGAATACCGCACGTCACTTCCCGCCGGGGTCGACGTCGGCAAGGTCGACGCCCGATTCGACAACGGCCTGCTGACGGTCCGGGTGCCGCGCCCGGAGCGATCCAAGGCGCACCGCATAAAGATCAACTAGACCCGGCGTCGCGCGCGTCCGCCCGCGCGTGGCGTCCCAGGGCGCACGGCGTCACGGCCGCGAAAATCCCCCCTTCGGCGGCCGTGGCGTCGTGCTGTTCCTTCAGGTGGGCGGCCGGCTTACCGGCGGCTTGCCCAGGTGTTTCCCCGGTTCCCTTATCGGTCCCGTCGCGCCCGATCCTGCCTCTCGCGCGTCCTGCGCTCGCCTAGTGTCCGAACCCTGACCTGACCGGACCTGGCCGCGAGGAGGTGGCGCGCTGCGTCCCGCAGACATGAGGCCCGTCGCCGAGGGCACAGCTGAAACAGACACGCCGTCTGCGTTAGCGGATCGGTACGCGCGGCTGCCCGACTGGCATCCTTCGTCTCCCCGGTATCCGCGGGAAGGCGCCGACAGTCGGCCGCTCAGCGACGCCGAGCACGCCGGGCACGTCGCCGACGTCAGAGCCCGGCTCGCCGACGCCGCGGCCACGGGCATCGACACCAGGGTCGTCTACACCATCGACCGCGAGCACGAAATCTGGTCGGACGAGCGGGATGCCCGGCACGACGCGCTGATCGACCATCTGTACGCGCAGGCCGCATCCGTGCCGTGGGAGCACCGCGCCGTCATGGCCGGCGGCCTGCCCGGCGCGGGCAAGACGACGGTCCTGACCCAGCACGCTGGCCTCGAGGTGGCCGGCTACCTGGTGATCAACCCAGACCTCATCAAAGAGGAGATGGCACGTGCCAGGCTGCTGCCAGAGGTCCGTGGCCTGAGCCTGATGGAGTCGTCGATGCTCGCGCACGAGGAGGCATCGCACATCGCCAAGCGCCTCGCTCACCGCGCGCAGGGCGAGGGCAAGAACATCGTCTTCGACATGACGATGTCCAATGCCGGAACGTGCACCGATCGCATCGCCGCGCTTCGCGCGCACGGTTATACGCGGATCGACGCGGTATTCGTCGACATTCCGATCGCGGTCAGTCTCGCCCGCGCGGACGCGCGGCATCGCCAGGGACACGACGATTTCCGGGCCGGCATCGGGCTCGGTGGCCGGTTCGTGTTCCGCGAGATGATCGGCGCGCACGCGGACAGCGCCTGGGGGAGCGTCAACCGGGCCCACTTCGAACGGGTCAAGGACCTCTGCGACACCTGGAGCCGATACGACAACTCGGCCGACGGCGGCCCGGCCCGGCTCGTTGCGGCTGGCAGCCGGGAGCCCGCAGGGACACGGAGGGCCGCCGGATGACAGAGACCGAGATCGCCGAGCTTCTTGCCGCGCTGCGGGCGGGCCGGCTGAGCCTCGACGAAGTGTCCGAGCTATTCAAGCGGCGGTCCTGGGTAGTGGCGCGACGCCCGATCCCGCGCACCTACGTAGAGATGGCGGCGCAGCAGGACGTCGACGGGGACGTAGCTGGCTCGTTCGACGAGATTGTGGCTGCGTATGACCGCGGTGAGCTGACCCGTGCCCAGTACCGGACCCTGGCGCACGCGGTCGCCGACGCCCTCAACGAGGGCCCCACGCGGGATGGCTAGAGCCGCGACGCGCCCGGCCAGCTGGCGTTCGCTCCGCCGCGAGACGGGACCAGCGCTAGCTCGCCCTGCGCATGCGCCGGCGCGGCTCCCCCTCCGCCGCGCCGGCTCCCCCCTCTGCAGGAGAACGCCAGCTCCCCACCCACAAAGGCGTCCTCACAGCGGTCGTCCAGGGACGATACGCTTCCCGGGCCAGGCCGCCAGTTCAGATCTTCCCGCGCGGCCACCCGCCGTGCATCACGGTCAATACCACAGCTTTTGCGCAATGCGGGTCAGGAAGCGCCGCCCGCGGGCGCGTCAAGACCCGCCAGGGGACCGTCAGTGTCGCCGACCAGCCGTGTCAGCACCCCGAATAGCTCCGACCAGCCGCTGAAGAGGTGACCTGGCTGCCCGGCCGCGCACACAGTGCCATCTATGTGACCGTCGGTCACTCTTATCTCTGCTGTCAGCACGACAGCACGGTTCTTTTTCATCAGCCCCATCGTCCGACGGGAGCAGCAGGCGGCGCATCACGGTCACCACCGCAGTCATCTGCAGCGAGGCGTGCCGTGCTTCCGGACCGCTACCATCGCCAGATGGATATGGGGCCGGTCCCCTCGAGCCTGCTGCGGGATCGGGACCGGGAGCTCGGCGCGATCTCGGCCGCCATCTCGGCCGCCCGATCAGGTTCCGGCACGGCCCTGATCGTGGAGGGCCCGGCGGGTATCGGCAAGACCAGCCTGCTCACCCACGCCGTCCGGCAGGCCACGGCGGCGGGCATGACCGTGCTCACCGCCCGCGCCGCCGAACTAGAGGGCGGATACGCCTGGGGCGTCGCCCGCCAGCTGTTCGAGCCAGCCGTGCGGGCAGGCGCCGACGAGCTGATGGCAGACAGCGTGGTGGCGCTGGCGGCACCCGCGCTCAGTCATACCGGCTATCAGGGCGAGGAGGATGCGTTCGCAGTCCTGCACGGCTTGTACTGGCTGACGGCCGGGCTTGCCCAGCGGGGGCCGCTGCTGATCGCGGTCGATGACCTGCACTGGGCAGATCAGCCCTCGCAACGGTTCGTCGCTCACCTGATCCGCCGGCTCGAGGGGCTGCCCGTGCTCCTCATGGTCACTGTCCGCGAGCCCAGGTCGGGCACCGCGCAGGAGAAGGCACTGACGGGCGGTCTGGCCGCCGAGCAAGGCGTCACCGTGCTGCGACCGACGGCTATCAGCGGTCAGGCGTGCGCCGAGCTGGTCGGCGAGGCGCTCGGCCACACCGCTTCACCAGCCTTTCGTGACGCCTGCCACGAGATCACCGGCGGTAACCCGCTGCTGCTCCACGCGCTGCTCACCGAGCTGGCCGCCGAGGGTATCCGCGGGACCGACGCAGACGTCGCGCACCTGCGCCGGCTGACACCGACCGCGGTCTCACGCAGCGTGCTGCTTCAGCTCGGCCGGATGCCGGCCGCCGCACTCGCAGCCGCCCGCGGGGTTGCCGTCCTCGGCACCGCGGCCACGGCAGCCAGGACCGGCCGGCTAGTGGGACTCGACCCGGACACCTGCGCGGACGCGGTCGCGGCCCTCATGGCTGAGCGCCTTGTCGAGGGAGAGCACGTACTCCAGTTCGTGCATCCACTCGTCCGCTCGGTCGTCTACGAGGACATCGCGCCACCAGTCCGGCAGCGCTGGCACTATCGGGCAGCGCACATGCTCGATGGCGACGGCGCCGCGCCCGAGGAAGTGACGGTGCACCTGCTGGCGTCGGACCCATCAGGTGATCCCTGGGTCGTGGCCAAGCTTCGCGCCGCCGCCGAGGACGCCCGGGCGCGCGGAGCTGCCGACGTCGCCGCGCTCTGCCTGGAGCGTGCGCTCGCCGAGCTGCCGTCCGCCAGCGAGCGGGCCGACGTGCTTCTTGAGCTCGGCATGGCCGAGATCGGGCAGGACCTGGCGAAGGCCCGCGCCCACCTTGCCGACGCATTGGCGTCGACCGCAGGTTCTCGTCGCAGTCAGGTCTCGCTCGCGCTCGGTGAGGCCCTGGCGCTGTCTGGCTCTATCACCGAGGCCGTCCGCGTCCTTCAGGCGGCCATCGCGGAAGAGCCCGACGAGAGCGGGGACACCGGCGATGCGCTACAGGCTGCGTTGCTCAACACGGCTCGGTGGGATCTCGAAACGCGGCCGCTCACCCAGCCGCCCGTCGAGCGGCTCACGAAACGGGCCGCCAGCGGTGAGGATCTCAGTCCCCAGCTGCACGCGAACCTGGCGACAGAACTCGCCGCGGCCGGCGTCGACCTGGAGCGGGCCGTCTATCATGCGCGGGCAGCCGTCCACGCACTGCCGACGATGATGACAGTCTCAGCAGCGGCTTTGCCGGAGAGCATCTCTGTCCTTATTTTCGCGGACCTCACGGGTGAGGCACAGGAACGATCGCAGGCCTGGCTGCAGCTGACGCAACAGCGCGGCTCGCCGCTGGCGTCAGCGGTGGCCGCCACCGGGGCGGCGCTGACCGCGATGTATAGCGGCGACGTGACCGACGCGCTGGCCTACGGGCAGCAGGCAGTGGCCAGCGGCGCAGGCTGGATCCCCGTCATATCGGTGGGCATTCTGGTCCGGTCCCTGGTGAAGCGTGGCGCCCTCGACCAGGCTCGCGCATTGCTGACGGAGCACGACCTCGATGGCGACCTCGGTCCAATCTGGCCGTACAACGTCGTCCGGCATGCGCGCGGCATCCTGCATGCCGCTGCCGGCGACCACGCTGCGGCGTCCGTCGACCTGCTCGCCGCCGGCGAGGTGGCCACCCGGTATGGCATCCTCAATCCGGCCATGGTGGCGTGGCGATCGGACGCAGCGCTGGCACTGAACGCACTCGGCGATCACGAGCAAGCTCGACAGCTCGCCGCTGAGGAACTGAGCCTGGCCAAACGCTGGGGGACAGGCCGCGCCGTCGGGATCGCCCTGCGGGCTGTTGCGCTGACTGGCGACGCCGACCAAAGAATCGAGCTGCTGACGGCGGCCATCGAAGAGCTCCGCCGTTCTCCCGCGCAGTTCGAGCTGGCACGCACGCTGGTCCACCTGGGCGCCGCCTGCCGGCGAGCCGGATTGGTGAGCGAGGCCCGGGTACACCTTCGCGAGGGCCTGGATCTTGCTCACGAACTCGGTGGTCTCGCGCTCGCCGACTGGGCGCGCGACGAGCTCATCACTGCCGGGGGCCGGCCGAGGCGCGACGCCATCCGCGGCCGGGACGCCCTTACTCCCAGCGAGCTCCGGGTTGCGCAGCTGGCGGCCGCTGGCCAGACCAACAGGCAGATCGCGCAGGCCTTGTTCGTTACCCGGCGGACCGTCGAGACTCACCTGACGAGCTCGTACGAGAAGCTCGGCATCAAGAGCAGGTCGGAACTCGCGACGGCGCTGTCCGAAGGCCATCCGCCGGTCGCTGGCTAACCAGATCTCACCCGGACATCCGCAGCAGGCTCTGGCTGCCCTGGGTCAGCGGGACGCCGTCTTCCCGGATCGCCGTGATCAGCGGGCTGCCGCCCCGGATCGCCAGCGCGAACGACCCGCGGGAGTGCTCGACCAGCTGCACACGGTTCCCTGTCCAGCTCTGCACCTGGCGCACCAGGCGGCCGGTCGCATCTCCCCATGCGGCGGTCTCGGTGGTCGTGGCGGCCACGAGCAGCAGGTCGACCACGGATCCGCGATCGCCGTCGCCGCGGGCAACCGGCCCGAACATCCATGCGCCGGCGAGCCCCGGCCAGGCTGATAGCTCGCTGCGGAGCAACTCAATGAGTCGTTCCCTCGACCGGGTCAGTGCGACGAGCGGCGCCACCAGCGTGTGGGACGGGTTCAGCGACACCAGCTGGGCCTGGCCGGCGCGCTGGGCCGACACGAGACCGATGGCGGTGAGCTCGTTGACCAGTGTCAGAGCCGTCTGCGGAGCGACGCCGGCCCGCCGGGCAAGCGCCCGCACGGTCACTGGTCCCTCGAGCTGAACGAGCGTGGCGAGCACTTGTCCGCGCGCGCCTGGGATGACGTCCGCCAGCGGGCTGCCCATGTCCACACTGTCTAATTTATCAGACGGACGTCCAGCTTCTCAGACATGCGTCTACCTGCGAAGACATAGTTCCAGTGAATTTCTCATTCGGGACGAAATCCTTGACACTTCTCGTAATGCGATGAAATCAATGGCTCAGGAATACGCCGAAGAGGCAGGGGGAAATTCCCCTGGGACCCAGACGCAACGAAGCTGCCGGGTCACAGCTGGAGTAGCCATGATGGCAAAGCCCACAACGACGTGGATGAAGCTCGCGCGTCGACTCGGCCGGGACCGCAACCCGCTGCGCCGCCGCGCGGACGTCATCGAGGCGTGGCTCGTGCCGTTCGCCATCGTCGTGTTCCTGGTCCTGAGCCCGCTCGTGGCGGGACTGGCCGCCTTCGGGGTGCGGGCAGACAACGCTGCGGCACAGCACGTGCAGCAGTCGTGGCACCCGGCGTCGGCGGTCCTGCTGCGAGCGGCCCCGGGGCCCGAGTTCACCGACAACGGCGGAAACACGTGGACTGTGTGGGAGCCGGCTCGCTGGACGGCGGGCGGACGGCAGCACACCGGGAACATCCCGGTGTCCGCGGGTTCCCGCGCGGGGAGCATGCAGACGGTGTGGCTCGACAGTGCCGGGCACGTGCGCGCGCCGGCGATGACCAAGCCCGAGCTGAGCGGTGCCATCGGCACCGGGATCCTGCTCGCGCTGGCAGCACTCGCGGTCGTGGTGGCAGTCGCGACCCGGATAGCCCGCCGGGTGCTGGACCGCAAGCGCATCGCGAGCTGGGAGAACGCCTGGCTGTCCGTCGGCCCGCGCTGGAGTCACCAGCGCTAGAGATATCGGCCCGCTCAGCTTTCCATCAACTCGGCCGTACCACGACGCCTCACCAGCTTTGGCAATGATTTTGTATGACATCTAGCAAGTCATCAGATCTTGCGTGACAATCTTGCCCGGCGGCGCTCTGCCCGATGGGTGATTCGCCGGCCGTAGGGACGGGCGATCAGCTTCGATTCCTGCGCCGTCCAGCAGGTCAACCCGACGATCGCATCGGCTGAGCTAGGGGCGAGCTGCCAGCGCAATAATTCCTAGGAGAGCAGGGTTGACATGCAACTTCGCATCAAAGTCCGGCCGGCCCTAGCCGGGCTAGCAATCGTCGGCGGCGCCGCCATCGTGGCCGCGCTAGGCCCGGCGGGGCCGGCGGTCGGAGAGTCTTCCGTGCCGCTGCAAATGCAGATGCAGCTGAACTCGGGCGCGGTGGTAGCTAAGGGAGCAGGCGTCGAGGTCAGCGTGACGACACAGTGCTTCGGCGAAGAACCA
>Ga0126378_10003072_pt1 | contig 12561 bp, 10 predicted proteins | sample PanSoiMetPlot_23_FD_92587 | JGI IMG/M metagenome (GOLD analysis project Ga0126378, IMG submission 92587) | Tropical forest soil microbial communities from Panama - MetaG Plot_23 | ecosystem: Environmental > Terrestrial > Soil > Tropical forest > Bulk soil | place: Panama | collected 2016-02-17
CACACCGCACTGCTCGTAGCGGTCCAGGATCTTGTATCCCGTCTTGCGTGAAATCCCGAACTCACGGCACAGTGAGGCCATACTCTCCCCGTCCTTGAGCCGGATTACGAAGCGCATCCGTTCGTCTATCACAGAACTTTCCTTCCATGGCATCCCCTCCTCTGCCCTCCTCGGGCCGAAAAGTGTAACCCATGTCTCCGGAACGTTCTGTTACCTATGTCTCAGGCCGGACATGTTCGAAACTGCTCAACTGCGATCCCAGATTCCTGCCACTCAATTGCTATCAGGTCCGATCTGAGAGCCAAAGCACGCTGGCGTCTGTCGCCGTATCGCCACAGTTCAGTGGATCGTGGCTAACATCAGCTTCCCAGATCTTCTTTGCAGATCAACGTATTGGTTTGACTCTGGAAATCGCTGCCAGAGGTTGTTGAGGCGTTCGTAGCAGGCTCGCGCATCTTCGGTGCGGTGCTGGCGGCTGTAAGCGTCTTCTAAAGCGCGTTCCACGTTTGCCAGGGGAATGACGGCGGAAACTTCCTCGGATTGGGCGATCTGTATAGCCTCCTGACGGGCTTCCTGAAGTTGACTCTCTGCGGTTCGATACTCGCCGTCAGCTACGCTGATCTCTCCCATGAGGGTGAGAATCTGTACCAGAACTTTGTGCTCATCGTCCCACTCAGTTCCATTCTTGGCAGAAATCGGACGCTCCGCCTCAAGCGCAGAGTTAGCGGTCATACGAGCCTCTGCCAAGTGTCTTGCCCTTAATTGCGCTTCACCCAAATGCAGCAGGGCACGCACGCGGCGCGAGGTGGTGAGGTAATCAGGCTTGCCAGACGCGAGCATCGTGTCAAACATCTGCACAGATTTAGCCGCCATCCTCTCGGCCGTGAAAGGATCGGATTCACACAGGTAAAAAGAAACTTGGTATGTCGCAACGGCGCGGCTGAACTGCGCCGAGGTATTCGTTGGATCGCTTCGGAACATTTCTCCCGCTACTTCCAAGTAGCGTTTTGCACTTTCCAGCCCTCGTGCCCGGTCGCCAAGACTCGGCTCCAGATCACTGTAGTAGACATCCGATCGGTAGTGGTGCAGTATTGCGAGCCGACGATGCAGAGTCGGATTGTGAGGCTCAGCGGCAAGCAATTCGGTGAGCGCTGCTTCCTCCTCATCGAATGCGCGGAGCGACTGATCAAGAAGTCCCAGCGAGGCTGCCGAGGTCCCAACACGCTCATCCGCGTGCACCAGCAGCAATAACCCTTGTGTATCTCTCTTTCTGGCTAGCCGGTTGGTCGCGAGTTCTCGGCAGCGTGTGTAATCGGCCAGGGAGTCATGAAATTGATCCAAATCCTCGTCGATATCGCCCAGCGTGCACCAGGCGTGCAGGTAGTCGATCTCCAACTGCCCTTCGAGCGGCTGGTGAAGGTGAATGCGATCCAGGGCCTTAATCCCAGTTTGGGAAATGGCCTTTGCCTGCCTATAGTTGTGTGTGAAGCGGACCAAGCCAGCATAGCTTTCGTAGAACCTGGCAAGGTCCGGGAGATAGGTGGTATCCCGCGCGGCGATCCGCCGATACATTTCTCCAGCCTTGCCGTAGCTCGCCAGCGCATCCGCTGTGCGGCCGAGGTTTGCTTTTGTGGGATATCCCTCGGCGTCGCCGATCTTCATATAGGCAGCGGCGATCTCACGCTGCAGTTCGAGATCGCCTCCTGCGTTGCGGGCGAGGTGGTCAAGATATTCAAGCGCCGTACGCACCATCATCTCCCTCGCCTTGGTCGATCCTTCGAGTTTGGCGATTTCGTCGTGTAAATCGAAGACGAGGGTGTGTGCCAGCTTGCGCACATCCTGAAAGCGTTGTTGCGCCATTCTGGCCTGATAGATTGCGAAGCCGGAGGACCCCAGAATGGCAATCAGGGCCAGGGTAGCCGCACCAAACGCTATACGATTGCGTCTGATGAACTTCGCGGCACGATAGGGAAGGCTGTCGGGCCTGGCGCTGATCGGCTGATGCTTCAGATATCTGCGAAGGTCGTCTCTGAACGCAGTTACGGAAGGGTAGCGCTCGTCGGGACTTTTCTTCAGAGCCTTAGCAAGTATTGTGTCCAGGTCACCGCGAAGCTGGCGGTGAAGCTTATCCGGCGTGGCGCCACGTTTCTCTGCCGCGGCCTTGTCGGCAGAGGTTGTAACCGAGTCAGAGCAACGCGTCGGCTCGGTATCAACGATTGCCTTCACCAGCGTTGCTGGAGAATGTGGTCCCGGACCGGCAGGATGCTGTCCCGTCAGAATCAGGTAGAGCAGAACTCCAAGGGCGTAGACGTCCGTAGCTGTGGTGATCGTCCCGCCGGTGATCTGTTCTGGCGCGGCAAACTGCGGAGTTAACGCTCCTCCGCTCTCGCGTGTGAGATGTGTGATTGCGGCATTTCCATCGTTGCCTAGCAACTTCGCAATTCCGAGTCGAGCAGTTTTACCTGGCCGTCATTCCTCACCAGCACGTTGGAAGGCTTAATGTCGCGGTGAACCACCAAATTGGCATGCGCGTGAGCGACCGAGCCAAGCACATCGAGAAACAGTTTGATCCGAGCTTCGACATCGAGTTTGCGCCTGTCGCAGTACTCGTCAATCGTCTCTCCACCGACATATTCGAGAACTAAATACGGCTCCCCTCTTGACGTGACACCCGCATCGATCAGCTCTGCGATATGTGGATGCGTAAGCTGACCGAGGATCAGGCCTTCCTGACGAAAGCGCTCCTCGACAATCCGCGTGGCCAGGGCAAATTGCAGGAACTTAATGGCGACGCGGCGCTGAAAGCGTCCATCACTGCGTTCGGCAAGCCAGACGACCCCCATGCCCCCGTGTCCCAGAGGAGAAATCAAGGTGTACGGACCAATTGTTTGCCCGTCGCGAGATTCTGTAATTTGCAGCATTGAACGCTGAAGGAACTTTTCCTTCTCTGCCCCGTCGTGCTCGGACAAAAGATTCTCGAGGATTCCTGCCAGCTCGGGATTGCCTTCCCGAAACGAATCCATCCAAACGGCACGTTCAGTGTTCGATAACGACAGCGCGTAGTCCAGGTAAGGGCTAACCTGCTGCCAACGCTCCGGATGCAGTGTAGACATGCTTCCTCTCGCAGTTCAGCCTCCGTGCTTCTCATACGAGAGGAACAGAGCCGGTGTGTATCTCAAAGCTTTTAGAATCTCTTGCGGCAGATTGGCCAGTACAGATGCTTACTGAATGCAGCAGGAGACAATAAGCAAGCATCAATACGGAATTACGTGGGATGGATTGGGTTTCAGTTCTGTCCCAGCGGCGAGCATCGGACATAAGTGGAATCAGTTGACGGGCTCTGGAAAGGCGTGCTCTCCTACGGACCGCATTCAGACTGATATTCGTTGATCCAAACAATGCGCTTCTGGATTTCTCATGTCAGCGACGTACCCATCCGCGAGCAACTCGTAACACAAATTGTGCTCGCCATACTGAGCGAAGATCTCAAGGCCGGCGCACGCCTACCCAGCACCCGGGAATTGGCGCGCCGGTTCCGCATTCACGCGAATACCGTCAGCGCGGCCTACAAGGATCTGGAAAAGGCCGGATGGCTCGTGTTGCGTCATGGAAGCGGTGTTTACATCCAGGAGCAATCGCAGCAAGAGTCATTATCACCCGAATTGGGACTTGATCGGCTGATCGGAAATCTGTTCAGATCGGCGCGCGAATCGGGTGTTCCGCTTAGTGTCGTTCGCAAGCGCCTGCGGCACTGGCTCGAACTACAGCCCCCGGATCACTTTCTTCTGATTGAGCCTGACGCAGAACTGGCGCGCATCGTTGTGGCCGAGATTCAGCAGGCGGTCACGTTTCCCGTGAGAGCATCCGATCTGGGCGCATGGAATTCGCCAGAGCTTCAAAGCGCGGTTCCTCTCGCCATGCCCAGCAAAGTGGCAAGTGTTCGCAAGAAGTTGCCGGACGGAGTGGATTGTATTGGGCTGCGGGTGCGATCGGTGACCGAATCGATGGCTCCCTGGATGCCTGCGCGCAAACAGACACTCGTTGCCGTCGTTTCCGGCTGGCCTGACTTCCTGAAACGAGCACGAACCATGCTGGTAGCGGCAGGCTTCGATTCCGATGGCCTGTTGGTCCGGGACGCGCGAGAGAACGGCTGGGAAAAAGGACTCACCGAGGCCGCAGCAGTGATTTGCGATTCACTCACTGCCACCCGCGTCCCGAAAGAGTGTCGCGCGATCTCTTTTCCCTTACTAGCTCAAGCTTCCCTCGCCGAACTACGACGCTACGAGGACTTCATCAAGCAGCCACTCACCTGAAAGGTTGTGACATTCGAGAAAGTGTCACAAACTCGCATCGCGGCTTCCCTTTTAACACTTATGCTCCCAATTCGGGTCAAGGAATGCCTGAACAGGCCTCACAGGGAGCGTGAACAAGCATGATTCGTCTTCGACTGTCTCTTGTAATCGTGGGAGTGCTCATTTGTCAGGAGGCAAGGTCTGCTGCACAGTCACTCGTTGAGCCCGTCGCAGCAACCGCGCAGTCAGGCGCGAGCGATGCGACTTCTGCCACGTCACTCACGATTCCTGTGGGCACGAGAGTCCTGCTGACGCTGATGAGCCCTTTGCACACGGTCTCAGCGCGGGCTGGTTCGGGGCTCTATCTGGAGACGGTCGCCGATGTAATTCAACAGAATCGCATCGTGATTCCCGCGAAGACGTTGGTTCAGGGAGAAGTAGAGAAGCCCGCGCGTCCGGGACGCGTGAAAGGCCGCGGTCAACTCCAGTTCCACCTTACGACTCTTATCCTGCCCAGCAACTACACGGCGTCAATCGCCGGCAGCCTGCAGAGCCTGCCCGGATCCGGGCTCTATGAGACCAGTAGTCGGGAAGGAGCCATTCAGCCGGTCGATCAAATCGACAAGGATGCAGGTATGATCGTGCGCTCTGTAGCAGCCGGAGCGGGGATTGGTGCGATCAGTCGTGGAGCGTTCGGTGCTGGAAGAGGAGCTTTGATCGGGGCAGGAGTCGGTCTCGGCCAAGTCTTGTTCAAGCGCGGCGATGATGTCACCCTGCCTGCGGGAACACATGTGGAGATGGTTCTCGATCGTTCGCTCAGCTTACCATTACGCGAGATCGATGTTTATAAGCAAAGATCAGACCTTCCCGTTATGAAACAGAATGATCCTGGGGCCGCTGTAGTTGAACCGGAGGCGAAGCCGAGGACATCGATGACAACCAGGAACCAATTGCATCCGGAAATGCCATTTTCCTTTGGATTTCCACAGGCTAGATGGTGGTAGTTATTTAGGTGGAGCTACTCTGTCTTGAGGTCGTGGAGCTTTGATCCAGACCTTCTCAGCGCTAGTCTTCCGCGATGTTCAGCCGAATTGCCGGCTCAGGCAGCCGCTTCTTGAGGCGTAGCTGCGGGTGTGCGGCCTCTATCAAGAACGCCGTGATGACGCCGATGGCGAAGACGATGGCAACTACTTCGAAGACTCGACCCTCCCGTCCGAGGCCAAACAGGGAAACCATCAGTAAAGCGAACATCCCCGAGCGCGGAGCCTTCGCTTCCAGCCTTGCCCGGCAATGAGGGCAAACAAACTCCGCCCAACCCTGCAGATTGAACATGCTCGGCGTAGCGATTTTCTGATTGCAGCTTGGACACGTGGACATCAAGACAATTGTGGGTCGACAGTTCTACGACGTCAACGTAACTAAAGACAAACAAGATCGACTGGTTTCCAGAAGACGCACACCTAGGTGATCTCGCTCCAGACACTACGAAGATTCAGAATGACACTGACGAGCGATTTGTTCTTTTTCTGACTCATCCTGCGCGAAACGAAAAATATCCCATTTTGAAGTCCGAACAGGCGAAGGAAGCGGCATCGAAGCATCCGGGTGAAAAGTTTGAGCGGAACATACACAGACAACAAAGGACTTAACGAAAGCGACGATACTTTAAATGTTTTCGGCCCGAGATTTATCGATTCGAGAAGTGTTTGATTTTGAAGGCCCAATATGATGCGTAATCTGTTCCTGTTCTCGGTACTCACTCTGGGAACGGCATTCGGTCAAGTCACAAGCAAGAGAGTAGTTAGCGTTAACAGTGATATGGCGAGCACGTCCGACGCAACGGTTCGTCTGCTTACCTGGAGCGAAGGCGTGCAGATCATCAACGTGGCATGGAAGAATCTCAGCAAGTTCGATTCTGCGATCGATTGCTCGCACCTGGTAAACCAAATCTACGAGCAAGCCGGTTTGCATTATGAGTATGCGACCTCAAATGAACTCTATCGCGGGGTTGACGGTTTCGAGCGCGTGCCGACGCCACAACCAGCTGATCTAATCGTCTGGCCGGGACACGTCGGAGTTGTGGTCAATCCTCGCGAGCATTCGTTCTATAGCTCGTTAAATAGTGGCCTGAAGATCGATGAATACGACTCTCCTACTTGGCGCGCGCGTGGTCCAGCTCGTTTCTTCCGCTTCGTCGTGCAGAATGGCGAACGCGTGCGCACGCCTGCAAGCGAAATCGTCGCGAGTGCACGTGACGATAGGCAGCAGATCAATAGCTCTCCGAACGACAATCAAGCCACCTCCACCATGAGCGCAAATCGGCAGCCTCGGGGAACTTCAATCTCCGCTGCAGATGCAGTATTCCTAAGTGGGGAACGGCCTAAGAAGGTCGATGTTCAAAGAGCGCTGTTGCGCACCTGGGGTAATGCCTCAGATGATCGGCAGGAAAAATGGCAGGAGGCGCCTCAGAAAGTGATTGTAGAAGAGCTCAAGGTCGAACGCATTCACCTCACTGGAGACAAAGGGACTCTGGAAACGAAGATCAAATGTGCCGCGCTTTTTACGTCGGAGGAAATGCAGGTTCACTCCTCAACCACGCCAGTTACCTTTCGTTTGGTTCGAACCCAGCATGGCTGGAAGGTCGACGATCCCAGCGGACGCATGTACCTCAGCGGAGATGCAGCAGTGGTTGCAATCTCAGAACACCTCGCCGGCATAGCCCGGGAAAACGCCTCGCGGGCTCAACAAGCTGAAACTGCAGCTTTGTTGCATTCGTTGCTTCGCTAGAGACCATGGAAAAACTAGAGACGCAGCATCGTGCGTCTATCTATCCGGCCACCTAATTGTTAGTCCGAGGGCACGGACTCCCCTTTTATCAAGCCATGCCCCCGTCTACAAGCCCGCGAACTAATTCGTCGTTTGGCCGGCGAACGGTTCGCAGGAAACTTCCGGATGCCAGTTTACGAACGCACCGTTGGGGTTCTCCTTCCATGCCCAAACGTGCAGCGTATAAAACGCCGGCAGTCCAAAACGGTTCGGGGCGTCGAACAGGTGAAACAGCTGGCCCATCAGTTCTGGCGGATTCCCTGGATGGTTCTTGTCCCACACATCGGCGAAGACGAGGAAGTCGGCTCCAATGAGCTTTCGGCCTCCGTCTGGCGTAGGTTCGTAGATCACGATTTGCGGACGCGTCGCATCCAGCACGCCCTTATTCACCAGCTCGCCATTTACATAATGAAGTCCCATGGCGCCGTTATCGGATCCGCTGACGCAGCCGAATTGCAGAGCATATCCCTCGCGCTCAGCCTGATGGACATCCTTAAAACGTTCGGTCGAGTCACGGACAATCTTGAGCAGCGCGCCCTGCTGATTCTTTTGTTCCGCCGTAAGTTGTTGTGTCTGCGAATGCGAATGGCCATCTTGCGCAAAGATGGGCGCAGTGCCAACGGGCAGGAGGGCGAGAGCGATTAAAGTCCGGCTCGCGAGCCGTCCAATTTTCATCGTAAGCAATCTCCTAGTCGAAATATATGAGGTACAGCGGCGTGAGAAACGCGAGGCGTTCTATGCCGTCCTATCCCCAATTGAGATATCGAAAATCGTGAGGGAAAGACGACAGCGATGAGAACTCTCTACTTGCAACCCCGTAGCTTCGACCTTTGATGGAGCATTCGTGGGCTGGGCCAAAGACAAAAGAAACAATCAGCTCTCGGCCTTTACACTATAAAGTACATTGCTGTACGATGTCGCAGCATGCGCATCAAGATGATCTTGCCGGCGCTCACCGAAGCCACGAGCCCGCTGTTCCGTCCGATCAAGTACGCACTGTTTCCGCCACTGGGATTGGCTACGCTTGCCGCGTACGCAGATCCGAAGGACGTGGTCACGATCACCGACGAGCACGTCGAGAAGCTCAGAACAGACGATGAGCCAGAGCTGGTTGTCATTCAGGTCTACATCACGTCGGCGCTGCGCGCCTATCGGATTGCGGATTCGTATCGCACCAAAGGCTGTTATGTCGTACTGGGCGGACTGCACGTTACTTCGTTGCCGGAGGAGGCCGCGCAGCATGCCGACACGATCTTTCTTGGTCCGGGCGAAGATACCTGGCCGCAATTCCTGCGCGACCTCCGCAACCGGCAGCCAAAGAAGCGGTATCAATCGCAACAGAGAAGCCTGCTCGACCTGCCTCCGGTGCGGCGTGATCTCATCAAACGACGCCTATACCTTGTACCGAACTCGATTGTGGTCTCGCGCGGTTGTCCTTACGTCTGTGACTTCTGCTACAAGGAAGCCTTCTTTCGCGGCGGCAAATCCTTTTACACGCAAACTGTGGACGCAGCACTCTCCGAGATCGAGCGTCTTCCCGGCAAGCATCTGTACTTTCTCGACGACCACCTCTTTGGCAACGTTCGCTTCGCCACTGCGCTGTTCGAGGGAATGCGGGGTATGGGACGTCTGTGGCAGGCCGCGGGCACAGTGAATTCCGTGCTCGCGCCCGACCTGCTGGAGAAGGCAGTCGGATGCGGATTGCGCAGCCTGTTCGTTGGGTTTGAAACCACGAATGCCGACAATCTGCAGGAGCAGCGCAAGCTGCAGAACATCCGGCGCGATTACAACGCAGCCGTCCAGCGCCTGCACGATCTCGGTGTGATGGTGAACGCTAGCTTTGTCTTTGGCATGGAGCATGACGATGCGTTCGTGTTCCGCCACACGATCGACTGGGCGATCAGCCAAGGCATTGAGACGGCGACTTTTCACATCCTCACACCGTATCCAAGCACGGCGCTGTACGAACGCATGGCAACGCAGGGCCGGCTGCTGCACAGTAACTGGGACGAGTACGACACGCGCCATTGCGTCTTCAAGCCAAAGAAACTTCGTCCGCAAGAATTAGAAGAGGGATACTGGGAAGCGTATGAAGGTTTCTATCGCTGGGGCTCTATCCTGCGTGGTGCTCGCACGAAGCCCACTCTGCTAAAAAGCCTTCGCCACGTCGCATACGCGGGAGCATGGAAGAAGTTAGAGCCACTTTGGGACTTGATCATTCGTGCCAGGCAGGTGAATCGTGTGCTCCCATTTCTGGAAGCCGTGCTCGACAATTTCCGACACACACATTTCGACCAGAATGGAACGCCGCCCTTGCCAGACAAACAGTCGACTCCCATTCTCGCGGCCGCTGACTTATACGATTGATAGAGTTCTAATGCTGGCTTGGTCATGGAGGCAACGCGTGTTTTTCAATACTTCTGAAAGCCGACTTCAACGTCGACGAAAACAGGAACGATACGACCATCCTTCATAGCAGGATCGAATATCCACTGACTCACCGCCTGCAGGGCTCGTTGGTCGAACATATGGTCTTGCGAACGAAGAATACGCGGATCGTGAACCCTGCCATCTGTTCCCACAATGGCCCTTATAATCACCGTCCCATGATGGCCTGCCTTACGACCCTCTTCCGAAAATTCCGGTTCGGTCTGGTACTTGATTCGGGGCGCGGAAACTGCGCCACTAACCGTGAGAACTTCTCCTACATATTCGGAACTGTCGACAGAACTGGACGGTGGATTCTGGATCTTGGGGAGATCCGCGAGTGGGATGATCAAAGCAGCCTTAGAGATGTGGTGCCGATGGCCACTACATCCCTGGTCGGGCTCCGACTGACTGATTCGAAGCGTCAGTAGATCAGTCCGGTTGTTAACGGACGCCACGAATCGTGCAGCAAGAGTTTGTCCGGGTAGCAATTCTCGAATCGATGCGTCGTTCTGTCCCGCGAGCGTGGTCGCGGCAAATTCGTCGCGGTTCGATGATGTTCCCAGGCTTGCATCCAGGGTGCTGCAAATCGGTTTCTTGCCAACATTCCTTACTGTGCCGTTGATAAGTACTTCATGGCGGTCATTGGCCTCGACGTGCCCGGCTTGGTCGGCCGGATCGTCTACCTCACTCAGTGTGATCAACAAATCACCCAGGCGCCCCGAAGGTTGAGTTCCCGGTTCCGTCCTCGCCGCACTGAGTGTCCACGCCAGAACAATCAGAAACGAGGCTCTGGTGAGTCGTTTCATTCCGGCACAGAGATTAGTTGCGCCCGTTTGAAGAGTCAATTCGATCAAAACAGCCAGCCCGATCCAGCGATCACGTCTGGGTGCTCGGCAGTTCGGAAGTTGCGATTCCCGTATCGGTAACTTCTGGATAGCCCGTCATCCGATCAAATCCGCCAATATCTGGCTGCAACTTCGCCGATGCACCCCTAGAGACCAGATCGGCACCTTCAACTTTTCGGTGGTATGACAAGTCGCCGGAGCATACAGTTCCGCCCTCGACAGCCGCGAATTGGCAAGAGTAAGCTCTTCCTCGCCCGAGGAGAAGCACTTGAACCGTCGAAAGTTTGTTACCAGTTCCTTGGCAGCGGCCGGTTGCACGCTGCTCGGGAACGCAGGTATCGCAGTTGACACGCCCGTTTCCGCATACCAGGTTCCAGGTTCTATTCCTTCATCTGCTGTTCAACAGGCGCGCTTCCCAAACGGGTTTCTCTGGGGCACGGCCACAGCTGCTTACCAGGTTGAAGGTGCATGGAATGAGGATGGCAAGGGCGAATCGATCTGGGACAGGTTCGCCCACACCGTTGGCAAAGTGAAAGGTGGGACGACCGGAGATGTTGCCTGTGACCAGTACCACCTCTATCCGCAAGATATGGCATTGACAAAACGTCTCAACCAGAAAAGCTATCGCTTTTCTGTCTCATGGCCTCGCATTCAGCCTTCTGGTACGGGTGTGCCGAACGTCAAAGGGATAGACCACTACAGCCGACTCGTCGACGCGATGCTCGAAAATGGAATCCGTCCCTTTTGCACTCTCTATCATTGGGATCTACCGCAAGCGCTGGAAGATCGTGGAGGCTGGCCGAACCGCGACTTAGCCGGCTACTACGCCGAGTATGCAGGAATTCTGGCCAAGTATCTGGGCGACCGCATCACTGTGTGGGCGCCATTCAACATGCCTTGGTCGTTCACCTACATGGGCTATGGCGTGGGAGCTTTTCCTCCGGGGCGCACAAATTATGGCGACTTTCTCAAAGCAGCGCACACAGTCGCTCTTGCTCAGGCAGAGGCGCTGCGCTCGATCAAAGCTGCGTCTTCGAAGGCTACGGTAGGAAGCGCGTATGGCATGTGTCCGGCATATCCAAAGACGGAGTCGGAGGCCGACCGCGCAGCTGCCGCTCGATACCACGCAATGAATAACGTGTTCTTCTTGGAGGCGGCGATGCATGGTCAGTATCCCAAAGCCTTCGTGGGAGAGCCACCGTACGAACTGATGGGCTTCAAGCCCGGCGACGAGAAACTTATGCATGCGCCGCTCGACTGGGTAGGTTTCCATTACTACACACGCCGTGTGGTTTCGGACGCCAGTAAAGCGAGCTCTTTCGGAGGTGGAAATTTTGGCGGCACTGAAATTGAGGCTGACCCGGCGGGTGGACGCGATCCCTATACACGCTTTCGCGCGGTCATGCCAACTGAGGGACCGCTCACTGAATCCGGCCTCGAAGTGTGGCCTCGCGGCATCTACGACTTGGTGACTCAAATTTCGCGGGAATACGACCGCCCGATTATCGAGATCACCGAGAGCGGTTGCGGCTATCTCGATGGGCCATACGAAAAAGAAAATGGTCGCGTACCAGATGTACGGCGAATCGAGTTCTTTCGTCAGGAACTTGCTGAGCTTGCACGAGCAGTTGCGGATGGAGCACGGGTTCGTTCATTTCATGCTTGGAGTCTCCTCGATAATTTCGAGTGGGCCAATGGCCACTGCGAGCGCTATGGACTGATCTACGTGGATTACCGGGACCAGAAGCGCACGATTAAGGATTCAGGGTTATGGTACGCCCGTGTGTCTGCATCCAATAGGTGGGACGTGTAATAAGTTCCTTTTCTGGGAAAGCCCGGTTCAGATCCGAAAAATGATATTCATCTCGCTGATGTCCTCTATCTCTCTTAGACGTAAGTCCCGCTGCTGAGTGCGCAGATTCTCAACGAACCAGAAATCGCCTCTCTGACAATGTCGGCTATGTCAAGCGGTTTTCGAGCACACGAGAGCATGCACTCAAAGAAGAGCGCCATTTCGCTCTAGTGGATGTTTTGCCTTTCTCAACCCCAGGCTCGCTCGCAATCAGTTTTCAGGTCAGGAACTCGGTCCGACCCATGCATCTCTTCGGTCTGCTAGTGCGATCATGATTACTACTTCGAACTCCTCTTCTCCTATGAAGAGGAGCGGG
>Ga0126378_10003073_pt1 | contig 12560 bp, 11 predicted proteins | sample PanSoiMetPlot_23_FD_92587 | JGI IMG/M metagenome (GOLD analysis project Ga0126378, IMG submission 92587) | Tropical forest soil microbial communities from Panama - MetaG Plot_23 | ecosystem: Environmental > Terrestrial > Soil > Tropical forest > Bulk soil | place: Panama | collected 2016-02-17
CGCACCTACTTCATCAACAACCGCGGCGACGAGGCGCTGGGGAGCACCTGGAGTTACCTGGACCTAACCGCGCTCGGGCGGCAGGAGGAGTGGGAGGACTCGCCCGAGGGCTATCCCCAAACCCCGCCGTACGCGTGGTGGAACTGGCACGACGAATACGGGGGCGCCGGCGAGTAGGCCCCCGTCAGCGACCTCGGTCCGCTACGGCACGCCCAGGGCCGTTGCGGTACGAGCGGCCCCGTCAGCGACCTCGGTCTGCTACGGCACGCCCAGGGCCGTTGCGGTACTAGCCGGTGACGGGGAGCGGGTCGGGGGCCTCCTCGATGTCGCCGGTCAGGCCGGCGCCGACGGCGCGGCGGCCCGCCGCGATCACGTAGGCAAGGAACGCGGCCTCGGCCGCCACCCCGATCAGGATCCTCGCCCAGGTGGGCAGCGGGGACGGGGTCACGAACGCCTCGATCACGCCGGACACCAGCAGGACCACGATCAGGCCGAGGGCGATCGTGACCGACGCGCGCCCCTCCTCGGCGAGCGCCGTGCCGCGCGGGCGCGGCCCGGGATCGATGATCGTCCAGCCCAGCCGCAGGCCGGTGGCTGCCGCCAGGAACACCGCGCTCAGCTCGAGCATGCCGTGCGGCAGGATCAGCGCGAAGAACAGCGTGCCCTTGCCGTGGGCGATCATGAGCCCGGCTGCCGCCCCCACGTTCGCCGAGTTGGTGAACAGGACCCAGAGCGTGGGCAGCCCGAGCAGGATCCCGTAGATGAGTGCCTGCGCGGCGATCCACGCGTTGTTGGTCCACACACGGGCCGCGAACGAGGTCGCGGGGTACTGCGAGTAGTAATGCTGGAACTGACGGTTCACCAGGTCCCGGACCTGCGCGCCGGGCAGCAGGGCCGCCTGCACCTGCGGCGATCTGGCAACCCACCAGCCGATGAGGATCGCCGCGGCCAGGGAGGCGAGCGCCGTGTACAGCCACCACCAGCGCGCGCGGTACGCCATGGCAGGAAAAGAGATCACGGCGAAACGGCCGACGGCGTTCCAGCCCGGCGCGGCAGCGCCGGTCACCGCGGCGCGTGCCCGGGCGACGCTGCTCGACAGCGCGGCCACCAGAATCGGATCCTGCCCCCCCGAGCGCACCACCGACAGGTGAGTCGTGGTCCGCTGGTAGAGGTCGACCAGCTCGTCGATTTCCCCGCCGGACAGCCACCGGCGCCGTTTGACCAGCGCGTCGAGCCTGCGCCACTCGGCTTGATGCGCGGCGGCATAGGCGTCCACGTCCACGCCCCACACAGTAGTGGGCCGTGGGCCGGGCCCTCCGCGCGCGGCCTCGCCCGCGGGGACCGTAAGAGCACCGCCGGAGTGCCCGCGGGCCGCCGTCGCCGGTGCTCTAACCTTTGGCAAGGGCATGGCCCTACCGTGGGGCAGGGACAAGGGAGCGTGGGTCAGGCGTGAGTGAGGTCGTCACCGGCGAGGCGGTCGTCCTCGAGGTGCCCTGCGCCAGGTTTCCGAGCCGCCTGCTGGCGATCGCGATCGACCTCGCGATCCAGGTCATCCTGCTGCTCGTCCTGTTCGGCATTCTGGGGGCGACCGCCGCGGGCGGCGGCCTCAACCCCGCCTCCGCGGGCGCGCTCGGAGTCAGCGTGCTCGTGCTCGTGGTGGTCGGCTACCCGGTGATCTGGGAGACCCTGACCCGGGGCAGGTCTGTCGGCAAGTTCGCGCTCGGCCTGCGCGTGGTCAGCGACGACGGCGGCCCCGAGCGCTTCCGGCAGGCCCTTGTGCGGGGGCTCGCCGCGGTGATCGAGATCTGGGCCCTGGCCGGCTGCCCGGCGCTCATCTGCTCGCTGCTGTCCCCGCGCGGCAAGCGGCTCGGGGACGTGTTCGCCGGCACCTTCGTGATCCAGCAGCGCCTGCCGGCCAGGAGGAGCGCGGCGGCGCCGCTCATGCTCCCCCCGGAGCTGGCCGGCTGGGCGGCCAGCCTGGAGATGTCCGGGCTGACCGAACAGACCGCGGAGACGGCGCGCCGCTTCCTTGCCCGCGCCCGTGAGCTGACCCCAGCCGCACGGGTGGAACTCGGCGAGCGGATCGCCGCCGCGGTTCGCGCCCAGGTCAGCCCGCCGCCACCGCCGGGGACACCCGCGCACGTGTTCCTCGCCGCGGTGCTCGCGGAGCAGCACAACCGCGAGCAGGCGAGGCTGTTCGCGGCCGCCCCGCGGCCCGGCGGGGCGGGCGGGGGGGCTCAGCAGGCGACAGCCGTTCCGCCATCTGGCTGGGAACCGGTCACCGGGCCGGCGGCTGCCAGCGCACCCGGCGTGGAGCAGGAGCCGCGGCTCCACGAGCCGCCCGCGGGACGGGCGGGCGGATTCGTTCCCCCGGCCTGACCGCGGGCGCCGCGCCGGACCTCACCATGGATGGACAGACACCCCAACAGACGGACCACCGGCCGGCCGTGGCAGGCGCGCGGGCCCGGCGGCGGCGGTGGCTGCGGCCGGCGCTGGCGGTGCTGGGGGCCGGTGCGATAGTCAGCGCGGTGGTGCTCGGCCGGTCCACCCTGACGCGGTCGCTTGCGGCGCTGGGCAGCCTGGACTTCACCTGGTTCGTGGCGGCGGTGGCCTGCGAGATCGTCTCGCTGACCGCGTTCGGCCTCAGCCGCCGGAAACTGCTGCGGGCGGACGGCCACCAGGTGAGGTTCGGGTCGGTGATGGGGATCACGTACGCGGGGAACGCGCTGTCGATGTCGGTGCCGTTCGCCGGCGCGGAACTGGCCGTGGTCTTCTCGTTCCAGCAGTTCCGGCGCCGCGGGCTCGACCCCGCGCTCACCGGCTGGGCGCTGGCCTTCTCGGCGATCGCCTCCTCGTCCGCGCTCGCGCTGATCCTGCTCGCGGGTGCGCTTGCCGGCGGGGCCCCGGTGGCCACGGCGCTGGGCTTCCTGCTCGCGGCCGTGTTCGGGATTCCAGCGCTGACGGTGGCGCTGGCGCTGCGCTACCCGCGGGCGCGGGCGATCGCCAACCGGATCCTGGCACGCGCCATCCACCTGGTGCGCCGGCTGACCCGCCGGCCTGTGATCGACCCGGAGGTGCTCGAGCACTTCCTGCACCGGCTGGGCACCATCCGGCTCGGCTGGCGGGGGCAGGCGGAGGTGTTCGGGCTGGCGGTGCTGAACTGGCTGGCCGACTGTGCGTGCCTGGCGTGCGCGATCCGCGCCACCGGGGTGCCCGTGCCCTGGCAGGGGCTGATCCTCGCCTACGGGGCTGGCGCGGCGGTGGGCAGCACCGGGATCACGCCGGGCGGTTTCGTCGTGGTCGAGGCCACCCTCACCGCGGCCCTGGTGGCGGCCGGGATGGACTCCGCGCACGCGCTGACCGCCGTGCTCGCCTACCGCCTGGTGAACTTCTGGATGATCCTGGCCGGGGGCGGCGGGGCGCTGGTGTTTCTCACCCGGAAGCGCGAGCACCAGGTACCCAAGTACGCGCAGGCCGGCGGGGATGGGGCCCCGCGCGCCGACACCGGTGCCGGTCAGCCGCCGGGCCGCCACGAGTTCAGGTAGTCGTGCTGGGCCGGGGTGAGGGTGTCGATCCTGGTGCCGCCCGACTCGAGGGTCAGCCGCGCGATCTGCTCGTCGATCGCGGCCGGCACACCGTGAACCCCCGGGGGGAGGCCGGCGTGGTCGCGCGCAAGCCAGCGCAGCGCCAGCGCCTGGCCGGCGAACGAAACGTCCATCACCTCGGGCGGGTTGCCCTCGGCCGCGACCAGGTTGACCACCCGGCCCTCGGCGAGCAGGACGAGCCGCCTGCCGTCGTCGAGGGTGTACTCGTCGGCGTGCGGGCGGACGCCGCGGGTGACCTTGACCGCGGCCCCGCCGAGCGCGCGCACGTCGATCTCGGCGTCGAAGTGGCCCGCGTTGGCCAGTATCGCGCCGTCCCGCAGCAGCGGCAGGTGCCCGGCGGCGATCACGTCGCGTGAGCCGGTCGCGGTGATGAACACCTCACCGGCCGGCGCGGCCTCGCGCATCGGCAGCACCCGGTACCCGTGCAGCACCGCCTCCAGCGCCCGCACAGGGTCCACCTCGGTGACGACGACCTGGGCTCCGAGGCCCTTCGCCCGTTCCGCGATGCCGCGGCCGCAGGGCCCGAACCCGGCCACCACCACGACCCGGCCGGCCAGCAGGGTGTTCGTGGCGCGCAGGATGCCGTCGATGGCCGACTGCCCGGTGCCGCAGGTGCTGTCGAACATGCGCTTGGTCGTGGTCGCGTCGGCCGCCACCATGGGGAACGCGAGCGCCCCCTCTTCCGCCATCCGGCGGAGCCTGATCACGCCGGTGGTGGTGGACTCGCAGCCGCCGCGCACTCCGGCGACGAGTTCGGGCCGTTCGGCGCACAGCGTGTTCACAAGGTCGCCACCGTCGTCGATGATCAGGTCCGGCCCCGGGGGGCCGCCAGCGCCTGGCCCGCCGGGCGCGGCGTCCTCGGCGTGCTCGGCGTGCCCCGGAGGGCCGGCGGGGCCGCAGTCGAGCGCCCGGTGGATGTGCTCGCGGTAGCCGAACTGGTCGACGCCGGCCCGGGCGAACACCGCCGCGGCCCCGTCGGCCGCGAGCGCGGCGGCGACGTCATCCTGCGTGGACAGCGGGTTGGACGCCGCCAGGCAGACCCGCGCCCCGCCTGCCTTCAGCGCGTGGACCAGGCCCGCCGTCTCCGCCGTGACGTGCAGGCACGCCGCGACGGCGAGCCCGCCGAACGGGCGCTCGGCCGCGAACCGCTCGGTGATCAGTCGCAGCACCGGCATCCCGCGCTGGGCCCAGTCGATCCGGGCCCGGCCCGCCTCCGCAAGCTCCGGGTCGGCGATGACGGACGGCAGGCCCGCCCCGGCGCCTGGCGGAGGGCTGGGGCCTGGGCCTGGCCGGGGGCCTGGGCCTGGCCGGGGGCCTGGGCCTCGCCGGGGGCCAGCGGTGGCGGGCATGGGGTCAGTACCGGTACTGGTCACTCTTGTACGGGCCCTCCACCGGCACACCCAGGTAGCTGGCCTGCGCCTTGGTCAGCTCGGTCAGTTTGACGCCGAGCGCGTCCAGGTGCAGCCGTGCCACCTTCTCATCCAGGTGCTTGGGCAGCGTGTAGACGCCGACCGGGTACTCCTCGGCCCGGGTGAACAGTTCGACCTGCGCGATCACCTGGTTGGTGAAGGAGTTCGACATGACGAAGCTCGGGTGCCCGGTGGCGTTCCCCAGGTTGAGCAACCGCCCCTCCGAAAGCACGATCACGGTATGACCGTCGGGAAACTGCCACTCGTCCACCTGCGGCTTGATGACGACCCTGGTGACGCCGGGGACGCGGGCCAGGCCGACCATGTCGATCTCGTTGTCGAAGTGCCCGATGTTCCCGACGATCGCCTGGTGCTTCATCCGCCTCATGTGCCCGGCGGTGATGACGTCGCGGTTGCCGGTGGCGGTGACGAAGATGTCCGCGGTCGAGACCACCTCGTCCAGGGTCGTGACCTGGTATCCGTCCATGGCCGCCTGGAGCGCGCAGATCGGGTCGATCTCGGTGACCACCACCCGCGCGCCCTGGCCGCGCAGCGACTCCGCACAGCCCTTGCCCACATCGCCGTACCCGCAGACGACCGCGGCCTTGCCGCCGATCAGCACGTCGGTGGCGCGCTTGATGCCGTCGATGAGCGAGTGACGGCACCCGTACTTGTTGTCGAACTTCGACTTGGTGACCGAGTCGTTGACGTTGATGGCGGGGAAGAGCAGGGTGCCCTCGCGAGCCCGCTCGTAGAGCCGGTGGACCCCGGTGGTGGTCTCCTCGGTCACGCCGGTGATCCCCGCGGCCATCCGGGTGAACCGGCCGCCGTCGGCGGCCAGGCTGCCGCGCAGCAGGTCCAGGATCACGCGAAGCTCCTCGGGATCCTCCTCGCCCGCCGCCGGGACCGCGCCCGCCCGCTCGTACTCGGCTCCCTTGTGCACGAGCAGGGTGGCGTCGCCGCCGTCGTCGAGGATCAGGGTGGGGCCATCCTGCCCGGGCCAGGTGAGCGCCTGGTCGGTGCACCACCAGTACTCCGCCAGGGTCTCGCCCTTCCAGGCGAAAACGGGCACGCCCTTCAGGTCGTCCGGCGTGCCGTCAGGACCCACCGCCACCGCGGCCGCGGCGTGATCCTGGGTCGAGAAGATGTTGCAGCTTGCCCACCGGACCTGCGCACCAAGCGCGGCCAGGGTCTCGATGAGCACGGCTGTCTGGATGGTCATGTGCAGCGAACCGGTGATGCGGGCCCCCCGCAGCGGCTGGCCCTGCGCGTATTCCGCGCGCATGGCCATCAGGCCCGGCATCTCGTGCTCGGCGAGCCTGATCTCCTTGCGCCCGAACTCTGCCAGCGAGAGGTCGGCGACCTTGAACGGAACCGGTTCTGCGGGCATCTGAGCTCCTCAGCCTTAGTGACCATGACATGCTGATCGGTCGTTGTGATCAGGTCGTGTGCTGGCCGGCATCGTGATCATGGCGTTCTGGCGGTTCTGACAGCCTGCCCCCATGATCGTCAAGCCGGTTTGGTCCTTGCCGCCGTCCGTGATCAAGGATTTGCTGGGGCTGGAACCCCACCCAAGTCCTTGATCACAGAGCGGATCGCCTTGGTTGCGGCGCGGGTGCGCAGGCCGCGCCGGCATAACCGACCGTACGGGATGCCCGGCGCTGGACGCGAGCCTTTACCGCTGTTTCTAACACAAAAATGTTAGATTAGCCGGATGCGGATCACGGAGGCCGCTCAGCGGCTCGGCACGTCACCCCGGATGCTCCGCTACCGCGACCTGCTCGGCCTGCTGCCGCCGGTCCGCGAGCCGGCGCCCGGCCAGCGCGCAGGGCCGGGACGCGCGGGGCCGGGGCTCGCCAGGCCGGGGCGCGCGGGGCCGGGGCTCGCCAGGCCGGCGCGCGCGCCCGGGCACCGCCGTTTCGGCGACGGCGACATGGCGGCGGTGGCGCTCGCGCTGCGGATCGAGCAGCGGTATGACATCAGCCCGGCCGCCCTGGCGTTCGGGCTCAGGGTGCTGAACGAGCCCGGCGCGCGGGCCGACGTGGCCGAACTCGGCCGCCGGATAGGGCGGATCGGCCCGCCCCCGGGCGGCGCGCTGGAATTCGAGAAGGAGCGGGCGCTGCGCCTGCTCAGCATGCCGCGCGGGCGGCGCCCACGCGGCTGACCCCGCCCCCACCCATCCTCACTTGTCATTGGCTCTGGCTACCCAAAGCAGGACAGAACGGACGTGATCATGGGCACAGCGGACGACAAGCCGGCTGCGGGCGTCACGTGCGCGGGCGGCGGCCGCGCGGCTGAGCCGGTCAGGCAGGCGGGCGCCGGACGGCGCGCACCGAGGGATCGGTCACGTCGGCACGGGCCGGCTGGTACAGGTCGGGCTCCAGGTAGATCATGCGCGCGATCGGTGCGGCACGGCGGACCCGCCGTTCCGCGGCGTCGATCCCGGCGGCGATGGCATCGGCCCGCTCCGCCCCCCGGACCGCGATCTTGGCCGCCACCAGCAGGCTGTCGGGCCCCATGTGCAGAGTCCGGAGATGGATCACCCGCTCCACTTCGGGGCCCGCCTCCAGGGCCGCCACGATCGCCCGCTCCACCTCGGCGCTGGCCGACTCCCCGATCAGCAGGCTCTTCATCTCGACCGCCAGGATCACCGCCACGAAGGCCAGCAGCGCCCCGATGGCCAGCGACCCGGCTCCGTCCCACGCCTCGTTGCCGGTGAGCACCGCCAGGCCGACCCCGATGGCCGCGAACACGAGCCCGGCCAGCGCCGCCATGTCCTCCAGCAGAATCGCGGGCAGTTCCGGCGCCTTGGCCCGGCGGATGAAGGCGAGCCAGCCATGCCCCTCGCGCACCTGGTTCGACTCGCGGATGGCGGTGCGCAGCGAGAAGCTCTCCAGCACGATCGCGACGCCAAGCACGGCGAACGCCACCGCCGGGGAACGCACCGGCTCGGGATGGCTGAGCTTGTGGATGCCCTCGTAGAGGGAGAACAGCGCGCCGACGGTGAACAGCAGCACCGCGACAACGAACGCGTAGAAATAGCTCTCCCTGCCAAAGCCGAACGGGTGCTCCTCGGTCCGCGCCCGGGCCGCCCGCCTGCGCCCGAGCAGGAGCAGCGCCTGGTTGGCGGTGTCGGCGACCGAGTGAACGGACTCCGCGAGCATCGACGCCGAGCCGGTGACTGCGAAGGCCAGGAACTTCGTGGCCGCGATGCCGAGGTTGGCGGCCAGCGCCGCCAGGACGGCGCGCAGGCCGCCCTGCTTCGCGCGAGCGGCCGCGGCCGGTGCAGGCGCGCTGGCACCTGACGGTGTTCCGGGGCGCTCGCGGCCCGGCGCCGGCCGGGGAGTTTCTACGGCTGGAGCCGGCCTGGGAGTTTCGCCGCCGGGAGCCGGCCTGGGGGTAATGAGCGATCACTCCCCACGGTCGGTTGGGGAACCCTGTGCTGACTGTGACTCAATTATCCCCTCACCTGGTATCTGCGATCCGCGCCTTGAGCTCGGCGATCGCCGCGACCGGCGCTGGGTCGATGGCCTGGGCGATCGCGAGATACACGGTGGCGTAGTCGATCAGCTGAACCAGGCTGGCCAGGCGTTCGAGCGGGCGGTCGCCCGCCGCTGCCAGCTCAGTCACGCCGATGCCGCGTTGGGCCGCCAGCCGGGCTGACTCCTCGCGCCTGCGGGCCACCTGAGGGTGCTCGCGGGTGTCGCGCAGCAGCACCAGCCGCAGCGGGAGAGGCGGCCCGTCGCCGTCTTGTGCCAGCGCCGCGCCGGGGCCGGGCGCGAACGGCCCGTCGAACGCGACGACCTGGTTGTGATTGGCCTCGGGCAGCGCCCCGGACACCGCCGGGTACTTGGCGTTCTCGCTGAGCTGGCAGGCGAACCGGTACGCCGCCACGGCGGCCAGCGGGGAGGTGCCCCAGATCATCGGGAGCGTGCCGGCAAGTTCAAGCGCGAGCCCCTTCGCGGGATTGACAAACGCTTCGCTGTCGGGACGGCACAGATGCGACACGCGCTCGAGTTCGGCGGCGGCCGACTCGTAGGCGTCCGTGGGCATCTCGACGATGCCGAGCCGCCGGGCGGCCACCACGAGCGGAACCGACAGGCTCCACAGCGTCGAGCGCGGCGTGCCCACCGACTGGACGGGGACAAAGGGGGCGCGGGCCTGCTCGGCGATCGCGGCGAGTGGCGAGCCCTTACCGCCGACCACCAGGAGCCGGCAGCCACGGCGAACGGCTTCCCGCGCGGCGGCGAGCGTCTCCTCGGTGGAACCCGAGCACGACACGGCGATCACCAGATCCGCGGCGCCCACCCAGCCGGGAAGCCGGTAGTCGTGCACGCTCATCACCTGGACCGGGCAGCCGGAGCCGCACACGGCGGTCAGCATGTCCCCGGCGATGCCGGATCCGCCCATGCCGGTGACCACGACCGCACGCGGCCGCCCGCCAGCGGCGATCTCGCTCAGGTCCGTCTCCCCGGCCAGCCCGGCCGCCGCGCGCACCTGCGCCGCCGCGGAGGCGACCTGCCGGAGCATGCCGGCCGGGTCGGCCGCCTCGACCAGCGCCGCATCGTCAAGGCGCTCCTCCGCGGCCCAGGTCACTCACCCTCCCCGGCCGGCGCGGCGGGCCCGGGTGCCCCCGGGCGGCGCGCCTCGTCCACCAGCAGCACGGGGATGTCGTCGCGCACGGGGTACGCGAGCCCGCACGCCTGGCTCGTGCACACCAGCTCGCTGGCCGCGTCGTCCTCGCGCAGCGGGGCGTGGCACGCGGGGCAGGCGAGGATCTCCAGCAGCCAGTCGTCGATCTTCACAGCGTCTCCCGGGGAGTGAGGTGTGTGCCCTAGCCGCGGACAATACGCAGGACCGCGTCCCGCTTGGCGGCCAGGGTCGCTTCGTCGGACGCCTCCACGTTCAGCCGGAGCACCGGCTCGGTGTTGGAGGGGCGGAGGTTGAACCACCAGCCATTGCCGGCGACGGTCAGGCCATCCAGCTCGTCCATGCTGACGCCGGGCCGGCCCGCGAACGCCCGGCGGACCGCGTCCGTGGCCGCGTCCTGGTCGCCGACGTCGCTGTTGATCTCGCCCGATGATACGTAGCGGCGGTAGCTGGCCAGCAGCTCCGACAGCGGGCGCGGCTGCCCGCCCAGCGCGGCAAGCACGTGCAGCGCGGCGAGGAGCCCCGAGTCGGCGTACCAGAAGTCGCGGAAATAGAAGTGCCCCGAGTGCTCGCCTCCGAAGACGGCTCCGGTCTGCGCCATCCGCCCCTTGATGAACGAGTGGCCAACCCGGGTGCGAACCGGGTTGCCGCCATGCTCGGTGACGATCTCGGGCACCGCCCGCGAGGTGATCAGGTTGTGGATGATCGTCGCGCCCGGCTCGCGGGCGAGTTCGCGGACGGCGATGAGCGCCGTGAGCACCGACGGCGAAACGATCCTGGCACGCTCGTCGACGACGAAGCACCGGTCCGCGTCACCGTCGAAGGCAAGCCCGGCATCGGCGCCGTGGTCGAGCACCGCCCGCTGCAGGTCGGCCAGGTTCGCCGGGTCGATCGGGTTGGCTTCATGGTTCGGGAAGGTGCCGTCAAGCTCGAAGTACAACGGCACCAGCGTGATCGGCAGCCCCTCAAGCACCTTGGGCACCGTGTGGCCGGCCATTCCGTTCCCCGCGTCGACGACCACCTTCAGCTGCCTGATGGAGGACACATCGACCAGGGTCTTCAGGTGGCTGGCGTACCCGGTCAGGAGATCACGGCTGGTGATGGGGCCCGGGGGCCTGTCGCGAACCGGGACGCCCCGCTCGGCGATGCCGCGCAGTTCGATCAGCCCGGAGTCCGCTCCCACCGGCTTCGCCCCGGCCCGGCACAGCTTGATCCCGTTGTACCTGGGCGGGTTGTGGCTGGCGGTGATCATCGCCCCGGGCATGTCAAGGCTGCCGCTGGCGTAGTACAGCATGTCGGTGGAGCCGAGGCCGGCCGCCACCACACTGGCGCCCTGCGCGCTGGCCCCGCGTGCGAACGCGTCCGCAAGCAGCGGCGAGGAGGTCCGCATGTCATGCATGATCACAATCGAGGGCGCCTCCGCCAGCCGGGCAAACGCCGCGCCGACGACCTCCGCGACATCTTTGTCAAGTTCATCAGGGACCACACCCCGGATGTCGTAAGCCTTGAAAATCTTCGCGTACTGGCCCACTTCGGTCCCGCCTCCCGTGTTCGCCCGGGGATGCCCTCCCGGCAGCACCGCGGAACGGCTGGTGCGATGCGCGGAACCCGAGCCTACCGGCCTGGCGCCCCTGGATGATCTGCTCCCGGCCCGGGGGTCCGGGGGGTCGCCCCCGGGCTGGCACTGCGGGCCACAGCGACGCCGATCGAAGACCGGCGAGCAGGGCGAGCTGCCACGGCCCGGGGGGTCCGGGGGCCGCCCCCCGGGCTGGCACTGCGGGCCACGGCGACGCCGATCGAAGACCGGCGAGCAGGGCGAGCTGCCACGGCCCGCGGCGCCCGGTCAGCGCGGGCCGGAATCCTCGGGCGATGAACGCAGCACCCGCAGATGGCCACGCCGCCCTACCTCGGTTCCCTGGCCGACCGGTTCGGCCACCGGCTGGCCAGAGCCCGCCTCCCTGACCGCGTTGGCGAGGGCTTCGAGGTCATCGGCGTCGGTCTGGACGGCGTCGTCCGCGCGGACGGGCAGCCTGACCACGTCCCAGCCACGCGGCGCTGTCAGCCTTCCGGCATGGTCGGCGCACAGGTCATAGCAGTGCGGCTCCACATAGGCCGCGAGCGGGCCGAGCACGGCCGTGGAGTCACGGTACACGTAGGTGAGCGTGTAGACGGCGGGCTGCCTGCACCCGGGCCGCGAGCAGCGGCGCGACATCACGGCCCCGCCTCGGGGGCAGGACCACGCGCAACGCTCACAACGGCAGACCGTACCGATATGCGACGCTGCGCGCCACCACCCGGGCCTGTCTTGGAGATCGTGTCTTGGCCACCTTTTCGTCACGCCGGGTCCCGGTGCAGTCCCTGTGCGGTGCGGTCAGCCGGTCTGGGCTGCGGGATCGCCGCGGAGCGGCGCGGCCGGGCGGCCCCGCGGGCTGGAAGGGATACGCTCGCAGCTGTGCAGGCCGGTGACCGGGACAGCCGGGGACGCGGAGCCCCCATCAGGCGGCGGGACCGCCACGGGCGCGGGCTGCGGGGCGTGCTCGCCCCGCCGGGGGTGCCGCTGCACAGGACCCGGGCGGAGAGCTTCGATGATCTGGTGCTCCAGGCCATCGCCCGGCTCGAGCCGCGCTGGGAGTCCGAGCTGGCGGGGGTTGAGTTCGCGGTCGAGGAGATCCCGCCGGGGACGGTGCTCGATTCGGTGGGGCGGGGCCCGATCCCGCTAGCCCGGCTGGATCCCGGGACGCCCGGGCTCCCCGGCGGGCAGCCCGGCCCCACCGAGCGGCGTGACGTGGTCATCAAACCGGGTACGCCGGTGGGGCCCGGCACACCCGGGGAGGCTGGCGTGCCCGGGGAGGCTGGCGCGCCCGGGGAGGCTGGCGCGCCCGGGGAGGCTGGCGCG
>Ga0126378_10003076_pt1 | contig 12558 bp, 13 predicted proteins | sample PanSoiMetPlot_23_FD_92587 | JGI IMG/M metagenome (GOLD analysis project Ga0126378, IMG submission 92587) | Tropical forest soil microbial communities from Panama - MetaG Plot_23 | ecosystem: Environmental > Terrestrial > Soil > Tropical forest > Bulk soil | place: Panama | collected 2016-02-17
CAGTTGGTCGCGAACTACAACGTGTCACACTTTTTAGCAGGCGGACGGTGCTTTGGGCCCTTTTATGCGCGCGATCTGACGCCGGACGCAAAGGGTCGACCTGAAGGGCTTACCGAAGCGGAGTTCATCAAGGTGATGCGCACGGGGGAGGACATTCATTGCGAGAAAGATCCTTCCGACCCCGTTTGCGCGCTGTTCGAGCCCGGGCCCCCTACTGATGTTCTGCAGGTCATGCCCTGGCCGAATTATCACAGCATGACCGATGCCGATCTCAAGGCGGTCTATGCATATCTTACGGCTATTCCACCAGCACAGCCTCGTAACACGGTCAAAAATGGCTGCCCCGGGTTTTCAGGAGACGCTGCCGGCTCCGCTGACTACGTTTACAAGGATAACGATGGTACTTGCCCCAATCCGGCACCCCCGCAGTGAACCTACCGTGCTCGTTGCCACGGTCATCAGCGATCTGGGCTGCGGCGTCGGCTATTATCCCGCCAAATAGATCATTACGGAGAACGCCATGAAACGCCTAATCTCCGCGGTTTTTGTCTCGCTATGGCTCGCCCTTCCGGCAAGCAACGTGGTGGCTCAATCGGCGGCAGACGTGGATGGGGTGAAAGCAGCGAGCAAGGAATTTTACGCGGCCCTAGCAGTGCTCGACAATGGCGAGGCAATGGAAAAGGTGTGGGCTCATACGCCGTACGTCACCTACGTAGGCCCACGCCACAAATCGGTCCTTGTAGGCTGGGATGCCCAAAAGAAGTATTGGCCAGAGGCAATAACCTTTTCACGCAGAGAAATGTCACGTTGTCGGACCAGCACATTCACGTCAACGGCAACCTCGCATGGGAGATGGGTCAGGAAACCGGCGAACAGAAATTGAAAGATGGCGGCTCTCCCAAGCTGGACTACCTCGTCACCAATGTCTACGAGAAAATCGACGGCCACTGGTTCATCGTCTCTCACCATGTGCAGCCAAAGCCGCAGTAAGCAAATCAGGTGAGCATTGTAACCAACAAGGGAGGAGCAGGTCATGCGCCCCATTTGGATCATCGCAGCGATTGCCGCTCTCAGTCTCACCACTTCGGCAAATGCCCAACAGGTCGATCAGGACACGCGGCAGCAAATCGAACAGCTTGTGACCACCTACCGCACGAATTGGAACAACCATAACGCAGCCGGAATTGCTGGCCTCTACACAAAAGACGGTGTGCTAGTCTCACAGGCCCCAAAGGTCGTCAAGACTGGACCGCAAGAAATCGTGCAACAATATGAATCTGTATTCAAAACGATGTCTCATAATGATGGGGCAACAGCCGAAGTTTTTCCACTTGGAAGCGATTCGTTGATCTCCGTGGGCGAGTACCACCTCAGCGGCCAGTTGCAAAGCGGACCCGCTAAGGTCGACGGGGATTGGACTGCGGTCTACGTGAGGGAAGGGGGGGCATGGAAAATCCGGCTCCTCACGGCTGTTCCGGACCCGCCGCCTGCATCCCCTGCGAAGTAGACTCGAAGCCGAAGCCATAGTCGTCTTTTTTAAGCTTGGCGGCGAGCGGCGAGCCATCAGGGTATTACTACCCGATCGCGCGTCGCATGACCGCGAGGCGCGGTAAAGGTTTAGATAGCCAAAAGGTCACACGAATCATTGCGCCGTAATCCCGCCGTCGACGACGAGACCGGCGCCGGTCATGAAGGCGGCGTCGTCGGAGGCGAGAAAGACGATGCCTTTGGCGATGTCCGTCACGGTTCCGATGCGGCCTATCGGGATGCGTTCCAGTGTCTGCTGGCGGGCCGGTTCGAGGTCGTTGGTGCCGAGATTGCGCGCGCGGATCGCGAGGACCTGATCGCCCATATCGGTGTCGATCGTGCCGGGGTGCATCGAGTTGACGCGGATCCGGTAGCCTTTGCGGGCAAATTCGAGCGCTGCCGACTTGGTAAACAGGGCGACGCCGCCCTTGGTCATCGAATAGAGCGGGTCGTTCGACGAGCCGACCAGACCGGCAACCAACGACAGGTTGACAATGACGCTGCCGTGGGCACTGCGCCGGCCGCGCTCGCGCAATGCCGGCACCGACAGCTTCGTGCCGAGAAAAACACCGGTCAAATTCACGCCGCAGAGCCGATCCCAATCAGCGAGCGTCGCCTCCTCGAGACCCATTCCGAGAAAAACGCCGGCGTTGTTGACCAGGATGTCGAGACCGCCAAACCGGTCGCTGGCGGCCCCGATCGCGGTGCGCCAATCCTCTTCGCGCGTGACGTCGAGGTGCGTGTAGACCGCATCGCCTCCGGCGCTGGCCAGAGCCTCAACCGTCTCGCGGCCGCGCTCATCCAGCACGTCGCCGACGGCGACCTTCGCGCCGGCCTCGACCATCAGCCGCGCGGTCTCGGCGCCGATGCCGCGCGCCGCTCCGGTAATCAACGCCACCTTGCCGTCGAGCCGGTTCATTACGATCTCCTCCTATCGAGCAAAGCCGCTCGGGGTATTAAAGACGAAATAGGCGTCCATGCGCGCGCTAGTGACGGCAGTCATCTATTTCGGGTCATTCCTGGGTATCGGGGTCATTGCCAAATTGACCGTGTCGCGGTTCATGCGCCGAAGAGACGTCGACCTCGCCGAAGTTCAAGCGCAGGCCGGGCCGCGCCGCGGGAAGCGGCAGGTCTTTCTGTTGGGGTTCTGGCGCAACGAAGGGCCGGATTGAGTCGGGTCATGCACTGTCGGGAACCGCCGTCTCGAGCTCTTCGAGCCAGACCTTCGCGGTAGCGTCGGAAGGGGCGCGCCAGTCGCCGCGCGGCGACAGCGAACCGCCCGACGAGATTTTGGGGCCGTTCGGCAGAGCCGAGCGCTTGAACTGGCTTAGCTCGAAAAAACGGTACAGGAACACGCGCAGCCAGCGCTTGATTTCGGCAAGATTGTAGGCGCGCTTGGCCGCATCCGGAATGTTGGGGGGCCAGCGGCCGCGCTCCGTGTCGCTCCACGCGTTCCAGGAGAGGTAGGCGATCTTCGAGGGCCGGAAGCCGAAGCGCGTCGCGTAGAACAGATTGAAATCCTGCAATGCGTACGGCCCGACGATGCTCTCGGTCGACTGGATGACACCGTCGGCGCCCGGCGGCACCAGCTCCGGCGAAATCTCGGTGGCGAGGATCTCGAGGAGCACCTGGGCGGTCTCCTCGTCGACGTCGCCGGACGCCGCGACAAACCGGATCAGATGCTGGATCAGGGTCTTGGAGACCGAGGCATTGGGGTTGTAATGCGACATCTGATCGCCGACCCCGTAGGTGCACCAGCCGAGACCGAGCTCGGAGAGGTCGCCGGTCCCGACCACCAAGCCCCCGTTGTGGTTCGCCAGCCGGAACAGATAATCTGTCCGCAATCCGGCCTGGACATTCTCGAAGGTCACATCGTAGAGGGCCTCGCCCGTCGCCGAGGCATGCCCGATGTCTTTGAGCATCTGCTTCGCCGCTGGCCTGATGTCGATTTCCGCGCCGCTGACGCCGAGGGCGCGCATCAGCCGCCAGGCATTGGCTTTCGTCGTCTTGCTCGTCGCAAAGCCGGGGAGCGTGTGGGCCAGCACATTGCTGCGCGGCATCCCGAGACGGTCCATGACCCGCGCCGAGACGATCAGCGCTTGCGTCGAATCGAGCCCGCCCGAGACGCCGATGACCAGCTTCTGCAGGCCGGTCGCCTTGAGACGCTGGGCAAGGCCCTGCACCTGTATGTTGTACGCCTCGTAGCAGTTCTCGCGCAGCATGGCCGGGTCCGCCGGTACATACGGAAAACGCTCGACCGTCCGGCGCAGTTCGAGAGGTTCGTCGGGCGCGGCGAACTCGAAGGCTATGCAGCGAAAATAAAGCCAGTCGGCAGAAGCGCGCGCATTGTCGCCAAAGGTGTTCGTCCGCATCCGCTCCTGGCGGATGCGGCCGAGATCGACATCGGCGACCGCCATCTCGGGATCGGGCGAGAAACGCTCGGTCTCGGCGAGCATGTCGCTCAATTCGAAAATGCCGGCTTGGCCATCCCAGGCGAGGTCGGTCGTCGACTCGCCGGCGCCGGCGGCAGAATAGGCATAGGCGGCGATGCAGCGGGCGGATTGCGATGCGCACAACAAGCGGCGCATTTCCGCCTTGCCGATCGTGATGTTGCTCGCCGAAAGGTTGAGCAGGATCTCGGCCCCGGCAAGCGCCGCATCGGTGCTCGGCGGGTGCGGCACCCAGAGATCCTCGCAGATTTCGATATGGAACGTAAATGCCGCTCTTCCCTGAGCGGCGAACAGCAGATCGCGCCCAAATGGCGCTTCGCCCCCGGCGACCGCGATCGCTTGTCCGACGACGTCTTCGCCCGAGGTAAGCTGCCGCTGCTCATAAAATTCGCGGTAATTCGGGAGGTAAACCTTGGGGACGACGCCGAGCAGCTGTCCGCGATGGACGATCACGCCGCAATTGTAGAGCCGTCCCCGATGCCGTAGCGGGGCCCCGACGGCGAAGATCGGGAAGAGGCCTCGGCTGGCGGAGATCAGCCGGTCGAGCTGCCGCTCCACCTCGTCCAGCACCGCATCCTGAAACAGCAAGTCGTCGATCGCGTAAGCCGAGAGCCCCAGCTCCGGGAACACCATCAAGGCGACGCGGGCCTTGTCGCCGGCAGCGAGCAATTCCAGGACGTTTTCGGCATTCTGCCGCGGATCGGCAACCGCGACATGGGGGACACACGCTGCGAGGCGGACGAATTCGTGGCTGTAAGGGGAAAAGAACGAGGGCAATCCCGACTCCCTCACGATCTCGATCTGCCGGATTTGACCATCGCCCACACCACGGCAAGGACACCGAATACGGTCAGACCGCCAAAGACGAGCATTACCGTGTTGGCCGATCCGATCAGGCGGTCCCCAATATCACCGACCGCGTCGCCGGCAAACAGCAGCATCGGCGCCCAGACGATCGCCGAGGTGACGTTGGCGAACCAGAACCGGCCGCGCGGCATTCGCATGATACCCGCGGCAAGCGGTATCACCGCCCGCACCGGACCGAAAAAGCGGCCGATGAAGACGCTTTTCCCCCCGTGCTTCTCGAAAAACCGGATGCCGTTCGGCAGCAGGTCCGGATTTCGCGTAAACGGCCAGACCCGCCCGATCCCGCCGCCAAAGCGCTGACCGAGCCAAAACGAGATCGAGTCGCCGAGCACCGCCCCGATCACCGCCCCGGCGAGAACCGGCCAATAAGGCAGCGACCCGGCCGACATCAATGTTCCGGCAACGATCAGGATCGAGGTGCCGGGAAACAGCAGGCTCACGAAGGCGAACGACTCGCCGAACGAGGTGATGAACATGACCGGGAAGGCCCAGCTCGAATGCGCCGAGATGAATCCGAGCGTCGGCTCTATGAGAGATTCCATCGCGTCCGGTATATGGAGAGCCGGCCCGCGCATTCACCCTGCGAGTAGCGCTTGACAGCGAGTGGCAATCGCCTCATGTGAATGTGACAAACATTTACATGAGGGCTGCCGCCATGCATGCGCTCGTGGCGCAACTGGACGACATCGGCAAACCGGCCTGGATCGCGCTGACGATCGTCAGCTTCATCCTATTCCCGCCGGTAGGGTTCTTGGTTCTGGGGTTGTTGATAGGGAGTGGACGGATGGCGTGCGGGACACACGGCAACGGGGATCGTTGGCGGCGCCGCATGGAACGCCTGCAGCGGCGAATGGAGCGGATGCAGTCGGCTGCCGAGCGTTGGGGCCGGTACGGCAGCTATCGGGCCTCCAGCGGCAATCGCGCGTTTGACGAGTACCGCGCCGAGACTTTGCGCCGGCTCGAAGAAGAGCAGCGCGATTTCCGGGCATTTCTCGACCGTCTGCGTCACGCCAAGGACAAGGCGGAATTCGACCAGTTCATGGCCGAGCGGCGCCGGCCCCCGGAGGGTCCCGGGGCGCAACCGCAGAGCGTCTGAACGTATTCAATCGCTATGTAGCCGTCCGCTGTCTTTACCCACCAAGCCTTGCGGTTTGGTGGGTCCTGCCTTCCAGGCAATTGCGATCATGGTGCCCGCTGCGTCATACAAAGGGCGAGCGGGGCTCGCGGAGTGCGGAGGCAGGAGAACGGCATGCGAACAGGGGCGGAATACCGGCAGGCATTGCGCGACGGGCGACGCGTCTGGGTGATGGGCGAGGGTTTCGTCGAGGATGTGACGAACCATCCCGCGACCCGGGCGATGGTCGACGAGTATGTCACCTGGTACGACCTGCATTTCGATCCGGAGTGGCAGGAGATTGCGATCCGCCCCGCCGATGCGGAGCGCGAACCCACCCCCTGGGCCTATGTCGTCCCGAAGACGGCCGACGACCTCACGGGGATGGGGAAGTTCTTCTCCGCGACGACGTTCCTCAGCGCCGGCAACATCACGCACACCCCGTGCTACGGGCACATGATCGCGCTCGGCGTGCAAGCCTCGGTCGAGGAACGCAACGTCTCGCCCGAGCAGATCGCCAACGCGGCGCGATACCGGGCCATGATCGCCGACACGCAGCGCTTTCTGACTTTCTGCGGCGGCGCCCCGACGATCGGTGCCCGCATGCGCCCGGAGCCGGCCGACCGCGCTGCGCTGCGGCTCGTCCGTGAGACCGATAGCGGCATCGTCATTAGCGGCAAGATCGGCATGCACACGAGCCCCGCTTTCGCCGAGGACGTCTATATCGGGAGCCTGTCCGGGATCGAGATCGACGGGCATCGCGCGACCTTCATCGTCGCGGTCAACGCGCCCGGGGTCACCACAGTCTGCCGCAAGATCGCGGTACGCGACCGGAACCCCTTCGTAGCCCCGCTCAGCAGCCGCTACGACGAGCTCGATGGCCAGATGTGGCTCGACGACGTCTTCATCCCGTGGGAGCACGTCTTCCTGCTCGGTGAATCGCCCGAGCCGGTCGTCCGCTGGCTGATCTGGCACCACCTCTATGGCTGGCTGTCGAAGGCGGAGTTCACGCTCGGACTGGCGCTGGCATTGACCCATGCGATGGGCCTGCAAAAGCACGACCAGACGATCGAGCACCTCGTCGATCTGGCAATCGAAGTGCAGACTGTCCGCAGCTGCGTCACCGCCTGCGAGCGCGATCCGAGGTTCACCGAGACCGGTTATTGCGTACCCAACCACGCCCATCTCGCAGTCGGCGGCATTGCGATCTTGAAGGCGCGGCAGCGCATGGCCGAGATCCTGCGCATCGTGCCCGGCTCTTCATTGGTGGTCTGCCCGTCGGACAAGGATCTTGCCGCGCCCGAAATGGCCGCGGGGCTCGAGGAATCCTTCGGCGGCGGAGGTTACACGGCACTGCAGCGCTCGGCATTGCTGCAGATGGCGTGGGACCACGTCTCCTCGGCGCTCGACGGCCGCGAGTCCGCCTTCGAATTGCACGCCAGCGGCGGCATCCCGGCCTGGCGCGGCCGGCTGCGCCGAAATTTCGAGCAATATAACGCGCTCGCCAATGCCGTCGCCAGTCGGGTGGGTATGCCGATGCCGGAGATCGACCTCAGCAGCCTGCGCGAGGTGCCCTGGGCGCCCCGCCGCGCCGTCACGCCTCCGGCCGGCGCGCGGTAAAGGCCCTCACCCGCCTTGCTCTGCTCGGCACCGTCTCCCCAAGCCCCTCGCATCCCCCGCAAGCGGGGGCTAGAGTGGGGCTTAGCGGCACAAACCCGCACGTTTGCCGGACGGGTGGCGCTCGGCCTTGTTGGCGGTGTCGAGGCTCCACTGTATTGTCGCCTCTACGGCGCGCGCTTCTTCCCGGCCCTTTCTCGACAATTCCCGCCCTCTCGCCGATTGGCGCCGGGCGATCTCGATGAGACGGTGCGCCTCCAGAGCCTGCTGGTGGACGCGTTCCGCCGTCTCTCGCACCTGTTCGGCGAGTTCCCGCGTCTTCTCCAGCATGCGGCCATAGTGCTGTCGCACATCGGATGAAAGGCCTGCCATCGACGCCTCCCGAACATCTCTAGACAAACCCGATTGTGCCACTTTCGTTCCGGGCCGATTCCCCTTGAAACTTGGGATGCCTCAGCGCTTCTTTTGTTCTCAAGAGTGAAGCCAACCCCAAACGCCCGGCAAGGTGAGATAAGATACTGGCGCCTACTCTTCCAATTGTCGGCATCGGCGCTTCCGCGGGTGGGATCGAGGCGCTGGAGGAGTTCTTCAAGGCCGTCCCGGCCGATAACGGCTTGGCCTTTGTCGTCGTCACCCACCTGCCGCCCGATCGCGAGAGCATGCTGGCAGAGATCCTCGGGCGCGCCACCCGGATGCCGGTTGTCGACGCCAAGGATGGCGAGAGGGTCGAGGCGGAGCACGTCTATGTCCTGCCGCCCGGCGCCATTCTGACCATACGCGGCGCGCGGCTGCATCTGCGCCGCACCGGACGCAGCGACCGAGAGCGAGCGCCGATCGATGTTTTTTTCAATGCGCTTGCCGAGGACCAAGGCGAGCACGCGATTGGCATCGTGCTTTCCGGGGGTGGCCACGACGGCACCGTGGGGATCAAGGCGATCAAGGAGAACGGCGGTCTGACGATCGCCCAGGGCTCAAACGTGTCGCGGCCGCGTTTTGCCGAGATGCCGTCAAGCGCAGTCGCGGCCGGCTTTGTTGATCTGGAGCTGCCGGTCGAGGAAATCCCGGGGCGTATCATCGCTTACGTCCGAAATTGGGGCGCCTTCGATCCGGAAAAGCCCGGCGACGCTTTGGCCAAGATTTACGGTCTGTTGCGCAGCCGCACCGGGCATGATTTCAGTGACTATAAGGAGCGGACCTTTCAGCGCCGCATTCAGCGGCGTATGCAGGTGGTGCAAACCACAAAGCTCGATGAATACGCCGAGCGGCTGCAAAAGGACCCGGACGAGGTGCATTCATTATTTCGGGATCTCTTGATCGGCGTCACCGATTTCTTTCGCGACGTGACAGCCTTTCAGGCGCTCGAGACATTGGTGATCCCAAAACTTTTCGAGGGCAGAGGCGCCGACGACGAGGTCCGCGTCTGGGTCGCCGGCTGCTCTACGGGCGAGGAGGCGTATTCGATCGCGATCCTGCTGCGGGAGCAGGCTGAAAGATTGGTGGCGCCCCCCAAGGTTCAGGTCTTCGCCACCGATATCGACGAGGCGGCTATGGGGGTCGCCCGAGCGGCGCGGTATCCGGCGAACCTCGTCAAGGAAGTCTCGCCTGAACGGCTCACCCGCTTCTTTGTCAACGAAGCCGGTATGTATCAGGTGGTAAAGGAGCTGCGCGACATGTGCATCTTCTCGACCCACAGCGTCATCCGCGATCCGCCCTTCTCCCGCCTCGATCTGATCTCTTGCCGAAATCTCCTAATTTATTTGAAACCCACACTGCAGGCGCAAATCATTCCGCTGTTCCATTACTCGCTGCGATCGGGAGGCTATTTGTTTCTCGGAGGTTCGGAAAACCTCTCCCGCTACGGCGAATTATTCGTGACACTTGATAGAAAGAGCCGCATCTTCCGCCGTCGAGACTTGGCGTCACGCCCTCCCCTCCCTTTACGGCAATTTCTGCCGACCTCGCGGCGCGGGACGGCTGGGATGGAGGAGAGCCAGGGCGGCAGCGCTCGGACATGCTGCGCGGGATCGCTGCGACGGTCGTCGAGCGTTTTGCCCCCACTTACGTGATCGTCGACGAATCCGGTCAGACGCTGTTTTTCTCATCTGGAACCGGCAAATATCTCCAGCCGGCAGTCGGGCCCCCCAATCGCGACATCGTCGCGATGGCCCGCCCGGGGTTGCGCGCGGATTTGCGGGCGGCACTCCATTGCGCCAAGGAAACCGGCAGGCGGTTCGTGCGCGACCGCATCGCGGTGCAGATCAATGGTGGCACTCAGACGGTGAGCCTTGCAGTCGAGCCGGTCACCGAAGGAAACGAGACAGTTTACGGCATCGTATTTATCGACCGCGGCCCGATCAGAACGGTTGAAGAAACCGCCGGGGTGGCGCATCCAGACAGCGAGGATACAACCGTCAGGCAGATCGAGCAGGAGCTGCAGGAAACCAAGGAGCGACTGCAATCGACAATAGAAGAGCTCGAAACGGCGAATGAGGAGTTTCGCTCCTCGAATGAAGAATTGCTCTCGGTCAATGAGGAACTGCAATCAACAAACGAAGAGCTCGAAACCTCGAAGGAGGAGTTGCAATCGGTAAATGAGGAATTACAGACCGTAAATAACGAGCTCAGCATCAAGATTGAGGAGCTAGACCGGGCCAATGCCGATCTCAACAATTTGTTTCAAAGCACGCAGATCGCGACGATCTTCCTGGACAGGCGCTTGGTTATTCGTTCATTTACGCCAGCTGTTTCCAAGTTATTCAATTTGTTGCCGGGCGACCAGGGCCGTCCGCTGACCGATCTCTCCAGCCGTCTTGACTATCCAGATCTCGAAAGTGATATCCGGACGGTATTCGGCGGCGAGGCGATCGAGCGCGCGTTGAGCCTGTCGGAGGGGACTGAACATTACCTTGCGCGGCTCCTACCCTAGAGAATCTCAAGCGATATCATCGATGGCGTGCTCCTGACTTTTGTCGATGTTACCAGCATTATCGCCGCCGAGGAGCAGCAGAAGGTACTCGCGGCCGAGCTCAGCCATAGGGTCAAGAATACACTTGCGGTCGTCTCGTCGATTACCGAGCGGACCCTGCCGGACGGAGGAGCTAAAACGGATCTGCTGGGCCGGTTCCATGCTCTCGGGCACACCCATGACTTGCTGTCGAACGCCGGCTGGACCGAGGCGCCGTTACGCGAATTAATCTCGACGGAGCTCGCCCCTTACGGCGCCCATATTACTGTGAACGGGCCGCCGGTCAGCCTGAAACCCCAAGCGGCGCTTCTTCTGGCCTTGGTTGTTCACGAGCTCGCGACAAATGCCCCTAAATACGGTTCTCTCTCCACCCCCCGCGGCCGGGTCGAAATCGGCTGGACGACCGCGGGCGACCGCCAGAGGCGTCTGGAGTTCACGTGGACGGAGCGTGGCGGGCCGAAGATCGACGGACTTCCGGCGCGCGGTTTTGGCACGGAACTCATCGAACGGGGCGTTCGTTTCGAATTACAGGGTGAAGCGACTCTCGGTGCGGTCGATGGAGGGCTCCAATGTAGGATCGTAATTCCGGAAAACCCGCAATACGTAACCTTTGGATCGCCCCCAGACGAACCGGTGATAGGGGAAGCTGCGTCATGACGGCGGAACTCGAAGGCGTCAGAGTACTGGTCGTCGAAGACGAATTTCTTGTGGCGACGTTGATCGAAGACATGCTGCACGCGGCAGGGTGCATCGTGTCAGGGCCGATCCCTCGAATTGGGGAAGCGCTCGAGGCAGCCGGCCGAGGGACCTACGATGCCGCGATCCTCGACGTCAATCTAGGGGGCGACCGTATCGATCCAGTGGCTAAAGCGCTGTCGTATCGCAACGTCCCATTCGCGTTTGTCACTGGTTACGGGACCGCCGGTTTGCCGGGCGATTATGCAGAGCGGCCGCACCTTCGCAAGCCCTTCAGGATGACGGATCTGATCAATACAATATCCGGCCTCGTGCATACTTCGCGCCCGAAAGTCGTCTGAGAATGGCGGAGGGTGCGTTTCATTCATCCAGCATTGCAGAGGGCGGTTTCTCGGATCGCGGCCGCATCCCGTACCACCAAAGGATAAAATCGCGATCGGCGGTGAGATGATGAGCTTCGTCGATAGCTCGCCGCGCCCTCTGATAGAGTTGCGTCAATTGGATATGGAGCGATACAGCGGGCGGCTCTTGCGGCATCGTTTCTTCCGAATGAACTGCACAAAACCCGTAAAATGCCGTCAATATCGCGTCCAGATTCAAGAAGTACCTCATGCTGAGGGCGCCCGGAGAGCGCGTCTCGAAGCGTGCACAGCCGCGATGCAGCCGATTTCCCTACAACCCCCTTTGCCGATGTGATGTGATTTGTGGGCCGCCGCTCCGCGCTGCGATGATGGTGCTGCGAGTTGCAAGCCAAGGGTGGAGAGCTTATCTGTTTACCGTCGACTTCCCGTGGTTCGGCTGCTCTCCCAAGCTCCTGATCGAGTACCGGACCTGCTCCCCGCACCGTGCAGAAGCTTGACCCTCCGCTTACTTCCGAGCGGTGGCAATGTGTTTTTGAAGGAAAATCCATGACTATTGGAACCGTGAAGTGGTTCAACCCGACAAAGGGGTACGGCTTCATTCAACCCGACGACGGTTCGAAGGATGTGTTCGTTCATATCTCAGCGGTCGAGCGCTCTGGTATGGGCAATCTGCACGAAGGGCAGAAGGTGAGCTTCGAGCTCGAGCGCGGCGATCGAGGAAAGACCTCGGCCATCAACTTGAAGCAGGGCTAGCTCGGGCGGGGAGCGGCGCCGGTTCGCCGCGGCTCCCCGCCTCAGCCGGTACAACGCGAACCTAACAAACCAGAGATAGCTGGCCATGCAAGTTTTTGTACGCGACAACGACGTCAATTCGGCACTCCGGGTCCTGAAGAAAAAGATGCAGCGGGAGGGCACCTTCCGCGAGATGAAGCGGCGGCGGGCCTATGAAAAGCCGTCGGA
>Ga0126378_10003077_pt1 | contig 12557 bp, 17 predicted proteins | sample PanSoiMetPlot_23_FD_92587 | JGI IMG/M metagenome (GOLD analysis project Ga0126378, IMG submission 92587) | Tropical forest soil microbial communities from Panama - MetaG Plot_23 | ecosystem: Environmental > Terrestrial > Soil > Tropical forest > Bulk soil | place: Panama | collected 2016-02-17
CGCCAGGATTGCCCCGGCTTCGCAGGCGAAGGCGATGAGGGCGCCCGTCTTGAGGCGCTGCAGCCGCGTGATCGCGCCGATGTCGAGCGTGCGCTTCTCCGCGATGAGATCGATCATCTGGCCGCCGACCATGCCGCTCGCGCCCGCGGCCTGCGCGAGCGCACTCATGAGCTCACAGCGAACCGCAGGATCGCCATGCGTGTCCGGATGCGCGAGGACTTCGAAGGCGAGCGTCAGCAGGCCGTCACCCGCGAGCACTGCCGTCGCCTCGTCGAAGGCCTTGTGACAAGTGGGCCGTCCGCGCCGGAGATCGCTGTTGTCCATCGCCGGGAGGTCGTCGTGTACAAGCGAGTAGGAGTGCACGAGTTCGATCGCCGCGGCGACCTGGAGCGCACCGCGCTCAGCGACGCCGAAGAGCCGCGCGCTCGCGAGGACCAGGAACGGCCTGAGCCGCTTGCCCGGTGCGAGTGCGGCGTATCTCATGGCCTCGAAGACTCGCGACTCCAGGCCCGGCGGCAGCGGGATCAGACGCTCGAGCACGGTATCCGTCAGCTTGGCTGCGCCGGCGAGCGCCTCGGCGAACGAGGCGCCGCGTTTCCAGGAGTGCTCAATCAAGGGCCGCGGGCTCCGCTTTCGTCGTGCCATCGGGCGCGATGACGATCTTGTCGACGCGTGCCTGCGCCTCGCGAAGCTTCGCCTCGCAATGACGCTTGAGCAGTGTGCCGCGCTCATAGGATTGGATCGCGTCGTCGAGCTTGCCCGTGCCGCCCTCGAGTCGCTTCACGATCTGCTCCAGCTCCTGGAGCGCCTCCTCGAAGCTCAACTTGGCAATGTCCGCGGGCACCTGTGATTCGGCCAAGGTTCCTCCCGATTCAGCGGCGCACTCTATGGATGCGCCGCGCCGACGGCAAGCGGGGTCAGGCCGCCATCAAGGCGCGCACATGGGCCGCGGCGCTCGCCCCCAGCGCCGGCAGGTCGTAGCCGCCCTCGAGGGTCGATACCAGCCGGCCGCCGGCCTGCCGCTTGGCGCAATCGAGGAGCCGCTCGGTGACCCAGCCGTAGTCGTCCTCCACCAGCATCAGCTGCGCCAGAGGATCGCGCCGATGCGCGTCGAATCCCGCCGACACCATGACCAGCTCCGGCGCGAAGGCATCGAGCGCCGGCAGGATCGAGGCCTCGACGCCGCGGCGGAACTCGGCGGAGCCCGCCATCGGTGGCAGCGGCACGTTGACGATGTTGCCGACCCCGCGCTCGCCGCGGGCGCCGGTGCCAGGATAGAGCGGCGACTGGTGGGTCGAGGCGTAGAACAGCGAGCGGTCGCGCTCGAACATCGCCTGGGTGCCGTTCCCGTGATGCACGTCGAAATCGACGACGGCGACCCGCGAGAGCCCGTGCACCACGCGCGCGCGCAGGGCGCCGATAGCGACATTGTTGAAGAGGCAGAAACCCATGGACCGGTCCGGCTCGGCGTGATGGCCGGGCGGTCGCACCGCACAGAAGGCATTGCTGGCCTCGCCCGCGATCACCGCATCGACCGCCGCGACTGCGGCCCCGGCGGCGCGCAGTGCCGCCTCGCCCGAACCCGGTGAGAGCACCGTATCGGCATCGACGCCGGCATAGCCCTCCGCAGGCACTGCCGCCAGCGTCGCCTCGACGAAGTCGCGCGGGTGCACGCGGGCGATATCCTCGATATCGGCGGACGGCGCCTCGCGCCGCTCGAGCCTGGCGAATTCCGGCGCGCCCAGGGCGGCGAGCACGGCCCGCAGCCGCGCCGGCGATTCCGGATGAAATTCCCCGGGATCGTGCTCGAGGCAGGACGGGTGCGTGAACAGCAGGGTCGACATCCGGGCTCCCGGATAAAGTGACACCCGAGAGTGTCGCACAACCCGCGCTGCGCATGCCATCGATGGATTGCCGAGGCCATCGTCGTCGGGCTTGCGGCGGCGCCGGGGCGGGCGGCAATATGGCCGCCCGCTTGAGACGCGGCCCGGGCACGGAGAGGGTGACGACAAGAACAATGAGACTCGAAACGCCCCGGCGTCTCGCCGCGCTGGTCCTGTTGGGTATGCTTCTGGTCTCGCCGGCTGGCGCCGCGGTGAGCAATCCGCCATTGGCGCTGCGCGCGGGAAAGCCGGAGAGCCCCTATCACGCGCTGGCCCTCGAGCTGGTGGCGGGGCTGAGCCAGCAAGGCAGCAATGCGCCCATGATCGCCGTCGAGGAGAGCCAGGGCTCCGTCCAGAATGTGATCGACGCGGTCCAGGAACCGGCAGCACACCTCTTCACGGCGCCGCCCAACGTGATCAGCGACGCCCGGCGCGGCAACAAGCCCTATGGCAAGAACCCGCATTATGGCGACGTGCGAGCGCTGTTCCCGATGCCGTTCCAGACCATGCATTGGGTCGCGCGAAAGGATGGAGACATCAAGAGCTTCGCGGACCTCGCCGGACATCCGTTCGCCCCTGGCCCGCGTGGCAGCTTCGCCGAGCGGCAGACCGCGACGGTGCTCAAGCTGCTCGGGCTCGAGGACCGGGCTCAGCTCGTCGACATCGACGGCGGCGCGACCGGGCCGGCGCTCGCCGGTAATCAGATCGCGGGCTTCGCCACGTCTGGCAGCTACCCGATTCCCGGGCTGACGGCTCTCGCCGGGACGGCTCCGATCCGGCTCTTGCCGCTGACGCGCGAGCAGGCCAAGCAGGAGCGCGCGAACGACGGTACGACCGTCGCGGCGATCATTCCGAAAGGTACCTATCCCGGCGTCGACGAGGACACGCTGACGGTGGCGCTGCCGGCCGGCATCTACACGACGCGGAAGCTCAGCGACGCCGATGCCTATCGCATCACCAAGGCGTTCTGGACCAATCTCGCGACGCTCGGGCAGAACGCGCCCGCCTGGCGCGCGGTGACCCCGGCGATGCTGAGCGTGCTCGGCGCCAAGCTGCATCCCGGCGCGCTCAAATACTACCGCGAGGCGCACATCGTGGTCCCCGCGACGCTCCGCTAGGCCGGTGAGCTCCGATTTCCTGATCATCGGCGGCGGCATCGCGGGCGCCTCCGCCGGCTATTTCCTCGCCGAGCGCGGCCGGGTGCTCATGCTCGAGCGCGAGGACAGCCTCGGTTACCATTCGACCGGGCGCTCGGCGGCGCTCTACACCGAAACCTATGGCAACGCCGCGATCCGCGCGCTCACGGTCTGCAGCGGGCCGTTCTTCCGCGATCCGCCCGCCGGCTTCACCGAGCATCCCCTGCTCGCGCCAAGGGGCGTGCTGATGGCCGCTCCGCCCGAAGGCGAGGCGAAATTCCGAGCGGCAGTCGCCGAGGCGCAACATCATGCACCGACGGTGCGCGCGATCTCACAGAAAGAGGCGCTGCGGCTCTGCCCGGTGCTGCGGCCGGAGTGGTTCCGCTTCGCCTTCCACGAGCCCGACGCCATGGACATGGATGTCCACGCGATCCACCAGGGGTTCCTCCGTGGGCTCAGGGCCCGCGGCGGCACGATCGTGACCGGCGCCGAGGTCCAGGCGATCTCGCGGCAGGCCTCGGACTGGAACGCGACGACCCGCGCCGGCGACTTCGCCGCGCCCATTGTCATCAACGCCGCCGGCGCTTGGGCGGACGAGGTTGCGCGCCTCGCCGGCGTGCGGCCGGTCGGGCTGGTGCCGAAGCGGCGGACGGCCTTCATCATCGACCTGCCCGCCGGCACCGACGCCGCGGCCTGGCCGGTCGTCGGCGACGTCGACGAGACGTTCTACTTCAAGCCGGAGGCGGGCCGGCTCCTGGTCTCGCCTGCGGACGAGACGCCGGTGCCACCCTGCGACGTGCAGCCGGAGGAGATGGATGTCGCTGAGGCCGCGCATCGGCTGGAGGCGCGCACCCGGATCGCGGTGACGCGCGTGGTGCGGAAGTGGGCTGGGCTCCGCAGTTTCGTGCGCGACAAGACGCCGGTGGTCGGACATGCGCCCGAGGCCCCTGGCTTCGTCTGGCTCGCGGGCCAGGGCGGCTACGGCATTCAGACCTCGCCCTCGATGGGCCGCGTCGCCGCCGCGCTCGCCACCGGCTGCGATCTTCCCGCGGACCTCGTCGCGCGCGGGCTCACAGCGACCGACCTGCTGCCCGATCGGCTTTACGCGGCGCCCTTATCGTGACGGTGGATTTCCTGGTGATCGGCGGCGGCATGGCGGGCGCGTCGGCCGCCTATTTCCTGGCGGAGCGCGGCCGCGTGCTACTGCTCGAGCGGGAGGACGCGCCGGGCTACCACACCACCGGCCGCTCCGCCGCCATGTACACGCAAAACTACGGCACGCCGGTCGTGCGCGCGCTCGCGCAAGCGAGCGGCGACTTCCTGCGCCGCCCGCCGGCCGGGTTCAGCGAGAGCCCGCTGATGCAGCCGCGCGGCTTCCTTACGGTGGCGCCGCCCGGCCAAGAGTCGCGGCTCGAGCAGAGCTCGGCCGACGCCCGGCGCGAGATCCCGACCATGCGCATCGTCGATCGCAAGGAGACGCTGGCGCTGTGCCCGCTCCTCAAGCCCGAGGTCGTCGGCGCGGCGCTCTATGAGCCCGACGCAACGGACCTCGACGTCCATGCCATCCATCAGGGATTCCTGCGCGGCTTCCGCGGCCGCGGCGGCACCGTCGTGACCGGCGCGGAGGTGCGGTCGCTCGAACGGCGCAACGACATCTGGGAAGTGGAGACGCCGGCCGGGAGGTTCTCCGCGCCCGTGGCGGTCAACGCCGCCGGCGCCTGGGCGGACGAGATCGCGAGGCTCGCGGGCGCGCGGCCCATAGGCCTGGTGCCCAAGCGCCGCACGGCCTTCACGGTCGATCCGCCAGCGGGCGTCGATCCCGCGCCCTGGCCTTTTCTCGATGACTTCCGGGAGCTCGTCTATTTCAAGCCCGAGGCGGGTCGGCTTCTTGTGTCGCCCATGGACGAGACGCCCTCGCCGCCCTGCGATGCGCAACCGGAGGAGCTCGACGTCGCGGAAGCCGTCGCGCGGCTCGAGGATGTCGCGCGGATCGCGGTCAAGCGCGTGGTGCGCAAATGGGCGGGGCTGCGCAGCTTCGTCAGCGACAAGACGCCGGTGGTCGGACCCGCGCCGGAAGCGCCCGGGTACATCTGGCTCGCGGGCCAGGGCGGCTTCGGGATCATGACGTCGCCGGCCATGGGCCGTCTCGCCACCGCGATGGCGACCGGCGACGCGTTTCCGTCGGAGCTGTCGGCCTTGGGCGTGCGGCCGGAGCAGCTATTGTCGGGCCGGCTTCTCGCCTGAGGCGTCCCGCCCGAGCGCGGCGCCGTAGGCCAGCACCAAGCCCCAGCCGAGGATCATCAGGCTGCCGCCTGCCGGCACGACGGAGGTGACCGGCGGCGGCGCACCGGCCGCCAGCGCGTAGAGCGCTCCCGCGAACAGCGTCACGCCGAGCGCCAGCACGGCGCCCGCCAACGCCAGCAGGCCGCGCGTCAGCCTTCGCGCCGGCGTGGGAAGCGCCGCCAGCGCAACGAGCGCGGCGGCGTGCGGCAGCCCATATCGGATGGCAGTCTCCGACAAGGCGCGCGCGGCCCCGTCGACCCAAAGGTGCTGCGCGGCGGCACCCGCCGTCACCGCTGCGAGGCCATTGAGCCCCGCCGCCACGATCAACAATCTGCGCATGCGCTCCGCCCCCGAGATTCGTTCATTGGCGCTCTTGGCGCCTTGGCGGTAAATCTTGAACCACCAGGACATCAAGACGCCAAGCCCTAAGAATCCCATCCATGAATGGCCCGAACCGATGAGCCGCGCGCCCAAGTGGGCACGCGCGCTCGGCGTCACCCTGCTGATGCAGGTGACGAGCACGTTCCTCGCGCAGGCGATGCCGGTGATCGCGCCGACGCTGACGGCTGCCGCGGGCGTGCCGCCGGAGAATATCGGCGCGCTCTCCTCGATCATCTCGCTGGGCACCCTCTGGTTCCTCGCGAGCGGGCACGTGCTGCTGCCGCGCTGGGGCGCGGTGCGCGTGCTTCAAGTCGGTTCCGTCCTGGGCGCCGTCGGCGTTCTCGTGGGCTTGACCGGATCCTGGCCTGCGATGATGGCGGCGGCGCTGCTGTTGGGGCTCGCCTATGGGCCCGCGCCACCCGCCGGCAGCGACATCCTGATGCGCCACTCGCCGCGCTCCCGGCGCGCGCTCATCTTCTCCACGAAGCAAGCGGGCGCGCCGTTCGGCAGCGCGGTCGCGGGCTTGGTCCTGCCTGGCCTCGTGGCGGCCGCGGGCTGGCGCTGGGCGCTGGTGGTGACCGCCGTGGTCTCCGCCGCCTCGGCCTTCATGGTCGAGCCGTGGCGCCGCGAGATCGACAGCGAGCGGCAGCCCGCGGGCGGAAGCCTCCTCCTGGAGCTGCTATCGATCCGTACGGCGATCCTGCCGTTCCGGGTGATCGCCTCGAGCCGGCCGCTGCTCTGGCTCGCCGGCACCGGCTTCAGCTTCGCGTGCGTGCAAGGCTGTATCTTCAGCTTCTACGTGACCTATCTCAACGCGGGTCTCGGTCTCAGCCTCACCGCGGCCGGCACCGCCTTCGCGCTGCTGCAGGCGATCGGCATGGTCGCGCGCATCGCCATGGGGTTCCTGGCGGACCGGCTGGGCTCGGGCGTCCAGGCGCTGATCTACCTGGGCCTCGGCTCCTGCCTCGCCTCGGTGCTGGCGGCGGCCTTGGGCCTCGATCTGCCCTGGCCCGCGGTGCTGGCGATCAGCGCCGTCGTCGGATTGATCGGCGTGAGCTGGAACGGCGTGTTCCTCGCGGAGGTGGCGCGGCTCGCACCCGAGGGCCGCGTGAGCGAGGTGACCTCCGGGACCATCTTGCTCACCTTCCTGGGCTACGTCGTGGCGCCCGCGGCCTTCACCGCCGCCATACCCGTGATCGGCGGCTACGGCGCGTGCTTCCTCGCGATCGCGGGCTTGCCGCTGATCTCGGTCGCGGTGCTGCTTCGCGTCAAGAGGATGATCGGCGCCGGGGGCTGAGCTATACCCGTCGCCGAGCGGCAAGCAGGAGGCGCCCCATGCCCAGCTTCGACATCGTCTCGCGGGTCGACCTGGCCGAGGTGGACAACGCGCTCGCGGGCGTCATGCGCGAGATCGGCACGCGCTTCGACTTCAAGGGGAGCCAGTCCTCGGTGAAGCGCGAGGAGGCCGTGCTCACGGTGATCGCCGACGACGCGCTCAAGCTCAAGCAGATGCAGGAGCTCATCAAGGGCCACCTGGCCCGCCGCAAGGTCGACGCGGGCGTGCTCGACTTCGCCGAGCCCGAGAAGGCCGCCGGCAACACGCTCCGCCAGACCGTGAAGCTCCGCCAGGGCATCGACCGCGAGCTCGCGCGCAAGCTCGTGCAGTCGATCAAGGACGGCAAGCTCAAGGTGCAGGCCTCGATCCAGGGCGACGAGCTGCGCGTCTCCGGCAAGAAGCGCGACGACCTCCAGGCCGCGATCGCGGGCATCCGCGGCCTCAAGCTCGAGCAGCCCCTGCAGTTCGTGAATTTCCGCGACTAGGCCCGGGGCGCGGAGGCGGTCACCGCCCTTGATTGCGGCTGCGCGAGCCGCTAGACAGGGCGCTCGCTCCGGGTCCCCATCGTCTAGAGGCCCAGGACGGCGCCCTCTCACGGCGCAAACCGGGGTTCGAATCCCCGTGGGGACGCCAAGCAGATCAAAAGCCTAAGGTTCTTCGATTTTTCCGCCGTTGCATTCGGCGTGGCGTTGGACGCGCCCTGCCAACTTGGGATTGCATTTTTGAGCAGCGCGGGCTCCGCGGGCGACGCGACATTTCCTAGTTATGACAACGGTTGAGCAACGCGATTGCGCAGACTGTCCGGAACTGTACCAACGCCCTAGCACACTCCACATGTCACCAAGGGAGGTTCGAGCACCAAGCCAGAGAGCGAGTTTCCATGATGCAGAATCAATCGGCGACGATCCGGCTAATGGCGCAGAAATACCTGCAGTTGGCGCAAACCACTGACGATCCGCAGGAGCGGTCAAGGTTTCTGAGCTATGCAGCCTTTTACGCTGATCTATCCGAGCAGCGACGCACGACCGCGGCGTCGAGCGGGAATGATCGGGAGCGGAAGCAAGCCCAGTAGTGGAAGAAAAAGCGAGGCCCCGCGCGGGGAACCACAGAGCGAGGCCTCGGAGTGCGACAGCGGGAAACCGGCATCACGCCGGGAGGAGCGATGCCGGTCATCCCGTCACCTGGGGCGGCGGCGCTTCGAAACCAGAGGTCCTCAAATTGGTCTCTGGCAGGCCACTCTTACGTCACGTTCTGTAGATCTTCTGGGGAAACCAGAAGTGCCTCGAAGCGCCCTGCGGCATTTTGGACCCGTAGTTTGCCCCGAGGAAGTGAGCCGCCAACGCAGTATCATTGCGTCCACAAGGCAGTGATGGAGGGTGGCATGTCTACCGTGTCGGTCCTCGCAACGCTGTTCGTGGTCCTCGTCCTGGTCAACGTGATCTCCGCGATGCGGACATGGTGATTCGCTCGGACTGTGCCGGTAGAACCTGGTTCCCTCGATCACCGTCCCATCCCGGCACGATGAAGGCCGGGGAGCGGAAGCATCACGCGAGTGAGGACGAGCTTGCGAAGCGCCGCGTCCTCACAGGCGAAATGATCGCGACGAGCTGAATCTTTAGATAGCGCGGAGTCAGCAGGAAACGCACGGCGTCGGCGTGCTACGCGCCCACTTCCATGTAGATGCAGAGCACGAAGCCCATGGCTGCAAGCATAAAGGCGACGAAGTCGCAGAAGTCATAGTCCGCAAAGGGCACATGCCTCATGGCTGGCTCCCTTACGTTTTCTCAGGGGCTCCCACCGTAGCAGCGCGGCTCAACCACCAGGTGCGACTTAATGGTGACCGCCGAGGCCGAGCGTTGGCGCTCCGATGCCGGTGCGCTGACCCGCGGGGACGCCAGCCCTCGGACACTTCGAAACAATCCGCGATTTCAGCCGGTTGATGAAATCGGGTGTCATATTTGACACGCGCTTCCCCGCACGCGTGGCGCTCCCAGAAACTCCGTCGAATGCGTCGCGACCTTCATCCGTTGTTCACGTCGCGGGGGCGTCCTTCACCTCAGGCCGAGGAGAACGACCATGATGCGTGTATCGAAGGTTCTTGTGATCGCCATCGCGGCGGTCTTTGCGACCCCACTGCTGTCAACACCGGGCTTCGCCAAGGGGCCGAGCGCCACGGGACTAGAGCACTCGAACAAGGGCGGTGCCCTCCGTGGGCTGGACCGCGCCAATCACGTCGCGGGCGTTCACGGCCAAGCCGGCCGGGCGAACGCCGCGAGCCATCATCATCACTGAGTCGCGGAAACCAGAAGCCCCGTGGCGCGATGCTGCGGGGCTTCTTCTGCGCATCGGCGGGACCGCCTGTAACGCCCTCGGGACGGAGCATGCGAGCGCCCAACTCAGGAGCGCAGCCCGAAACTGAGCCGCGACCTGATCGGTGGACCGCTCGGTGTTCGCGTCGTGTGATAGCGCGGATCAGTCGCCGTCCACGGCGGCAAACTGCTCCGCGAACGCGCACCGCTCGCTCTCGTCCTTGAACTCGACCACGACTACCGTGGTCCGGCGGCCAAGATCGTGACAGGAGAAGTCCACGGGCTCGCAGCGATGTGTCTTCATCCAGTCGCGCATCTCGTGCACGGTCTGGTCGCAATCGCAGCTCGGCAGCCGGATTTGGATTTGATGCATTTACGCCTCCCGATCGGTCTGAAGGGGATGGGCGCAACCTCTCTTCCGGGGGCACACGTCCTACGGCGAGCGCCGATCAGCGCGCTCGCTGTCACAGAAGCGCCTCGTCGGGGCCAATCCGCCTTGATCTATCTCAATTGGGCGCCCCGAATCACGCTTCGATCGGCGCGCACAGCAACCGCTTGTGAGCTACGTCACACACGGCATCGCGGAGAGCCCCTTAGGGTTCACGTAAGTTCAGTCAGTCTCTGAGCGTAGCCGGGGTCTCATGGTCGTCAAGACTGTCTATGTGAACGACGTGCCGATCGGCTCGGCGTCGACCTGGGGCGAAGCGAGAAAGCTCGTCGCCAAGGCCGGTATCCGCTTCATCGGAGAGCCGAGTGCGGCCGAGGGTCTGACCGGCTTCTTCATCTACGGGACCCAGGCACCCTGGGAGGAGCGACGTCGCCGGCCTGCCTGAGGCGTCGCGTCTAGGGACAAGCCGGCTTATAAAACGGAGAGCAATCGAAGAAGTCGTGCGGCATGAGCATGAGGCCCGTCCACATGACATCTGCGGTGCCGATCCAGGTACGCGTCTTGTCGTAGACGCCGTCCTCGTCGCGGGGGTGATGGTGCAGCGAGCCCTTGTACCACACCACGATATCGCGGTTCTGCACCGGCGGATTGCCGGTGACGTAGGTCGGCAAATTCTTGGCGGCGAATTGCGCCGGGTTGTATGGCGTCACCCAGAATTCGTTTTGCGTGAACTTCTCGAAATGCTGCGTGAGCCCGCCGCCCGTCGGCAATGAGATGAATTGGTAGGACGACGCATGCCCCTGCGCATTCTTGAGCGCCGGATTGGTCACTTCCATCGCGTCATGCGTGCGCGCCGACCACGTGAAGCCCTGTGCCGTGGCGAGGGGCGTCGTGGTGTCGCTCGCGGTGCCCGCAGGGTTAGTCGGATTCTCGAGGTGCTTGAGATGCGCTGCGCTGTTCACCACACCGTCGAGGTCGATATCGACGCGCCAAATGGCGTTGTGCACATGGGTGACGGTGGGCTGTGACGGCAGGTTCTGCCCCGTCGCGCCCATGCGCGCGATGATGATCCCGTCGTCACGGAACGTGTACTCTTGGACGTAGCGGTAGTTGGCGGCGTCGATCGCGCCCCAGAGCACGATCTCCTCGCCCCGGCGCACGCTCGCCCAATCCTTCCACATCAGGCCGCGGTCATGGACTTGCTTGCACACGTGCGGGCTGATCGGCGAGCCACCGACCGAGGCCGGGCAATCGGCGGCGCTTACCGGCGCCAATACGAAATTGAACAGGCTGAGATCGTAGAAGCGCGGACTTCCGGGATGATACGGAACGAAATAGTCGGAGACGCGCATGTCCCAGAGTATGCGCATGAAGGGCGCAGCCGGGGATTTCTTGAAATAGACCGGACCGATTACGAGCCCGTTCGGGTTGGCGATGCTGTTGTTCCCGGCGACCTCGTGCCAGCAAATCAGCCAGGTGGTCACGGCCGGGCCCGAGGTCGGAAAATTCTGGGTGATCGCGTTCGGGCAAAACAACAGAAAGCGCGCCGGGCCGATGGTCACGTTTGCCGGGGCGGCAGGCTGAGCACTTGCCTGCGCGAAAGCGGCGGGCAAGAGCACGGCGGCGAGCAGCCAGCGGCACCAGGACATCTGCCTCATGGGTGCTAACCTCCCCCTCTGATGACGCTGACGGCACGCGTGGTGAGGTCCACGTGGGCACGTATGCCGAGATAACCGTTCTCGGTGCGGAAGAGCACATCGACACAGCGGTCCCTGGTGCAGGGGTCGTTCGGGGCGGTGCTGCGCAACGGCAGGATTTGTGCCGCGAACGGCACGCGCGCGTCGCTGCCGCTATCGACGACCACGAACTTGTCCAGATCGGCGCCGACCGCGCTCCTGACACCGGCGTTGGCCTTGACGAGCGCCAGTGCCTGATCCGCGTCATCGCGCACGAAGGGCACATCGCTGGCGCTGAGCGGCTCGACTGCCAGCACCCGGTTCTGCGCCGGCGCCACCAGGGCACGCACCGCTTTGTTGGTCTGCGCCCCCAGCACGAATACCGTCACCCGCCGCGTCGGTGGCGTCGACGACGTGCCTGCGAGAAAGGCTTCGGCCTCGGATTTGTCGAGCTCGACCTGAGCGGTGATGACGCGGACCTGCCCGGCACCCACGGCAGTACGAATACGCTCGTCGGCAAGCGTGATGCGTTCGACCAAGGACCGCTCGTCGGGAGTTAGTGGCGCGATATGCTCGATCGCGGCCGGCGCGGGCTGCGCGCGGGCGCTTTCCATCCATGGCGGGAGGGCAGCAAGCGCCACGCCGATGATCAAACGGCAGGTGCGACGGCGATCCATGCGGATCTCCTTGTTGCCATTGTAGCGAGGATCTGCGAACGGGGAGCCCCGCAACGAGACCGCTGCGGGGCCCCTTCAACGACGCCACTGGCGCACGAAGCTTCTTCTCGAGGCCGCTCCCCGGAGCCGCCTCCCGGGCTTCGACCGCGCCGCCGGCCTTCCGTTCAGATCTCCCGGCCGATCCCCTCGGGGATGTGGATCACGTCGTCGTCGATCAGGACGGTCTTCCTGGCGCCGAAGTCGGCGTCGAGGACAGTCTTCCCGAGCTTGGTCACCTTGATCGATGCGGCGTCGTGCTTCGACGTGTAGGTCAGGAACTCGCCTTGGGGGTGCGGGCCGTCCCAGTCGCCGTCGTCGAGCTGGACGGTGTCGAACGCGAGGACACGCAGTTTCTCTGCAGCCATGCCTTCCTCTCCCTTCGAAATGGGCCTGCACAATGCACGCCCTGCAAAACGGGTTTCTCACAGCGGGTCGAATTGAGGCTCCGC
>Ga0126378_10003086_pt1 | contig 12538 bp, 13 predicted proteins | sample PanSoiMetPlot_23_FD_92587 | JGI IMG/M metagenome (GOLD analysis project Ga0126378, IMG submission 92587) | Tropical forest soil microbial communities from Panama - MetaG Plot_23 | ecosystem: Environmental > Terrestrial > Soil > Tropical forest > Bulk soil | place: Panama | collected 2016-02-17
AGCCCGAAGTTCGACATCACCTGGTTGAAGAGGCGCGGAGTTCCTCCGTAGAGATCGTTGCCGCAGACGACGTGATCGCCAGACTTCAGCATGCTTACGATAGCGTTGATCGCTGCCATGCCGCTGGCGAAGACGCGGGCGGCGATTCCGCCTTCGAGCGCGGCGAGGTTTTGCTCGAGACGCGTGCGCGTGGGATTGGAGACGCGGGAATACTCGTATCCTTTGTGCTCGCCGATGCCTTGCTGCACGTAGGTGGAGGTGGGATAAATCGGGACGGTGACCGCTCCAGTGAGAGGATCGGGTTCTTGTCCGGAGTGGATGGCGCGAGTGGCGAAACCGAGAGTTTTGTTGGCTTTCATTTTTGCAGGTTTGATTTTGGGAATACCTGGGTTTCGGGGTGCCCCCTCCCCCCTCGGGGTCTATTGGAATCAGCAGCTTAGAGGAAAACTGTAAATTAAACTATTCACAGCAATCAGTTACGGGCAAAATCTTGAGTGCGTTGGACTTACACCGTGGATAATCGCCTAAGTCCTTTAAAACCGCTTTGTTACTTTAAAGATCATGCTGCAAAATCCTGAGCGGTAGAGAGTTATCTCTCTTTCGCTTGATTTTGATTTCCCGGTTCAGGAAGTTCTTTCACCACAGGGGCACGGAGGGTCACAGAGAAAACCCTTTGCGCCACCTTTTAGCAGGATCATTGAAGCTTCGGGTTGAAGTCAAGGTTGGGTGAACATTGTTGGGATGTGGAAAACCTCTGGGCATGCAGATTCGATACGATAAGCGCGTGTCCGACATTTGCATCAGGCCCGCACAGCCTTCTGATCGAAACGATCTGGTGCGTATGCGTGTGGCGCTGTGGCCCGACTCGTCCGCGGAGGAACACGACCAAGAACTTACCGCGATTCTCGAGGGTAAGCCTGTAGTGACGCTGCCCCTGACAATTCTGGTCGCTGAGAACAACGATCGGATGTTGGTTGGCTTCCTGGAAGTGGATCTGCGCTCTCACGCGGATGGTTGCAACCCGGCCCGACCAGTAGGTTATGTCGAGGGTTGGTATGTTGCAGCGGGTTATCGGCATCGGGGGATTGGGAAAAAGCTTCTGAAAGAGGCTGAGGACTGGGCGCGAGGCCATGGCTGTGTTGAGATGGCCTCGGATACATGGATCGACAATGATGTGTCGCAACGGGTACACGAGAAGTTAGGGTACGAGGTTGTCGACCGCTGTGTGCATTACCGCAAGACGCTGTGATCTCGGGGCTCCGGGCCAAATCGCGTGACCGAAACTGAGGTCTGGATCGTCCGTTACCTATGATTATCCGATCCCGAACGCGGACTTGTTCGCCTTTTCCTGCCATCCTAAAATCTCAAGCGGGGCGTCTGTCCACGGGGAATCCAAGACAAGAAGGAAGAATGACGCCGGACCGTTGGGTCAGGACGCTCTGCGCGGGCCGGTGGACCGGATCCAGGAGGCATCGTGATCGAGCAAAAAATTAATGAATTTTTTGGTGATGCTGAGGCCACTGGCTTTGGAACCGGCTGGTGGAGTGGGATCTTGTCGGCTTTTTTTGGATTCCTCGCATTCGGAGGAGTCTTGTGCCTGCATTTTCCGCAACTACTGACCTCTCCAGAACTGCGCGCGTATTATCCAATGCACCTTATGCGCGTGTTGATCCAATGCCTGATCGTGGGGGCGGTTCTGTTCGGGATCGTTGCTTCGATTCTGCGTAAGAAGAAGATTTTGGCTTTGACGGGAACGCTGCTTGCCATTGCGGCGACGGCTTTGGGAGGCTCGAGCGTACAGATCAACCCGAATCTGCGCAATGGGCCGGCGATTGGGCTGGACTGGTTTTTGCTGGATATGCTTTTGATGGCACTCATTTATGTGCCGCTGGAAAGACTCTGGCCGCAATATCCGGAACAAGGAACATTCAGGAACGAGTGGACCTTAGATGTGGTCTACTTCATGTCCACGCATCTGCCGATACAGGTTTTGTCTTTTCTGGTTTTATTGCCCGCTACTCAGGCCGTGAAATATTTGGGTGTTCCTGCTCTTCAACACCTGATCGCTCGAATGCCTTGGCTTTTGCAATTCTTCTTGGCCGTTGTGATTGCGGACTTGGCCGAATATTTCATTCATCTGGCCTTGCACAAAGTGCCGTTTTTGTGGCGCTTTCATGCGGTGCATCATTCTTCGAAGGCGCTGGATTGGATCGCCGGTTCACGCTCGCACTTTGTCGATGACACGCTGGTGCGCGGGTTTATCCTCGTGCCTCTCATGTTCGGATTTTCGCAGGCGATCATCTTTGCGTACCTGATTTTCGTTACCCTTCACGCGACCTGGACTCACTGTAATTTCGGTCCTAACGCGAAATGGATCGAACAATTCCTGGTGATGCCCAGATATCATCATTGGCACCATACGTCTCAAAAAGAGGGGATCGACAAGAACTTTGCGATTCACTTTCCCTGGATCGATAAGATTTTCGGGACTTATTACTATCCGGATAAATGGCCCGAACGTTATGGATTGGACGGCGAAGAGATTTCGCCAAGCTTTCTGGTGCAGACGATTGAGCCGTTTACGATCAGAAAGAGGAAGGCGTAGCGGAGTTGGGTGAGAACGCTGGCGACCGTCAGTCCGTCTAGTAGCTTTTCTTCCGCCCCTTCGGGGCTTGGTTGTCTTCCGCTTGGTACTCCCACGGCTTACGCCGTGGGCGGCACTCTTTCGCCGCTTCGCGGCTGCATTCTCGATGCTGCCAGGTTAGAAATTCAGTGCCGCTAAGGGAACGTCTTTGGGGACAGTTTCGCCCCTTGTGGTCGCCTTTACCAATCCGAGAGATTTCATCACCTTGACCGTCAAGAATCCGAAGTCATATTCGGAGTCGTTGTGGCTCAGCCGCAAGAGACCTGGGTAGTGGTGGTGGTTGTTTTGCAGGCATGCGCTGAAGGTAGCCGTGACCGGTAACCACTCGCCAACGTTCATGGCGTTGTCGTCGTCGTGATAGCGGCGGTATCCAAAATCGCGCGTGTGGGTCCAATAGTTTTGAATCATATTGACCCAGAGTGCAAAAATTCGTACTCCGAACCACATTATGAGCGCGAACTTCAGACTTCCAGCTAGCTTCCACAAGAGATAAAAACTAGAGGCTTGTGCAACGATCGCGAAAACGGGATTGGCGGTGACTCGGAAAGTCAGCGACTTGCAGATATCGTCAGTCGCCAAGTCTTCTACACATCGATACGGCATTACGCAGAGATACATGGTTCGCCAAAAACCGTCGCCTGCGAGTTTGTTGGGATCGCCATCGTGGTCGGCATTTTTGTGGTGCAGGCGGTGACGATTTACCCAAGCGATCGGGTCTACGTAGATGGCGAAGGTGTTATTCACTATCGTGACGGCCTTGATGAACCATGGCTGATAGTCGAGGGAACGATGAGCGATCCCCAGATGAAGAACGTCTGCCAAATACAACCCTCCGAGGAACCAACAGAACGTCAGGTAAGCTCCGCCGAGTAACACTCCAGTCAAGGGAGTTGGGGCCGAATACGCACAAGCCAGCATGTAGAGCAAAATGGTCAGATAGCCTATGGCGCTGTAGATTTTCATGGTGTCTCCGGGTGGGAAGATTCAAGCAAAAATCAGCGGAGCCAGCAAGTAACTAGAATGTATCCGTGAGTCCATTTCAGGCGGGGTTGCGTCGCGGCCGTGGCTGCAATAATTTTGTAGCAAGCGTCGGCGGCAGCAGAACCTAGACCGCAATCTTTCGTACCCACGATCACAGATCGTGATTCGCTCCTTGGGTCAAAATAGCCACAAGGAGACAAGCCGATGTCACTCAAGGCTGTGGCATGGACGCTGCTAGCCGCGATGGCGTTCGCGGCTGTTCTGCTCTTCAATTATTGGGCTTCTTACCAACCGCTCAGCACGCTGGCTTACTCCGGAATCGTATTGGCGCTGTGCGGGCTCGCGAACCTGACAATCCCCTTCCGTTTTCTTGGAATCCGCAAACGATTCGTCGGAGCGCTGGTTCTCGCGGGTGGTGTGGGCTTGGCCGTTGCAGCTCTACTCTGGCCGGCCCCGACGTTTCGCGTCGAGCAGCCGAGAACTCGTCTCGACGAAGTCATGCCGGAGTTTCAGTTTTTCGAGAGGCATTCGGTGCGAGTCCACGCACAACCGGAGCAGGTGATGCAGGCGATTCGCGAGTCAACCTTTGGCGACATGAAGTCGCTGGTCACGCTCCTGAGAATTCGCGGGACTGCCCTGCGTATCCGCGATACCGGCGAGTTTTTGCAGAACAAACGGATTCTCGATGCGTTTGCGGCTTCCGGTTATGTTACTGGGGGCAGCGAGCATGAAGTCCTGATGTGCGGTGGGGCGAATGTACGGGCGATGCGTCCCCTCCAAGTGCGCACCTTGTAGGAGTTCGCCGACTATCGGGAGCCGGGTGCGGTCAAAATGGCTTTTGACTTCAACGTGGAAGATGCGGGTGGGGGATGGTTCGCAGTGACCGCCGAGACGCGCGTCCTTGCTCTTGATGATCTGGCCCGCCGCGGCATGGCGCGTTATTGGAGATTGATTGTGCCTGGCAGCGGACTGCTCCGGCGTCAATGGCTTGACGGCATCAGGAGTCGAGCCGAGAGCATGCCGACCTCACCGCCTGAGATCCACAGCAGTGTTCAGTGATGTGTTGTCATCCCTCGGACTCGAGGCTCGTTATTTCAAACGCTGTTTTTGCCATGATACCTTGACTATCTACAATTGATGTTGTAGATAATCATAGTATGGGCAAGCCAAGTGATCTCGTCCAGGGAACGCTCGACCTCCTCATCCTTAAGACACTCTCGCTTCAGGCCATGCACGGCTGGGCTATTGCCAAGCGCATTCAGCAGATATCGAGCGAAGTGCTGCAGGTGCAACAGGGATCGCTCTATCCAGCACTACACCGGTTGGAGCAACAGGGATGGATTAAGGCCAAGTGGGCGGAGAGCGAAACTGGCCGCCGGGCCAAGTTTTATTCACTAACCACTGCGGGGCGCAAACAGATGGAAGCCGAAACAACAAATTGGAATCGGCTTTCTGCCGCGATCAACCTTGTCGTGGGCGAGGTGTAATGCAACTGTCATTTCGAGCGGAGCGACGAATCCCGACCCGCAGGAGTTGTGCCGGGGTAGGGATGCTTCGACTCCGCCGGAGTTCCGCTTCGCTGCACTCCGGCTACGCTCAGCATGACAGTGTTTGGGTGCGTACATGACCTCGCTTCGGTGCGCAGAGGTCACACTTATTTCTTAGAACACTCTGACGGCTGGAAGGAGACGCAATGCGGTGGTTGAACCGACTGGTGATGCAGATTCGTATGCTCTTCTTCCGTGGAAGTGCAAACGCGGCGCTCAATGAAGAGCTGCGTTTTCACCTTGAGCAGCAAATCGCGGAAAGCCTATCGGCGGGGATGAGCGCGGAAGAAGCTCGCGTTGCGGCTCTGCGAGCGTTCGGAAATCCAGTGTTGGTGCGCGAACAAGCAGGTGCCACATGGAACTGGAGCGGGCTGGAGCAGTTCATACACGACCTGCGCATCGGGGCCCGCACCCTGAACCGGACACCCGGATTTGCACTTATTGCAATTCTCATCACGGCGTTTGGCATCGGGGCCAGCGTTACGCTGTTCACGGTCGTACGCGGCGTGCTGCTTAGGCCGCTGCCTTTCAGCGATCCGGATCGGCTCGTGATGCTCTATGAGCACAGTACGATCGCTGCCGGAAGCGGGGACTACCCCTACAACCTTGTCACTGGCGGTGTCTATGCCGGATGGAATAAAGACAATACCAGCTTCACTGGCCTGGCCCTCTTCAAGACTGACAGTGGAGCTCTTTCGGCGCAGGGCGGTCAACTTCCAGAGACGCTCGACAAGGCGAGTGTCTCCTGGAATCTATTCTCGACTCTCGGAGTAAATCCGATTCTGGGACGCACCTTCACATCCGGAGACGACAGCCCAGCGGCAAATCGCACTGTGGTGCTGAACTCGAGTTTGTGGAAGCGCCGCTTTGGGGCTGATCCAGGGATATTGAACCGCACCATCTACGTCGATACGAAGCCGTATACGGTGATCGGCATCATGCCCGCATGGTTCGAGTTTCCGGATTCAAGCACGCAACTGTGGACGTCCGCGTATCACGAATTCCCAGAAGAGATGATGTCCTCTTACCACAACCATGCGTTTCGGGTGATCGGGCGGCTGAAGTCAGGAGTGACGGCGGCGGAGGCGACCGCGAACTTGAGCGTCATCTCGCGCCAGATTCATGACTCTCACCTGGACAACCCGTTTGTGACTGCATCGGCGAGCAGCCGGCCGCTGCTCGAGCACATGGTGGGCGACGTGAAACTCCCGCTTTACGTGCTGCTCGCAGCCACGGTATGCCTGCTGTTGATCGCCTGTCTTAATGTGGCCAACCTTCTGGTTGCACGGGCTGCGGCGCGCCAGAAAGAGCTTGCGATTCGCACCGCGCTGGGCGGCGGCCGTATGCGACTGTTGCGCGAGCACTTGACCGAGAGTTTTCTGCTCGAGATCGTGGGCGGAGGTGCAGGTTTGTTGCTGGCGTATGCTGCCATCGATTGGCTGGTGCACTCTCGTCCCGACATCGCGCGCGTGTCGTCCATCCACATGGATGGCATGGTTGCGGCCTTCACGGTGAGTGTGGTCGTGCTGTGCGCGATGTTTTCCGGATTGGTCTCCGCATTCCAAGCCGATGACAAGCAGGTGCTCAGCGCCCTCCACGAGTCCTCGCGTGGATACAGTGCGGGAGGCACACGAGCGCGGCTTCGCAAGACATTGCTTGCGATGGAGGTGGGGCTCACTGTCGTGCTGCTGATGGGCGCTAGCCTGTTGGTAAAGAGTTACCAGCGGCTCCGGTCTACTGACGTCGGATGCATCACTGACAATGTGCTGACCATGCGCATCAGTCTACCCGGCGCGCGCTATGAGACTCCGGGTCCGGCGCCGGCGAGCTTCTTTGAGACATTGTTGGAGCGAGTGCGGGCACTGCCGGGTGTGGAAGCAGCTGGATTTGTGATCGGAGTTCCGGGACAGGGCTACATGGGGGATAACGGCTTTGCGATCGCGGAGCATCCGCCGCTGGCGCGAGGCAAAGGGACTTACGCGATCTATCGCTCGGCGGATCCCGGGTACTTTGCGGCTATGGGCATTCCCATCTTGCGCGGACGGACGCTTGGCGATAACCAGAAATTCGATCACGCCGACGAAGTGGTGATCAGCGAATCGTTCGCCAAAAAGTTCTTCCCCGGGGAAGATCCGATCGGTAAACACTTGCGGGTGACGGGCAGAACGAACCTTAGTGTGATCGTGGGGGTCGTGGGCGACACCCGCTATGACATCGGCGCGGCGCCTGAGGCCATGCAGTACTATCCTCTATTTGCAGGCACCGAAAACTTCGGCACGCTTGTGATCCGCTCCCGACAGGACGTCGAGCAACTGGCCCTTCCGGCGCAACAGATTATTCAAAGTATGGATCGTGACTTGCCGGTCTCGGACGTCATGACCATGAATCAACTGCTCGGCAAATCTACAGTAGACCAGAGCTTTGATGCCGCACTAATTACCGGATTTGCGGTGCTGTCGCTTCTGCTTGCCACGGCCGGATTGTTCGGTGTGTTGTCTTATATCGTCGCGCAACGATCTGGTGAAATCGGGATCCGCATCGCGCTTGGAGCACAGCGGGAGCAAGTGCTGGGATTGATGCTCGCCGATGGCTTGCGTCCCGCGCTGATCGGACTGGTTCTAGGACTGGGCGCGAGCGCGGCGACGACGCAATTCATCAAGTCCATGCTGTATAAGACCCGGCCTCTGGATCCTGAAGCGTTCGTTGCAGTAGCGGTAGTGCTGATCGCCTCAGCGGCGCTGGCCTGCATGATTCCGGCGTGGCGAGCGTCTCGCCTCGATCCAATGCGGGTATTAAGGATGGAATAAAGGGTAAAGCCGGCCACGGCACGTTCGAGCCGACAGCTGCTTTCTGCGCGAGGATGTCTCGTCCCGCGCCCCACCGTCGCGCACGGAGACAATCAACAGCAGAGGCAAACCGACAAAAAATCGTGAGTCCTGGAATCCCGACCTGGAATCTTTCAGTTCGAGGATGAGCAACATGACCACTCTCGACTCCATCTTGGAACGTAATAGAGATTTTGCTGCCAGCCAGTCTGCGGCGCGCGAACTTATGCCTCGTGCGCTGCCGAATGTAAAGGCCGTGATTATCGGTTGCGCTGATATGCGTGTGGACCCGGCTCATGTACTTGGAATTAAACCTGGTGAAGCCGTCGTGATGCGTAACATCGGCGGTCGAATCACCCCAGGGTTGTTGGAGCAGTTGGGCCTGCTGGGAAGAATCGGTGAGGTTGCCGGAGCGATTCCTGGAGGCGGCGGGGAATTTCATCTGATCGTACTGCAGCACACTGACTGCGGAATTACACGTCTGGCCGGCGATCCGGCCATGCTTACCCGTTATTTTCAAATCCAGGAAACGGATCTGGAGAAAAAAAAAGGTCACCGATCCTCGTGCGGCGGTTGCCCTTGACGTTGCCTTGCTCCGGGCGATTCCGGCATTGCCAAGCTCGTGGCTTATATCCGGCCTTGTCTATGATGTGGCCACCGGTCTGGTTGAGGTCGTCGTGCCGCCGGGGTTGATCCGCGCCGCAGCATAATATCCACCAGGTCGAAGGTTCACGGACAAACCACCTCATGAGAGGGCGATGCTCCAGTTCCTGTGCTGCCCTTAATTTCTATGGCACAATGTCAACCCGTGCCAAACGCAAAGACCCAGGCCGCCGGCGGATATGCCCAAAGAATTGATCGGGTCATCGACTATCTTCGTGGGAATCTACATCGCCCGGTGAAGTTGGCTGAACTCGCCAATGTTGCTTGCTTCTCGGAATTTCACTTTCATCGGATATTTACAGCGGTTTCTGGCGAAACCCTGAATAACTTTACGAATCGGCTTCGTCTGGAAAAGGCCGCCCGTCTTCTTCGATACTCCGAGCAGAGCCTGACCGATATCGCCTTGGACTGCGGTTTCTCGTCGTCGGCGACGTTTTCACGCGCCTTCCGATCCGGTTACGATACTTCGCCAAGTCAGTTTCGAAAAAGCGGCGAGATCAAAAAGAGCAAGATTTGCAAAGAACTCTTCCCGCAAGACGCATATGGTCTCCCGATGAGCGCGGAGGAAAAGAAAGCCGCGTTCCCGGTGAGATTGATCGACATTCCCGAAAGACAAGTCGCCTATATTCGGGTTACGAATGCCTTCGAAATGGACAGAGTACTTGCCGCCCTCAAGACCCTGATCGAATGGGCCAAGTCCCAGAATATTTTTTCGCAAGGAACCCTCTTCGGAATGACGGTAGACGATCCACACGTGACGCCGGCACATCTTTATCGATACGAGGTCTGCCTTGCATCGTCTCTTCCCTTCGAGTGCACGGACGGAATGTCGAAATTGAAGATGCCAGCCATGCGATATGCCGCCATCACGGTTTCCGGAAATATCGACAAGGTAGCTACGGCGTGGGACTACCTTTACAGAGACTGGCTTATCCACAGTGCCTACGAGGCCGAGCATGCACCGGCACTTGAGGTTTTCCTGGACAAAGAAAGAGCTATGGATTGGTCGCATTTTGAATTGGAGTTATGCCTGCCGCTTCGTAAGCCGGCAGAGACCGAGACACGGAGTGGGAGGAACTGATGATCGACGGAATTGGCGGCGTTTTTCTGTTTTCCAACGATACCAAGAAATTGGCGGCCTGGTATCAGGATTGCCTCGGAATAGGTGCTGTGAGCGAAGATCCTGAGTGCAATTCAATCTATGCAACGTTTGACTCTCGGGATCTTGAAAATCCGGAGATCAAAAGAACTATGGCTTGGGCGATTATGCCCACGGACCAAGACATTAAGGATAAGCCACGCACGGGTCAGATTAATTATCGAGTGAAGAACATGAAAGAAGTTCTCAGCCATCTTAAGAGCAAGGGCGTGGCCATCGAAAAGACGGCGGAATATCCCGCCTACGGGAACTTTGCCTGGGTCAAAGATCCGGATGGCAATAAGATCGAGCTTTGGGAGCCATCGGAGAGCGCATAGAAATCCCTTAAGCCGCTTAGTTTTCTTTCTCAAGCTGTCATTCTGAGCAAGTATTGACTTTTGCGCCCAAAGCGCAAAGGTCAACAGCAGTCAAGGATTCCATGCCATTTAATCTCAGTACGGACCCTCCAAGGAGTTTTCGCCACGGATCAGCAGTGTCGTAAGAACTCCCTGAAACGTTCCTCTCACTACACAGGACAAGGGGTCCTTCGGCCCACAAGGAGCCCGGGCCTCAGGATGACAATTCAGGAACGGTGCACACTAGTTTCCCCAATTCAGTGTTTAGCATGGACAACGTGCACGCCAAGGTGTCCCAGCGCGAGTCCTTGAACGGCGGCGCCGAACCTGGACACGATCTCGTGGAAATTGACGTCTTCGATAACAGAAAATCCGTTCGAGCGAAGAATCGCTGCAATGGCCGCCGGCTCGAAACAGGTGACCGAACGTTCATTGATTTTCTTGAGCTGTTCGGTCCGCTCCGTCTCCAACTGCCTCACCTCTTGTGACGATGCCTCCGGAGCTCCCATGTAGTCGAACACCACCTCCGAGTTCTGGATTGAAGACATATAGTCCAGAGTGCGGCCGATAGCGTCCTGTGTCAGATATGGCACAACCCCGAGCCAGGTGAAAAACGCGGGCGAGTTCTGCTGAAAGCCTGCAGCGACCAACTTCTCTCCCAAATCGTCCCGCTCGAAATCGACTGGCACAAAAATAAGCCACTGCGGAAGTGCGATTTGAGCCTCAGCCAGGCGCTCGCTTTTCCATGCCTGCGTCGCGGGGTGGTCCACCTCATACAGACGGATCTGTCGTGCGCCATGCGGATTCCGGAGAGCAAAAGTGTCGAGCCCAGCGCCAAGGATGACGATCTGCCGAATCCCTCTCTCGACGGCTCTTGACAAAGCATCTTCCGCAATCCGGCTTCGTGCGCTGGTGAACAGGCGTCCGAGGCTGCCCAAGGGATTTTGGGTCGCAAATTGAAGCACGTCCTTTTCATCTTCACCGAGAATCTTCATGGCAAATGGGTCATGGAGGATTGATCCATGATCGAGCACCTGATGAGCAGCTCGTTGTCGGGCGACCATCAGGGCTGTGCGGCTGGGTTCATTAAGCTTCAATGGGGGTCTCCGTTCTCATCAAGGCTGATCGGATGGCTGCCGTGCTTATTTTCGGTTGGAATCACTACGGCTGAGAATTCCTAGTTTGGAATCACCACGGCTGTGGGTGCCCTGCTCTTGCGCATAAGTCTTGAGTAGTTTGCCACGGTCGCTCAACAGATTCGTAAAACAAGCAAGGTTGCGTCGTCATGAAAATTTCCGCTGCAGAAATTTGTGACCTGCTGGTCTACTGCTGGGCGTTTAACATGTTGAGTGCTGGCGAGCCGTCGGACCATTTGTCTACTGCTACTAAGAAGACGGACAGTGGCGGGAAGGTTTTGAGTTGTGGGTAAGCCTCGGCGGACATATACCAATAATTTACGGCGAGGACCGGAGAATTCGTTAAGTTGGCGCCCCAGGCTGTGTCGCTTTTGTCGGTCTGAAAGAACATCAGGTGCGGCATATTGTGATTACCATAGTCGGTCAGGTAGGAAGACTTCGACATCATGTAGGAGACAGTTCCCTGCTCGAGCGTTGGCAATTCTTTCTTGTCAATCGCGGCTTTGATTGCGGCGATGACTTCTTGCTTGGAATGACCAGCCAGAATTAATTCGGTGCGCTTGTAGGCGTAGGGCAGAACAGAGCGGGCGGCGGGCGGATTGAGACAGTCTGCGGCACGAACCTTCGGATTCCAAAATTCGGGATGATCGAACATAGCCATCCATCCGCGTCCCACCCAGCATACCCAGCCATTCTTGCCTTCCACCGCGGTTTCGTAGCCGTGGCGGGTCAGGACGATCACTGAGGCGTCGCGGGAGATGGCGTCTGGAGCGGCGCTGCGGGCCGTGGAGATCTCCGCGTCGCGATCCATCAGATATTGTTCGACCGGGGCCATGGCTGGATACGGCGCTGTGGCATCCTGTGGCATCGCCCGGTACGCCGTAGCGAGCGCTACCAGCAGTGCGAAGCTTTTGATTGCGAATGAGCCGAACTTGTCCTTTCGCATTGTGCTCTCTCCTGAGAATGACTTTAAGGCGAGGCCCGCCTTCCGCGTGCGGCGTTTCGGTCGCCGTCGCCGCTCACCGACGTTTATCTATCGTTCAAGTCTGCCGCTCAGTTGCTAGTCGGGGGATGGTTGGAAGAATATCTCCCGTACCTCGCCCTGCCCGCGAGTGGCGGTGACGGCTTTGCGCGCCCATGCCACCGCCTCGTCCCTGTCAGCGCGTTCCAATATCCAAAAACCGCCGATGTGTTCCTTGGTCTCAAGGTACGGCCCGTCGGTGACGAGGACTCGGCCATCTTTCTGGG
>Ga0126378_10003088_pt1 | contig 12537 bp, 11 predicted proteins | sample PanSoiMetPlot_23_FD_92587 | JGI IMG/M metagenome (GOLD analysis project Ga0126378, IMG submission 92587) | Tropical forest soil microbial communities from Panama - MetaG Plot_23 | ecosystem: Environmental > Terrestrial > Soil > Tropical forest > Bulk soil | place: Panama | collected 2016-02-17
AGATGACGCGGGCCCGCCATCTGACGACGGCTCACCTGCTGACGAAGCCCCGGCAGGTGCCGAGCGGCCGTCTGCCGATGACCTGCCGTGTGCCGATGACCGGCTGTCCGGCGCGGCGCTGTCTGGGGTGCAGCTGCCGGCCGGCACGGGTGGCCTGCTGAATCTCACGCTGTCGCTCGCGACGCTGGCCGCCATCTCGCCCGAGCCTGGGCAGCTGTCCCGGCTGGGCGTGATCACAGCGGAGCAGGCCGTCGAACTCGCTCGGGTTGCGGCAGCGCACTCGGCAACCCGGTGGAGGGTCGTCGTCACCGACGGGCGAGACCGGGCCATCGCCGTGGCCCACATTCCGCGATCTCGACGGCAGTCAGCCGACGGTTCCCTGAGCGCCGGGCTCATCGGGCGGGTCACTCTCATCGCGCGAGCCGGGCAAGCCACGCGAGAGTGCGACCGCTCGCCGCCTGGTTGCACCGCCGAACCCAGACTGGCGGAAATCGTCAAGCTGGCCGGCGCCGCGGCCGCTCGGGCGGCCGCGGAGGCCGAGCGGCGGGACAGGCGCGACCAGCGGGCCGGAGGATGCGCGCACGACCTGGCATCGGCCGCATACCGGCCACCGCCTCGCGTCGGCGAGTTCGTGATCGCGCGCGACCGGACGTGCCGGTTCCGCAGCTGTCGACGCCCGGCAGAGCAGTGCGACCTCGACCACGTGATCCCGTACCACGAGGGCGGCCTGACCTGCGCCTGCAACATTGGCGGCCAGTGCCGTCTGCATCATCAACTCAAGCAGCATCCCGGCTGGAAGCTCACCGAGCCAACGCCCGGCGTCTTTCGCTGGACCACTCCGGTCGGCCGCACATACGTCACAAGGCCCGACACTTACTCTGCCTAGATGGCATGGACGCTGGTCACGCCTGGATCTATGATGAAGCCGCCCGAAAGAGGATGGGAAAGTGATCATTCTCGTCACTATCGGCGGCATGCTGGCGCTGGCAGTCGTCCTGGGCGTCGTCGGTGAAATGCGAAATCGTGGGTCAGGACGCCTGCAGCAAAGCAAGATCGACGCCGAGAGCGACCACAGGGTCGGCGAGTACCTGCCGCCACCGAACGATGGACGCCCCCCGCACTAGTCTTTTGCGCCGCTGCGTGCTGGATCAGCTGGCTGAGCAGAGGCACCATCGGTCACTGCTGGGTAAGAATGCGTAACTAATTCCAATCCGGCTCCAGTCGGCCGGAGCTACGCGGTCGACCCCGACTCCTATTGCTGAGGCGCCCGAAAGTCTCAGGCTGGCGCGCTACCTAGGCTGGCGCGCTCTCAACCAGGAGCAGGGCCTTCTCCATCGCGTCCCAGGCCTGTGCGACGTCTGGGCGTCTGCCGAGGCCGCACGCCGCCGCCACGTCGGCCTCGTGACCGAGCCTGTCCTCGATCATCCTCAGCAGTGCCACCTGCTTGTCGCTCGAGAGGCTCTCGTGGATGCACCCGGCGACGAAGCGGACCGAGTCAGGGATGTCGAGCCTGCGGAGCGGCTCGTAGAAGGCCGGGTCGAAGGAGGGCGGCTCTTCCGCCGCAGCGAACGGCATATGGATGAACTCCAGCGGCCTGCCTGACGGCCAGGCCGCAGCGATCTCGTTGGCGACGAGTACCGCGGGCGTGATATCGCGCATCTTCGCCAGCGACTTGTGGTTGAGGTCGCCAAGGCACAGGTGGACGCCGAACCTGGTGCCTTCCTGTACGGCCGCGGGCAGCTGGACAGTCAGGCCCGCGACGTGCCGTGCCGTGCCCGCGGCCGCCTCGTCGTCGCCGCTGGCGACCGCGATCAGCGCGGCCGGGGTCTCGAGCTGGATTACGACGTCACCGCCTGCGGCTGCGATCTTGTTGACCTGGCTGATCGTGGCGTCAAGAGACGGCTGGTAGTAGCGCGGGTCGAAGCCAGACTCGAATCCGAACGCGTCGACCGCCAGGTCGAGCTGGCCGGGGACGCCGACCTGGAATGGAAGATCCGGACGGCCGTGCTTCGCCCGCAGTTCGAGGAATGTCGGGTAGCTCTCAGCGAACGCCTGCTCGTACGGCAGGCAGGCCTCCAAGTTCGCGGCGTCCAGCGTCGCGCCTTCATGCAGGCGGTACTGGGGGACGTCCTCATAACTGGAGAAGTCGGCGCGTCCCACGGGAGTCAATTCGACATCAGGGTTGTCAGCCAGGTTGCGTATGCACGCGCCGATCCACCAAGCGCGAGGACCTGTCTCGCCATCGGACAGGGTGAGGAGATAGGGGGCGAGCCTGTTAAGCGCGGCCTCCATCGCGTCCGCCGCGTTCGCTCCGGGAATTGACCCGACCAGATGCGCACGACGAGCCATCGCCTTACCTCCTGACTGCGCACGTCACAGCCACGGGCGGGCGCTCGGAGTCTGCGCGTGCTTCGCCGGAACCGAGTGTGGCACACGGTCAGATTGCGAGTGCCGAAATCAAGCGGAGCCGAGATCAGCCAGCTCGCGCTCGATCGCGGCGGCCATGTCGCGGGCGAGGGAATGACGGGGGTCGTCGGGCGCGCCGGCCAGGTTGATCACGACCAAGGTGGCGGCCGCCCTGGCGGCTGCGCCTGCGAGCTGGCCAGCGGTGATGGCGTCGCCGCGCAGCGCTGGCTTGCACTCGGCGGCTAGGACCGCCGCCAGACTGACCACAGGAACCGACAGCTCGACGATACGCAGCGGGACGTCTGCGGCGTCCGACAAGGCCGCGGCCAACCGAGCATCGCGAGCCTCACCGGGCGGGCGCCGGTTCTGCTCGATTACCGCGCGGTACGCCAGCGGGTCCTCGTCGATGAGCGAAGCGGCCTCCGCGCGAATTCGTTCTGCCTCTTGGATCAGGGCATCGGCGCGCGCGGCGGTCAGCTTCCTTGCCGACAGCCGGGCTGCCTTCGCGCACAGCGCGGCGGCCTGGGCAAGCACCAGCGCAGCCGCAGAACCGCCGGCCGGGGCGGCGACTCCTGCTGCCAGCGCATCGAGGAAGGCGCCGACCGGCAGCCCGGCGAAGCCATCATGGCCGCCTGCGTTGGACGGCTGGCTATGCGAGTCCGACGATCTGGCCGTTCTCGTCGATGTCGATCCGCTCGGCGGCGGCGCTTGTCCCCAGCCCTGGCATGGTACGCATGTCCCCGCAGATCGGATAGATGAACCCGGCTCCGACCGAGGCGCGAGCCTCGCGGACGGGCAGCCGCCAGCCCGTCGGCGCGCCCTTGAGCGTCGGGTCGTGCGAGAGCGACAGGTGCGTCTTAGCGATGCAGACAGGCAGCGAGCCGAACCCGTTGCGCTCGTACCCGTCGAGCTGCCTGGCGGCCAGCGGTGTGTAATCGACGCCATCGGCACCGTATATACGAGACGCGACCGTCTCGATTTTCTCGCGAAGCGCTGCCTCGGACGGGTAAAGGAAATTGAAGTCCGCCGGCTCATCAGCCGCCTCGGTGACGGCCTCGGCCAACCCAGCCGCGCCGCGACCGCCGTCGGCAAAGTGCGTGCATACCGCCGACCGAACGCCCATCGACTTGGCGATCTCCGCGATCGCCGCATGCTCAGAGGCGAAGTCCTCTGGCATCGAGTTGATCGCGACGACGGGGGCGACGCCGTGCGCCTTGACGTTCTCGATGTGCTTGCGCAGGTTCGAGCCGCCGATGTGGACCTCGTCCGGGTTCTCGGCGAGCAGCGCCTCCGGCAGCGGGCGGCCGGCGACGATCCGATGGCGGCCCGAGTGCGCCTTGAGCGCGCGCACGGTCGTGACGACGACGGCGGCGTCAGGGCGCAGCCCGGAAACCCGGCACTTGATGTTGAAGAACCGCTCGGCGCCCATATCAGCGCCGAATCCCGCCTCGGTGATCAGGAAGTCGCCGCTATGGATGCCGATCAGGTCGCCGACGACTGAGGAGTTGCCGTGCGCGATGTTGCCGAACGGGCCGGCGTGCACGAGTGCGGGCGTGTTCTCCAGCGTCTGTAGCAGGTTCGGTCGGATCGCGTCCTTCATGATCACGGTCATCGCGCCGCCGGCTTTGAGCTGATCGGCGGTGACCGGCTCGCCATCTGGCGTATAGCCGACGACGATCCGGCCAAGCCTGGCGCGCATGTCCTGCAGCGAGGTCGACAGGGCGAGTACGGCCATCACCTCGGACGCGGCGGTGATGTCGAACCCGGCTTGCCGCGGGACCCCGTCGGCGGCTGCGCCAAGGCCGACAACGATGTTGCGCAGCGCGCGGTCGTTGACGTCGAGCACGCGCCTCCAGGTGATGTTGTGCTGGTCGATGCCGAGCTTGTTGCCCTGGTAGAGATGGTTGTCGAGCATCGCGGAGAGCATGTTGTGCGCGGCAGTCACCGCGTGCATGTCGCCGGTGAGGTGCAAGTTCAGCGTCTCGAACGGCACGACCTGGCTATATCCGCCGCCCGCCGCGCCACCCTTGATCCCGAACGTGGGACCCATCGATGCCTGCCTGATCGAGATCGTCGCGCGCTTGCCGATGTGCCGCATCGCCTGGCCCAGGCCGACTGTCGTGGTGGTCTTGCCCTCGCCGAGCGGCGTCGGAGTGACCGCCGTGACCACGACGTACTTTGCCTTCGGGCGGTCGGCGAGCTCGTCGATCGCCTTCAGGTCGATCTTCGCCACGTTCTCGCCGTACGGTTGCACGAGCCATGGTGGGATGCCGATGGCTTCGGCGATATCGGCGATTGGCTTCAGCGTCGCCGCGCGGGCGATCTCCAAGGCGGTTGGCATCGGCATTTACTGGTCCCCACTCTCCGTTGAGTTGTCAGGTGCTGGCGCGCCGCCCAGCGTCGCCGAGAGTCTCGGCGCCGGGTAGACGATGGTCTTGGGCTCGGTGAAGGTCTCCATCGGGTAGCGGCCTCCGACCCTGCCGCGCCCGCTGACGCTGCCCGCGCGCCCGCCGAACGGCAGGTGCGATTCCCACAGATTCGTCGATGCGTTGATGTTGACCCAGCCGGCCCTGGCCCCCTCGGCAAACGCGAGCCCGCGCTCCAGGTCGCGCGTGAAGACGGCGGTCGTCAGCCCGAACGGCGACGCGTTGGTCAGCTCGAGCGCATGCTCGGCCGACGCCACCTCGACGATCGGTACCACGGGTCCGAACGTCTCCTCGCGCTCGATCGCCATCCCAGGCGTCACACCGTCCAGCACGGTCGGCTCAGCGAACAGACCGGTACGGAAGCCCGGTGCCCTGTGCCCGCCAGCGCAGATCCGCGCCCCGCCGGCGACCGCGTCGGCGATGTGCCGGTCGAACTTGGCCGCCGTTGCCTCGTTGTTTAGCGGTCCCATCGTCGTCTGTTGGTCATAAGGGTCGCCGAGCCGCACCCGCGCCTTCGTTGCTTCAACGACCCGCTCGGTGAACTCCGCGCGGACAGCCGCATGTACCAGGAACCGCTCGCCAGCCGTGCAGCTCTGCCCGGCGCACAGATAAGCGGCCTCGAGCGCGGCTTCTGTCGCGAGTTCGAGGTCGGCGTCGTCGAGTATCACCATCGGGCCGTTGCCGCCGAGTTCAAGCAGCTGCGTCTTCCCGGCGCTCCTGGCGGCGACGATGCCGCCGGTCTGGACCGAGCCGACGAATCCCACGCCGGTTACTAGCGGGTGCGAGACCACGGCGTCGCCGACCACGGGACCCGGGCCTGAGACGAAGTTGAATACGCCAGGAGGGAGATCGGCCTCAGCGATGACCTCGGTAAGAAGCGCGCAACACGCCGTCGTCGTCGGCGCCGGCACCCAGACAACCGTGTTGCCCGCCGCGAGTGCGGGCGCGAAGATCTCGGCACCCATCGTGTACGGCCAGTTCCATGGGCTGACGACGCCGACGACACCGAGCGGCACCCGGCCGGTGAGAACCCGGCGATCCGCCGAGACCGACTCAGGCAGCGAGCCTGCCATCCGTTTGGCGTCCTCCGCGGCCATCGTGAAGTACACGGCGAGCTCATCGACCTCGTCGTAGGCCTCCGCCAGCAGCGGCTTGCCCTGGTCTTGGGTCAGCGCACGGGCAAGCTCGTCGCGTCGGCTCGCTATGCCGGACACGATCTGCGTACAGGCGGCCGCCCGGTCGAAGGCCGACTGGGCGGCCCAGTCACCGAACGCCGCCGCGGCGGCGGTGACCGCCGCGTCGACGTCACCGCGATCAGCGATGGCCACCGTCGCGAACGCCTGTCCAGTCGACGGGCTGATCGCCTCAGCCATGCCGCCGCCTCCGGCCCGCCAGCCGCCGCCAACGTAGAGCGCGTGTTCCCGCACGGTCGTGATCCCCCGATCCTCGGGCGAACAGGCCACTTACCGTCGCATCACCGAGTTTGCGGTCAAAGCCTAGGTAAATGGTGCCATGCCCGGCAAGTGCCGTGCTGAGAACGGCTGGGTTACAACGGGGTCGGCACTGCTACAAGGGGGTCGGCGCTGTTACAACGGGGTCCGCACGATCGCCCAGGCGGACCCATTCCACAGTTCTGCCAGGGTCCGGTGTTTGCCCGCGACGATACGGAAGCCCACGGCGATGCAGTCGCTGCCGCCGCAGGACACGTCGCGAAGGCCCGCTCCGGGACCCGCGGAGGCCGGCTTGGCCAAGCTCCACGCGCTGCCGTTCCAGTAAAAGACGCCCTCCTTACCCCCGAACGACATGCAACTCGACTTGCTCGCGCACGACATAGTGACCGTCCAGAAGCAGTACGCGAGTGGGCCTGTGCACAGGGTGCCGAGATTCGGCGAGACATCTGTCCAAGTCGCCGCGCTGGCGTGCCAGGCTCCCGCGACCGCAACGCCGCCGTTGGCGGTCTCGGAAAACGCGCCGCCTGCCTCCATGCAAAAGCCGCGTGCGCAGGAGACGGCGTTGGCCGCGGACGGATTGCCGTCCTGCGGCGGCGACGTGCCCGCCCAGGTCTTGCCGTTCCAGTTCAGCGCGACGGATTCCTGTACTGGTTCTTGCGAAATGGTCACCGTACCGACGGCCATACAGTCAGTCGCGCTGCCACAGGACACGTCTGCCAGCCCGCACGGTCCCGGCGGCCCGCCGCCGCAAATGCGTGTCGGGCTCTGTACGCGCCACTTTGTGCCATCCCATGCGCGAACGACCTGGTTGTGGACCATCATGCACAAGGTGCGGGTGCCGCAGGAGACGCCCGACACCCCGCCCTTGGGGCTCGGCATCTTCCGCCAGATCTTGCCGGTCCAGCGCTCCGCCCCGGTCGGGCCGCCAGACCCCATGCAGAAACTGGGCGACGAGCAAGACACGCTCGCCAGCTGCGTGCCTGGCGGGTTCTTCAGTTTCCGCCAGGTCGTGCCGTTCCACGTCATCGCCAGCGAGTGGCGGACGCCGCCGGTTGTGGTATAGCTGCCGACTGCCATGCACCAAGAGGAGCCGCGACATGACACCGACGCGAGGTTGGCCGAGCCGCCGAAGCTGGCGGCGCGCGGCGTGGCCGCCGCCTGCGCCGTGCTTGCTGCCTGCGCTGTGCTTGCTGCCTGCGCTGTGCTTGCTGCCTGCGCGGTGCTTGCTGCATGCGCGGTGCCCGTGGTCAGCGCCGCGATGCTGACGGTGAGTGCCGGGAGGAAGAGCGCTAGGAGGCGCCCGGGGCGACGGCTGATGACGAGCACTGGTTTCCCCTGTCCGTGTTCCTTGGCTAGATAGACGTGAGGCGCACGCGGGTGGTTGACGTAATGCCGGCCATGCCCGGCATTACTGTCAAGTCATGCCGAGACTTCCTTATTTGCGCTATGACGACCTCGACGAGGCGGGACGGGAGGTGTGGGACAGCGTCGCGGGATCACGGGGCGGCGATCTGGTGAATGACGAGGGCGGGCTGATCGGCCCGTTTAACGCCTTCGTGCAGGCTCCCGGGGTAGGCCGTCACCTGAGCAGGCTTGGCGGCAGGCTGCGGTTCAGGACATCGATAGAACGTAGGCTCAGCGAGCTCGCGATCATCACTGTCGGAGCGCGCTGGAACGCCGAGTTCGAGTGGTGGGCGCACCAGGGCCTTGCCCGTGAACACGGCATCGCAGACGCGGTTGTTGACGCGATCGGCCGTGGCGAGGAGCCTGCGTTCGAGGCCGATGACGAGCGCGTTGTCTATGCCGTGGCACGCCAGCTCACTGAGACGGGGCGGCTCGATCAGGGTAGCTACGACGCGGCCAGGGCGCTGCTCGGCAACGAGGGCATGGTGGAGCTTGTCACCCTGTGCGGCTATTACACACTCGTGTCCTTCTTGCTCAACGCATTCGACGTGCCACTGCCGCCGGGAGCAGCGGCGCAGTGGGCGCCGCCTCAGAACAGGCGGAGCGCTCCGTCGTCGGCGCCGCGCATGGATTCGTAGTCCAGCGTGACGCAGCGGATGCCGCGGTCGCGAGCGAGTACCCGGGCCTGTTGCTTAATCTCCTGGGCAGCGAAGATGCCGTGGACAGGAGCGAGGAGCGGGTCGCGGTTCAGCAACTCGAGGTACCGGGTGAGCTGTTCGACCCCGTCGATCTCGCCACGCCGCTTCACCTCGATCGCGACGCTGGCTCCAGTCGCGTCCCTGCACATCAGGTCGACCGGCCCGATCGCGGTCGGGTATTCCCTGCGGACCAGCCGCCAGCCCTCGCCGAGCACGTCAAGCTGAGCAGCCAGCAACTCCTGCAAATGCGACTCGACGCCGTCTTTCACGAGCCCTGGATCATCGCCAAGCGACCACGAGCTGTCACTGAAGATTTCCTCGATGTGGATGGTCAGGGTCTCGCCCGACTTGCCTGTGGCCACCCACCTGTCCACCGACTCAGTGAGGCGGCAGGGCGGGGACATCCAGTTCAGCGGCTTGTAGGATCCGCCGTCGCTGTGCACGAGCACCGAGCCATCGGCCTTGACGATCAGCAGGCGGGTCGCGACAGGAAGGTGCGCCGAGAGCCGCCCAGCGTAGTCAACGCTGCACCGGGCGATCACCAGACGCACGGCCATACCCTAGCGCAAGCGCCGCGTCGGGCTGCCGGTCCGCGGTCAGCCCGCCAGCGAGCCGAGGTAACCGGGACTGTGGGCGGGTATCGATGGGCTGCCGCACTGGCTGGCGCCAGGAAGCCCGATGCCGTCGGCGGTGACATCGGCCTTCGTGCAGATGTTCCAGTGATAGCGGAACGCATCGCTGTTCACCGTGAACTTGAACGCGAGCGTGACTTGGTACGCGTTGCTGCGGGGGGTCGGGTCGGTCGTGCGTAGTTGCTGCTGCAACTTCAGCGTCGTTGGGTCGGGTGGTTCAGGGCCTGATGCCGCGAGGTTGATCCCCCAGTAGACGTACACGTGCTTGGCCAACTCTGCCAGCAACGCAGCCCGTGCGACGGGCACGGTGAACAAAATGGTGACAAAGCACTGGGGCCGCGGACAGACCTTCCGCGTGTACCGGTAATGGGCGATCAGGGCGACGTACACCGTCTGGGACTCGGAGGTGGCGAGCGCGCTCGACGCCCCTGATGACCGCATGATCTTGACGCTATATCTCGTCGCCAGCGAAGGCGCGACCTGGAACGACAGGCGCTGCTGACCGCCCGTGATCTTGGCGGAGCTCACTACCTGTGCCGGAGCCTTAAACGGGTAAGGCTGGGCGGTCAGCTGCGCGATCTCGCCATTGGTTCCATGCGAAACCGTCGCGGTGATGGTCGCTTTCGCGAGCCCTTTGACGTGGTAGTAAACGTACTCATTACCGTCGACCGCGTTGTTGGCCGTCGCGGCGGAAACCGTGATTGCGGGAGTCGGCAGCGAGGACTTGTTCAGCAAGACGACGGCTGCGGCGACCGCGGCGATCGCGACGGCCGCGACCCCGGCGACGGCGATCCACACCGCCCGGCGCTTGGGCTGCGGCGCCGGGGGTGGCGGGAACCCTACGTACGCGTAACCAGGCGGCACCGCGAAGGGCTGCGGTGCAGCGATGGTCTCCTGGCCGGGCAGCGGCGCTCCTCCGTCGGGAGCGGTCGCCCATTCTGGTGGCGGAACAGTAGCTCCAGATGGAGGTGCGTGAATCCCTGGCGGCGGCGCGGTCGCAGCGGTGAGTAGCGGCATCGCTGGCTGATCTGGGGCTGGCCTCGTCCGCTGCAGGGCGGTCTCGTCCGTCCCCATGGCTATCGCGAGTTCGGTGACAGCCCACTCGCAGGCGTCCGGGGTAAACGCGGTTGCCTTAGCGAAAATTGCAGCCACGAGCCTGATGGCCGTTGCCGCGTCCATGCCCTCCTGGCTCACGCGCTCGCGCAACATGGCGGCCAGCCCTTGCTCGGCGGCGGCCACCAGAATCGCCGCCTCCCTCGGACGATCAGGGAGCATGTCTTTCAGCAGGCTCTCCATGGCCCGCCTGCTTGACAGTGCCTCGACCCCGTAGTCGGGGTCTGCGACGATCGATCTGAGTGCTTGCCTGACCTCGCCTTGTCCAGGCGAGATTCCGGACACCGCCATGCGAACCCCCCTACAACGTGGCCTAACGATCAGCAGCCGCCCGGACGAGGCAATCCCGTCTGCGGGCCACGTTTCACGGCAAAAGCTGGCATCGCTGGCGGACAGCATGATAGTCCCGATCATGGCCGCAAACCACTGCCAACTTGGCCGGGAGTAGCGACGTCACGGCGAGATCCGGCCCGGCGGTAAGGTCGCGGCCATGGAGATTCGCCGGTGAGCCCGAGGAAGGCGCGTCGGCTGCCAAACGACGTGCCGCACCGCCTGAGGCGGGCCGGCCGGACCATGCCGCCAGGTCAGCAGCGCAAGGCCACCGACGAGGATGCAGGCAGCCATGAGCAGCAAGTCGGGCCGGCTCAGGTGGAGGACTGGCCTGATGGCAGCTGGGTGGTGCGGAGCGTCCCCGGCTCGGCTGAGGCGAAAAAGTACAGATGCCCAGGCTGCGACCAGGAGATCAAGCCTGGGACGGCGCACGTGGTGGTGTGGCCTGAAGAGACTCCTGGCCTGACCGAGCGCCGGCACTGGCACAATGCTTGCTGGCGGCGGCGTCCGCGGCGGCCACGTCCGGCCAGATTCCGCTGACGCAAGCCTCCGGCCGGTCCGGCGTGTTGGTGAGGGCTGTTGTGGATCAGGGCGAGACTGTCGAGATCCGGGCGAACACCGTTCTTCCTGCTCGTCGAGAGAACGTCGTGTTGCATACAGCCGACGGCTTCGACCTGGTCGGCGAGCTGGCACTGCCGCGGTACAGCGTGCCCGTCGCGACCCTGATCGCCCTGCACCCGCTGCCGACGGAGGGCGGGATGATGGACAGCCACGTGCTGCGAAAGGCGTCCTACCGGCTTCCCGCCCTTGCCGACCTCGCAGTACTCCGCTTCAACACGCGAGGCGCGTCGTCTGAGCGCGGGACCAGCGGCGGCGCCTTCGGCGGGGGCGGTCCCGAGCAGTACGACGTCCGGGCTGCGATCGAGTTCTGCGCCGCGGTCGGATTGCCGAGGATCTGGCTGCTCGGCTGGTCGTTCGGCACGGAGCTGGCGCTCATGTGGGGCAACGTGCCGAAGGTCGAGGGGGCCATCTTGCTCTCGCCCGCCCTGCGCAGGGCCACTGACGCCGACCTCGACGCGTGGGCCGCCAGCGGCAAGCCGCTCGTCGCGCTGGTGCCCGAGCTCGATGACTACCTGCGCCCCGCGGCCGCGCGGGAGCGGTTCGCGCGGGTGCCCCAGGCCACGGTCATCGCCGTCGACAACGCGAAGCATCTGTGGGTCGGCGAGACCTACGTGCGGATCGTGCTGAACGAGATAGTGCGGGTGCTCAACCCCGCGGCCTGGCCGCTTCCCGGCGAATGGAAGGAACGAACGTGAGCCTGTTCGACCTGGCGGGCAAGACCGCCTTCGTGACCGGCGCGTCGCGCGGGATAGGCCGCGCCATTGCGGTTGCGCTCGCCCAGGCCGGAGCCGACGTGGCACTCGTCGCGCGGACCGCTGAGGGGCTCGTGGACGTCGCCGACGACGTCACGGCGACCGGCCGCAGGGCCGTCGTCATCCCGGCTGACGTGACCGACCAGGCCCAGGTCGCGGACGCGGCGACCGCTGCCATCGACAAGCTCGGGCACGTCGACATCGTCGTCAACAACGCGGGTGGCTCGAACTTCATGGTCAGCTTCCGCGACTTGCGGCTGTCGGGGTGGGACAAGCTCATCACGCTCAACCTGAGCTCGGCGGTATACGTCTGCCACGCGTTCGCGAGCCATCTGCTTGACCGGGGAGCTGGCTCGGTGATCAACGTCGCGTCAGTGGCCGGCGTCGCCTCCTCGCCGCTGATCAGCCCGTACGGCGCCGCGAAGGCAGGGCTGATCTCCCTGACGAAGTCGCTCGCAGTGGAGTGGGCCGCCGATGGGGTCAGGGTCAACGCGCTATGCCCCGGCTGGACGGCCACCGACCTGAACCGCAATCTATGGGAGGACCCGGTGACCGGGCCTGCCACAATCGCGACCGTGCCGATGCATCGCTGGGCGAGGGCCGAAGAGATGGCCGGACCTGCGGTGTTCCTCGCGAGTGACGCGTCGTCGTACATGACAGGCCAGGCGATCGTCGTGGACGGCGGCCAGACCGTGAACTCGTGA
>Ga0126378_10003089_pt1 | contig 12537 bp, 11 predicted proteins | sample PanSoiMetPlot_23_FD_92587 | JGI IMG/M metagenome (GOLD analysis project Ga0126378, IMG submission 92587) | Tropical forest soil microbial communities from Panama - MetaG Plot_23 | ecosystem: Environmental > Terrestrial > Soil > Tropical forest > Bulk soil | place: Panama | collected 2016-02-17
ACGCTGCAGCACGTTCCGGTGCATGCGGTCCTGGTCCGGCGACGCCGCGTGCGCGTACTGGCGGCCGCCGGCCACCCAGACCGGCGGGACCTCGCTCAGAGGTTCGATGGTGACGTCGTCGAACGTGTGGTGGCGGCCCTGAAAGGTCTGCCCGGCGCCGGCCAGGAGCTGCATCGAGGCCTCCAGCACCTCGTCCGTGCGGCTGCCCCGTTGCCGGCGGGTGCCGCCTGTCGCCTCAAACTCCTTCTCGTACCAGCCGGTGCCCACCCCGTAGACGAACCGGCCCGCGGAAAGGTGCTGGAGGGTGGCGATCTCCTTGGCCAGCACCACCGGGTTGTGCGTGGGCAGCACCAGGACCGACGTGCCCAGCAGGATCCGGGAGGTCACCGCCGCCACGTGCGACAGCGTCATCAGCGGCTCGGTCCAGCCGACCCGGTAGAACCGGCGCGCGGACAGCAGGTGGTCGGTGACGAACAGCGACTCGAACCCGAGCTCCTCGGCATGGGCGGCGAAGCGGCGGATCTCCTTGCCGTGCTCTCGCCCGGCCCCCGGCAGCAGGTACGTGGGCAGGAAGACGCCGAGCTTCATCGATCGCAAGCTATGGTTTGCTTGCCTGGATGTCAACCGAGTCTGACGCGCTGCGCCTGCCGGGGCCCGACGGGACGCTCGTCGACTACGTGCCGACGCAGCGCTTCCTGTACGGCGACGGCGGGAAGCCCCCACGGAGCCGGGTCCCCTACGCGGCCGTCCACGTGGTGGCCGACCCGCTCGCCGACACCACGCCGGTGTCGCCGGCCGCGGTCGACTGGGAGACGACGCTCGATTTCCGCCGCCACATCTGGTCGTACGGCCTCGGGGTCGCCGAGGCGATGGACACCGCCCAGCGCGGCATGGGCCTGGACTGGGACGCCTCCCGGGAGCTGATCCGGCTCTCGGTGGTGGAGGCCAGAGCCTGCGGGGGCCGCATCGTCTGCGGGGCGCAGACCGACCAGCTGGTGCCCGGCTCGGCCCGGAGCCTGGACCACATCGAGGCTGCCTACGCCGAGCAGTGCGAGTTCGTCGAGAGGTGGGGGGGCCAGGTGGTCCTCATGGCCAGCCGCGAGCTGGCCCGGATCGCGCGCGGCCCGGAGGACTACCTCCGTGTCTACGAGCGGGTGCTCGGGCAGCTGCGAGAGCCGGCGCTGATCCACTGGCTGGGCGAGGTGTTCGATCCCCAGCTCAGGGGGTACTGGGGCCACGTGGACCTGGACGTCGCGATGGAGGTCTGCCTCGAGGTCGTCCGCTCGAACGTCGCCAGGGTGGAAGGGGTCAAGTGCTCCCTGCTCGACCAGCGGCGCGAGATCGAGATGCGGTCCCGGCTGCCCGAGACCGTGCACATGTACACGGGGGACGACTTCGACTACCCGACCACGATCCGGGGTGACGGGCGCCGCCACTCCGACGCGCTGCTGGGCGCCTTCGACGTCATCGCACCGGCCGCCTCGGCCGCCCTCCTGGCCCTCGACGAGGGTGCCGTCGACCGCTTCGAGTCGATCCTCGGGCCGACGGTGCCCCTCGCCCGCCACATCTTCCGGCAGCCGACGTTCTACTACAAGACAGGGGTCGTCTTCGTCGCCTTCCTGAACGGGCACCAGAGCCACTTCCGGATGGTGGGGGGCCTGGAGAGCGGCCGGTCCGCGCTGCACCTGGCGGAGATCTTCAGGCTCGCGGACCAGGCGGGGCTGCTGCGCGACACGGAGCTCGCGGTGGACCGGATGCGGACGGTGCTCAGGCTTGCCGGCGTCGACTGAGGGGACGGGCCTGGGCGGCCCGGGCCGGGGTGGAAAACCGTCTTGACATCCCCGGAATGCCCACATAGGCTTGCCCTACATTCAGGCCCGGGTGTTCGAAGGGGGTCATATGGCCAGCAAGTACGGGGTTGGCATCCTCGGCGCCGGCTGGGTCGCCGGTGAGTACGTGAAGGCCTTTCGCGACCACCCGCTGACCGAGGTGACCGGCGTCTACAACAGGACACCGGGCAAGGCAGGGCGTCTGATGCGCTCGCTGGGGGTCGAGGGCCGGGAGTACGAGAGCGAGGATGCGCTCTTCGAGGACGACCGCGTCAAGATCGTGGTCTCGTGCACCCCGCCCGATGTCCGGCCGCGGCAGGTCGAGCGGGCGGCCAGGACCGGCCGCCACGTGGTGATCGAGAAGCCGATCGCGCTGGACTACGAGGGAGTCCGCCGGATCCACCGGGCGGTGCGGGAGTCGGGGGTCAAGACGGTGACCTCCTTCGTGCTGCGCTGGAACCCGCAGTTCGAGACCACAAAACAGCTCCAGGCGGACGGCGTGATCGGGGCGATGATCTACGCCGAGGCCGACTACTGGCACCCGCTCAAGAAGGAGTACCCGAGCTATCCGTGGGCGGTCGGCAGCGAGCTCGGCGGCAGTGCCTTCATCACCGCCGGCTGCCACGCGGCGGACGCGATCCGCTACTTCGCCGGCGAGGTCACCGAGGTGGCGGCTTTCTCGACCGGGCCGAAGAAGGACCTGAACTACGAATACGACCCGGTGATCGTCGCCTCCCTTCGCTTCGAGAACGGCGCGGTCGGCAAGCTCTCGACCGTCCTCGACGCCGACACGCCGTACATCTTCAACGTGCGGCTGTTCGGCACCGAGGGCAGCGTTCAGAACAATCGCGTCTACTCGAAGAAGCACTATCCGGGCTCGCTCGACTACTGGACCTTCCCGACCATCGAGCCCGACTCCGGCGACGTGACGCACCACCCGTTCGTGCCCGAGATCGCGCACTTCATGCAGTGCATCGAGGACGACGTCGAGTCCCACGCCTCGATCTACGACTCCTACCGCTCGATGGCCGTGTGCTTCGCGATCGACGAGTCGGCGGCCCGCAACGGCCAACCCGTCGAGGTCGACTACGACGTCCTGCGGGAGTCGGGAGTCGCGACAGCCCCCCAGGCGACCCAGTGAGCAGCAGGGAACAGTGAGCAGGAGGGAGAGGAGAGTACGGTGGCAACGAACGTCTCGCAACGCGAGGTAACCCGGCGGCAGCTCATCGCGGGCGGCGCCGGCGCCGTCGGCGGCCTGGTGGTGGGCGGCCTGGTCGGCAGCCAGCTGGCGCCGAAGTCGACCTCGTCCGGCGCCGGCTCACGGGGCACCATCAAGGTCGTCGGCGTCTATCCGCTGAGCGGCTCGATCGCCTCCGACGGCAAGGAGATGGCGAACGGGGTCCGCATGGCCGTCGACGAGATCAACGCCCGCGGCGGCCTGATCGGCTACAAGCTCAACTACGTCGAGATCGACGACAAGGACTCCAACACCGACCAGATCACCGCGGCGTTCCAGCGGGCCGTGAGTGTCGAGAAGCCCGACGTGATCTTCTCCGGCTATCACCTCGCGTCGGGCCCCGAGTTCGACATCGTGGCCAACGCCGGTGTCCTCTACTACAACGTGAACACGCAGATCGCGTGGGTCCAGCGCTACACCGGCAACCCGAGCAAGTACTGGGGCATCTTCCAGTGCGACCCGACCGAGGAGTGGTACGGCAGGGGCTTCGCCTTCTGGGTGGACAGCGCCGTCAACCAGGGCCTGCTCAACGTGAAGGACAAGACCACATCGATCATCGCGGGCCAGAGCGCCTACGGCACCGTGATCGGCAACGGCTTCGAAAGCAAGATCAAAGAGCTGGGCTGGACGGTGGTCACCAAGGACGGCGTGCCCGAGGGCAACATCGCCGACTGGGGGCCCGTGCTCTCCAAGGTCAAGCAGGCTGCCCCCAGCGTGCTCTTTTCGAGCGACTTCTCTCCTGCTGACGACGCCAAGATGGCGCAGTCCTGGGTGGCCGGGGCGACCAGGACGCTGGTCTACCAGCAGTACGGCCCCTCGGTGCCCGAGTACCTGAAGCTGGCCGGCGCCGCCTCCAACGGGGTCATCTGGGCGACGGTGCTCGGCCTGCTCCCAGACGCGATCGGCAACGACTTCCGCAGGCGCTACGCGGCCAAGTTCGGCGCCCAGCCCGGCTGGGCGAACGCGGGCGGCTGCTACGACGAGGTGAACGTCTGGGCGGCGGCGGTCCAGGCGGCGGGCGACCCCAAGGACTACAAGGCGGTGGCCAAGGCGACGGAGCAGGTGATCTGGCGAGGCGTCACCGGGGCGATCTCGTTCGAGAACCACACCGGCCGTCAGTTTCCCGCCCAGACCGCCGACGCCTCGCTCGGCCAGCCGCACATCATCGTCCAGATCCAGGACGGCCAGTACAAGGTCGTCTCCCCGGATCCCTTCACGAGCGGCAAGTTCGTGCTTCCGTCCTGGATGAAGTAAAGGCCGCCGGTGACACAGCCGGGGCCGGCCGGCCCCTCGCCCGGCGCAGTCGCCGACGGGGGGCCGGCCCACCAGGTGCCGATCCTCGAGTGCGCACAGGTCAGCAAGGCCTACGGGGGCCTGCTCGCGGTCAGCAGCCTCAGCTTCGCCGTCCTGCCCGGCGAGGTCTACGCCATCGTGGGGCCCAACGGCGCCGGCAAGACCTCCCTCTTCGACTGCATCTCGGGCGTCAGCCGCGCGACCGGCGGCGTCATCCGCTTCCGCGACCGGGAGATCCAGGGGCTGCGCGCCCACCAGATCTGCCGCCTCGGGCTGGCGCGCACCTTCCAGACCACGGTGGCGTTCGACAGCCAGACCGTGCTCGCCAACGTCCTGGTGGGCAGCACGTTCGGGCGCGAGGGCGAGAACCCGGTGCTCTCGTTCAACGCCGCGGCGCGGGAGGCGGCACTCGATGCGCTCGCCCTGTGCGGGCTCGGCGCCCGACAGGCGGCGCTGGCAGGGCAGCTCCCGGTCCTCGCCCGCAAGCGGCTGATGCTGGCCACCGCGCTGGCTACCCGGCCGAGCCTGCTGCTGCTCGACGAGCCGGTCGGGGGGCTGAACCCCGGCGAGCGGTCGCAGATGATCGACCTCATCCGCGACATCGCCCGCACCGGCGTCACCGTCCTCATGATCGAGCACGTCATGAAGGCGGTCCTGGCGCTGGCCCAGCGCATCCTCGTCATCCATCACGGGCAGGAGATCGCGCAGGGACCACCGCAGACCGTCCTGCGCGACCCGCGCGTCATCGAGGTCTACCTGGGAGCGCTGAGGCCCATGGGACCGGACGCGGAGCCGGCGCGTGCTTGAGGTCAGAGGCCTCGCGGCCGGCTACGCCGGGAGCGAGGTGCTCCACGGCGTGGACCTCACCGTCGGGGAGGGCGAGGGCGTCGTGGTGCTGGGTCCCAACGGCCACGGCAAGACGACGCTCCTGCGGGCCATCACCGGGCTCGTGTCCGTGCGCGCGGGCCAGGTGATCCTCGCCGGCCAGGACATCACCCGCTGGCGGCCCGACGTGATAGCCGCGGGCGGCCTGGTCCACATCCCGCAGGGCGACCTGCTCTTCCCGGACATGACCGTCCGCGAGAACCTGCTGATGGGCGCCTACAGCGGCCCGACCTGGGCGGAGCGGCGGACGCGGCTGGGACGCGTGTACCGGCTCTTCCCCTGGCTCGAGGAGCGGGCCGGGCAGCTCGCGCGCACGCTGTCCGGCGGCGAGCGGCGCATGCTGGCGCTCGGGCGTGGCCTGATGGCCAGGGCCAGGATCATGCTGATCGACGAGCCGTCGCTCGGGCTCGCGCCCGTGGTCACCGAGCAGATCTACGCCAACATCCGGACGATCAAGGAGGGCGGCATGTCGCTGCTGCTGGCCGACGAGAACGCCAACCACGTCGCGGGCCTTGCCGACCGCGTGTACCTGCTGGAGGCCGGGCTGCTCGTCCGCGAGGGGCCGGCCGGCGAGCTGCTCCAGGACGAGGCGCTGCTCGAGAGCTATCTCGGCTGAGGGAACCGTGCACAACACGCAGCTCGTGCAGGCGGTGTGGGGAGGGGTCCTCTTCGGCTCGGTCTACGGACTGATGGCGCTGGGGCTGACGCTGGCCTGGGGCGCCGTCCGGCTGCTGAACCTGGCCCACGGCGCGATCTTCATCATCGGCGCCTACGCCGCCTACTGGGTGGTGTCGAGCCTGCACCTGACGATCCTGGTCGCGCTCCCGGTCGGCGTGCTGACGGCGGCGCTCTTCGCCGCCCTGCTGCACGCACTCTTCATCCGACCCGTGATCGGGAAGCCCGGCTTCGACAACGCCACGCTGGTGGCCACCGTCGGCCTCTCGATCGCCGTCTCGGCCGCCGCGCTGCTCATATTCAACCCCGAGTACAAGGTCGTCCCGCCGGTCGTGCCGGGCGCCAGCATCGTGGCCGGCGTCCAGATCACGAACCAGGGGCTGCTGGTCATCGCAGCCTCGCTGGCGCTGTTCGCGGTCGTCTACCTGTTCCTCACGTACACGCGCCAGGGCATGGCCATCCGGGCCGTCTCGCAGCAGCGGGAGGCGGCGAGCCTGATGTCGATACCGGTGGTCCGCACCTACGGGGTCGTCATCACGATCAGCGGCGCCCTGGCCGGCGTGGCCGGCGTCCTGCTCTCGCCCTTCTTCTTCCTGAACCCCTCGTCCGGCTTCAACCCCATGATCCAGGCGCTGATCGTGACGATCTTCGGAGGCCTGGGCAGCGTCCGCGGGGCGCTGGTGGCCGGCTACGTCCTGGGCCTCTTCGAGTCGTTCGTCGAGGTCTACCTCGGGGTCGCCTGGGCGCTGCCGGGCGTGTTCCTCCTCATCATCGTGATGCTGATCGTCCGGCCCAACGGCCTGTTCGGCGTGGGCGAGGTGCGGCGCCTGTGAGCGCCGAGACGGCGGTCACGCCGCCCCTGGCGAGGCCGGCTCCCAACGAGGACGCAGCACCGTGGCGCCGCGTGCCCCTGGTCACGGTGGGCGGCGTCCTGCTGCTGGGGGTGCTGGTCCCGATCCTGCTGGAGCGGCTCGAGATCGGGGACTACCTGGTCACCCTCCTGATCCTGTTCTTCATGCAGGCGGTGGTGGCGCAGTCCTGGAACCTGATCATGGGCTACGGCGGCATCTACTCGTTCGCGCAGGTCGCCCTCTTCGCCGTGGGCGGGTGGACGACCGGCGTCCTGGCCCACAGCCTGGGCTGGAACCCGTTCCTGTCCGTGCTCTTCGCGCCCGTCCTGGCCACGGCCGCGGCGCTGCTGATCGGCCTGCCCACGCTGCGCCTGCGTGGCACCTACGTCGTGCTCCTGACGCTCGCCTTCCACGAGCTGGCCCGGGTGTTCGCCATCAACGGGCCGCGGTTCATCAGCGGCGGCGGCTACGGGCTCGTCACGGTGGCCACCTTCCCGCTCGGCGATGCGGTCGGCGCGCAGCGGAACACGTACCTCTACTACCTGGCGTTGGCGGTCTTCGGGCTGGCGACGTTCGTGATCTGGCGGGTGATCCATTCGCCGCTGGGCGCCGCCGCGACGGCGCTGCGCGACTCCGAGACCTACGCCGTCAGCCGCGGCGTCAACCAGTTCCGCGTCCGCCTGATCCTGTTCGCCACCAGCGCGTTCTTCACGGGCCTGGCGGGCGGGTACATGACCCACTACGAAGGCGGGATCTCGACCTCGGTGTTCGACCTCTCCCGCCTGATCGACCTGCTGGCGATGATCGTGATCGGCGGCTGGGGCACGTTCGGCGGTCCCATCCTGGGCGCCGCCATCGTGATCGGGCTCGACCAGGTCCTGGTGGGCATCGGCGACTACCGGGCGCTGGCGGAGGGGCTCATCGTCGCCGTGATCGCGGTCTTCGCGCCGCGCGGGCTCTGGCCCATCATCCGGGACGCCTACGACCGCTACCTGGGTCCCGAGCCACCGCGGGAGGCCGCGGGCGACCCCCCGGCGGAGACCGATGACCGGGGCGGGCCGACCGGCACGGGCGTCACGGAGGGAGGTGGATGAGATGACCACCGGGCTCGTGTGGCACGAGCTGTACATGTGGCACGACACGGGCACGGCGGCCTGGGTGCTGCCGGCAGGGCTGACCGTGCAGCCGCTCGGGCACATCGAGAGCGCCGACAGCAAGCGCCGGTTCCGGAACCTGCTCGAGGTGAGTGGGCTGCTCGACCGACTGGTGCAGCTGAGACCGCGCCCCGCCACCGAGGCGGAGATCCTCCGCCTGCACACGCCCGAGTACCTGGAGCGCATCAAGCGGATGTCGGCCGAGCGCGGCGGCGACGCGGGGGAGCTGACGCCCTTCGGGGCCGGCTCGTACGAGATCGCGCTGCTGGCGGCCGGCGGCTGCCTGACCGCGGTCGACGCGGTCCTGGACGGGGAGGTGGACAACGCGTATGCGCTCGTGCGGCCGCCGGGCCATCACGCCGAGCGCGACCAGGGTCGCGGCTTCTGCATCTTCGGCAACACGGCGCTGGCCGCCCTGCACGCCCGCCGGGCGCGCGGGCTCTCGCGCGTCGCGGTGGTGGACTGGGACGTCCACCATGGCAACGGCACCGAGCACGCCTTCTACGACGACCCGACTGTGCTCACGATCTCGGTCCACCAGGACAACAACTTTCCGCCCGGCTCGGGCGGGATCGCCGACACCGGCACCGGTCCGGGCGAGGGCTACAACATCAACGTCCCGCTCCCGGCCGGCTCGGGGGTGGGCGCCTACGTCGCGGTCCTCGAGCAGGTCGTGGCGCCGGCTCTGCTGGCGTTCGGGCCGGAGCTCATCCTGGTCGCCTCCGGTCTGGACGCCAGCGCGATGGACCCGCTGGCGTCGATGATGATGACCAGCGCCGGCTACCGGCGGCTGACGCAGGTGCTGCTCACGGTCGCCCGGGAGGCCTGCCAGGGCAGGCTGGTCGCCTGCCACGAGGGCGGCTACTCGCCGGCATACGTGCCCTACTGCGGGCTTGCCGTCCTGGAGGAGCTGGCCGGGATCCGCACCGGGCTCGAGGACCCGCTGCTGGCGCTGCTCGGAGGCATGGGCGGACAGGAGCTGCAGCCCCACCAGGAGGCGATCGTGCGACAGGCGGCCGGTCTCGCCGAGCGCGTCGGAGCGCCGGCGCGATGACGGCCGGGGCAGTGGACAGGTACTCGGCGGAGTACCTGGACCGGATCGCGGACGGCCTCTACTCGTCGGTGCTCTCGGACATCCTCGACGACCTCGGCCACCGCCACCAGGTCATGTGGCCCGAGGTGTGCCCCCTGTACGCGGGGGCGAAGGTTGCCGGCCGGGCGGCGACGATGCTGGTGGTCGCGGTCAGCGAGCTGCCGGCGCAGCCCTACCGGCTGCTGCTGGACCTGCTCGACGACCTCCGGCCCGGCGAGGTGGTGGTCGCCGGGGTCCAGGGGCGGCACACCCGGGCGGCCGTGTGGGGGGAGCTGCTCAGCACGCACACCCGCGCTTGCGGCGGCCGCGGCGCGGTCCTGGACGGCCTCAGCCGCGATGCCTGGGCGATCGAGGACATGAGGTTCCCCGTGTTCGCGACCGGCGTGACTCCCGCCGACTCCAGGGGCCGGCTGGAGGTCGCCGCCATCCGCAGTTCGATCCCGGTCGGCGGCGTGGCAGTCGCGGATGGCGACCTGGTCCTGGCGGACCGGGACGGCTGTGTGGTGGTGCCTGCGGCGATCGAGGACGAGGTCCTGGCCCGGGCCTTCGACAAGGTCGCGGGCGAGAATACCATTCGCGACATCCTCCGGCAGGGTGCCAGCATCCGGAAGGTCTTCGAGGAGCACGGAATCCTATGAGCCAGACGATCAAGGAGACCGTCGTCCAGGAAACCCTGGAGGCCAGGATGCGCGACGGCACCGTGCTCAGGGCCGATGTCTGGCGGCCCTCAGGAGGCGGGCGGCACCCCGTCCTCCTCATCCGGCTCCCCTATGACAAGGTCCAGGGCGAGGACCTCTGCTACGCCCACCCGTCCTGGTACGCCCGCAGGGGGTATGCGGTCGTGGCGCAGGACGTGCGCGGCCGCTGGGCGTCCGAAGGGGAGTTCACGCCGTTCGAGCACGAGGCGGACGACGGCCAGGACACCATGTCGTGGCTGAGCTCGCTGCCCTTCTCGAACGGGCGGGTCGGCATGTACGGCTTCTCCTACCCCGGGCACACCCAGCTGCAGATCGCCGTCCGCAGGCCGGAGGGCCTGCGCTGCATGGTTCCCGCGCTCACGAGCCCGGACCTGTACGAGGGCTGGGCCTACAACAACGGCGCGTTCGCGCTCGCCTTCAACTGCTCGTGGGCGACCTTCCTGGCCGACGACGTCGCCCGCCGGCGCGACCCCGACCTGGAGTCCGCGCTGGCCGCGATGTACGCCAGGGTCAACGACTACTACTGGTGGCTGCCGCTGTCCGCGATCCCCAACCTCACGCCCGGATCCCCGGGCGGCTTCTTCGCCGACTGGCTCGCCCACGAGACCAGGGATGCCTACTGGCAGCGCTGGGACGTCACGGACAGGCTCCCGGAGGTCGAGGTGCCGGCGCTGGTCGTGGGCGGCCTCTACGACGTCTTCCTCGAGGGCACGCTGGCGGCGTACGAGGGGATCCGGCGCGGGCCGCGCTCGGCGGACACCAGGCTGATGATCGGGCCCTGGTACCACATGCCGTGGCTGCCCGCGTTCGGGGACGTGGACTTCGGCCCGGAGGCCCGGAACCAGGTCGACCAGTTCCAGCTGGCCTTCTTCGACCAGTGGCTCCGGGACGGGGACCCGGTGCAGACCGATCGCGTCCGTGCGTTCGTATCGGGCGCCAACGCCTGGGAGGGCTTCGCCGACTGGCCTCCGCCCACCGAGCCGTGGACGCTGCACCTGCGGGCCAGGACGCGCGCCAACTCGATCAGCGGCGACGGCTACCTGTCCGGCGAGGCGCCAGGCCCGGCCGAGGAGCCGGATACCTACTCGTACGACCCGGCCACACCCGTCACCAGCCGCGGCGGGCGCTCCTGCTGCCTCGACTTCGTGGCCCCGATGGGGCCGCTGGACCAGCGCCCTGTGGAGTCCCTCAACGGCGTGCTGGTCTACACGTCGGAGCCGCTGCCCGGCGACCGCCTGGTGGCCGGGATGATCCGCGCCCACCTGTTCGCGGCCACCAACCAGGCCGACACGGACTGGGTGGTCAAGGTCTGCGACGTGGACCCCTCGGGCCGCTCGCTCAACATCCAGGAGGCGATCCAGCGGGCGCGCTTCGCGCGGGGCACCGACCGGTCGCGGCCGATCCCCGCCGGCACGGTGACCGAGTTCGTCCTGGACGTGGGCACCTGCGCCCACCTCTTCCGGGCCGGGCACCGGGTCCGGGTCCAGGTGACCTCCAGCCACTTCCCCCACTGGGACCGCAACCTCAACACGGGGAACCCGGTCGGGACCGAACGGCTCGCAGACCGCAGGGTGGCGGTGCAGACGGTCCTCCACGACTCGGCGCACCCGAGCCGGGTCGTCCTCCCCGTGCTGCGGTGACCCCTCCGGCGGCCGGGCGCCCGCCGCGGTTCCAGGACGCGGTGGTGATCGTGACCGGCGCCGGGTCCGGGATCGGCAGGGTGATCGCCGAGCGGTTCGCGGCCGAAGGCGCCAGGGTCGCCATCGTGGACTGGGATGCCGGCCGGGCCCACGCGGCCGGCGCGGCGGTCCCCGGATCGGTCCCGGTCGTCGCGGACGTCAGCTCCCCGACGGACGTGGAGTCGATGGCCGGCGTCGTGGCCTCGCGTCTCGGGCCGGCGGACGTGCTGGTCAACAACGCGGCCATCGCGGACGGCGACGACGTCCTCGAGATGGACGCCCAGGTTTGGGATCGCGACGTGCGGGTGGTGCTGAGGAGCGTCTTCCTCTGCTCGAAGGCGGTGCTGCCCTCGATGATCGAGCGCCGGGGCGGCGTCATCGTGAACATCGCCTCGGTCAACGGCATGTCCGCGCTGGGCAACGAGGCGTACAGCGCGGCCAAGGCAGGCGTGATCAATCTCACCCAGGGGATCGCGGTCCGGTACGGCGCCCACGGCATCCGGTGCAACGCGATCGCACCCGGCACCATCCGGACGCCCGTCTGGCAGGAGCGCGTCGCCCGCGACCCGGTGGTGTTCCAGCGCCTGGTCAAGTGGTACCCGCTGGGCCGGGTGGGCGAGCCAGATGACATCGCCAGCGCCGCCATGTTCCTGGCCTCGGACGAGGCGGCCTGGATCACCGGGACGGTGCTGCGCGTCGACGGCGGGCTGCTCGCCGGCAACCATGCGATGACGCGGGAGCTGCTCGCTGAGGCAGCCGGTGAGGACCTGCTCGCAGACCTGCAGGGCTGATGGACTTCGACACGCTGGTCCGGGGCGGCCGGGTGGTCGACGGGACCGGCTCGCCGCCGGTCCAGCTCGACGTGGGGATCGCCGGCGGCCTGGTGGCCGCTGTCGATCGTCTGGACGGCGTCCAGGCCGGCCGCGTCATCGACGCCGCCGGCCTGGTCGTCGCCCCCGGCTTCATCGACGTGCACGTGCACTCGGAGCTGGCGCGGCTCGGCGGTGTGGACCAGCTGGCCAGCGTGCTCGACGGCGTCACGACAGAGCTGATGTCGCCCGACGGCTTCGGCTGGGCGCCGTTGCCGCCGGCGCGGCTGCGCGAGGTGAAGGAGTACCTGCAGGCCTTCTACGGGGATCCCAA
>Ga0126378_10003090_pt1 | contig 12537 bp, 24 predicted proteins | sample PanSoiMetPlot_23_FD_92587 | JGI IMG/M metagenome (GOLD analysis project Ga0126378, IMG submission 92587) | Tropical forest soil microbial communities from Panama - MetaG Plot_23 | ecosystem: Environmental > Terrestrial > Soil > Tropical forest > Bulk soil | place: Panama | collected 2016-02-17
ATGATCCTGTCTGAAGGAAAGGAATCCAGCTGAAAGATAATACAGCGTCAGTCCCAGCCGCGCCATATCTCGCGTTGCCCAGATATCGCTGGTATAAAGGATTGGCCGCTAATCTCCGCCATTACGTGAAATGACTACCGGTTAAAACTTTCATGTCTGATTTCAACGGCTTTGTGAGGTCATGCTTCAGGAATGAAGTTCTGAAGCCGATCCCCAAAGACTTCATGTTGTTCGCTGCCTTGTCCATCGAAAGCTCGGACATGCTGCCGCCCCAAAACAGATCAACGCCCGTCACGCTCGCCTTCGGACAACGCTTTGCAGCAACGTAGGTCAGAAATCCCAACCCGCACCGGCGTCCAAAATTCTGAGAGCAGCACGGGAAACATAGAGAGATCGCAACAACTTCGTGAACGCCTTTTCAGCGCACTCCCTAATCTGCATCGACTCCTCTGGCGTCGTGTGATGATATGTGCCGAAATCTACGTCCATTATTGCTTGCTCACAGGTCGAAAATAGAAGAACGACCGAAAAATCCTCGCGGTGGAACCTGCCGACGCGGCAAGGACGTGTGCGTCGGAAAGGGATTTCGCCGTTCGTACCAGCATCCTACTGCTATCCTTCATTTCGAAAACCGCGCCGTTCAACGGGGGATCCCCATCGAAGAACACGATTACGAAGAACCGTCCGCGCCCGATAATCCACGCATCGCCGCTACTCAAGTCGGAACGATAATGCGCAAATTCCTCGGTCGAGTCCTGACGCTTAAGTGCGACCTTTTGCTGACTAATGTCGTTCAGAGCCGCCAGTAATTTTGTGTTCTGCTGAAACTCCCACGTGAGCTTGTCCACCTCGGCTTGCGAGTCGAACCCGTTCAAGTACCACATCTCCGCAGGCCCCGAAACAGACTCGATTGTTAGATAAGGATGGCTGAAATGGAGAGTCCGGCAAAGGTGTTCAGCGCGTCTCTCAAGCTTGCGATTTGCAGCTACAGCGTCCGCCTTTAGGTAATCGCGAGAGATATACAGAATTTGCGGCGGGCGAGCTTGCGCCATGCTATCCGTCACACCCCACAAGGCAACTGCGAAGCAGGAAAGCAGCATACAGCACTTTGTTGTGGCAATCATTGCGATCCATTCTATAAAGCGTAGAGCCGAGCATGCGAGAGAGATTGATTTTGCAAATCGTTTTCGCCGAAATCTAGGGGGTGACCACTGTGGCTTTCTCCACGGGCTGCTTTGCCGGAGCCAGCGCGATCAGGGCTACGCCAATCAGGATGAACACAGCCGACCCGATGAGTTCTCTACGTTCGATCATATTGAGCAACGCCTGCAAGGACATTATTCCCGCGTGGGCAAAGCTCGACCATGCCGTGAACGCGATCAGGCTGCGGTGCGCGGAAGGGGCGCGGGAAGCGAGAAGCAAGAAAAGCCGAGCGTGACATAAAGGCTCATCATCATAGCCAGCGCCGGGTGTTGCTTCGCCATCAGAACTAACGGATAAACGCCGCGCAAAAAAGCAGTCTGATGACAATAAGCACAATCTTTAATGTCCGTTATCGCCACATGGGTGGCTCCTCTACTGCGGGGCTTTGAATAGGTGCTCCGCGAGTGCCAACCATTGCCCGCGCCTACGGACATAGGTCACGGTATATCGGTACACCACGGTGTACGCCGCGCCCTTATCAGTTCCACGCAAGATGTCCGTTCCGACGACGACTGCTGTGTCGTTGTCAATGATTACAGTCTCATCACTCAGGGTTTAGGATTCTGTGGGGTCGACATCGTCAGAGACGATTGCCTTGATGAATCCCCGCTTATCGTAGGGCTTCTTCACGCCGATGCTGGCGACCAATTTGATATCGGGGATACGCCGTAGTGTCGCTGCATCATGTTCGACTTCGGCGGCAACCCATTCCTTTCCGAGGTCTAACACCTGCTGTTTTGCGTCGGCAGGCGGCAGTGTCTTGGAGTCCTTGGCTCCGCGGCGGCGGACGACGCGACCATACAATAGGTGAGCATCAAACATAGAATCTTCAACTCTACTCGATTCATACTTCTTCCGACAGATGCGTGGATCGGCAATCTTAGGTGGGCAGTAGACGTCAATCGCTATACTCGTCATGCCACGAAATGCCGGAGACTCATTGTAGCCTCGCAGCCTCATGCCCGGTAGCGTTCGGCGCATTCGGTGCGGAATGCCCGACTTGCGTTTCCAGCAGGTCATTTCTGGGCGCAAAACCTATTGCAGCTTCGCGTACTTCGCTAGGCTGAGACCGTCGCAAATAGCCGATAGATCGAAAGCTCCATGTACTCATCCGCGCCCACAATCATCAGGACGATGCGCACGGGGATTGGAAACTGCCGCCGCGAAGGATCACGCACGACTTTCGGCGCGGAAAGCTGATATTTCGTCCTGCGAGTCTTCAGTTCGCAGCTGCCTGCCGCGAGAACGTTCTTCACCCACTCCGATTGGCTGCTATAAGTCAGGGCGATGATGAAACCATTCGGCGCTCGAAAGACATTCACGGGAGTTCGGTAGACCTTCCCCGACTTGCGACCTACGTGTGTGAGAATGCCGAATCCCGGCAGCCAACCTGCGAAAAGACTGGTTATCCGATTTGTGAGGGCGATGTTGATCTTCGCTAGCCATCGCTTGCTGAACCGCATCATCAAGACACCTGTGGCGGCGATGGCAACGATTATGATGGCTCCGGCGCTCACGGCCTAGGTTCTCCATGCTACTTAGAGTCTCGCTGCGCAAGTAGAGCGCGACCCGACGACGTAATCCTGGCCACACCACGTCCGTTCATGTCCTCCCTGATGAGGAGACCGCGATCATTAGCCTCCTCCCAAACTGGGAGTCCGGGGCACGATCTGCGCCACGCATCCATCACGTCGTCATAGCTTCTGTCGGCTGTAGCCAACCACTCAAGTAGGTCTTGGATCAGGTTTTCAACTACTGCGTCTGTCATGTAAATTTTCTCTGATCCTATGCTCCGACCGCTACCATTCGTTCAGCGGATTGCTTTGCCGGAGCGAGCGCGATCAGGGCTACGCCGATGACAATAAAGACAACCACGGGCGGCCACTCACCGCGTGAGCGCGATCGAGTATCACCATAGTCGTCATTACGGAGGCATGAGCAAAGCTCGACCAAGCGGCAAAGGCGATCAGGCTGCGATGGCCCGACGGCTTCCGCACGGCCGTTAAGAGCATAATCCCAAGCGTAACGTAGAGACTTAGCCAAATGGCAGTTTCATATTTGGGTTGATCCCTATACCACAAAATCTGTATCGCCGGATAGATTGCCGCCGTGAACAACAATCCCACTAACACTAACGCCACCCTCAGTACTTGTTCTCGACGCATGGTACCCTCCTGTCTACTTCCCGTCACCGACAACATGATAGCCCGGACGATGTAAAATGCGTCCGACAGATGAGAACTCTCCTGAATGATCGCGACCAGAGGGAGTTACTGGGTCGCGTGAGCAAGTTGCGTCTTGACAGCCAGCGGCGTTGGGGCAGCATGTCCGCTCATCAGATGATTTGCCATCTGAGCGATTCTTTCCGTGCGGCATTCGGTGAAAAGAACGTCAGTTCTTCCGAGACACTCTTCAAGCGAACGATCTACAAGTGGGCGGCTCTGTGGGTGCCTCTCAGATGGCCGCATGGGATTAAAACGCGCCCTGAACTGGATCAGCAGCAGGGCGGTACTCGCCCTGTCGAATTTTCATCGGATGTCGAGAACCTCCGCACACTGTTTGGACAGTTCTGTGGTTGGAAGCGCGACTTCGCTCCTCACGCAATCTTTGGTCAGTTGTCGAGGAATGAGCGAATGCGCCACGCTTACCTCCACATGGATCACCACTTGAGGCAGTTTGGCGCGTGAGGAACAGTCGAAGGGGTGTAGAGGTTCTAATTGCTAAGGACTTAGAGCCTCTGGTTCAAGAGGGGTTTCCCACACGCGCCGCAAGCGATGAATCCATTAGCCCAGACTTTTGGATTTTGCTGGTTCGCCCAGTATACCTTTGAATCGAGCGGGTCGAGGATCAGCCAATTTCGGCTAAGCAGCGCGAGGAGGGACGATCTGAACACAGGGTGGCTGCTGCCGGCAGCGATGAAATCGGACAGAGGCGCGTCCGGTGGGACGAAAAAGTGAGGACGAACCCGCGCAGTGGCAATGCAATGCCAGACGACGCCGTAACACATCTTTGAGCACTTTCCCAGTGTCCTCTGGAGCCAATTCCACAACAGTGATAGGTCGGCGACTGTGACCTCGACTGATCACCTCTTCGCGTGCACCCGCAGATTGCGTACCCAGTTGCAGCTTTCTTGGCGATGTGTTGAGACAAGAAAGCTGCGACCGTTGCCCTTGAATAGGTCTACCGAAGTGGTGCGGGGCTGTCCCGACTTACGACCACGAACCGTGAGCAGAACCATCGGACCCATTGGGAGTCCGAGGCGCAGCAGTCCTTGAGAATCCACGTAACAGCGAGAAACAGCCTGTGGGACAGCGTTGTCCGATTATCGTGGGAAGATGCGGCTTGGCACTGGTCGGGCATGGTGGTGCTGATTAACCGGATGATACGCTCGGTCAGACGAGAATTTGGAAAGATAAGTCTTGTGCCGCGCAGGCTTGACTGGTTAGAAAACTGGCATTACGGGATTACCCACGAAGTGATTCTTCTCAATTGGCAATACGTCCGATACTCTGCCGTCGTTCATTTCGGCTACGAAAGCAGGATGCCAGCGCACTGAGCTGCCAAACGGTTGCTCCAGTACAGAACCACCTTGCGAACGAGAAAACACCAATTTCACTCCCTCTTTAACTAACTTGAGGTCTTGGGCGGTTTGACGCGTCATACCTGCATCAATCATTACGTGGACAACTGTACGCTTTCCTTGCATCGCTTGCACGAGTACCCAGCCGTCTTTGCCTTTGATTTGCCTTTGAATGTCTTCTGCACCTTCCGCTAATTTCAGCAGGTCGCGTAGTGTTCCTTCATCCCCAGATAGAAACGACACTGCCGCAATCTTCTGCTCCGGCAAGACTACATGTGTGGTCAGTCCGAGGCTGATTCTGCGCAGCACGAATGCCGCACCGATCACAATGGGGATGGACAGTGCGTAGATGACAGTCAGTCTCGCTCGACGATTGCGTATCCACCCAAACAGGCACTGCCGCAATCGCCCACCCGGCTCCCCCGGCAAAAACATCCAAGTCCGCTGCCTCTCCTCGCGATACCCCTCGCCATAGCGAGCTTCCATCCGGCGCTCCTCGCTACGCGCCAGAAGGTAGTAGAACCAAAGCATGTTGATGTAAATGATGAGCAGGATGAAGCGCGGCCACACGATCAGCAGCCCGAGACCCGCGACCGCGAGAAACAGATATTGCGGATGGCGAATGTGCTTGTAAAAGGCGCTTTGAACGATCCCTCGCCGCCTGAATTTGGCGTAGTACAGTTGAATAGCGCTCAGGACGAATCCGACCAAACCAAGCAAGAAGATCAACCCGCCGACGCTCGGAAGGAATTCAGTCGAAAGATGAGGCAAAAAGAAGGCTGGCAGCCATGCCGTAGCTGGACGATTCAAAGACCCAGCGAGCACCGGGTTGTAGACCGAGTAGTAGTAGAGAGCGAATGGAGTGAGCATGAAGAGCATTTCCAGCGTGATAAACAGATAGGCTAGAAATCCAGCCGCCTTGGCGAGTGACTTTAGCATTTCCTATTCTCCCGTTGCCTGCCGCACTTGATCTATTGTTTTCACGTGCTCCTTGACTCTGGACTGCGCTCCAGATTGTATGATTTGGTCATCCGCTTACCACCAGCATGGGAGCGCGAACATGCAAATCGGGGAAGTTGCTGAACGGTGCGTTGACCGTCGATGCGATCCGGTTTTACGAGAGGCGCAAGCTTCTGCCTAAGGCGGGTCGTAGTGCGGGTCGATTCCGGCTTTACACAGAAGACGCCATCGAGCGTCTTCGCTTCATCCGGCAAATGCAAGGGCTGGGCTTCTTTCTGCGTGAGGTCGGTGAACTGATCCAACTTCGAGAGCGAAAGGTGGACGCCCGCGAATCGGTCAGAGAGTTGTTGAAGGCAAAACTAGCAGGTGCGCGGACGAAAATCGACGAGCTACGAAAACTGGAATCGGAGCTAGAAGCGGATTTGCGAAAGTGTAACTGCGAATTGAACCATCGTCGGCGGCATGCCGCCTGTGCTTGTCCAGTGCTCGAAGAAGTTGAAGGAGAACCTGAATGAGAATTGAGATTCTATACGTTTCCGGCTGCCCGAACTACCAACCCGCCGTGGAGCGAATCCAAGGAGTTTTGGCATCCGAATCGGTGCTGGACGAAATTCATGGAGTACCTATCAGCACCGAATCGCAGGCGAAGGCTTTCCGGTTTCCCGGTTCTCCGACCATTCGCATCAATGGGGAGGATGTCGAGCCAAACCACACAAACGCTCCCAGCTTAGCATGTCGTCTGTACGCCAACCTCAGCGGAGTGCCGTCTGAGGAAGTGCTTCGGCTTGCAGTTTCCAGAGCGAAGCGCGAGGAGTGAAATTCGCATGAGAGTGGCAGAACGAACGACCCCTGTAGCGGCAGTGATTGCCGCGCTCTCGACTTTAACGTGCTGTCTACCGTTCGGATTTCTGGGAGCAGTCGGCTTCGCGGGTCTTAGCATTTGGGCACAGATTTTTCGGTTCTGCACAAGAATCTGTAAGACCACGCATTCTACGCGGCTCTCCGAAAAGCAACGAATTCGGTCTTAGTGGCTGCCAAGCGCTGCGCCTTCAGTAGCAAATAATTAAGATCCCGGTAACCACGTCCACGCCGTAGCAGTGCCTTGATATTCGCATTTATTGCTTCTACCACTCCCATGGGGATTTTGGTCTTGCAGTAGTTGAGAATGCCCTCTAAATGGTGGAGCAGCATGTGGGCCAGCCTCTCCATAGGCGCCAGTCGTTGCCAACGCAGTTGATCGATCCAGCTTTGTAGGTAGCGCAGCATAGCTCCTTCGTAGATGTAGTCCCACAATCGAGCCAAGCTCTCTTTCAACAGGTACGCTTTCATAACTCGCCGATTCAAAGCGAACAGCTGGTTCAGTTGGCGTTTCTTGCTTCGGTCGAGGTTGACCCAACTGCTCAGCAATAGCCAACGTTTCCCGCGAACGATGTCGCGGGCCGGTCCACCTTTGCGGAAAAACTCTGCCCGCCGTACTTCATCGACCGCCTTGCTGGCGTGCTGCAGAATGTGAAACTTGTCATAGATAATCTGGCATCTCGGCACCCATTGCTCTAGGCTTTGCCGGTATGGTTCCCACATATCAACGCAGGCGGCACAGAGCACGCTGCGCTGGAAGGCGCTCAACTGTTCTCCCAAGAACTCATCGAGCGTCTCTTTCTTCCGCTCCCGGCCGAACCACAACGGCTCGCCCGTCTCCAGATTGCTCACCACGGTCAAAAAAAAGTTGTGTTTCTTTCCCAAATAGATCTCATCGATGCCCATCTGCCGCAAAGCAGGTTTTCGTCGGCTCGCAGCCCAGCGCTTGAGATACCGCAGATCGATGGCTCGTACCGTGCTGGGCGATAATCCGAACTGTCGCGCCACTCGCCGCACAGCCGCGCTCTCGCAGGCCAAACCTACCGCTTCCTCAAAGCGCTTGCTGAAAGGCGCCTTGCTCGGCAATTGCGGCACCTTCTCCCTCTTCACCCCGCAATCCGGGCAGCGCACCCGATACAGCTCGATCACCACCGTCGTGCGAAACTCAAAGCAGGGCAGATCGCGCACCTCACGCTCGTAGGTGTCGTACACCTCAGCCAGTTTTCGACCGCAGCCGGAACACACCAGCTTGCGATTCCCTCGCTTACGCCGTACCCATAGCTTCAGCGTCTTCGCGCCTTCGTCGATTTCGTGGCGATATACCCTATACCCGGGCCATCCCAGGATTTTCGTCCAATCTGTCTCCCCCATCCTGAGGAGTGTAACCAGAGTTGAACAAAATCGAAAACCCTCATCTAATCTGGATGGGTTACAGATTCCTGCTCAGAACCGATTTTTCGTGGCCGGTTCCTTGCCATTGCAGTCGTTCTGTTGGTCGTCGGATTTGTGCAGCTATATCGCAGTCGCAGTCGGTGCAAAAAGCGTAGTCGGGCGAGCATCGTTCTGTTCTGGGTCGCTGCTGCCAGAGTTCTCTTGGTGGTTCTCTTTCCACAAATCATCGCGGGCCTGATCGCTGGCCGAGTCTCCATGCAGATGCAAAAGGCGAAGTACGCGCTGTTGTTCGCAGCAGTCGCCGTCGTCGCATTGTTCCTCGGCTGGTATTTCTGGGGTTCAGCACCACGGGGTCAGCCCGCGCTCCCCTCCCTAACGCCAGCCAACTTTGAGCACTTCAAGCAGGAGTTCGACAATACCGCTGACCGCGCACGCTTGGTGTTGCTGCTGTCACCGACGTGAACATATTGCTTGCGGGGGTCTTCCGCAATCGAGGAGATATTGAGGCAGAATCAGTCAGCGCGAGTTCGCGTTCTGGTCGTATGGGAGCCAATGCTGCCGACTGATTGGTCAAGACCAAGCGGATGGGTTCAATCAAGAATTCCAGACTCACGCACTGTGCAATTCTGGGACAAAGATCATCTTGTCGCGCACGAACTTCGCCAGCAGTTTCCAAGTTCACAGGCGCTCTGTTGCCAGCGGCACGGCATTCTCTGCGACGTCGCTGCTCTACATTCCAGCGGCGTCCAATGGGGAAACGCTGCGCCCGTATATTTCGGCGGGGCAGTCGTGGACGTGGCACCTGACGTTCGCCAGAAACTTTCGGCGCTGAAGTAGCGTGTCGCAACGGCTCTCCCCCACTTGTACCTCAGGTGCTCGTCACCAGCGATGAGAGGTTGAAATGGATAATCGCGGCGGCTCAAAGGGATGCTCACCCGACGATCTGACGGGGAAGAAGGCAGCATGGCTTCTCTGGTATTTGCCTATCGCCTTACTGGTCGTGGGACTCAATTGGGATAGGGGTAGAGAGTGGTTGTGGATACCTGTGTTCGTAGTGATGGGGGTAGGTTGCCTCGTAAACGCTGACCGGTGCGGGCGACTCCATTGCTACCTCACTGGACCGCTCTTCCTTCTGGCAGCCGTTTTCGTCGCCCTCTCGGCATTTGGAGTAGTCACGCTGCGTCCGGATTTGTTTCTGCTCATCGTTCTGGGCGCGTCATGCTTGGCGCTATGTGCGGAGATTCCGCTGGGCAGGTACCGAAAGGGCTGAGCGGAGGGCAACGCCGCGTGCAACGTCGTCTGTCCCCAACGAAAATCCTGTTCAGCCCATGGCAGATACCATTCCCCAAGCGAACCACGAATTTCAAGCAGTTGTGCACTTGCCTCTGTCCGGCGAACCAAATTCACGCATGCAGGTGTGCGCAGGGGAGGCGCAGTTCGGACACCGACTTCAGAGGGCCGAGCAGAGGCCCCGCGGAACGCGACAGATGGAAGCTCTTTCAGGCGGCTCGTCGTTCGTAGCGATGGTGCAGTCTACCGACCTGGGACTGTGCCTCTCGGAAACCTCGATCTGTGTGAGAGGATGGGAATTATCCTTCTGTCATAATTCTCTCTGCCGATGCTCATTTTTCTTGCGACGCTCCTTGCCACTCTGTCATCGATCTTGCGTTCCCGCGCTGTTCTTGAGTTGGAGAACCTGGCCCTCCGACACCAAATCGGCGTGCTTCAGCGTTCCGCCAGCAATCGCCCCAAAACCCCACTTGGGGTGCACCCCGCATCCATGGTGAGTTGCTCAAGCTTTCCAGATGAAACGTACCCAATGATGACCACGAGCCATCATTGACGTGAAATCGCGCAATAACGCTTATTGCCCCATGGCGGGATTTTAAGCGTAAACGCCTGGTCAACAGCCATGGAATCCCGCTCTCAATTCGGCGTAGAGTGTTAGCCAATGAATCGTTCCGGCTGGATCACAGGGACTATCGTCGCGCAGGCGCTGTGGGCGGTGGCTCTGGTAGGGTTTGCGCTCTTTCTGCTCATATTGTCACGGACAGCGGGTTCGGAAGCCTCCGCAGGGCTGAAGACAGGTGCTACGGTCCTAGGCGTGCCCGGCCTCCTTGCAATTGTTTCGTGGTGTGGGTTGTGGAAGGAGACGCTTTGGGGATGGTGGCTGGCGCTAATCACGGACTTCGCGCTGCTCTCCATGTTCATCTACAGCATGGTGGACGACGGCTTGGGGAATATTGATTGGGAGATGGCAGGAATAACCCTGACTTCAGCGATCGTTCCAATATTCCTGCTGATTCCAGTAGTGAGGAGATTTTATTGGCATATCACCACGACGCAATCATCTGCGCTGTAGGTCAGTTGTTGATAAATCGCGTACACTCAGAACGCTTATCAGTTTGCGGACCGGAACGATTTGAGGTTTCGCCATTGAAGAAGCTTCTGGTCGTTGAGCAGCTGACGTACTGGGTCAACAGTGAGTTCCCTCTGCTCTAGCACTTTTGCAGCATTGGAACTACTGCGAATGATAAATCGGAGGGGTCTCCCCCGTGTGCCACCGCCGCAAGTCAGAACTGTAGATATAACCCACTAAAATCCGGGGCAAAGGAAACCATAGCTCGGTCATCTACAGTCAGTCCGAATCTCCAGACTGTTGTGTGACAGGTGCCTTGATATGAAGAACGTTACCTTGATTGGGATCTTACTGTTGGTCTTGGGAGTGCTAGCTTTGGTTGTGCCGATTCCTCGCCGGGAGGCCCACAGCGTGAAGATGGGCGATACTAAGATTGGCATCCAGACGGAAACCAGAGAGAAACTACCCCCGGCGGTGGGAATTGTTCTACTCGCCGGTGGTGCCGTGGCTTGGGTTCTCGGGGCACGTAAGACCTAGGACATCTGAAACGTGCGAAATTTTCAGCAGCTATCGGCTCGGATGGCCTGTTAGCCGTGGATCACGTGCGCTGTTGAGCATTGCTGCGCCAACAGGAATCCCAAGCCCGAGACACTGCCAGCAATCACCTTCGCGAAGGTAGAGCAGGCAAGAATCGATGGCATTTGGCTGCGTACATCGTCGTGGTAACCCCGAGGTCGGGTGCTTACAGCCCATACGGTCTGTTCCTTCTTGGTGTTGTCGGCTTAGTCGTTCTTGGGCTCATCCCTGCTGGCAAATAAAATGATGCTCACTGGGAGAGGTGGCAAAGGGGGGAACCGTGGCAGAAAACACTGCTGACACGGTGGTGATAACCGGGGCGTTCAGCTACACGGGTAAGTACGCCACGGGGCTTCTGCTCGATCGAGGATATAGAGTCCGCACTCTGACCTACCACCCGGAGCGGGAGAATCGCTTCGGTGAAAGCGTTCAGGTCTTTTCCTACAACTTCGATCATCCCGACCAGCTCAGCCAGAATCTTCGCGGCGCGTCCACTCTGATCAATACGTACTGGGTTCGATTCCCGCGCGGAGAATCAACCTTCGAGACTGCGGTTAAGAACACTCGAACCTTGGTCGCGGCTGCAAAAGACGCCGGGGTCAAACGGATCGTACACGTCAGCATTGCCAACGCGTTCCTCCAATCCCCGCTGGGTTACTACAAGGGGAAGGCGCAACTTGAACAGGCCGTGATCGATTCCGGCCTCGTCTATGCCATCGTGCGACCTACCGTAATCTTCGGCGTAGAGGACATACTCATCAACAACATCGCTTGGTTCGTCCGTCGTTTTCCCGTGTTCGGCATTCCTGGTGATGGCCGCTATGCTATTCGCCCCATCTACGTCGAGGATATGGCGCGCCTGCTTGCCGACGCTTTGGACCAGTCAGGGAATACGGTGCTCGACGCTGTTGGACCCGAAACTTTCGCCTTCGATGAGCTCGTGAGGCTTATTGCTGGGAAGGTGGGGCGTTCCGTGCGCCTTGTTAACTTGCCGATGCCCTTGGCCTATGTTTCGACCGTTGTGACGGGCTGGTTCGTTGGGGACGTTGTCCTCACCTGGGAGGAGTACAAGGGCTTGATGGGAAACCTGCTGGCTCCACAGGGTCCCTCGACCGGCCAAACGCGCCTCAGTGAGTGGCTGGCAGAGAACCATGAGCGCATCGGAAGGCGATATGCCTCAGAGGTGGCCCGCCACTATGCAAAGTCCTGCGAGAACCGGTCTTGAGAATTTTTCCCTTAGCCACCGATCCAGTGGCCTTTCCCTGGACGATTCCTTCCCTGATCCCCTGTCCGACCCGCGCTCTAGCTTCCTCGCTCGAAATGATCTCGCTAGCCTGGAAATGTTCCGGCCGCTCGCCCCGAACGTCTTCCGTCAGTAATCAACAAAATCCTTGGTTAACAAACACGCGATCACAGACGAACGAACCCGCTTGTTCACGACCGGTCATTTGGGGGGATTTTGCTGTTTCTTCTTGCCTCCCAAAATCCCTGTGGTTCGCGAAAATGTCATCGCTGGCTAGGAGCCTGAGAATCAGCAACATCCAGATCGAAGTTCACTGGTGGAGGTTTACGAAGACAGGCAGGTAACGCCGTTAGGCCAGAAAATCGA
>Ga0126378_10003091_pt1 | contig 12536 bp, 8 predicted proteins | sample PanSoiMetPlot_23_FD_92587 | JGI IMG/M metagenome (GOLD analysis project Ga0126378, IMG submission 92587) | Tropical forest soil microbial communities from Panama - MetaG Plot_23 | ecosystem: Environmental > Terrestrial > Soil > Tropical forest > Bulk soil | place: Panama | collected 2016-02-17
AACCGGACGCAGAGCTCCTTCTCCTGAAAAATCCAATCACAAGAGAATAAAGCCTTCCGCCCAGAGTTTTTAGAATGTGATTTAGAACGATTGGCCGGTAATTACCGACTATCCACTCGAAATTCGACTCGGCTTCGCACAAGTCAATTTCCGGACCATGTCAAAGCTGATTAGCCCACCTACCCAGACGCAATCAAAAGATGTGGGCAAGTTATAATCGCCCAACGGAGATGGCGCTTACCTCTGGCACAAAACTCGGTCCCTACGAGATCCAATCGCCGCTCGGCGCTGGCGGCATGGGCGAAGTGTATCGCGCTCGCGACACGCGGCTCGACAGAACGGTCGCGGTCAAGGTTCTACCGCATCATCTTTCTTCAAATCCCGATCTAAAACAGCGGTTTGAACGCGAGGCTCGCTCGATTTCTTCGCTAAATCATTCCCGCATATGCATCCTGCATGATGTGGGACACCAGGACCGTGTCGACTTCTTGGTGATGGAGTATCTAGAAGGCGAGGCGCTGGCGGACCGTTTGCGGAAGGGGTCTTTGCCGCTGAAAGAAGCGGTCAGGATCGGAATTGAAGTCTGCGAGGCGCTGGAAGCCGCGCAGCGAGTCGGAATTGTTCATCGCGACCTCAAACCCGGAAACATCATGCTGACGAAAAGTGGTGCGAAGCTGATGGATTTCGGCCCGGCCAAGGCTGCTGTAACCAGTTCAGGGTCACAGAGCGAGCGAGCGCCATTGCTTTTCTGCGGCGAAGACGACGAGCAACGTGACACCGCTCTCGCCGGTTTGTCGTGATCGCGCATTCGTTGGCCTCTTTGTAGGTCCGGAATGTGCCGTACTCATAGTGGGTGAGGAATTCATTTTCACCCGCAGGTCGCGATACCAGTTCTCGAACTACATAGGCGGTTTTCATGCTCGCGATTGTCGCTTCACTTAGCGTACTGTGCAATACGAGTGTCCAAGCAGAGCAAGTGAGATCGTTGCCGTAATGTCCAGATCTGCCGCAACGTAGCCAAGGCCAGGAAAAACCGTAAACCGCGGAATTCCTGTTCGCTCTCGCGAGATGCGATTACCACCCGACGAGTGCAAATTTTGCATTGGCGAACTTGGGAGTCCAATCGCTTAATGAGGCGGACACACGGTCCAAGTTACGGCTAATGGTGATGTTAGTGTGCTCCATCAGCTTTGGTTCTGTGCTTGCAAGTGTCAAGCAAGGTATTGTTCAACTCTCCTTGACCGCGCAGGAGGTTCCTCCATGACCTTTTCCGTTCTGCACCATTGGAAGAAACCGACCACTTCCGTTCTGCACCATTGGAAGAAACCGACCACGAGCTGTTCCATCTGTGGCTGGAGCATCACCCTCGAATTAAGCAAAACGGACGAGGGCGGCAAGGCTGTCCATGAGTGTTGCTACGTGCGTAAAACACTCTCAAAGTTTAGAAAATCGATTGATGAACAGTCTGAAAACGGGCGCTCACGCCGATTAATCCTCTACTCCCTGAACCAGCACTAGCCGGAATGCATTGGAGAATTTTTGGATTGATTCGATGGTAGGGGCAGAGTGTCGCAGCCACCGGGGATCATATGACCTGTTTGTACAACTTTGACGAATCGCGGACTTTTTCGCGAAGTTGAGCGTACGCGAATGTACTACCGACTTTACCGGCACCGATGACGGCAATCGACAAAGACGATTTAGCTGCGGGAGCTATATTTTTCGTGACGACTTCACCTTTGATGCGCCCGATTCTGCCAGTTTAACGCCCTGGCCAAAGTTGACTTGCGCAAGAGTCAAGTCGTGGAGTTGAGATTCTTTTGGCGGACTCACGTTGAAGAGACTGCCGAAGTTCTCTGCATCCCTGTCGGGTATCTCTGACCCGAAGATTTCCTCGATGAGCATCACGGCTTCAACGATGTCGAGGCTATCCATCGCTTTGGAGCGCATTGGAGAAGTTTATTCCTCGGCTGTTGAAACAAGGCGATTACACTTCGACACTTTTAGGTAAACCGTATTCGCCACATCTTCCGCGCTCTAGTCTCTTGCGTGTGGATGGGCCTTCCGGTAAACGTCAAAATAAAAAGCCCTCCGTGCGGAGTGACTCCATCAAATGAGCGTAACATTCTTGAGGGAGGACAACGGTCATGACAACGACCACCAGCCGCCTCCAATTCCACTTCCACGAACAGCGCAAGATTGAAAAGCTGCTCGTAAAACTCGCCAAACTGAAACCAATCTCGGCCAAACCCGCGCCGATTATGACCGGGTCCAGCACGACCACCGCCAACAATGCGTGAGAAAGCTAGGCATGAAGGAGAAAGTTATGAAGACACAAGACTCCCGCACAGCATCGTCGAACACGGTCAGATATGAGACTGCACTCGTTGACGGATTAAACATCGCGTATCGTGAAGCTGGCAGCCCGCAAAATCCCAAGCTAATCCTGCTGCACGGATTTCCAGCTTCATCGCATCAGTATCGAAACCTGATACCAGCGCTCGCCAACAGCTTTCACCTCATCGCCCCTGATTATCCCGGGTTCGGCAATAGCGACATGCCCGATCCGCTGAAGTTTGCCTACACGTTTGACCGACTCGCGGAAATCACAGCGGAATTTCTGACGCAGAAAGGTTTCGACCGCTTCGGGCTGTTCGTCCAGGACTATGGAGGCCCGGTTGGCTTCAGAATCGTCACGCGCAACCCCGACGCGCTCGAGTGGCTGATCATTCAGAACACGAATGCGTACGAGGTCGGGTTTACCGAAGCCTGGGGTGGGCTGCGCAATGCACTCTGGAAAAACCGCACGCCGGAAACCGAAAAGGGTGTCGCCGGATTATTGGAATTCGATACGATCAAGGCCGTATATCTGCATGGTCATAAACATCCCGAATTGATTAGTCCGGATAATTGGAACATGGATTTCCGGTTCATGGAACGGCCAAACGCACGCCGTGTGCAAATGGACCTTTTTTATGACTATAGAACAAACGTCGCTTTGTATCCCGAGTGGCAGAAGTTCTTGCGCGATCGCCAGCCCAAGACGCTTATCTTTTGGGGACAGGATGACATCTTCTTTACGCGCGAGGGCGGAGAATCTTATCTCCAAGACCTGCCGGCGGCTGAGATGCACCGTCTCGACTCCGGTCATTTTGCGGTCGAGGACTCTTTGGAACCGATCGCGACGAACATCGAGCGTTTCTATGACGAGAAAGTGAAGCCGTTTGCTCCTAGGCTGGTCTCTCGAAGGGCTGGGTAATGATTGAGCGATGTACGCTCAACGGCTCAATCTGGGAATGCCCGTCGAGAATACTTGAGCGGCAACGAAACCAAAGCCACCGACTCCGCCGGGTGCATTGGTAGCTTCGGACGTGCCAAACACTCCGATCCAGCCCTGGCCATACACTCCGTCCCTCGCCCAAATGCCTTATCCAGCGCGCCACGGGATTATAACTGTTGATAAATCTTAGGACCTTATCGACAGGGTCGATTCGGTCCTTGGACGTTTGCTTCGGCATGGTGGTAGACAATCTACCACTACAGTGGTAGATTGTCTACTAAGCTGCTGGTTGCACCCATGCAGGAATTCTTGACGTTTGCTTCAAAGAATGGGTAGCGCCTTCAGAGTGTCGACTGGCCGGTCCAAAACCTTGCGAAATGCATGAATGATTTCTTGCTCGTCCTCCTCAGTGAGGCAGGATGGAATGGCGAGCAAGATGCTGCGTTCAAACAGACTGTCGGCAACTGGACAGGCTCCCTTGGCGTAGCTCGCCTTGGAATGTGCGTTTTCCGACAGATGCCAGGGGAATCCTTTCTTGTCAGCACTGGTTTTGTTAACCAGGCTAGTGATGTTGTAGTAAATGTGAAGTCCCCAGTCTGTCATCACCACGTTGTTGACTCCCTCGGACGAGGTCACAATACCTTCGGCACGCAGCGCTTGGCTGACCCTTTGCGCGGTGTCGGGATCATGATAGGTGGAGATGAGAAAACATCCAGTGTCGCCCGCGGGATCGATAATCTTGCGAAGGCGTACCTCGGGATACAGTTCCAGCGCCTTTCGGATGCGGTACTTGCTGCTGTGCATGTGGGCGATGGTCCGCGGTAGTTTCTTGAGTTGAACGCGCAGGATGGCCGCCCGCATCTCATCAATTCGGTATCCTCGTGCCCACAAGCACAAGTCGAGATCGTCGAAAATAGCCCGGCCATTGGTGTCGCGAGCGTAGCCTGTGTCGTGGCAGGCGAACGCACGCTGGTAAAGGCGAGAATCGTTCGTGACTAGGGCGCCACCTTCTCCGCAGGTCATGTTCTTGTTCATCTGAAAGCTAAAGATTCCAATGTCACCGAATGTGCCCACCTTTTTGTCCTGAACACTACCGCCCGCGCACTGGGCGCAGTCCTCGAGGAGGAATAAACCCTTTTGTCGGGCGATCTTAAGGAGCTCGACAATGTTTGCGGGCGCTCCGCTCATGTGAACGACAATAATTCCAGCAGTTCGAGGAGTGATTGCCCGCTCGACCGCCGCGGGGTTGAGGCAAAAAGTCTCATCAATGTCGGCTAACACCGGGATCGCACCGAGATTCACCACGGCCGCGATCACTGAAACCCACATGTATGCCGGAACAATGACTTCCTGTCCGGGACCGACTCCGAATGCAGTAAGGGCGGTGTGCAGAGCAGCTGTTCCGCTGGTCACGGCGAGAGCATGATTAACGCCGAGAAATGACGCGAACTCAGACTCGAAGGTCTCCGCTTCTCGTTGCAGATTGATCCCGTAGTGACGGAAGGGCGAATGAGCCGTTAGCACCCGCCCCGCAGCTTTGACCTCGTCTTCGTCCATGTAGTGGACGCCGGGAAACTCCAGCGGCAGGGGCTTTGTTCGAGCAGGATTGCCGCCCTCGATGGCCAGTTTCTCTTCGATCGCGGTCAGTTTATTCTCCGACGTTCGCATGAGTCTCCTCGAATAATAAACAAGTCCAGCTTGACGCTGCTTTGAACACTCTTGTACCTTTAATTCAGCTACTGAAGCAGTTACTTGTTGCCGCAGCCATCATTTCATCTCTTTATTTACAAAGTCAATTATCCTGCATGCGTCGCGTGTCCATGCGCCGCTGAAGCTTGGGCAGATTAGGAGGTTTCTGAATGGAAAACACCAAGAGCAACCGACGTATGCGGAGTCCGCGTTCTGGAAAACCTGCGTTCTCAAGAGCCAAGTCACCGCGAAACGAGTGGAATGTGCTCAAACTCATCTACACGAAGCCAAATATTTCAAGGATCGAGCTTGCGAAGCACACCCGCTTGAGTGCGGCCCGCATTACTTCGATCGTCGACAAATTGATTGGTAAGAGGCTGATCGCGGAGTCGGGGCTCAATGCCAGTGCGATGGGTCGCAAGCCGGTTTCTTTGAGCATCCGAGAGGAAACTGGATTCGTCGCCGGCGTAGATGTCGGATCGTTTAACACGAGAGTTGTGATCACCGATCTTCAAGGCCGTGCACTCTACAAGCACAAATCTGAAACCAGGCTGGCCGATGGCCGTGAAAAGGTGTTATCGCGAACTCTGCATCTCATACACAACGCGATTGCTGATTCCGGAAAACCGCAGAGCGCATTGCGCGGCGTTGGGATCGGTCACTCCGGGGTTATTGATGTAAACGAAGGTGTGGTGCTCTCTTTTCCTCGGCCCGGCCAGATGGAGCAGTGGAAGAATGTTCCGCTCAGGAAAATCATGGAAGGCGAGTTCGGAGTGCCTTGTTTGCTTGAGGATAGCGTACGCGGCAGCGCGACCGCCGAGCAGCATTTTGGCCTGGGCGTAGGACTGAGCGACTTTATTTACGTGGACGCTGGAATGGGAATCGGCGCGGCAATCTTTCTGGATGGGAAACTGTACCGCGGTCCAGGCGGCAGCGCCGGCGAATTTGGTCACATCACAGTCGACGAACACGGGCCCCTGTGTTGCTGCGGGAATTCCGGCTGCCTGGAGACGTTGGCCTCCTGCGCAGCGATCATTCAGGCGGTAAAAAGCGCCATTGAAAAGGGCGTGAATTCAAGGGTTCAAGAGTTCGTCAAAGGCGACCTCGACCGAATCAGTATTGAAATGATCGGTCAAGCGGCGATGGAAAACGACGGCCTTTGCTTCCGCGCTCTGAATCAGGCGGTCTCGCAGATTGCAGTGGCCCTCGCTGATGTTGTGAATCTGCTCAATCCGCATATGCTCATCTTCGGGGGAGCGCTCTTCCGCTCTGCGCCTGATCTGTTCCTGGATCCTTTGAAGCGCGCGATCAAGCAACGAGCGCTGGAGAAGTCCGCAAATGAGGTGCAGCTCAAGATTTCCAATCTGGGAAGTGAAGCAGCCGCTCTTGGAGCAGCAAGGTTGATTTCTGAAACCGTGCTGGAAAGACTCTACCAGGAAGCTTAAAGGACTCTGATTGTCGTTGTTCCCGTGCTGTCGCATCGACCGGGAGTGGAACAATTTTTCTTGACAACGCCAAATAAAGCGGCGTAAGTATTCAGGCATATCGGAACTTATTTCATTTTGCGAAGTAAATCGTAGAGGGTGCTCACGCCAGTAGAACAGCCGGGCGTTGCTCTCGGATCGCCATTCAGGTCACTCAGGGCGAGTTAGGACGCGCCGGCGAGGAGGACTTGCGATGAAGCGCGCTTTTTTATTCCTGTTCAATCTTCTGTTACTGGCCGCCACGGCTTTTGCCGGTGTCACCGGCAGCATCTCTGGAACGGTGACCGATCCCAGCGGCGGAGTCGTTGCCGGAGCTTCCATAACCGCGCTCGACGTGGAAACCGGGGTCCAGAGTTCGACAAAAACAAACGCCGAGGGGTTCTATTCTTTTCCAAACTTGCCGATCGGCCACTACAGCATCCAAGTCCACGCCCCGGGCTTTGCTGAATTCCAGGAAACCAACCTGATTTTGGACGTGAATACGGCGCTTCGTTTGGACCCCAGGCTCAAGGTCGGCACGGCCACCGAGAAGGTCGTGATTTCAGCAACTGCTGCCCAGGTGGATACGCAGAGCACGCAAATGGGCGAACTGATCGGACGCAAAGAGGTTGTAACGCTGCCGCTGAACGGACGGGATTGGACCGAACTGATGGCGCTCCAGCCCGGTGTGGCCCCCGATGTCTACGTTACCCAGGCCGGCACAAATTACAGTCCCGGTACGAGCGAAGGCCAGTATTCAATTAGTGGCGGACGGGAAAGCGCGAATGGTTTTATGGTGAACGGCGCCAATGTAGAAGAACCGATGTTAAACGGAGCCGCCACCGTCCCCAATCTCGACTCCATTGCCGAGTTCCGGATCCTGACGAATAACTTCGACGCTGAATATGGTCACTACAGCGGAGGAATGGTCAATCTGGTCACCAAATCCGGCACAAATAGTTTCCATGGCGATGCCTTCGAGTTTTTGCGCCTCACAGATCTGAATGCGCGCAACTACTACAATCCGGCATCGGCCGGGCCGAAAAGTAAGTACGTGCGGAATCAGTTTGGCCTTACTTTCGGAGGCCCGGTGATGAAGGATAAGCTCTTTTTCTTTTCGGACTTCGAGGGCACACGAGCCACAATTGGCGGAAATACGATTTCCGGGTCGGGGAGTAGCTTAGTTACGCCCGTCCCATCGCTCGCCGACAGGCAGGGGAACCTGCTGGATCAGGCGGGGTCCTTGACGGGAACCGTGCAAGGGACGGCGTTCGCCAACACGCTTTCCACGGAATTGAACTATCCCGTCACTGTAGGCGAGGCATTCTACTCCTCTGGATGCACGAGTCCTGCCGCCTGCGTCTTCCCCAACGCTGTTATTCCAGTGGCCGCTATCAATCCCGTCGCTTCCAACTTGTTGAAGTACATTCCTGCGCCGAACGTTACCTGTCCCGGTCCATGCTACTCCAACTCCGGCTCTGCCAGCAACGAGCATTCCGGAGACAACAAGGGTGGCATCCGAGTCGATGACTACACCCGCTGGGGTATGATCTCCGGCTATTACCATATCGACGACTATTACAAGACCGTCCCCGACGCTTTCTCGGTTGGCGCAATCGGCAGCACGACCACTTACGGACGGACGCAACTGATCGCGCTGGGCGATACCAAGGAGCTGAACAATTCGAGTCTGAATGAATTGCGTTTGAGCTACACTCGTGGTGCCGGTCTTTCCGGCGGTCTAGCCTCTTCCCCCATCGACCCCGCGTCAGTCGGCTTTGCAGTCGGATGCAACACCCTCGGGATCTGCCCGGTGGGGCCATCCATCACCGTGCCGCAGATCAATTTCAACAACTTCGCCTTCGGGTGGCCTGAGAGTGAGTTTGTCAACCGGGAGAACACTTACCAGGTGTTCGACAATTTTTCAAAGATCGTGGGGACTCACAGCCTCAAGTTTGGGGGCATCGGAGCGCTCTTCCAGATAAACATGCAGTCTTATTACGGCAACAACGGCATTTTCTATTTCAATGGCTCGGCCGAGACGGGCTCGGATTTTGCAGACTTTCTGCTCGGTGCCGTCTACGGCAGTGGATTCAACCAGGGGCAGCAGCTCGCTCTCCACAACGTCGGCTGGTACTACGGTGCCTTCGCTCAAGATAGCTGGCGTGTGAGGAAAAATCTGACGCTCAACTATGGCTTGCGATGGGATGTCACAGTACCGTGGATCGAAAAAGATAACCGCATGGAAGCGCTTGTGCCGGGGATTCAATCGGCAACATTCCCGACTGCGCCTGTCGGCTGGACTGTACCGGGCGATCCCCATGTTCCGAGAACGGTTGCTCCCGTGCGATACGGAAATGTGGCTCCGCGATTGGGATTGGCTTATGCTCCTGATCCCAAGGGAGGATTCTGGCGGAAGCTGACCGGCGGAGCCGGCAACACCAGCATCCGGGCAGGTTTTGGCATCTTCTATACCTCTCTCGAGAACTGGATCAATGGAAACGGCAACGGCGATGCCCCCTACGGCTATTACTATGTCAACCCAAGCTCAGCCCAGTTGGCCACCCCTTACGTGGACCTTGGCTCCGGAGCGTCTGAGGGCCAGCGTTTCCCAGTCTCGTCAACCATTACCAGCGCTTCTCCCTCTCATCCTGATGCCAGCCTCGATTGGACGCAGTTCGAGCCAATCTCGAGCTCGCCGACCTATTACTACCGGAACGTGATTCCATACACCGAGAGTTACATGCTGTCCGTTCAGAGAGCCCTTGGGGGAACTACGATACTAAATGTGAGTTATGTGGGAACGCAGGGTCACCACCTCATGGTGATTGATGAAGCAAATCCCAGCAACCCAACGTTGTGCCTGGAAGCGAGCAACCCGGCGACTCTTGCACCTGGCCAATCTCCATGCGGTCCGGGTTCAGAAACGGGTACGTTCACACTGGCATCAGGTCAGGTGATCATGCCCCGCAATCAACTTGGGCCGAATGGAGGCGTCAATTTTGGAAGCACGGGATGGTTCCGTACGATCGGTCACTCCAGCTACAACGCGCTCGAAATCAGTATGCGTCGCACCACCGGCCGGTTGACGCTTTTGGGCGGCTACACCTACAGCAAGTCTACGGACAATTCGTCGTCGCCCCAAGACCAGGTTTATCCTTTCAATCCCAACCTGAGTACGGCCCTCTCAGCCTGGGACGTCACGCACAACTTCGTGGCCAGCTACTCGTACGAACTACCCTTTGACCGTGCTTTCGGGGACAACCGCTTAACTCGCGGATGGATCGTGTCAGGCATCACGCGTTTCGCCACTGGCTCCCCTATAACCATTGTCGAACCCGATGATCAATCCCTGACGGGGAATACTTCGGTGGGGCCCTCTGGCAGTCAGGACGAGCCTAATTTCACCCCAGGTAAGCTTCTGCTCACCACCAATCCTCGCAAGGGAGGAACTTATTTCAATACCTCATTGTTCAGTCAGGAAACGCTGGGACAGTTTGGCAATTCCAAGCACCGTTTCTTCCATGGGCCCGGCTGGAACAATTGGGATATCGCCCTGCTCAAAGACGTACGTATAACCGAATCGAAGTCTGCTGAGTTCCGCGTGGAGCTTTTCAATGCCTTCAATCACGCCCAGTTCATGAACCCTGATGGCAACTTCCTCAACCTAGGCTCGACTTTCGGCGTGGTGACGCAAGCTCGGGATGCTCGCATCGGCCAACTGGCGTTCAAGTTCGTTTTCTAAGTCGCAGTCACCGGGTTGCCTGATGTGTTCCCGGTTTCACTGAGGATCCGTTGGTGGCGAGTCTCGTCCGTCTGGAGGAGGAGAATGAAGAGTAAGGACCTACCGTTGTGTCTAACGATGGTGGTTTTCTGTTTATGTTCTGCGTTCACTTTATTCGCGCAATCTTCCACTGATACTCCGGTTTACCTCGACCCGAAGCGCACGATCAACGAACGCGTTGATGACCTAATGACTCGAATGACGCTGAAGGAAAAGATTGGGCAGCTTAATTTGCCGTGCGTCTATGTAGATCAACTCGGGAAGAGCATTCGCGAAAAGATGAACGCGTGCAAAAAGTTCACAGCCGGAACTTATACCGATGAAATCGGACCCGGCAGCGGCTTCTTTACTCTCGCTGACACCATCCTGCATGAGGGGGTCGAGCAGCAGGTCGAATATTTCAATGAGCTTCAGAAAATCGCGTTGACTGAAACCCGCCTGAAGATTCCTCTACTGGAGGATGAAGAAGGCACACACGGTGGGATGTTTGCTGGAGCGACTGTTTTCCCCGAAGGACTTGCCATCGGCAGCAGCTTTGACATGCCGCTGACCGAGTCAATATATGCGGCTGCCGCCCAGGAAGCTCGGGCCGTCGGGATCCATGTTCTTTCGACGTTGGTTCTGGAACTCGACCGCGATCCACGAATGGGGCGCAACGAAGAAGCCTATACCGAGGATCCTTACCTCGGTTCGCGCATTGCCGAGGCGATCGTGCGTGGAGCACAAGGCACAAATATCAATGCGCGCGACAAAGTGGTCGCCCTGATGACCGATTTCCCGACGCAGAGCGAACCTTTCGGCGGGCTGGAGCGTGGGTCAATCACGTTATCGGAGCGCCTCCTGCGGCGCGATGTTTTGCCGCCTTGGAGTGCGGCGATTACTAAGAACGGTGCTTTGGGCGTAATGGCTGGCTATCCCGATATTGAGGATATTCCTGCCCACGGCTCCCAAAAATGGCTCAACGACGTCTTGCGGAACGAACTTGGTTTCAAGGGCATTGTCACCAGCGAAGGCGATGGTTTTGACACGCTGATCTACGAAGGGATCGTTCCGACGCAAAAAGAGGCCGGAGCGCTGGCACTCCGCGCCGGCGTCGATCTGAACATCACCTACGAACCTGCCTATATGGCGCCGCTGCTGGAGAGCGTGCAAGAAGGCCGAATTCCAGTAGCGCTGGTTGATCGAGCCGTCCGGAGGGTGTTGGAACTGAAATTCCGTCTCGGACTCTTCGAGCATCCTTATGTTGACCTGGACCATGCAAAGCAGGTGATGCATTCGAGCGAACATCAGAAATTGGCGCTTGACGCCGCTCATGAAGGCATCGTCCTCCTCAGAAATGAAGGTAATCTTCTCCCACTGAAGAAAGACCTGAAGTCGATTGCGGTCATCGGTCCCAATGCTGACAACTCCATGAATCTTTTTGGCGATTACTTTCCGCAAGTGGTGCCGCAACACGTTGAGACAATTCTCGACGCGATCAAAGCGAAAGTTTCCCCTTCGTCGCACGTAGCTTACGCCAAGGGATGCGAGATTAATAGCCAAGACAAAACTGGCTTCGAACAGGCCGTCCAGACAGCCAAAAGCGCAGATGTAGCCATAGTCGTCGTAGGCGAACAGGCCCGACGGGAAGGCGGAAAGAACCTGCCGCCACCCACCGACGGCGAAGGCTACGACGTTGCCACCTTGGATCTGACTGGTGTGCAGGAGGATCTCATCCAGGCCGTTCAGGCCACGGGCAAACCGACAATTTTGGTGCTGATCAACGGCCGGCCTCTGTCGACTCGTTGGGAAGCGGACCATGTCCCAGCAGTGGTCGAAGCGTGGGAGCCCGGAGAGCGAGGCGGTGAGGCAGTGGCTGACGTCCTGCTCGGCGACTACAACCCGAGCGGTCGTCTGGCCATCACCATTCCTCGCGGCGTTGGACAGTTGCCGTCGTACTACAACTATCCGCTATCAAAATCGTACTGGGTCGACGGCGGCTGGAGTCACACCCGAGGCTATGTCGACATGCCCGGCACGCCTTTGTATCCGTTTGGCTACGGACTGAGCTACACGCAGTTTCAATACAGCAACCTCCGCCTCGACCCGGCGCAGATCTATACCGAGGGAAACACCCGTGTGAGTGTGGATGTTGAGAACACTGGAAAGCGTGCGGGAGTGGAGACCGTTCAGCTCTATGTTCGTGAGCGTTTCACTCCAGTGGCAACTCCGGTAAAGCAGCTACGTGGCTTTGAGCGAGTCACGCTCGACCCTGGGCAGAAAAAGACCGTCGGCTTCGCTCTCGGGCCTGAAGATCTGCAACTGCTAGACCGCGACATGC
>Ga0126378_10003094_pt1 | contig 12524 bp, 13 predicted proteins | sample PanSoiMetPlot_23_FD_92587 | JGI IMG/M metagenome (GOLD analysis project Ga0126378, IMG submission 92587) | Tropical forest soil microbial communities from Panama - MetaG Plot_23 | ecosystem: Environmental > Terrestrial > Soil > Tropical forest > Bulk soil | place: Panama | collected 2016-02-17
GCAGAAGAGCAGGTGTTGAACATCGCTAAAGTGCTTCAAGCCGAGGCCGAGCTGATCGATCAGGCGACAGCCGAAATCGGGAAGACTAAGTGATCTTCACTTGGGGTTGGCGATGAACTTGTAACCCACGCCGCGAACCGTCAGCACATGTTTCGGCTTCGAAGGAACAGCTTCGATATAGCGCCTTAACCGCACGATAAAGTTGTCGATGGCGCGCGTGTCCGTGTCTTCGCGCAGTGACCACACATCTTCAAGAATGGATTTGCGCGAGACAACTTTTCCTTCATTCCGAATCAAATGCCGGAGAAGCTCGGCTTCCATCACAGTAAGCTGAATCGTTTCCTTCTTCAGGCGGAGTTCCAGCGTGGTGAAGTCAATACTCTTGCCATCGAAGGCAAATGTGCTCGGCTCCTCCGAGTTTGAAGCCTCTGGCAAAGTGTTCGGATCAACTCCGCTCGCCCACTGCTTGCGGCGAATGAGTCCTCGAAGGCGCGCAACGAGAATGGCTAACTCAAACGGCTTCGGCAGGTAGTCGTCTACTCCCGCTTCGAAACCGCGCAGCACGTCCTCAGGCCGGCCGCGTGCGGTCAGCATCAACACGGGCACATATTGTTTCGCGTTGCGAAGCTGGGAGACTACTTCGAAGCCCGAAATGCCCGGTAGCATTACGTCGAGGATTACCGCGTCAATTCCACTGTCGGCATGCAATAGACGCTGCAGACCGTTCTCGCCGTCGCCTACAACTTCTGCATCGATGCCTTCAGCTTCGAGGTTGAATTTGAGGCCACGAGCGAGGTGCTCCTCATCCTCTACGATCAGCACTCGGCTCATATGACGCGCGGAAGCTGCAGAATAATGGTCGCTCCGCGACCGGGTCCATCGCTTTCGGCAAACGCCTTGCCGCCATATTTCTTGGCGATGCTCCGCACAATAAACAGTCCAAGTCCGCTTCCTTTCACTCGGGCTACCTCGCGATCGGCAACACGATAGAAGCGTTTGAATACTTGCTTGAGTTCGCTGCGAGGAATTCCAATGCCATTGTCACGCACGCGCACGGAAACATTCTTGTCCGTATCGGCACGGAGCTGAACCTCGATATCCACCTTGTTACCGGAGTACTTGATTGCATTGTCGAGGATGTTCGAGATCGCAGAGCGCAGCTCCTCGCGATTGGCAGTCACCTTCGGCGCACCTTGGCTGTTCTCGACGAGCAAGCGCAAGGACTCGGCGGAAAGATGGTGGTGAGTGCGCGCCTCGTCGAGACAGTCGCGGACGAGCTTCTCCATGTCGATGATATCTTCCAGTTTGTCGCGACTATGACCGAGTTCAGCGGCTTGCAACACTTGTTCAACAGTCTTCAGCAGGCGATCGGAGTCGGAGAGCATCACGCGGTAAAACTCGTTCCGCTGTTCTTCGTCAACCTTTCGGCTTTGCAGGGTCTGCAGGTAAAGGCGGATTGAAGTTAGCGGAGTCTTCAGCTCGTGAGTAACAGCGTGGAGGAAGCTGTCCTGCTTCTCGTTACGCCGAATTTCCCGAACCAGGAAGATTGTGTTCAGTACCAATCCTGCGATGACGATTCCAAAAAATATTACGCCGAGGATCAACGTTCCCAGCTCGCGCCAGTTGATCACGATCCAACTGACGTTCAGCGTTACTGCGGCCGCGATCACGCACGAACTTAGCGTGATGAAAAACGCGATCGCTTTCCGATGGCTGGTAACACGCATACCGCTCAGAACCTTGCATTCGAGTGTAGCGCAGACGCCTAAAGCCACACAGGCTTGAAGGAATGTGTCACGGTCCCACTTCGTGTCAGGGCATCGACCTTTAGTAGTGCCACCAAAGTCTTCCTTTCCCTGCCTTCAGCCTCTGGGCTTTTGCTAAGCATTCCCCCAGCGGCTAAAAGCCAGGGTGCTACACACATCAATCGGCACGACTGAGAGTCGATGAGCCTGACACAAACCATTTCCAAAAAAAGAAAGTTCCGGCCACGCGCGACCGGAACTCGTCTAATGATTACAACTCGAGGGAGGAGAGCTTAGGCGGAAACCCACTCTGGTTTTGCATTAGCGAGCTTCTCTTCCTGCTCGCGCAACTTCTTCGGCATATCGACAACCTTGATGTCCTTAGCCAGGCCGAGCCCTTTGAGCATGCAAATGCCGTAGTAGTTCAAGTCAATCTCGTACCAGGCGAGGCCGTGACGTGCTGAAACTGGATGCGCGTGATGGTTGTTGTGCCATCCTTCACCGAAGGTCACCATAGCTACCCACCAGTTGTTGGTTGAGTCGTCCTTGGTGACAAAACGGCGGCTCCCCCACATGTGAGTCGCTGAATTCACCAGCCAGGTGGCATGGAGTCCGACGGTTACGCGGAAGAAGATGCCCCACATCACATATGTCCACCCGCCGACAGCCAGGAGAATCAACCCAAGAGTTGTTAGTGGAACCCAGTGCCACTTCGACAGCCAGGCGTGATACTTATCGCGTCGAAGATCCGGGGTATACCGCTCTAACTCCGGATTGCCATGGTGCAAGACTTCTCCACTGATGATCCATCCCATGTGCGCCCACCAGCCGCCATCGCGTGGGCTATGAGGATCGCCTTCCCGGTCGCTAGTTTGATGATGTATGCGGTGCGTACCTACCCAAAAGATGGGCCCACCTTCGAGTGCGAGTGTGGCGCAGGTAGTAAGAAAATACTCGACCCATTTCGGAACTTTGTACCCGCGATGCGTGAGCAAGCGGTGATATCCCATTCCGATTCCGAAACTCAAGGAAAAGTACCAGAGAACAGCCGTTACCAGCAGCGCTTTCCAACTAAACATGAACAGCGCTGCAACGGCGCCAATATGAAAAACCGCCATCACGAAGGCGGTGTACCAGTTGATCTTGCCTCGCTTTGCCGTGTAAACCTGCGAAGCTGCCGGCTTCGTAAGAGTCTCAGGTGGAATGATCGCGCTCATAGTCTCCGTTTGCCGCGTGGATAACACCTTTCAACATAACAACCACACCGCAAACGCCGTGTAATAGTTATGTAATACCGCTCGTCACAGGTTACTGAGGTAACATCAACTGGCGCGGCATGACTCCCATCGCCTGGGAGCAGCGCGAGAAAACTGCCGCAAATGCCCAAGTCTGCGTTAATAACAGGCGGTACCGGTCTTGTTGGATCGCATTGTCTTCAGTTCCTGCTCGCCTCGCCAGAGTACGCAAGCGTCACTGCTTTGGTGCGCAAGGGCAATGGAATCAATCATCCGAAGCTGCGGGAGCAGATCGTCGACTTTGACAGTCTGGTAGATTTGCCAGCGGCCGATGATATCTATTGCGCTCTGGGAACAACGATCAAGAAAGCAGGATCGCAGCCGGCATTTCGCCGTGTTGATTTCGAATACCCACTTCAGATTGCTGAACGCGGTCTTACTACAGGTGCAAAGCAATTCCTGCTCGTGTCGTCGGTAGGAGCGAACTCCAAATCAGCCAATTTCTACCTGCGTACCAAGGGCGAACTCGAAGATGCGCTCCGACAGCTGCCGTTTCGCGCATTGCACATCTTTCGTCCGAGCTTCCTGGTGGGAGAGCGCAAGGAACAACGCGCCGGCGAGCGCCTCGGGATGGTGGTCACCGAAGCTCTGAAATTCGTGATGGTGGGAGGACTACGCAGATATCGTTCGATCCCAGCCGAAACAGTTGGTAAAGCCATGGTGAAAGCCGCTGCGTGCGAATCCAGTGGCGTTCACCTTCACCAGTACGACGAAATCGAGAGATTAGCAGGCAAGTAATCGAATGGTGGGCAGTGCAGGACTCGAACCTGCGACCTCCTGCTTGTAAGGCATTCAGAATCGCAGTCTGCGCGTCACCTCTGGAATCAGCAGCTTAGAGCTACCGAGAGGCCATTGCGTATTGCGAGGCAGTGGCTCAGTCGGGAATGTAGCACAAATTTTGAGCGTCACAAACCAAAGTTTGTAGTAGATCAGCTTGAAATTCTCGCTTTTATTTCGTCGTAACAGACAAGACAGACACAAGTCGTATGCAAACCCCTGCGCTCACGCTCTGTCTCGCACTGGTCACACCAAGCTCTAGGGTGCGTCTCTTCATCTTCTTGGCCGGGATGAAACCCTGATGCATTGCCAGAAATAGGATGTTCGCAAAGGAAAGCGAAGCCGAAAGACTCACTTCCGTGTTTTGGGAAGTTCCACGTTTGTTTCAAAGCGCACCGAAAGCATCAATCGAATCTGTCGAAATCGTTTCGAGCTTCCTGCGGGGGCTTTTGTGCCTGATGTTAAAAGGTGCCGTATTCGTCGCAATCCCGATTCACGGGACATCGCAGCTTCAAAGTGCACCGAACTAACTTTTTCCTTGCTGCTCTCAATGACTTCACTAACGTAGCAAGCCACAAGGACTTCTGTACTGGATCAGGGTGTTTCCCGCAGTGTAAATGTTTCGATAGTCCACACGTACACCAAGAGACCAATCACGAAACCACCCAAATTGAGAACGAAAACGAGTGACGCCACGGCAATATGCCCGAAATGAAGCCGCTGGTTGAGAATGCCGAAGACAATGGCTGAGACGTAGCTCGTCAGACACCAAGCAGCCAAGCCTGCGAGCAGGGCTAGTCCGAAATGAAGCCTCTTCCGCATGCCCTCATATACTGCCTCCCTTCAGCCCGAGCTGCATTTTATTTTGGATACCCTTGCCAACAATGCTTGCTTCGCAACCGGGGTAGTAGTCTAGGGCGGAGTACTTCTTACCGATAAATTTGCTGAAGCTCCTTCCGAACTCCGTATTTCCTGAAACCAGCGGGAAGCAGACGGGTCTCCAGCGTCGTCGCAAGCTGCGCCTTGAACTTATTGAAGCAACGGGGTCTGTTTCCGATAGGCCCCATGCCTTCCTGAAACTTTCAACCTGCTCACGCTTAACCAAAGCAAACCTCGTCGAGTTCTGTAGAAGTCTGACGGACTATGGCCCCGTCGTGGTGTATAGCATCGACACGATTGCGCAGCCTACAGCTTACTGACATGACAGTCCACTCTGCCCATGGCGCCTGCCTCTTCCAGCCTACGCGCGCGCAGCATGCGCAAACAAAATGGCCTCTATAGTGCGCGCACGATACAGGTCCCGACATTGAAGTTTTCATTGGGCGTCGCACAGAAAGTGCGAATCCAAAACGGGATTCAAAACATCGAACCAATCAAGAAAATGGGCAGAACAATTTCAGTCACTTCGCTGTCGCTCCTGCCGGAGCCGATTGAGCTTGAACCGGAGTGCGAACGCGGTGGCCTGAGCTGTTAGTGTAGTAGCGGTGATGGGTATGCGTTGTAGCTGGCGTAGAGTGATGATGTGTCGCGGTAGCCGTTGCGTGATGCCCCGACTGGTGGCGATTGCTCGGAAATGCTGAGACGGTTAACGACAGCAACGCTAAGGCGGCAATAGCCGTTTTCATAGGACGACCTACTCAGTTCGGATGAGGTTGTGCGGGGAGTGCTATGGAATCATAATGGGAAATCAAGGCTTGTCAACCCCGTCTGCTATGATTTGCCGCCATGAACGTTCGTGCGGTGGTTCTCTCGTCGCTGATCGTGTCGTCTGCTCAATTTGTTCCCGCCCAACACTGCGGTGGCACGGAACGATGGGCAGTAAAAGACGGCACTGATCCGGCAGCACAGCAGATTGATTTTGCCAACATCACTCCGATACAGGTCTCGGACCTCCTGGCGATCCATCAGCCGAGCATTCCGAACAACAACACAACTCGGGTCACTCCCGACGAGACCCATCTGTACCGAGTCTCAGCGCGTCTCGTGAAATGGAAGAAAGAGTGTTGCCAAGCAACGGATGACAGTGACTACCACCTAGTCATGACGGACGATACTCTGCAGTTCTCGGACGAGAACAACGGGGTTCCCGTGACCGGCCACAGCTTCGTGGCAGAGCTACCTGATCCAAACTGTCTCTCCGGTCGCAACGGTACCTTCGGTACAACGTCTCCGTTCTTCCAACTCGGGAATCCGTTGAACGTGACGAGTGCACGCCAAGCACTAGAGGCGCAGACACAGAGTCCCGTCTTCGACGGCAACTGGAACGATATGAGCGGCGTACCTGTCGAGATTGTAGGAGTTGGATTCTTTGATCGTGCCCACAAGCAGACTGGACGCTCTCCGAACAACATCGAGATTCACCCGGTTCTTTCTATCGCGTTCAATCCGGGACCCGGGCCTGGACCGGGGCCAACTCCTCCCGGCCCAACTCCACAGCCAACCGGCCAGAACTGGGAATACAAACTCATTACCTCGACGACAGCGCCGGATCTGGTCAATCAAGCAAATGATCTCGGCGGTCAAGGTTGGGAGCTGGTGAGCGTGGTCGTCGATACGACTCGGCCAGACAAGTATGTGGGCTATCTAAAGCGAAAGAAATAACCGATCATCGCGACGCTCCAGCCGGGAGGTGAGTTTCCAAAAGTCTATCCGCCGTCGTGCGTCGTTGGACTCCAGTTACCTTGATTAGAGTTGTACCAACTACGCCAGGCTGCAGGATCGTGTGGCAAGTTTGCGCCGGTGATGTCGCGCAGCGCCTGGAAGACCCATTTGTGCGTTTCTGGATCGAGCGAAGCGTCCTCCGCATAGTCGAGCAGGGTGGGAACAGCTTTCCGCCGCTGCTTTTCACTCAGCATTCCTGACTGCGCCAGTCCGCAGGCAGCACGCTCACGGATCATGGAAGAAGGATCGTCGTGAAAAATCTGAAGCAGCGGCGTGATGGTCTCGTCGGTGCCCAGATATGCCAAGCCTTCCACCGCCCAGTAACGCACGTTTATGTTGTCGTCGTGGATCGATGAGAGAAGGATTTGAGCGGCCCGCTGCGGTTCCACTGCGCGATTCCCAAGAAGAGCAATGTCCCAGAGGGCGTTGGCGCGCGGACCCTGCTCTCCATTGCGGGCATCGGGTTCGAGGCGGTCTACCGTTGCCGCGCTTTTCTCCAGATCGCGTCCCGCGATGTCGATTTCGATGGCGGCAGCACGCACGCGCAGATCATCGGAGTTCAGGGCGGTCATAAATAGAGAGTCCAGCCTCTGTTCCATTTTGATCTTGCCGCGCCAGCTCCCCACCCGTTCCGCGATTTGTTCGTTGGCTCCGCGGTAGTGATTCAGTGATCTCTCCAGCAACAGCTCCGCCTGACTTTGTGGAGGCATCTGATCAAGCACTTCGATCTCATGTTCAGAAAGCACGTTGGCAGAAGTGGGCTCAGGTTTGCCTTGCAAACTGAGGAGCTGCGCAACTTCCTGCCACGCTGCCCGCGCCCTCGCAGGACCGATGAGAAACGTTCCAGCGAGAAGAATGCCTGTGAGAATGAAAAGGCGAACAGCCCGGTTGCTACTGGCCTTTTCCATGGCCCACCACCGACCCGCACGGGCGTCCAGTTCGGCATTTTTCGTAAGCGGGTCGCGATCCTCATTCATGCGCTGAGTATAAGAATGAGTGAGCATAGACAACAGATTACGTCTGCGTCACGGGGGTAATCATTTTGGGACGAAATGGGTTCACTGCACGGTTGAGGGTATATTCGAGAACAGCAGCGACAACTCCCATTGCACATAAGCTGCGGTTGCATCGGGCTTCAGTCTCATCACCATCCCGCGAAGCTGGCGTGCCTTTTCCTCAGCCTCATCAACATCCGCCCCAATGATGACCGCGTCAATGCTTTCGTGCTCCTGTAGGTAGAGCACCTCCGACAGGGCCAACGCCTCAAAGACGCGGTAGCCAGCCAAGCCCAGCTCATCCCCGAGCTTCGAGGGGGAACGAGTCGTTAAGTGAACGAGGGAGATCATGAACATTCGGAAACTTCGCGGCTCCGACTATGGATCAGAAGTGAGCCAAGGTTGGTTTCCAAGGTACGACGGTCGCCTGTACAGCAACACCGTCCATCGTAACAACAACTCTGAACGGGAATGTCATGCAGTCGCGACAGTCAGATCGCGGTGGTTCAGTGAAACAAATCGTATACACCCAACGATCACCTATCGGGTGCAGCGTGATGTCGGTTAGTGTCCATTTCTCTCCATCAGCGAAAAGCTGCTTAAGGTATTCGGTTCCGACCAGCTTAGCTTGTCTTACTGAGAGTGGGGGATTGGGATCACCATCGGGCCACTCAGGAGTCTTGAGCAATTCATCGTGTGTGAGCCGGAAAGCGTAGCGGTTCTCGCCATAATAGCTGCTGAATTCCGCCGAATACTGACACATTGCGGTACCGCATAATCCGCCGACGATGAGTAGGAATATAGCTAACGTATTCGAGAATCGAATTCTAGCCTGCATAAACAACTCCCTAAAACCCTTTTTTGATAATTCTATTCAGTTCAGCTTGCTCTCATCGGCAGGAATTGACTGTGCGTCGGATTGAGGCTCGTCGCGGAGGAAGGTACAGCATTGAGGGCCTTGACGTTTATCTGACGTAGAACCTTCAGGATTACTATTTGAGTACGCCACATCGCGTAGAGCGCGAGACAGATGCAGACGAGGAAAACGAGGATGAGCGCGTTCATGAAGATCATGGCGTCGAACCTGCCATTTGCAAGCTCTTCTTCCACTTGCGATAGACATTGGCGACGGCTAGGGTCCAAAACGGAACGGCGTCAACTACTGGCAGAAGCTTCGTGCAGAAACTCGGAAGGAACTCCCAGTGCCAGCCGATCAGACGACCTAGAATGAGGGCCACTGCAACATCAAGCACGTCGTCTGCTGGTGATAAAGCGCCTTCACTGAAAAGCGGAAACAGGATTATTTGTAGGCCATCGGCGAGCAGGGCTACCAATATTGCCGTTCGAAATCGTGAACGTGCTGAGACCCAGGTCTCATTCTGTTGAGTCGCTAATTCAGTGGCTGTCATTCGAGCTACTTCTTCTTTTGCGCTTTCACCCTGGCCCACCTTGCCCGTTGAGATGCCGCGATTCGTGCTCTCGCCGCTGCGCTCATAGTCCTCGGCCCTCTTCCTTTGCCGGTTGCTTTTCCCGATCCGGTGCTGTTCAGCAACGCTCTTGCGTGCCGCAGTCTTGCAATCTGCTCATCTAGGGATTGGATCGCTTGCTGGATACTCATGGCCGGAAAGTATAGCGAACGTTATTCAGCATCCAAGACGTAGTTTCACTCCACAGGTTCTTAGGCTATCCCTTTTACGTCACGCGGGTTATAACGTGAGCCGCTAGGGTGAAATCAACGCGAATCTCGTCGCTCCGGCGCAAGATGGCGCTTCTTGAGTCGAACATTCACGTTAGACTGAGGCCCAAGCCTCCAGAACTGCTGATCTCATTGGTTCCCCGTGCCGGAAAAGAATTCGCACCCGCGAAGGGCGCAACCCACGCGCTCCAAACCCGTCCATGGAGTCGGGTTGTGGGTTGATTACGATCTGCTACGGAAACATCAAGGCCGCCCGCCACAGACCCTCATCACGCAGGAACGAGCACTGAACAATCGTTATCTGGAATTGGCCGACCTTGCGCTAGGAAACAACAAAACGCAGAAGAAAGGCCGAGTATGAAGGCAAGATCCCGCAACCTCGATAGCTGCGGGTTCGTGTGTCCACACTGCTGCTTCCGTCTCCTACTTTCTGATCTCCAAAGGCAACAGCGCATAGTGGAGTATTTCAAGGAAGGCGCTGCATCCTGCTCGATTCAATGTCCAGAATGCAGCACGAACACCGTCTTTGAGCGAAACGATCTGAAGTTCTTCGCTGCTAGGGGGAAAGAGATCAGCATTGCTCCGCCATCAGGCGTTCGCAAGGCTTCGTAGAGTCGCTGGTCTATCCGGGCGATCAGTCATTTTTCCTCGTTCCTCAACAATCGGCAATTCCGGAAAATTCTGGTCCGCCAGGAATGCAGCCTGATGAATCCTCTTGAGCCGGGAACGCAGAGTCCGAAGCTCTTGTTCGAGGACGAGAAATGCCTTCAGTTTGTGCTGCATCGCGTGCGGTCGCGGGTGGCAATTCGCTATTGTTTATCTATTGGAGAGTTAGAAAAATTAAACAACAAATAGAATCTTGGACCCGCACCCACCCGCAACCGGCAAAGGGGTTCTATTGCGACACCAAGATCAGGAGTGGCTGGGTTCATAGGTTGGGCTAGCTATTCTGACACAGCTCTAGCCATCCGTCGCCTGGGAGCGCCATCGGCTCACATTACCGGCATCGAGACGGTGCCCACATTCTCACTGAGATCATCGCGAACGATGAAGCGGAGCCTTGTGGTTGCGACCGGAATTTCCATTCCGTTGCCGTAAAGAAATCCGCGCGTCCTGATGCGCTGCAGCTCTTCCCCAGTGGGATGAAGATCGAGCTGTTGCGTCACGTCATTCAGGATCTTTCCTTTGTCGTTCATTGCCAGAACGATAATGTGCAAATGGATGTGATTGTGATCGGCTTCGTCAACGGTTAGGACGCCGGGAGCAATGCCAAGCTGAAAGTGTCTCTTGTTGCGTCTCTCCAAGAATGGACCGGTTCCGGGTGACACCTTTTCCGACTTTCCGCTTGAGTCGGACCAGCGGGCACTGATCGGCAATCCGCGAAACTCGACCGGAGTAAGAGCGGCCTCGGCCACGTCTCTCTTACGTCTTTCCTCAGGATCGCCAGTGGCACCAATCGAGCAGTATCCACTGCGTGCCTTGACTTCCAGATTCTCGCCGTGCACCTTCACCCGAAGCTTCCGCCACTGGCTCTTTTCGCTTGGCTTGGCATAATAAGTAAGCAGGTAGTAGTGGGAAGTGAGGTCCGCCATTTTCCGGAAGCAGTCTCGATCCCGGCGCATAAGGCAGTAATCACCTCCAGTTCGTTGCGCCAAGTCCCAAAAATTCTGAATGCGCTGCATGTTAGGTATGAGTGGCAGGCGATTGTCACTGTGCTCAGGCAATCTATACATCGTGTCCCGGAACGCGGGATTAGAACTCTCCAACATCGTATCAATTGGCGTGACGACTACCGTCGCTGCATTCAGCAACTTCCAGGTTTCTTCATACTCGTCACGCAGGCGGAACGACCGCGTATCGATCACCGGAGGCAAAACAATTCCTCCCGATACCCAGATCAGCGACTTCATCCCCGGAACGGAAATTAAGCCGCGTGCGAGCTGGCGCAACTCCAGCAGCGTAGCCTCGCGATCGTTATCTGCAACGAGTTTTTTAAAACTATCTTCCCCCCGGATCGTGGACGGATCCCCAAAGAACTCCTTCTCGAGCGCTTCATACTCAGCGGAAGCGTCGATCTGCTGCAGGAGCGTTCCGGAATCGTCTTTCTGCACTACCGCGTCGGTTTCTGAATCGTGCTTTATGTCTCGTTTCAGATGACGCACAAGCGTCTCCAGCACTTTAGGGTCGTTTGTGAAATCGTGAATGACTTTCAGCCCGCTGCGACTAAGGATCGCCAGCATAGTGGGTCGATCGGCCCGATACGAGTGCTGCAGATAGTCGAGCAGTTCGCGCTTCACCGGCTCCTGATAGAGATAAGGCGTGTTGATCAAGTCCAGCACGATGATCGTCATCGTCACCGGCCCGTCGGCGAGCACTTCATTCGTGTAGCTTCCCGGCGGCGGCGCAATCGGTTTTGCGGACTGCGCCAGACCAATCTCCTCGAAACTGGCCAAGGTCATCGGGTGCCCGTCTTCTTCGATCTCGAAGTCAGCTTTGTGGAGCCCGGTTACATGCTTCCCGTGATTTAGAACAATTACGGGAACAGTCACAAGCTCCGTACGTGCAACGAACTTCTGCACTGTCGGTGCAGGGTTCTGGTGAGCAACCATCATCGGAGCGAATAAAAGGACGAGGGTTGAAATAGCGATAAAGTGTCGACCGATTACGGAAACGGTGCCGGTTCGAGGTAGAGTCGAATTAGGCTGGAGCGGTTGGCTCATGGGGGCAAGCTATTCTGGCACAAAGAGCTGCGATCGGCACAACTCCGCTTCAGCACAGCCAGCGCACAACCGGCCCAATCTGGTTCTACTGGCTTCTTCACGAGTGGGAACAGATCATCTCTTGGGCTTCGCAACGATTCCTTTCCCCTTATGGCGCAACACGGCGAGCTGAGGCACTAGAATTTGGAGATGTCGCCTTCGTATTCCATTAGATATCGCATTCAGCGCACCACGAAAGAAGTCGCCTCAGTATCCGTCCCAATCACGGAAGACCTTCTGACAGCCGATGGTCGCATTGACGTAGAGAAAGCCTCGCAACTAGCAGTTAAAATCGGCACTGAGGCGTCGACTCGATGGGAAATTGACGGACAGCCCCTCATCTCTTTGCACCCGGTTCAAGGTCAGGCGCATTAGGGTCCAGAGTTGACCTTTCGCCTGTCGTTCGCCTAGCCTGTTGCGATGGAAGTGGGCGGCTACAATGACGTTCCCGACTGGCCGAAGATGGGACCGTCGCTCCTGATAGCTACGTGCCTCATTGTCGCGATCCGTACCGCGAAATGGTCAGCAACAATCGACGCGAGAAACAGCAACAGCGAATTAGACAAGGAAATCACTTTTGCCGCCAACGTAGCCCA
>Ga0126378_10003095_pt1 | contig 12523 bp, 9 predicted proteins | sample PanSoiMetPlot_23_FD_92587 | JGI IMG/M metagenome (GOLD analysis project Ga0126378, IMG submission 92587) | Tropical forest soil microbial communities from Panama - MetaG Plot_23 | ecosystem: Environmental > Terrestrial > Soil > Tropical forest > Bulk soil | place: Panama | collected 2016-02-17
GAATCCGTGGCGTTGGTCATGCTAGGCGCCCGCACCGGCACCGGAAGCCGAGTTGAACGCGTCGAGCAGGCAGACGACCCCGACGTTCGGCTGTTGATCCCTCTTGAGGATGTGCCGGACCCGGAACTGTCGATCGTGATCCCGGCCCTCAACGAGGAGAGGACGGTTGGCGAATTTGTGGCCTGGTGCCAGCAGGGGCTTGTGGCGGCCGGGATAGCCGGTGAGGTTCTGATCGTGGACAGTTCGACCGACGATACTGCCACTATCGCGCTGGCACACGGGGCGCGCGTCTTGCGAACGCCGCGCCGGGGCCTGGGCCGAGCCTACATCGACGCCTTGCCGTTCATACGCGGTCGCTGGGTGTTGATGGGCGATGCGGACTGTACGTACGACTTCAGGGACCTCGCGCCGTTCGTCGAGAAGTTCCGGCAGGGGTATGAGTTCGTGATGGGCTCGCGATGGAAAGGCAGCATCGAGCCGGGTTCTATGCCCCCGCTGCATCAGTACCTCGGCACGCCGGTCACAACCTGGATGCTAAACGTCGTCTATTCGAGCCACTTCTCCGATATCCACTGCGGCATGCGCGGCATCAGCCGAGCGGCGCTTGAGCGAATGAGGTTGCAGTCGCAGTCATGGGAATACGCGTCTGAGATGGTACTGAAGTCGGTGCACATGCGGCTCCGTACGGCAGAGGTGCCGGTTCGCTTTCTCAAGGACCGGAAGGGCAGGCTTAGTCACCACCGGCGCGCAGGCTGGTTCTCTCCATTCCACGCTGCCTGGATCAACCTGCGGGCGATGTTTGTGTACGGGGCAGAGTTCTTTGTGTTCAAGCCTGGGCTGTCGATGCTAGCCCTCGGGCTCGTGCTGTGTATACCGCTCAGCCTCGGCCCAATCCGTGTGGGTCCGGTGCACTTCTCTCTCTACTGGATGCTGCTGGGATTGACACTCACGCTGCTCGGACTGCAGAGCTTCTACCTGGGGTGCCTGGCCCAGGTCCTGCACGACTACACAGGCCGTGCCCGGCGCCGCTGGCTGCGACTGTTCAAGTACACGAGGACCGTCGCGGTAAGCTTCGTCGCATTCGTCTCGGGGCTCGCACTATCGCTGCTCCTTGTGGCTGACTACGTCCGGTCTGGGCTCGCGCTCAACCCTTCCGATCCGGTTCCCTACCACGGGGTGCTCGGACTGATGCTGGTGATTACCAGCTTCATGACATTTACCTTCGTTCTCCTGTTGCACGCAGTTGCCATCCGGAGTGACTCGCTGTATGGCACTCACCGGTAGGGATCTGCGTCGGCGCGCATTTGGTCAGGATCGTCCGCTGACAGTGGTTGACCGCTTCGGGATATGGCTGTCGTCTCGACGGATGCAACGGTCAGTGTCAGGCTTCGCTGGGAAGCGCGTGGGCGACATCGGCTGCGGCTATAACGCAAACTTCGCTCGCACGCTACTCGACCAGGTCGAGCACCTGGTGATACTTGATGTTGCACTAGATCGAAGCCTAAAGGCAGATCCCCGGATCACAGCCATCGAGGGCCAGCTCCCAGCCGCACTGCAGGAGATCCCTGACGGCTCACTCGACGTGGTCGTCTGCAACTCGGTGCTAGAGCACCTGTGGGAGCCAGACATCGTGCTCGCGGGGTTTCACCGGGTCCTCGTGGAAGGGGGTACAGCCTTGCTCAACGTGCCGTCCTGGCGGGGCAAACGCTTCCTGGAGCTTTCCGCGTTTCGCCTTGGGCTCAGCCCTGCCGAGGAGATGGACGATCACAAGATGTACTACGACCCCCGTGACCTGTGGCCGCTGCTCGTTCGGGCGGGCTTCCTTCCCCACAACATCCGGTGCTTTCACCATAAGTTTGGTCTGAACACCTTCGCGGTCTGCCGCAGGTCTGGATCGGGGTGACGTCGTTCAGCACCGCCTTCCTCATTGAGGCGCGGACCATTCTGGACGCGATCGACACTGTCGAAGTCGAGCGCGTCGCGGCGAGCCTGGCCGCGGTCCGCGACCGCGGTGGTCGTCTGTTCGTGCTGGGCGTGGGCGGCTCCGCCGGACACGCGAGCCACGCCGTGAACGACTTTCGCAAGCTGTGCCAGTTCGAGGCCTACGCGCCGACCGACAACGTTTCGGAGCTGACTGCGCGGGTCAACGATGATGGCTGGGACAGCAGCTTCTCGGCCTGGCTACGCGGGTCTCGTCTATCCCATGACGACGCAGTGCTCGTGTTCTCAGTCGGCGGCGGCAGCCGCGACAGCAACGTTTCCGTAAATCTGGTCAATGCGATCGAGCTCGCGCGGGAGGTCGGCGCCGCCGTTTTTGGCGTCGTTGGCCGCGACGGCGGCTTCACCCGGCAGCGTGCGGAGGCTTCTGTGCTTATCCCGCCACTCTTCCCAAAGCGGATCACGCCGCACACCGAAGGGCTGTGCTCCGTAATCTGGCACTTGCTCGTGTCGCACCCTGCGCTTCAGCGCGAGACGACCAAGTGGGAGACGGTCGTTACTGATCCCGCACAGTGAGGACCCACCCACCCTGGCTCGTAATTGGGGGCGCCGGGTTCATCGGCAGCCACTTCGTGGACCGGCTCATTGCAGACCCGGATGTCGGCGCGGTAGTCGTGTACGACAACTTCAGCTCGGGTCGGGACTGGCATCTGGCGCACCACGAGGGATCGTCCCGTCTGCGTGTAGTGCATGGCGACATTAAGGACCTAGACACTCTGGTCGAGACCATGCGCGGCGCTGACGTCGTGATCCACCTTGCGTCGAACGCCGACATCGCCCGAGCAGCAATGGAACCGGCCATCGATTTCTACGAGGGCACATTCCTGACCCACCACGTGGTTGAGGCGATGCGCATGACCGGCGCACGACGCCTTCTGTACGCCTCCGGCAGCGGCATCTACGGCGATCTCGGCGAACTGGAGGTTGCGGAGGACCACGGGCCCCTCCTGCCAATCTCCACGTACGGTGCGAGCAAGCTGGCAGGCGAGTCCCTTGTCTGCGCCTACTGCCACATGTTCGACCTGGCAGCTTGCTGCTTCCGGTTCGGCAACGTGGTCGGCCCCAGGCAGACCCATGGGGTCGGATTCGACTTCCTTCGCCAGCTTCTCCCTCAGTCGGATCGCCTGCAGATCCTCGGCGACGGCACCCAAAGCAAGTCGTATATCCACGTCTCCGACGTCGTCGAAGCTGCGCTAATCGCGGCTACAACACCCGGCGATCGCTTCCGCACGTACAACGTCGCGACTGGGGACTACATAACGGTGCGCGAGATCGCTGAGCTCGCCGTCGAGTGCGCTGGGTTGGCGCCGGGCAGCGTCACGTTCGAGTTCGCGGGAGGCGACCGAGGCTGGAAAGGCGATGTGCCGATTGTCCGGCTCGATACAACGAGGATTCGCGCGCTCGGGTGGTGTAACCGCATGAGCTCACGCGAAGCGCTCCGGGCCGCCATGTACGCGCTCCGCGACGACGCGGGCCGGCTCTGGTGACCATACGAGGGCCCGGACTGCGGCCAGCTGTTTTCCTGGATCGCGACGGTGTCCTGAACGAGCCAACCTTAATCGGGAACCGGCCGCACCCTCCGGCAGATACGGAGGGCCTGCTGCTCACCGTTGGCGCCAAGGAGGCATGCCAACGGCTGCGTAAAGCTGGCCTCCTCCTGGTCGTAGTGACCAACCAGCCTGACGTCGCTCGCGGCAAGCAAACTGCGGCCGGGGTCGACCAGATTAACGTGGCTTTGCGGCGCCAAATCGAATTGGACGCGATTTTCGTCTGCCCGCACGACGACGCGGACCGCTGTGCCTGCCGCAAGCCTCGTCCGGGGATGCTCCTCGAGGCAGCGCGACTGCTCGGCATCGACCTCGCTCAGAGCGTCATGGTCGGCGACCGATGGCGTGATGTCGAGGCCGGGAGGAACGCTGGATGCGCGACCGTGCTGGTGCAGCGGCATTATGATGAGACGCCGCCGGGACCCGTCGACCTCGTGGTAGGCGCACTCGCCGAAGCGGTCCCCTGGATCCTGCATCGCACCACTTCACACACCGGGAGGCGAACCGTGCCACTGCTGACCGACTTCCGCGTGAAGATCTTCGCCGATGGAGCCGACGAGGACGGCATTGCCGAGCTGGCAGCCAATCCTTTGATCAAGGGCTTCACTACCAACCCAACGCTGATGCGCGCAGCAGGTGTCGCCGACTACGAGGCCTTTGCGCGCCGTGTACTGGCCCGCGTCCCCCACCGGCCGATATCCTTCGAGGTCTTCGCCGACGATTTCCGGGAAATGGCCCGCCAGGCGCGCCGCATCGCATCCTGGGGCGACTCGGTGTACGTCAAGATCCCCGTGTCCGATACCCGGGGAGTCTTCACTGGTGAGTTGCTGCGAGAACTGGCGGCGGAAGGCATTCGCCTCAACGTGACTGCCTTGCTCACGGTTGAGCAGGTCCGATGCGTTACCGACTGCCTGGCTGATGGCGTCTCCAGCTACGTATCCGTATTCGCAGGCCGAGTCGCTGACACTGGCCGGGACCCAATTCCTCTCATGTGCCAGGCACTCGCTGTTATGGCGCCGTGTCCGCATCTCGAGCTGATCTGGGCCAGTCCGCGCGAGATCCTCAATGTCGTTCAGGCTGATGAGATCGGATGCCACATAATCACCGTGACTCACGACCTACTCAAGAAGCTGCCGCTGATCGGCCGTGATCTATCGGAGTTCTCGCTGGAAACTGTGCGGATGTTCCATCGCGACGCTGCGGCCGCCGACTTCGCCCTATGAGCGCGGACGAGGAGGCTAGGACCGAGCAGGACGACTGGGATCGCCACTGGGACGACTATGCGGACGCCGCGACGTTGAACCCGGCGCAGCAGCTCCGGCACCGGTTGATTCTGTCACTTCTCGCGCTCGACGACCGTCCGGCCCGTGTCATCGATGTCGGCTGCGGCCAGGGCGATCTCATGGTACGGCTGCACGCAGCCCATCCTCGCGCTGAGCTGTGTGGGCTCGACGTCAGTCACGTCGGCCTGGAGGTCGCCAGGCGGAAGGTTCCGACAGCGAAATTTATTCGGCGTGACCTGCTCGGGAACGGCGAAGCGCCACCACAGCTGAAGCGCTGGGCAACCCACGCGATCTGCTCGGAGGTGCTGGAGCACGTCGACGACCCAGCGCGCTTGCTGATTGCCGCCCGTGCGTTCTTGGCACCGAAGTGCAGAGTTATTGTGACGGTCCCGGGCGGACCAATGTCGGCGTTCGACCGGCACATCGGACATCGCCAGCACTTCACGTTACGTAGCTTGGGCGATTTGCTCAGAGTCACGGGCTTCGATGTTGAGAAGGTCACCGGAGTGGGCTTCCCATTCTTCAACATCTATCGACTTGTGGTGATCCGGCGCGGCCAGCGTCTCGTCCACGACGTGGCTCGGGGCGACCTCAAAACAACATCGACAATCGCGCGCATCGTGATGCGCGCGTTCGGCTTGTTGTTTGCACTCCGCCTGCCGAAGAGTCGGTGGGGTTGGCAGATCGTCGGGGTCGCACGCACGCCGTCGACGCAAGCGTGAGCTGCGAGCTGCGACGGTGCTGATCACGCGCACGCCGCTACGGATCGCGCTCGGAGGCGGAGGCACTGACTTGCCGAGCTACTACCGGCGCTTCGGTGGGATGGTCGTCTCTGCCGCAATCACTAAGTACGTCTACATAGGCATCAACCGCACCTTCACTGATGACTACTTCCTCAAGTATTCTGAGATGGAACGAGTACGCGACGTCCACGAGATCAAACACTCCATCATCCGGGAGGCTCTGGCGCTGCACCCCATTGGACCGTCACTCGAGATCGTCAGCCTGGCAGACATTCCCGGCGGGACCGGACTTGGGTCATCGGGTACCTTCGCGGTCGGTCTGCTGCGGGCCATGTATGCCTTCAAACGTGAGCATGTTGTGGCGCACGCGCTGGCCGAGGAGGCATGCCACATCGAAATCGAACGCCTATCGCGTGCCGTCGGCAAGCAGGATCAGTACATCGCAGCCTTCGGCGGGCTGACCTGCTTTGACTTCTGTAAGAACGACGAGGTCATTGTCACACCGCTGCGTATCTCAAACCGGACGTTGCACGACCTCGAGGAGCACCTGCTGCTCTTTTTCACCGGCTACTCACGGACAGCTGATTCCATGCTGGAGGACCAGAAGACACGTTCGGAGCAGGGAGACCGGACCATGCTGGACAACCTGCACACAGTTGGGAGACTGGGGCATGAGGTGCGAGAGACGCTCGAGCGCGGCGACACCCATGAGTTCGCAGCGTTGATGCACCGCCATTGGATGACCAAGCGCCACCGCACCCGCGGCATGTCCAGCAGCAGCATTGACCGCTGGTACGATGTGGGCCTTGCCAACGGTGCCCTGGGGGGCAAGTTAGTCGGCGCCGGCGCCGGCGGATTCCTGATGTTCTATGCGAACGACCCCGGAGCTCTAAGGGAGGCGATGGCCGGTCATGGCCTCAGCGAGCTGCGCTTCTCGTTCGACCACGATGGCTCAACGGTCATCGTGCGGGACTGATGGCGCTGCAATGCGTGATCCTGGCGGGCGGGCTCGGAACCCGGATGCGTCCGATCACTGACCGGGTGCCCAAAGCCCTCGTGCCCGTTCTCGGCACACCCTTCGCTGACTGGCAACTCCGGCGTCTGGCGAGCCAGGGTGTGGAGCGCGTTGTGTACAGCATCGGGTATCGGGGCGACATGCTCCGCGAGTACGTGGCTGACGGCTCAAGGTATGGCCTCGCGGTGACCTGGGTCGACGAGGGAACCCAGCTGCGTGGCACCGGGGGCGCTGTACGGCTTGCGCTCGACGGCGGAGTGCTCGACGAAGCATTCTTTGTCATGTACGGCGACTCCTACTTGCTGGCCGACTTGCGACTAGTCGAGCTGGCGTGGCGGTCCAGTGGGCTGCCCGCGCTGATGACCGTTCTTCGGAATGAGAACCGTTGGGATCTGAGCAACGCGATTTACGAGGACGGTCGCGTCACGTTCTATGACAAGAGCCGACCGCTGCCTTTGCGAACCCAGATGCGATGGATAGACTACGGCCTCTCGGTGCTCACACGCGACGTGGTCGCGGAGGGCTTCTGCCGCCAAGCCGTCGGAGATCTCGCCGACCTGATGCGGCAGGTCAGCCTTAACGGTCAGCTGGCGGGGCTGGATGTCGTCGAGCGCTTCTACGAGGCAGGCTCAGCCCAGGGTCTGCGTGACCTCGAGGAATACCTTTCGAGTCACCACTCGCTCTGACAACCACCGTCCTTGGTGTTCATGCCAGCAGGCGCACGCGCTTGACATCCTGGATCTGGTCATGGCCGATGTACAGGGGGACACTGCCGTAGCCGTGCCACTGCGCACAGCTCCCAACGTAGATTCTGAAAGCTGTCTGTGAACGTTCAAGCGTCTTGAAGATGACCTCGCGCTGGGGCTGGTCGGCGGTGCTGTCTGAGACTGTCCAAGTGTCAGCCCGGAACCCCGAGTTCGTATCGATCTCCAACCAGCGATAATCGGACCAGATCGTGCCGGGCGGCGGAGTGATCCTCAGGAGGGGTCTGAGCGCGCCCGCATCATCGACCCAGCCGCGTACCGCATCCTTCTGCACAGTAACCGTTGACCCCCCGCCAAGGTCGAGACTCGTGAGGGCTATTGCCGAATCGGCGCCTCGTGGCCCAGTGGCTACTCCGTAGCTCAGCTCCGAAGCAACTCCGGATGCGGATACTCCGAAATATCTCAGCTGAGCAGAGTACGTAGAACCCGGAATCACGAACTGAAACCCACTGCGCTCGAGGCGGGAATTGCCGAGAGCTCTGGCTACATCCGGTCTGTCGGTGTTTGGTGGGAGGTGCATTATGACTCGGCCACCAGAAGTGACAACTATCTCCCGTGCTGGAGTGCCACTCCGAACGTCGGCCGCCCAGCCTCGCACAGTTGCGTCGCTCGTAGCGCCGGATTGTACGGGCAACGTCAAGGGCGTCACGCCTCCATCTCGGAGGGGTGGCGAGATTGACAGGAAATTCGGTGCCGCGCCCCAATTGCAAGGCAAGCTGCGGAAGTCAAGGTCATTGGTCACGGCTGCTTCGTTCAAATGCAGGCTCTGGGCGAGCGTCGGAGATAGATTCGCCGCTCGATCCGCGTAGAAGATCTGACCGTGGACGCTGAGGAGTGGCCGATAATGGTCCAGGATATACTGGCTGACGTCGTAATGGCGAACGGGGTTCGGTATATTGTCCCACTCGGGGAGACCGTATCGATCATTTGTAAATAGCACGAGCTTTGGTCGATCCCTCTCCAGGTCGGCTATGAGATCTTTCTGTGCGACCTCTGGAACCGTCATGCTTACGTCGTAATACTTGGTGTGCGGATTGCGACCAAGCAGGTAGTAATACAATCCAGGTGTGTTGGAAAAGTCGAAGAGCCAGTCTTCCGGACCGAGGTAGGCCCTCAGTATCTTATCCAGGTCGGCATAGGTAGCGGGGTCGAACGCACCGGCAGAGTAGCCGAGGCGGTCCAACCACGGCTCATTGGTCACAACTGGCTGGAAATGCACTGGCGCCTGCGACAGTGCACCCTGGACAGGCCTCCAGTAGCCAACCACCGTCAGGAGTAGAAGAGACATCGCGATCGGCTGTCCAGCGAATCTCCATGGGTTTACTCGGCCGAGGCGAACATGACGCAATAATCCCTCGATCCTGATGCACCCGCGGTATATGAGCAGACCCATCACTGGCAGTGCAACCCCGTACGATTCCAGCACGTGCATATCGGCACGCCCGAGGAACTTCGTGTAATAGATCAGCGGGAAGAGACCGGCGGCACAAATCACCCAGTCGAGGTTGTCGAGCGGTCGGCGTCGCACAAGCGACGCTGCCAAGTACCAGAAGGCCAGCAGGACTGCCACGACAGGGCTTACCGCAAAGTACGTCATGGGCGCGTCCCACGTTCGTGGATTGACGGGCAGGCCACCGGACAACTCGTGGCCGCGCGCAAATACGATGTAATAGAGGAAGAAGTCGCTTAGCGCACGCTGAGTCGCGAGGTATGCTGCGACCGAAACTGCCACGACGGCTACGCCCACAATGAAATAGAAGCTGGTCGACAGGGCGGCTAAGAGCGCCTGGCCATGGCGGCGATACACGTCGCGGGCAACAATGACCACGCCAATGGCGACAAGCTCGTACGCAGCTTCCGGTACCACCACGGCCTGCCCGGCGGCTGCTGCACCCAACAAGGCGCTGAGCCACCGGGAGGACCTGGCGAGCGCCAGCCGCATCAGGACCAGGAGCAACGGCCAGAGCATGTACCTGGCGTCCATGTACGGCATCAGTCCCGCGATAACCAGGAGAGCAGATGCCACGACAATTGGCCATCTGCGCTCGAACATGAGGGCTGCGAAGAGGTAGAGGAAGACGAACCACAGTGGAGACAGGAGCAGGGTTCGACCCGCTTCAGCTCCCCACCGGCTGTCGCCAAAGATCAGCTGGCCCGCAACTGGCGACCACTGATCCTGAAGAAGTCCGTGTATGACCAGCAGGTCCCTCCACGGAAAGAAGCCCTCCGCTAGCCCGAGCCGGGCGCCCGCCAGGCTTTCCCCTTCGTGAAAGATGTCAATCGTGCCCAGGGCACCTGGCACCAGACTCACGAGCAGAAAGACGAAGACCGAGCCCGAGATCGTCAGGATCGCGCGCCTCTCAATCCTCCAGGTGTCGTTGTGCGATTGCGCGCGCGCAAGGAGGATGATGAGCAAGGCCTCCAACGCCACAGTGCACCCGATTGCGAGCCACCCAGGCAACCAGGGGTAGTGATGGACGACGTGGTCAGAGCTCACCATCACGGATGTGGCACGCGACACCACGAGCAGGCCTGCTATGGCGAAGGGGGCCGATGCGGTATTGACTCGGGCCAGGGCTACAAGAAGGCTGTGATTGCCACCAGTGACACGACTCCCGGCGACGGCGAGACCAGAAGCAACGGCACTATAGGCAATAGCGACCGAGCCACACGTCAGCCAGAACGACGTACCCTGGTCGCCTCGGCCGATCGCGGCTTCCAGCCCAAAACCAACGCCCACAGCGAGAAGCCTCCCAAACGCAGCGACACTGGCATGGACACCGGTCGGGGGTGCGTCGACTCCCGGCACCGCCGCCGGAAGGAGCGGCAGGGTCGCTTGAGTGGGTCGCCAGCGCGTGTAAGCCATTGTGAGGCCGCAGTAGAGCAGAAGAGCTGTGGTTGGGAAGAAGAGGACCAGGAGCCAGTAGAGCTGCAGCACCCGCTCGATGTTGTAATTGCTATGAATGGGATAACCAACGATGTCCGTCAGAACTGTTAGTTGGCGCGGTAACGCGCCAGCTATGAGACGCGTGACAATAGCAGCGACAAATATTGCGATGAGAAACAGTGAGGCCGTGTCAAGCCGCCGCCTCCACGTTGCGCGAGTGCCTATCGTCTCCTGCGGCGTCGGCTGGCCCGGGCTTCTGCGCAATCCCAACGGGACGCCACTAAATCGGACGTCGACATCCTGATCGGTCGCGCCGACGGGGTCAGCCGGCCGGGACACTGTGTGGGACGCTGCGGGATCGGAAACCCCCCAGGTTGAATTTCAAAAACTGATTCTCTCGCAGGGCGCCCACACACGAGCGGCGCCTCGCGCCAGTACAGCTTCAACTGCCTCCGTCAGCCTGGCAACTCGCCAGGCTGAACCAGATGACCATTGATCTTGGTGTCCCTGATCCCCAGATGGCGTGGCGTTCCCCGGCCGCGAGGCCGACCGCCGCTTCCACATGCGGCGGAAGCATACATCAGGCATGAGTCACGATGGCCGACCAGCAGTCTGGCCGAGCAATCGTGCGCGCCGACGAAGGATAGACAGTTACTGTCTGCGCTCACGGCCGCCTGCGGCAATGCCAGCCGATGAACCAGAAGCTTGGTAGCAATCCGAGCCAGGCGGCGGTGGCGTCATCAGCTGCAACCGTGAGCTCATCGAGGATGCGGCGCGCACCCCCGAGGACGGAATCGCTGTCGACGTCCATCCCAACATAGCCCCAGGGATCGTTCTTCTGAGCCCGCCGGACCAGGTCTTGTGTCACGAGCGTCGTCACCTCGAAGCCAGCGCCTCGAGCCAGGTCGGCGAAGTCCCAGCCGAAGCGCCAGTGCACCTTGGTGGTATCGCCGTGGTACTCGTCGAAGGTTGGACGGGCGGTCCGCGAGTGGGGCACAGGCATGGAGAGCAAAGCAAGACCGCCAGGTGCGAGCACTCGATGCATCTCGGCCATCGCGCGCCCGGTGTCCGGCACGTGCTCCAGGACATGGGCGCTGAGGATCACGTCCAGGCATGCGTCCGGGAGGTCGATCACCTGGAGATCAAGGTGGAGGTTCCCCTTGTGTGCCCGCTCGTCATAGTCGCTCGCGACGTATCGGACGAGTCGCATCATCTCCTGCCGGTAGCGCTCGCCAAGTCGTGGGCTGGTCTCCAGCACCCGGTCACCCCGCCGATAAGGAGTCCGCGAGGTCCAGCAATGGAACAGGAAGCGATCACGGGCGATCGAGTAGCACCTGGGGCACACCGCGGACTCACTGTGATACTCCCCTGAGAAGGCATGACCGCGCCAGCCGCAAATGTTGCAGCCCACCCGGTACCCTCGGACCGCCACGCCGGCAAGAACCTTCCAGGGCTGGCGGCACCACGGCCGCAAGCGCGGATCTCGGAATTGCTGTACGAGCATGAGAGCGGTTCTGAGCCGCTGTCCGGGTGATGCGGGCCCCACGGCGCAAAAGGGTAGCCGGCTGCGTACCCAAGAGGTGCCACCGCCCCGCGAGGCGGCGCGGTTATCTCTGATCGCCTGGGTGCCGGGCGTCATGGTCCTCGGGCGGCTCCTGCGTTCGAATTGGCCAGGTCTAAGCCACGCCGGTTTCCTCCGGAACTGCAGGCGGTCGAAGCGGCCGTCTACCATATCGGCGTTTGAAGGGCGTAATCCTGTCGGGCGGGAGCGGCACGCGCTTGCACCCACTGACCCGAATCACCAACAAGCACCTTCTCCCGATCTACGACCGGCCGATGATCAGCTGCGCCATCGAGGCGCTTGTCAAGGCCGAAGTGCGCGAGATCATGCTGGTTACGGGCGGCATCCACGCCGGAGAGTTCTTCCGTCTGCTCGGTAACGGGCACGAGTACGGTGTTGACCGCCTCTTCTACGCCTACCAGGAGCGGCCAGGCGGTATCGCCGAGGCGCTCGGGCTGGCTCAGCGCTTCGTGGACGGGGACAAGACCGTGGTCATGCTCGCCGACAACGTGTTCGAGCGCAGCTTACGGCCGGCGGTGGAGGCGTTCGATAAGCAGGAGCAAGGGGCTCGCATTCTGCTTGCATCCCTCGACGAGGAGGAACATCTGCGGCACCTGGGCGTCGCCGAGTTGGACGACGGCCGGCGCCTCCGGCGCATCATCGAGAAGCCGGAGGATCCACCGAGCACGCTCGCAGTGACGGGCGTGTACTTTTATGATGGCAGC
>Ga0126378_10003096_pt1 | contig 12522 bp, 9 predicted proteins | sample PanSoiMetPlot_23_FD_92587 | JGI IMG/M metagenome (GOLD analysis project Ga0126378, IMG submission 92587) | Tropical forest soil microbial communities from Panama - MetaG Plot_23 | ecosystem: Environmental > Terrestrial > Soil > Tropical forest > Bulk soil | place: Panama | collected 2016-02-17
AATAAGAAATATATTCAAGAGCTGGAACGCGCGTTTTGTGACTTTCGTTGAGGTGGCGGAATTTGAGAAGATCGAGTCATGGGGTAGCGATTCGGCCATCGATCTTGTAAAGCGTCAAATACGAGACCTTTATCTGGAGGGTTTTGAGGTTGGGCTGCACCTGCACCCGCAGTGGTGCAACGCCAGATATGAGCGCGGGCGATGGATCCTCGACGCTAGCGAATACAATCTTTGCACGTTGCCGCCAACCAGAATCGTACATATCATCCAACGATCTCTCGACTACATGCGGTACATTGTCGATCAGTCGGCTTTCACGCCAATGTCGTTTCGTGCCGGCAATTGGTTGTTCCAGCCCACTAAAACCGCAGTTGGTGTCTTGACCGAGAACGGTATCAAAGTGGACTCCTCGCTTTTCAAGGGCGGAGTCCAACGCAATCACGCCTTAGACTATCGGCCTGCACTGCGAAATGGACATTGCTGGCAGTTCAACGACGACGTGAACCGATCAGATCCAAATGGGCCGTGTATTGAGGTGCCTATTCACACGGAAATGGTTTCTTTCTGGAGAATGTCAACATCCAAGCGTATGACGTTCAGCAACAGTTTTGGTCTAACCGCTCAACGCGCTCGACAAAAGGTGAATCGAGCCCTCGACTTCCTTCGATTCCGCTATCCAATGAAGCTGGATTTTTGTCGTATGACACTCAAAGAGTTGACGTCCATGGTGGATAACGTTATCCGGGAAGATCGGGAAGAGCCGGCAGCTCTTAAAGCCATAGTTGCGATTGGACACACCAAGGATTTACGCGACCCTCAAACTGTAGATGCCTTCCTTTCCTACTTGCACGAGAATGGAGTCGCAGTGTCTACGTTCGAGAGCGCCTATCCGAAGTTGTTGCAGGAATGCAAGCGGAGAACGGAGTGCGTACTTCACACGTCAAGTCAACCTTCCAAGCTTTATAACCAGCGAAAAGAAGTCGTGTAACCGCTGCAGAGAGATACGAAGAATGCATATTGCACAACGCACTCTAAGGCTTATAAATGGGTTCGTGAAGAGCTATGGCCCGGTTAACATTAAGCGAGTGCTTTGGGACAAGGAATACTCCGGAAATAAGTGGAACTTCGCTGATAACACCGTTGGTGACTGCGTGTACTCCCACCTGGAGAGACATGTCGAGAACGGAAGGATCCTGGATCTCGGATGCGGCTCTGGTAATACAGCGAACGAAATGTCCGCACGTGCTTACGAGTCATACGTCGGCGTAGACATATCCGACATCTGTCTACAAAAGGCCATCAAGCGTTCAGAGAAAAACGGTCGGACGAACAAGAATCGTTTTGCACAGGGCGATCTCCTCAGCTATGTACCGGAACAGCAGTTCAACGTGATTCTCTTTCGAGAGTCGATGTACCATGTGCCGCTAGGCAAGATCAAACCCATGTTGCATCGATACTCACGCTATCTGCGGGACGGTGGAGTTTTTATCGTCAGACTGAACACTACGGACGGTGTGATCGCTCGGAATAAACACAGGCCGACCGCAATGGTAGGGGTCATCGAGAGCGAATTTGATGTTGTCGAGAAGCGTCAATATGGAAAAGCGGGGCCGACCGTAATTGTCTTTCGACCCGGGCGCCCATAGCGGGGTATTGGAAGTTGGAGATGTCCGCAAAGCCTTCGGGAGTGGTCGGCTTGTAGCCTAAGGTGGGTAACTGCAGCGTTCGAACGCCATCTACCTACTCACTTCTTCACTCTCGATGAGTGTTTAATTGGAACTGCTTTGTTCACATCTCACTGGTCTCCGGCGCCGGCAGGCAATGCTACATGGATATGCAGGATGAGGCGCCCTTCTTTGAATTAATCATCAGCGACGTCGTATTGGGGAATCTACTGACCTCTGTCCCACCGGCCTGATCTCCGGACAGTACAGTACGCATTGTACGAGACCGGATACAACCTCTGTGTTTGGGCAGAAGGCCGTTTTGCTATGCAATCATCGATTAATATTCACGGTAATGACGTCACGATCAACGGCCAGGTGATCCGTATAGCTCGTCTTGAATTGGATAAATACGAGTTCCTGGACGATCCAGCGGATATCCTCGACAGCCTGCGGAACTCCAGAGTTAGGATCGACCTATTCACCTTTTTGCAGAGAGTATCTGAAACTTCACCGAAATACGACTACCCGATGGAGTGGGACAACCTGGCTGTACTCCCAGTGTCCACCTTCGACCATTGGTGGAACAAGCAGATCCGCTCCTTTCCCCGCAATAGAGCTCGACAAGCCGAGAAGAAAAGAGTCGTAGTTCGGGAGGTACCCTTCGATGATGCCCTCGTGAGGGGAATCTGGGAAATCTACAACGAGTGCCCTGTCCGCCAGGGTACACCGTTCATACACTATGGAAAAGACATTGAGACAGTCCATAACTTATCGGCGACCTTCGTCGACCGGAGCATTTTCGTCGGCGCATTTCTTGGCGCAAGCCTGATTGGTTTCATCAAGCTAGTGACCGACCAAGCCAGGACGCAGGCAAACATGATGCACATCATCTCTATGATCCGGCACAGAGACAAAGCTCCCACAAATGCATTGATAGCACAAGCGGTGAGGTCATGTGCTGAGCGGGGTATCAGATACCTCGTGTACCAGAACTTCGCTTATGGCAAGAAGCAAAGCGATACCCTAAGTCGCTTCAAAGAAGTCAACGGTTTTCAGCGTGTCAATCTGCCTCGCTACTTCGTCCCTTTGACTGTTACTGGTTGGCTGGCCGTCCGGCTTGGCCTCCACCACCGATTTGTTCACCGTCTTCCGGAGCCCATAGCCTTCAGGCTGCGTGAACTCCGGAAAACCTGGTACGAGCGCAAATTACCCGCCGTCACTGAGACTTTATAGGGAACGCAGGCCATGCCGGGAATCGTAGGTTTGATCACTAAAATGCCGCGTGAAAGGGCAGAGCCTCAGCTGCTGCGGATGGTTGCGGCCCTTCGTCACGAGTCTTTCTACGCGACGGGGACCTGGATTGACGAGCCGTCCGGCGTTTACGTCGGGTGGGCAGCGCGGGAAAATTCTTTCTCTGACGAAATGCCTGTTCGAAACGAACGGGGAGACGTCGTTCTCATCTTTTCTGGGGAGGAATACACGGAACCGGGCGCCGTACGCCTCCTCAGGGAACGAGGGCATGACTTTAGAACGGAAGGACCCCACTATCTAGTCCATTTTTACGAAGAGGACCCCACGTTCCCCAAGAGCCTGAATGGTCGTTTCCACGGCTTGGTGACCGACCGCGCACATGGTACGACAATGCTCTTCAACGACCGTTTTGGCCTGCAACGGATTTATTATCATACCGACCCTGAAGCATTTTATTTCTCAGCCGAAGCGAAGGCGATCTTGGTAGTTTGTCCCCATCTTCGTAGTGTCGATCAGCGTGGTCTCGGTGAGTTCATCGCTTGCGGCTGTGTTCTAGACCATCGCACCCTTTTCCGTGGCATCAGCGCGCTGCCGCCTGGGTCGGCCTGGAGTTTTCGCGGTGGAGTGCTAGAAAAGAAAGCCACGTACTTTGACCCCCGCGAATGGGAGGAGCAGGAGCCGCTTGATGCGGAAACGTACTATGGCCAGCTGCGCGATGCCTTCGCGCGAAGCCTGCCGCGCTATTTCAACGGTCGAGAGCGTGTCGGTGTCTCGCTCACAGGTGGTCTCGATACGCGAATTATTATGGCCTGGCGCAAAGCGCCGCCGGGCTCGCTGCCTTGCTATACCTTCGGCAGCATGTTCCGCGAGAACCAAGACGTTAGGCTGGCGCGGCGTGTCGCAAAGATTTGCGACCAACCCTACCAGATCATCACCGTCGGCGAAGAATGTCTTGGGCGGTTCCCACATTACGCCGAACGCACCCTTTACCTGACTGACGGATGCGTGGATATCAGTCGTTCCGCCGACCTGTACAACAACGAGAAGGCTCGGCAAATCGCGCCCGTGCGAGTAGTCGGGACTTTTGGTAGCGAAATCATCCGTCGGGCTTTGATGTTTAAACCCGTTCAGCCCTCGGAGGGTATTTTCCGACCTGAGATCCTTGCCCAAGTGTCACGTGCGAATGAAACTTACCGCAACCAATTTCGGGGCAATCCGACAAGCGTCGTGGTTTTCCGCCAGCCAGCGGCATATCACTTCGGCGTCCTGATGCTAGAGCAGACCCAGCTGACGTTGCGAACGCCTTACCTAGATAACGATATAGTCCGGACGGTTTTCCAGGCGCCGAAATCCGAGCAGGGGGGTGACGTGCGCCTGAGGCTCATTCGTGACGGCAGCCTCGCCCTGGGTCGGCTGCGCACGGATCGTGGTTTGGGAGGGTCTAATCGCCTAACGGCGGCCATCTGCCGGGCTTATTTTGAATTCATGTTTAAAGCCGAATATGCCTACGATTACGGCATGCCGCAGTGGGTCGCTCTGGTAGATCATGCTCTAGCCTGGCTTCATTTGGAACGCCTTTGGCTGGGGCAGCACAAGCTCTTTCACTTTCGGTTGTGGTATCGGACCGTTCTTGCTAAATACGTCCAGGACGTCTTGCTCGACCCGCGCACTCTGGCCCGTCCATATCTGGAGCGCAGGGGAATCGAGGCAGTCGTCGACGGTCATCTAAAGGGTAATCGCAACTACACAACTGAGATTCACCGGCTTCTCTCACTAGAGCTGCTACACCGACTCTTCATCGATGCCAGATGATCGCATCGGACCGCCACCCAGCCAGCAGGAGAGCACAAAATGGGCCCGTGGCTCGCTAACCTCGTCTGTATAGTTGGGATCGCCGGGCTTTTCATCCTTGATCGCGACAAGTCTCTCCGCACTGGTAAGGGCCTCTGGCTGCCGGTCACCTGGTTGTGGATTGTCGGATCAAGACCCGCATCTGCGTGGTTGGGGATCACTGCGGCGACGTCCGACCCGTCCAGCCAATTGGAAGGCAGCCCCTTTGACGCTGGTGTTTTCGGACTTCTGCTGACCGTCGGAATCATAGTCCTCATCAGCCGGAGGCGTCGGACAAGTGCCTGCCTCAAGGTGAGCTGGCCGCTTATTGCCTATTTCGCTTATTGCCTCTTAAGCATCCTTTGGTCGGATTTTCCCGACATAGCTTTCAAGCGTTGGATCAAGGCCATCGGCGACTTAGTAATGGCTTTCATCGTGGTGACGGATGCGCAGCCGGTTGCGGCGCTCAAGCGACTCTTTTCACGTGTGGGCTTTGTCCTGCTGCCCACTTCCGTTCTCTTGATCAGGTATTACGGCGATCTAGGCCGCGGATATGACCCAGATGGCAGGCCCATGAATACCGGCGTCACCACAAATAAGAATATGCTGGGCGTTATCACGTTGGTCATCGCGCTAGGTGCATTGTGGCGCTTTCTCAACACGTTTCGCGCCAAGCGGCAGGCCAATCGCGCCCGACACCTGTTAGCGCAAGGTACTCTGCTGGCTTTCGGTGTGTCACTTCTGGTCTTGGCTGACTCCGCGACCTCAATCGCCTGCTTTACGCTCGGCACCTCGCTGATCCTCGCAATGTATTTGCCCGTCATCAGAGGCCGCCCGGGCGCAGTACATGCGCTCGTTCTGATCATTGTGGTGGCTGGGGGGCTGACCTTCCTTTTTGGGGGCCAAGCGGGAGTCGTACATGCTTTGGGTAGGAACACGAATCTAACCGGACGCACAGAAATCTGGGCGGCGGTACTGCCCGTGGTTCCGAACCGGGTCATCGGTGCCGGGTTTGAAAGCTTCTGGCTCGGGCCGCGCTTAGATGAGGTGTATAGCAGGCTTTCCCAGTACATGCATGTCAACGAAGCACACAACGGGTACATCGAGGTTTATCTCAACCTCGGGTGGATCGGCGTGAGTATGATCGCATCTATTTTTACCAACGGGTATAGGGCCGCGGTAACCGCTTTTAGGCGCAATTCTGAATTCGGCAGCTTGATGGTGACGTATGTTGCGACTGCAGCGATCTACAGCGTCTCTGAGGCTGGTTTCCGGATGCTGGATCCGATTTGGATCTTCTTGCTCCTCGCGGTAGCTGGTGCGCACCGCATTGCTGCTGGTTTCGGGATGCGAGGCCCACATCGGGTACGTGCCACCGCTGAGAGCATGATGATTGCGACCAGGCATGCTGCCGCCGTGGGTGTGAGTGAATGATTGAGGAGTCCGCGTCGGTAGGTCGCAAGCTGCTTTCAGGGTCAGTGTTGCGGGTCGGTCACCTGGTCGCTGCAGGCATTGCTTCGTTCTTCCTCATGCCTTTCATCGTGCGTCACCTTGGCGATCGGGCATATGGATTCTGGTCTCTAATCGCGACTCTCATCGGGTACTACGACTTATTAGACTTGGGGATGTCCAGCGCAGCCTCTCAGTACTTATCAATAGCGATCGGTCGCGGCGATCGGACCGAGTGCCGAGCGGTTTTTAATGCCGGTTTACGCATTCAATCATTGTTGGGCGGCATCGCCTTGCTGGCGACCGGAGCAATAGCAACTGCCGCTCCGTGGTTGTGCCATGACCCTAACGATGCCCACCTATTCTCGAAAGTCATAGTCATATTAGGAATAAGCGCTAGCTTAGGGTTCCCGGCCAAGGTTTATGGCGGTGTCCTTGCTGCAGAGTTCCGATTTGATATCCAGTCTTGGCTAGCGATCTTGCAGCTGGCATTTCGCACAGGGCTTGTGGTGTGGGTAATGTTAGCGGGTGGAGGATTGCTGGGATTGGCATGGGCGACGCTGTTTGCAATGCTGCCAATAACCGTACTGCAGATATGGTTCGCGAGACGAGAGGCTTCGTGGTGCAGAATTGAATGCAGACCTATGGGACTGAAAAGGCTAAAGAATCTTTTCTCGTATAGCATTCATACTTTCTTGGCCTACCTTGCGGACATTCTGCGTTTCCAGGTAGATACAGTCGTCGTTTCAGGCTTCATTGGATTAGTGGCCGTAACGCATTACAGAGTTGCTGGCATCTTAGCACAATACTACCTTCAGACCTTAATTGTCTCGATCGGCATGCTGCAGCCGGTTCTGAGCCGATTCTATGGTGCCGCAAATCGAGCTGGGCTTGAACGGTTATTCTTCTTCGGTACGAAGCTTTCATGCTGCATCTCCGTATTCGTTTGCCTTGCCCTCATCGCTTGGGGGAAACCGTTCATCGCTCGCTGGATGGGTGTCCTGTATGCCGATGCGTACCGGCCACTGATTGTGTTATCTATCGCTATCTTTCTAGACGTCTCCCAGAAGCCGTCAATCGACTTGTTATATGCGACCTTCAAGCACAGAGTTTATACGTATATGAATTGGGCTGAAGGGCTTCTCAATTTGACATGCAGCCTAGTGCTCGCTCGCCCACTTGGTATTCTCGGTGTGGCGACCGGGACTTTGATCGGAGCATTTGTCATTCGAGTTGTAGTGCAACCGTGGTTGGTTTGTAGGGTAACTGAACTACAGTACGGAAGTTATATAAGATTCGTTGGGACAAACATCTTGTGCTGTGCCTCCTTGATGTTCGCGGCAATTATCACTGTGTCATGGGGGTTACAACCTAACTATGTTTCTCTGATTAGCTCTGCAGCTTGCGCTACATCGATATACGCAATTACGTCTTGGTGGCTGGTCTTGGACCAATCGGAGCGTAAACGATTTACGGCTGCCATTTTGCATTTTAGTGTCAATCCTATGGAGTTCACTCCGACGGTACCGACCAGCTAGTAGAACTTAGTACGTTCTGCGATTTCGAGGGCATCCTTCCAGTGCGGACGCAACGTTCTGTAATGACAGCTCGATTTAATGCGGACTATGGTTATTGCCAGTAAACTAAACAGACTGTCACCACGAATCCTGTATGTTTCGGAAAGATGGACGCATGGTGCGCAGGTACGTTGTTTGAACGTGCTGCGCGCGTTGCAGCAAGTCGGAATTGTTGAAGTAGTGATCTTGGATTACGCCAGCAACAATGCCGGCGGAATCTCTGAAGCTATTAGCGGGATCCAAGCCGCATACTACCTTGCGAAGGAAATGCGACCCAATACAGGGCTGATTGAAAAGCTCAGGTTTACTGTCGACCCGAAAACACACTACCCATATGGCTGGGCGGTGCCCGAGGAAGGTGTGCGCCGAATTACTCGCAGCCTCAACGAATTCGATGCGATCTGGTTTTTTAAACTACGTTCTGCGGATATGTTTCCAAACCTAGCCTGGCAACGCTCGGTGGTGGACATCGATGACGTACAGAGCACTTATGAAAGAGCGGCCCTGGGGAATGGGAGTCCACTGGAACGTTTTAGAACGCTCCGGAATTTATATATTTGGCGACGCAGGGAGAGAATGCTGGGGCAGCGGTTCAGCGTATTAGCCGTATGTAGTGAAGAGGATAAAACCTACTTAAGGAGCATAGGTGTGGGTGCGCGAATCCATGTGATTCCAAATGGGTTTGAAGAGCCGTTTCGTGAACCGGCTCGGAGCCCCGTCATACCGCCAAGACTTGGATTCATCGGTGGCTTTGATCATCTCCCGAATCGTGACGGCATAAGTTGGTTCGTGAAGAGCTGTTGGCCCCAGATCAAGCGTGAGGTTCCACAGGCACGCTTGCGACTGGTTGGTCGTGACAGCGATAGATTTCCTGACGTCAGCGGGCTAGATGTCGATCGGCTTGGATGGGTCGAGAACCCCTCGGACGAAATTAAGACTTGGATCGCGATGATCGTTCCGATTCGCTTGGGCGCGGGCACTCGCGTCAAGATTGCTCACGCTTTTAGCCAGAAATGCCCAATTGTTTCTACTTCGCTCGGAGCGCTCGGGTACGGGGTGGTCGATAGGCGTGAAATGTACCTTGCCGACTCTGCTGAGGCGTTTGGCCGAGCCTGCATCAACGTTATATGTGCGCCGGGAGAGGCAGAGCGAATGGCACAACGGGCGTGGTTTCAATTCTTGGAGAAGTGGACATGGCATGCGATTCGTCCTCGCGTCTGGGCGGCAGTTGAAGACTGTCTGAGCTCCTAGCCATTTATGAGGATCACGCGGAGGTAGCTTAATTGGTAGAGCGGGCAATCCAATTGCCAGGTGGCGGTTCGAACCCCGCCCCTCCGCTCCAAGATGTTGCGCCACCCCAGAAGTAGGCAGCAAACGGTGATCATCGCATGAGTAAGCAAAATGTGTCACGAGCAATCGAGCACGGAACTCACATCCGGAGCAAAGTACCACCGGAACTGGAAGCCGCGTTGCTCACCGGGTGTCAGGATAGGCCCTATGCTTTCGGTTTGGCGATGGCGCTTGCCTCGAAGGGTATATGTATAGACATAGTCGGCAGCGACGAGGAGGACAGCCCCGAGCTGCATACAACTGAGAAGTTGCGATTCCTAAACCTGCGAGGCAGTCGGGCCCAGAATGCCAGATCCCTGAAGAAGTTGTGGGAGATATTGCACTACTATATTCGGCTGGCACGATACGCTAGCAATGGGAGTCCGAAACTTTTCCATATTCTCTGGAACAACAAGTTCGAATATTTCGATCGTACTCTGCTGATGCTTTACTATAAAGCTCATAGGAAGAAGATTGCTTTCACCGCGCACAATATTAATCAAAGCAGAAGAGACTCGAAGGACTCCCTGCTCAATCGCCTAACGTTGAGAGTTCAATATCGACTTGTCGATCACATCTTCGTTCACACGCAAAAGATGAAGGACGAACTTCTTCAAGACTTTGGCGTCCGGGAGCAAGCGGTTACCATCATCCGCCACCCAGTTAACAATGCTTTTCCATATACGGATCTCAGTCCGGCCGAAGCAAAGCGGCGGCTAGCCCTCAGAGGTGGTGAAAAGGTAATCCTTTTCTTCGGCAGAATCAGACCCTATAAGGGTCTCGAATACCTGCTCGCAGCATTTCAACAACTCGTGACGAACGATCGGAACTATCGGTTGATCATTGCTGGCGAGCCGAAGAAAGGGAGCGAGGGTTACTTGGACGAGATCCGCCGGATACTCAATCGTGAATTTGATCTAAGGCAGATAATCCTGAGGGCGCAATTCATTCCGGACGAAGAAATGGAGCTATACCTCAAAGCGGCAGACGTCCTGGTACTTCCATATAAGGAAATCTTCCAGAGCGGCGTGCTTTTCTTGAGCTACAGTTTCGGCCTGCCCGTGGTTGCGACGGATGTGGGCTCTTTCAGGGAAGAAATAGTCGAAGGTGAAACAGGATTTCTCTGCCGACCGGCTGATCCACCTGATTTGGCCATGACCCTCGAGAAGTATTTCGCCAGCGATCTTTACAGAAGCCTCAACAATCGCAGACATGAATTGCGCGACTACGCTTACGCGCGCCATTCGTGGGATGCTGTCGCAGAGTTAACCCACAAGGCGTACGCCGAATTGTCAGGAGGAATGCGCCGTGAAACCCCTGGTGTCAATTCTCATTCCTGCGTATAACGCTGAGGAATGGCTCGCTGACACGCTTCGATCAGCAATTGCGCAGACTTGGGACCGAAAAGAAATCATCATTGTGGATGATGGCTCGAGGGATCGAACTCTGGCGATTGCGCGCCATTTTGAATCTGAGCACGTTCGAGTTGTTACCCAGAAGAATCAAGGCGCTGCGGCGGCAAGAAATAAGGCTTTCTCTCTGAGCCACGGAGATTACATCCAGTGGCTGGATGCGGATGATCTTTTAGCTCTTGACAAGATTGAAAGGCAGATGGAGGTTTTGGATCATTGTGCCGGTAAGAAGACGCTTCTGTCTGGCAGTTGGGGAAAATTCATGTACCGACATAAGCGCGCCAAATTTGCTCAAACCGCATTGTGGTGTGATCTATCTCCGCTCGAATGGTTGATCCGTAAGATGGGGCAGAATATCTATATGCAGACTGCCACCTGGCTCGTGAGTCGGGAGGCAAGCGAAGCTGCCGGTCCGTGGGACACCAGGCTGTTGGGCGATGATGACGGTGAGTACTTCTGCCGCGTTCTTCTTGCGAGTGATGGCGTTCGATTCGTTCCCGAAGCCAGAGTCTACTATCGCGCGTCGGGGATTGCCAGCCTGAGCTACATTGGGAATTCAGACAGAAAACGCGATGCGCAGTGGATCTCCATGCAGTTGCACATCCATTATCTCAGATCGTTGGAGGATAGTGAAAGAGTCCGGCGCGCCTGCGTTAAATACCTGCAAAACTGGATGGTTTTCTTCTATCCGGAACGGTTCGACATTTTTGCGCAGGCGGAAGAGATGGCGAGGAGCTTGAGCGGAAAACTAGAAATTCCACGTCTGCCTTGGAGATATATATGGATTAGGGCGATCTTCGGGCTAGCTCTCGCCAGACGTGCCCAAGTTGCCTTACCACGATTCAGGTGGTCGGTTGTGAGGCTTTGGGATAAGGCACTCTATCGCATCGAACCGAAGACATGTGGAGAACCTTGGAATACGAGAATCGCACGCCCGATCGGTCATCCGTAATTCAACAGCAACTATTGCCCGATGGCCATGGCCAGAGGCCACTGGCGCAAAATGTACTTCCGTGTCTAACGCGTGCCGCGCAGAATTATTAAACTGGCCAATGCAGTTAAGTACCTCTTGTGGCCGGAGGTAAAGCCAATGAGACACCGTCGGTCGTTTCTATTGTCCGTGATCTCAATCATGCTTTTCTCTCCTGGATTTTCCGAAGCACAGCTCTGGTCCGGAATCATTAACTCAAGCCGCGCCGCCGATTGGTCACAGGCGGGTATTCGGGGAGGCATTCCATCCGGTTCTTGGTCTCAGTGCGGTTCAGCTATCGCGCCGTATTCTGGAGCCGCCACGACTATTAACAATGCGCTCGCCGCCTGTACCGCAAACCACTATGTCCTACTCGGGCCTGGCACGTTCATCCTTTCCAGCGGGATTTCTTTCGGCACTTCCAATGTTGTCCTTCGTGGCTCAGGTGCCGATTCTACTTTCCTCGTCTTCACAGGAACCGGCGCAGGTTGCTTTGGTTCTGCCATCACTGTTCAAGGGGCTTGCCAATACGTGAACGGTGGTGAAGGAAACGTTTGTGATTGGACAGGAGGATATTCGCAAGGCGCCACCAGCATCACGATTGCGAATTGTGGTTCGACCACTCCGGCTATGGGGAGCATTTCTAACTTGCATGTGGGCTCAATCATAATCGCTGACCAATTGGATGAAGTAAACGACCCGGGGACGATCTGGAACTGCGAGAACTCCAGTACCTCCGCCGGTCCGACGTGTGCGGGTACGATTCAAGGCGGTGAATCCCGCACGAATGGGACGTGCAATAGCAGCATGTGTGCCCGCTCTCAGCAGCAGGGTGAGGTTGTGACCAGCATTACCAGTGCGGGCGGAGGTAATTACACAATAGGGATCTCCCCCGGTCTTTACATGCCCAACTGGAGAAGCGGCCGATTGCCGCAAGTATGGTACGCGAGCAGTGTCATCGTGAACTCCGGCATCGAGAACTTGTCCGTTGATACTTCGAGCGGTGGTGGGGGTTCTGCCTTTTCGATTGGGGTATG